>Ga0187805_10000634_pt1 | contig 11835 bp, 14 predicted proteins | sample NC_wetland_sal_i_6_FD_132965 | JGI IMG/M metagenome (GOLD analysis project Ga0187805, IMG submission 132965) | Wetland sediment microbial communities from Neuse River Estuary, North Carolina, USA - Control_5 | ecosystem: Environmental > Aquatic > Freshwater > Wetlands > Sediment | place: USA... | reverse complement strand
TCCGTCGAGTAGCGGTCCTGGCCGGACTGGTCCTGCCATTTCCGCGTTTGCAGCTGCCCCTCGAGGTAAACCTTCGAGCCCTTCTTCAGATATTGCTCGGCAATCTTCGCCAGATTTTCGTTGAAGATGACGACGCGGTGCCATTCGGTGCGCTCGCGCCGCTCGCCGCTTGCTTTGTCGCGCCAGCTCTCGCTCGTGGCCACGCGCAAATTCACAATGGGGCGGCCGTCCTGGGTGTGACGGACTTCCGGATCGGCTCCGAGGTTGCCCACCAAAATGACTTTGTTGACTGATCCCGCCATGTGGCGACCTCCGCTGTTACCGGCGTCTGTTGATCTTCTTCAACTCTACTGCCTGCCGGGCGGCTCTCGCTAGTCGACGGCGGCGCCGCTCCACAATAAGACCGGCCGGGACGTTCGTGCACGTTTTGTTCTACATGTCCACAGCCCTGCCCTTGAGAATTGTGCAGGTGCGAACTATGGCTTAGACAGAACGGCGCTTGGCATCGCACGGGCCGGCACCCGATCTTCACGATCTGTAGGCCAGGCTCGGCGATGCGGACACCCTTACCTTAAGACCAGGGACATCGATGCAGCGCACCGTCGAACAGCGCCACAATACAAGACGCCGCACGAGCTCCAGGCGCCACCCACGCGCCAAGACCTTCGGCTTCACCGCGCGTCAGCAGCCTTTCATCATTGTGCTGGTGGCGAACTGGATTTTCTCCCTCGCCTTTTTCATGGGCATGAAGCTCGTCTGGCATTGGCAACCGGAAGACTGGGGCATCGCGGACCGCATTGCTCTCGTGATCAAGGACTCGGTCTTTGCCCTGCTGCCGGGCGTGATCGGCATTTGCATCGTCGCGGCGCAACGTCTCGATCCAAGTATGTGGGTCGGGCGCGTGGCCAAGCCGAACTCGGCGCTCGACATTAATACACGCTTTATCCTCAACACTTTCGAGCAGTTCATCGCCTATTTCGTCGCCAATGCCGGGCTCGCCATGTACTGCCCGTCGGAGGAAGCCCGCTCCTTGCCGCTGCTCACGATGTTATTCGTGATGGGGCGCATCCTGTTCTGGATCGGCTATCACCGGAATCCTTATCTGCGAGCTTTCGGCTTCGGCATCACCTTCTATCCAACGGTGGCGGCCTTCGTCTGGCTCGTGCTGATTATGGTGTTCGGAATTCGCATCCCGCTTTGAGCCTGGCTTCTGCCCGGCGACTTCCCTCACCGTCCCGCTTGCCAATCGAGGATGGACTGGACGGGCTAGAACGCATCAGCACATTGAGCGTGAGATTGGTCGCGGGTCATGTATCCGACGATCAGCTCGAGAGCGACGGCGACGGTGACAGTGAGCCAGACGGGCCACCACCTCGCCAGGAAAAAGCCCAGCACCATAAAGAGCGTGTCGGCCACCGAGTTTATGATGCTTTGCCGTAATAATCGAGCGCGACGGTCTGGCCGCGATAGCGGTTGATCAGATAGTCGGTGTTCTCGATCACCTCCATGAGGCCTCGATGGCAATCGCCCGCGCCAGCCTCGTGCCGAAGGACATCGGCACGAGGCGGGACACGAGCCAGAGCAGCCAATAAAAGATGAAGCCGTGGATGATATGGGAGGGCGAGTACCAGTCGGAGAGGTGCTCCGAGTTCTCCGAGCTCATCACCACGCCGTGCCAGAACTTGACATAGCCGCATTTGCAGATTGGCTCGCGGCCATGGCAAGCGGGTTGCAGCCTGCAGCGCGATGAGGCCGAGGCACGCGATCAGGACCCCGGTGCGGATGAGCTTCACGGCCGGCATCTAGGCCGAGATTCGGCCTGCCGTCATCCCGGTTCAGGCCCCTTGCGGGCCCAGCTTCAGGGGCCTAAGCCTTGCGGCAAGGACCTTTTACCCCGACATTGCTAGGCAATGACTTCCAAGACCATCTCCATCCGCGGCGCGCGGGAGCACAACCTCAAAAATATCTCGCTGGACTTGCCCCGTGAGAAGCTCGTCGTGATCACCGGGCTTTCGGGCTCCGGCAAGTCGTCGCTCGCCTTCGACACCATCTATGCCGAGGGCCAGCGCCGCTACGTCGAGTCGCTCGCGGCCTACGCGCGCCAATTCCTTGACATCATGCAGAAGCCCGACGTGGACCATATCGAGGGCCTGTCGCCGGCGATCTCCATCGAGCAGAAGACGACCTCGCGCAACCCGCGCTCCACGGTCGGCACAGTCACGGAGATCTACGACTATATGCGGCTCCTGTTCGCCCGCGTCGGAGTGCCTTATTCGCCGACGACCGGGCTTCCCATCGAGAGCCAGACCGTGAGCCAGATGGTCGACCGCGTGCTCGCTCTGCCTGAAGGCACGCGGCTCTATCTGCTTGCGCCGATTGCGCGTGGCCACAAGGGCGAGTTCAAAAAGGATTTCGCCGAGCTCCAGAAGAAGGGCTTCCAGCGGGTGAAGGTTGACGGCCGCTTCTACGAGATCGCGGAAGCCCCCGCGCTCGACAAGAACATCAAGCACGACATCGACGTGGTGGTGGATCGCGTGGTGGTGCGGCCCGACATGAGTGCGCGACTCGCCGATTCCTTCGAGGCCGCGCTTGCCCTAGCCGACGGCATCGCCGTAGTGGAGTTTGCCGACCGCCGTGCCCCTACCGACTCGTCATCGCCGGGCTTGACCTGGCGATCCAGCGACGCCGACGTCGAGCAGATTGCCCTTGATGCCCAGATCAAGTCCGGCATGGGGGGAAGGGTGGAAGAGAGGATCATCTTCTCGGCGAAGTTCGCCTGTCCGGTCTCGGGCTTCACCATCGAGGAGATCGAGCCCCGCCTCTTCTCCTTCAACAATCCGTACGGCGCCTGCCCCGCCTGCGACGGGCTCGGCACGGAGCTGTTCTTCGAGCCAGACCTCGTCGTACCTGACGAAAATCTCAGCCTCAATCGCGGCGCCATCGCGCCCTGGGCGCGCACCTCCGCGACCTCGCCCTATTACCAGCAGACCCTGGAGGCGCTCGCCCGCGCCTATCGGCAGCCCATGACCAAGCCGTGGAAGTCGCTGCCGGAGGACTTCCGCAACGTCGTGCTGTACGGCTCGGGCGAGGACGAGATCACCTTCACCTATGACGATGGCGTCCGCCACTACTCGACCACCAAGCGCTTCGAGGGGGTGATCACCAATATCGAGCGACGCTGGCGCGAAACGGAATCGTCCTGGGTGCGGGATGAGCTGTCGCGCTTCCAATCGAACCATTCTTGCCAAGCGTGCGGGGGCCATCGGCTGAAGCCCCAGGCGCTTGCCGTGAAGATCGACGGGCTGCATATCGGCCAGGTGGCCGACATGTCGATCCGCGAGGCGTGCCATTGGTTCGAGAACCTACCCGCGAAGCTCACGCCAAAGCAGAACGAGATCGCCGAGCGCATCCTCAAGGAGATCCGCGAGCGCCTGAACTTTTTGAACGATGTTGGCCTCGACTATCTGACTTTGGCACGCTCCAGCGGAACGCTGTCGGGCGGCGAGAGCCAGCGCATCCGGCTTGCCTCGCAGATCGGATCGGGGCTCACCGGCGTGCTCTATGTGCTCGACGAGCCCTCCATCGGGCTCCATCAGCGCGACAATGCGCGGCTGCTCGAGACACTCGATCGTCTTCGTGATCTCGGCAACAGCGTCATCGTCGTGGAGCATGATGAGGAGGCCATCCTCACCGCCGACCATGTGGTGGATATGGGCCCGGGCGCCGGCGTCCATGGCGGCGAGGTGGTGGCCGAGGGCACGCCCGAGCAGGTGATGGCCAATCCGGAGAGCCTCACCGGGCAATATCTCACGGGCTTCAGGCAGATCCCGATGCCGAAGGAGCGGCGCAAGCCTACGCGCGGGCGCAGGCTCACGGTGGTTGGCGCACGGGCGAATAACCTCAAGAACATCACCGTGGACATTCCGCTGGGGCTGTTCACCGCGGTTACCGGCGTGTCTGGCGGTGGCAAAAGCACCTTCCTCATCGAGACGATGTACCGCGCCGTGGCGCGGAAGCTCACTGGCGCGCGCGAGCATCCAGGCGGGCATGACGCGATCGAGGGCCTTGAGCATCTCGACAAGGTCATCGACATCGACCAGTCGCCGATCGGGCGCACGCCGCGCTCGAACCCCGCCACCTATACCGGCGCCTTCACGCCGATCCGCGAATGGTTCGCGGAGCTGCCCGAGGCCAAGGCGCGCGGCTACAAGCCGGGGCGCTTCTCCTTCAACGTCAAGGGCGGGCGCTGCGAGGCTTGCCAGGGCGACGGTGTCATCAAGATCGAGATGCACTTCCTGCCCGACGTCTACGTCACCTGCGACGTCTGCAAGGGCAAGCGCTATGACCGCGAGACGCTGGAGATCAAGTTCAAGGGCAAGTCCATCGCCGACGTGCTCGACATGACGGTCGAGGAGGCCGCCGAGCTGTTCAAGGCGGTACCTTCGGTGCGCGACAAGCTCGAGACGCTGAAGCGCGTGGGCCTCGGCTACATCCATGTCGGCCAGCAGGCGACGACGCTCTCAGGCGGAGAGGCGCAGCGGGTGAAGCTCAGTCGCGAGCTGTCGCGCCGCGCCACGGGCCGTACTTTGTATATCTTGGACGAGCCCACCACGGGCTTGCACTTCCACGACGTGGCGAAGCTGCTCGACGTGCTGCATGAGCTGGTCGACCAGGGCAACACGGTGATCGTGATCGAGCACAATCTGGAAGTGATCAAGACCGCGGACTGGATCGTCGATCTCGGCCCCGAAGGCGGCGATGCCGGCGGCTATGTGGTCGCCGTCGGCACGCCGCAGGAGATCGCTGCGACGCCGCAGAGCTATACGGGGCAATATCTCCAGCAGGCGCTCGACCGCAGGCGAAAGACGAAGCGGGCAGCGCAGGCGGCGGAGTAAGCTGCAGCCCGCCTACTATCTCTTCACGTAACCCAACTCTACTTATGCGTGTATGCTGACACCGATTCTATTATCCGAGGCGGCAATGAAGGCCAGACGAAGTTTCTGCATTGGATAAAATCAAAAGGTCCGGGTGCTGATCACATCCGCTGGCACGCTATGTGGTTGCTATCAGCGACAACCAGCGAACCCACACCGAAGAGGCGTGCCTTGGCGAACTTGCTTACGGAAAGACGACGGTCACACTGCCTGCATCGCAGCACCGAGCCCCCTCTTGAGGTCGTCGGCATTCATCGCAGGAACCACCTCGATTTCCGCATTGACCCCCATGAACAACGGCTCGACGATGCCTGGAAGCTCGGAGCTATCCTTCATGTCGAAAAAGATCATGGCGCAGCGCAGCCCGTCTTGGGCAACGAAATAGCTTGCCTCCGCGTTCAGCTTGCGAATCGTGGTCTCGAACAACTTGGCCAAAGAGCCGTCCTTGACCGCCTCATTGCCGGCTTCCGTGGGTATCAAGATCTTCAGCATCATGCGCATGGCGACCCTCCCTTTCCCTTGGTTAGGCCTGAGCACAGCGGAGCGGCCATTTCGGCGCGAACGGTCAAAGGGACGCTAGCCGCATCCCTCTCAAGTTTGGCTCGCCAGCAGGTGATGGAGAAATTCCCGCGCCTTGGCGTAGATGCCGGGAGCCTCGCTTTCACGGGGGCCGCCGATGCAGAGCGTCAAAGGCCCGTGCCCTTTGCAGAAAAACGCCGCAGCCTGTTCGGTGGCGTCTTCAGCATCGATGTCGATGATGACATGCGGCTTGCCAAATCTCTTCGCGCATTCGAAGGCGAATGCGGTTCCCTTCGATTCCGCGAGCCCCGCCTTCTCCACGAGCACCATCAGCCGGTCGCTATCGCGCACATTCCATTCGGTGCGCTGACGCGGGTCCGAGTCAGGCGTCTCGCGCAAATCGTACAGCGCCAAGATCCCTGGCGGATGAGGCAAGTCCTCGGCCCAGCCCCCTTTCGGGCACCAGCCGCGATAAGCAATTCCGAGCTCGCGCGCGATATCGAGCGCGGCGCGATCAACACCGGTCTGGCCGCCGGATGCGATTTTCAACATCTTGTGTCCCTTCGCGCCCAAGGCTTGCGCCCTAATCGATTACCCCGGCATCATGCAGCATGACACCGATCGGGGCACGACCGACATTTCCGCTGTGGAAGCTGGCAATACTTGGCTTAATCGGCGGCGTTCTCGCAACGCTGATCTTCCATCAGAGCCTCTGGTATCTCTTCAATCAGATTGGACTCATTCCGCTTGAGCGGCCGGCCTGGCCGCTTGATCCCATCCCGCCCTTCGGCGTGCCCTCGGTAATCTCCAAGGGGTTCTGGGGCGGCGTGTGGGGGGCAGTTCTCGCGCCAATTCTCTCGAGCTTGCGCGGCGCGCGGTATTGGACAGGCTGGATCGTGGTGGGCGCGGTAGCGCTTTCGCTCGTCGCCTTCTTCGTCGTGCCGCCGATCAAGAGCGAACCAATCCCAGAGCTTTGGCCGCGCTTCCTCGCGTCGCTCATGCTCAACGGCGCCTGGGGCTTCGGCACGGCGCTGTTCTTGAAGCTGTTCAGCGCGGCGCGGAGCGAATGAGATGGCGGAGAAATGCACCAAGCGCTGGTCGCAAGAGGTGACGGAGCACTCCAACGCGCTCGATTTGGAGAAGGGCGTGTTTACGCTGAAGGATCCGAAAAAGATCGCTTTGTCGCTAAAGCGCTCCGCTGAAGAGAGCCATCGCCGCAAGTCCGATCCTTATCGCTCGGCGATGTCGATGCTGACCTTCTACATCAATCGCGCCGGCAAGACGCTGTCCAAAGCCGAACATGACCGGCTGGAGAAGGCGAAGGACGAGCTGCGCAAAGCGTTCGACCGTTCGCCCCCCAAGTAAATAGGTCAGCCATTGCCGTTAGGCGTGCCGAGGATGTGGCTCTTCGGCGGCAGCATCACCTGGTCGAAGTCCTGGGTGAACATCGCTGCGGCGAAGAACGCGACCGCCCGGAGCGTCTCTTTCCCGGTGTTTTCGAGATCGTGGCGCGTCGGCGTCGGCAGCACGAACACGCTTCCAGGGCCCACCGGCCAAGTGGAGCCGTCTTCCAGATAGAGCTTGCCGGTGCCGGCAATGATGTATTGGGTCTCCTCGGTGGCGTCGGTGTGCCAGCCGAGCCGCTTGCCGGGCTCAACCTCGTAGACGATGGTCGAGGACGCGGTTGTGCCATGTCCGCCATAGACGGCGAAAGCGCCGGCCCAATGCACCGCGGGGTCGGTCTCCCCCCACACCTCTCCGCGTTCAAGCTTGTTGGAGTCAACAACCGGGGTCTTGGAAACCATTAGCGCTCCTCCATTCTAGTCAAGCGAGCTTGGCTCACTCTACCACGACGCGCGGTTACGTATCGGTGTCGCCGCCGCGACGCATTAGAATCGAACTTTAGAATCGAACTTTGCCAATCTTTCGGGGCTTCACGCTGCGGCGAGCTGCTGGTCGAGCGCTGTCGCACGCTGCAGCGCCGGACGTTTCTCAAGCCGCGCCGCATAGTTGACGAACTCCGGCCGCTTCGGCAGCAGGTTAAACATCATGCCCCAGCGCATTGTCGAGCCGATCACCACGTCGGCTGCGGTGAATTGCTCGCCCATGATGTAAGGCCCTTTCGCCACGGCCTTGGCCAGTACGTTCATTAGGGTGTCGAAATCGCCATAGCCGAGCGTGCTGCGGCGCGGCTCCTCCTGACGGGGAAAGGCGCAGTCGGTGATCGCCGGCTCGACGCAGCTGGGACCGAAGAACAGCCATTTGAGATAGATGCCGCGACGCGGATCGCCAATCGGCACGCTTAAGCTAGCGCGTGGGAAGGCATCGGCAAGATAAGTGCAGATGGCGGCGGCCTCGGTGATGACCACGTCGCCATGCTTCAGCGCCGGCACCTTGCCCATGGGGTTAATGGCGAGATAGTCGGGCTTGAGCTGGTCGCCGTTCATGAGCCGCAACAGGTGGATGTCATAAGGCTCCCCGATCTCTTCGAGCATCCAGCGTACAATCGATGAGCGCGACGGCGCGGCATGATAGAGCGTGAGCTGGGCCATCCCCGATTCTCCTTTGGCGTGTCTTCGCCCGCGTTTTTGCACCGGAAGCACGCGAGCACAGTAATCCCAACGACTTACCGTTTCCCACAGCCTTAAGCAGCACTAAGGCAGATCAAAGGCTTACGTCCGGCGCTTTCCCAACGACGCCCCGCACGCTTGTCGAGCGCGAGCGGCTCGCAAAACTGTGGTCAAGCGACGGGGGCGAGCTATGAAGCGCGAGGTTGCCCGCGTACCTCTCGGCAACGACGAGCTTGTGGTGTCGATCACCGACCACGGCAAGCTCGACACCCTCCTGTGGACCGCCACGGCGGGCCTCATAATGGCGTCCGCGAACGGCCTCACCATCGGCCCGGCCGACTCCCCAAGCTGATCGCCGCGCTGGAAGGCGTCGCGCTGCGGAGGGCCGCCGCATGAGTGTCGCTCCTGCGCCGCTGTTCACAGTATGTGGGGCGAGGTGACTACTGGGGGGCCTACCTTCCACACCGTTAAGATCGGCCTGCTCTCAGGAACGACGCCGCACAAAAGGCTCAAGGATGATTTCCCTGCTCAGTGTGCGGAATTACGCGAGACTCGAGGAGCTGATGCGGCATGGCACTGAGCCGTAAGAGCAAAACACCTCTAGTCGCATCTTCTGCAATCGTACAAAACCACACAGGCATCCGTTCGCACCTGCTCGGTCGCCTGATGCCAGCAATGTGGACAGGTCAGAGTTGATCGAGCTGCGGCTCCGCCATCTTACCCGCTCCCAAATGACAAAGGCAGAGCATGAATCAGGAAGGGCCTGACTCTGGACCAGGCCCTTCCACTAGGAGGATCGCCCTTAAAAACGAACTAGCCCCCTTTGCACTCCTTCATACCGGCCATGGCCTTCTCGGCGGCCTCCTTGGATTTATATTTTCCCATCATTTTCATGCCTGCTGTCATCTTGGTGACCACGGAGCATGTGTGGGTAGCGGTATCGAGGCCCACATAGTACTCCCCGGCCTCCAGGGCTAAAGCGGGCGCGACAAACGCGCCAATCATAGCGACTGCGACTATATACTTCCTCATTCCTCTCTCCTTGGGACTAGCTTGCTGCCAACCAATGGCAAGCCATGGAAAAAAGCACATTCTCTAGCGACCTACCAAATCAATTGTTCGTATGTTCACGTTTGGTGCTTGAGAGTTTCAAGATTGCTGGCCGCGCCTCAAACTGACGGTTGATCCACCGACCTTCACCCTGCCCGCGTAGCCATCGTAATAGGTCTAATCGCTCTTTTGGCCATATTGATAGCGCTTAGCTCCGCCGAAAACGAACAGCGCTGCCGGGTCGAGCAGGCCGAACTCGCCCAAGTCGGGGTCACAGGAAGCTATGATGCGGTCAACTGCACAAGCGAAAAGCCGCTCCACGTCGTTAACTCAACCTCAAAAACTGTGGGGGCGATCCGGTGGGACTTAGAGGCATAAGTCCCAGTACACAGCACCAATCTGGTGAACGTTTTAGCGAAGAGTACAAATCCGACGTTATACTCAAACCGAACCAGTTCGCGTCCAACCGCTACCCGATGCCCAAACTTAATGCCAACGTGGACCCGACCTTGCTTGAGTTCAAGATCGCCCGCCCCCAGACATCTCTTTTGCAGAAGGACAGAGCGAGTGAGGGCGTCCTACTTGCGGCCTTAATTGCCGTGGCCACGTCTAATGCATCGGGATGGCGCGGCCCATGGCGAGCAACTCGCTCTCCCATTCGCCGCGCCAGAAGCTGACAACCTCGACCGTGTCGACCCGCCATTCGATGTTCAGCACCTTGGCGTGCTTGTCCTCGAGATTCGCCCACACGCTGAGCACCATCGCGCGGCTTGACCTTGTCGCGTGCGCGGTCGCCCGGCATGTTCTCGATGACGCCGCGCTCATTATCGTCCTTATGCCGACCGAGAGTGACTGCCGGGCATCATGGTCGATGACATCGAGCCGCTGTTCGCATCCCTATCAGAGGCCGGCCAGCACCACATGCCGCGAAGTGACCCAGAACGTCAGCAAGAACGCGCAGACTAGCAGCGCCACCAGTCGCGACTTCGACAATCACCGGTGGCCGGCAGCGGCGACTTTGCCGCTCCAATGTTCGGCATGCTGGGTGAAGGTGGCGAGGATCGCATCGAAGGTCGCCTGTTCGGCGCGTTCCGTCCCGAGCGTGCGCTGCACGTCGGAGAACACCTCGCGATAGTCTTCGTAGCCTTGCATCTCCTCGAATCGGCGCCACCACAGGTCGCCGACGAAGAAGTACTTCACCCAGGAGAACAACAGGTCTATCCAATCCTCGAGATAGCTATGCAGGTAGACTTTCGGCCCGCCGAGATAGAAGCTCGCCTTGCGGATGGCCTCGGCATGGTGGTCCTCGCCGCGGTCGACCTGGACGAGCCTGCCATCGAGGAAGGGCGCGGCTCTCGTCTCGAGAAAGACAAAGCTCAGTCGGTCGGCACCGGGATGCAGCTGGTTCGGATCGTATAGCCGGAAATCAATGCCGCTGAGGCGCGCGTCCTTGAGCCAGGTGATGGAGGCGTGGTCGGTTTCGGGGTGATCGATGGCCGGCAGATCCGCCTCGCGCGCGGCGGCGAGAAAGGTGTTCTGATCCAGGACGATCCCGCTCGAGATCACGATCTCGCCGGAGATTGCGCGGTTCACGTGCTCGATATTGGCGCGCGCCCGTCGCCGCTTGCCTTGCAATTCGTTGGCTCGGTTCAAAGCGGTGAACCGCTCAGGAAGCCTCGTGCGCAAATAGCTGTCGCTGACCTCAGCCAATCGCTGTAGATGCGCAACGAGCCTCGCGCGGTCTTTAGGATCTGGGCATCTGCCAGTCCAACCAACGACTACTGAGGACATGACGAATACTCTAGCTGGATCGAAGCCGCTCGACCTTGCGCCAGCACGCGGTCCTAAGCAAGAGAGCGCGGGTAAAGCTTTGTTGCTGTGGCAAACGGTCTGTTGCCAACATCGCTCTGGCGCGCATCAGTAACCACAACGAACCGTAGGGAGGGTTAAAAACGAAGCCGAACGTTGTGATGGCGCCTAACGCAAGTTCGCGCTCGCCTGGGGGAACGCCATGTGGGATTTGCCGGGACGCTGATCGCCCTTATCTTCGTGGTCTTTCAGTTTGGGCGCCGAACATGCCAAGTCTGGCGATCAGGATCGTACGCGCATCTTCGTCACGGGGGTTCTTGTTCATTTGGCAAGCGGTTGTTGATCGCTCTCGCAATGCTGGCGCCGGACTCGAACGTGTTCCGAGCCAGTATTCTTGGTGCGATAGGATGCGCGGGATTAGGCTATGTGGCCAATCTTGCGCTGCTTGCGAAGAAGCGCATTAAGGAATCAGAGCGTGAGTTCTTGTGAGACACCTGCCGCTCGCGGCCTATGTGTGTGCCTTAGTCTCGGCCGCCGCTTGCTTTGGGCGCGTCCTTTGCGAACGAAATCGGAGCCATTGCTTCCGTGTTGCTGCTGGTGCGCCTTTACGCAACAGATCACGCTTGCCGTCATCGTCGCTAAAGGCTTGAGGCGCGCAAGAACGCCGGGATCCTTCTTAACGCGTAGCACTTTGGCCGCTTACCTCACTTAAACAGGGCGAAATAGATCACATAGAACCAGCTGAAGAGCCCGTGAATGATGGCCCACAGGATCGAATGGTTGTTGGTGTAGGAGATGGCGATGGCGAGCGCCGTGCCAAAGCTCACGCCATACTTCACACTTTCCGCGCCGTAATTGTACGGTCCATTCATGCAAGTTGCTCCTTCGGCTGGTGTGCAATCAGGTTAACAGGAACGGCGTGACGTTTTCCACGTCACGCCGTTAGTCAGAGC
>Ga0187805_10000632_pt1 | contig 11849 bp, 9 predicted proteins | sample NC_wetland_sal_i_6_FD_132965 | JGI IMG/M metagenome (GOLD analysis project Ga0187805, IMG submission 132965) | Wetland sediment microbial communities from Neuse River Estuary, North Carolina, USA - Control_5 | ecosystem: Environmental > Aquatic > Freshwater > Wetlands > Sediment | place: USA... | reverse complement strand
GTAAAGTTTGAAATATTCCTCTGGCGTCCCCTTCCAATAGTCGATGTCGGGTTCATTCCAGATTTCCCACAGCCAAGTTTTTGTCTCGGCCTCGCCATAGCGATCGCGCAGATGCGCTGCAAAATGAAAGACCACATCCGACCATTTTTGATAATCCTTCGGCGGATAAGCCCAGCCCGTGAAAATCGTGCCCTTAGGAAAGTCGTGGCGATAAGGTTCGGGATGCGCCGAGAGAGCCTCGGGCATGAAGCCCACTTCTACAAGCGGCTTGATTCCCAGTTCGTGAAACGTATCAAAAATGCGGTCGAGTATCGTCCAGCTATAAACCGGCTTGCCTTGAGCATCCTCCGTGTAAACATTCGTCGAACCCCATTTCAGCGACGCCGAGCCATCCCCGGTGTTCAGCAGGTTATGCACGCGAATGTGGACCGGCGCAGAACTGAGCGCTGCGAGTTCGCCGAGCAATTTCTTCCCGTTAGGCGCATAGGTGTAGTTCGGTTCGTCGTAACCAAAGTAATGCCAGATGGGCGGAAGCGGCCCGTCCGGCTCATCGACGTGGACTCGAATCTCCACAGCCGGGGCGGATTGTTGGGCCACACAGGGCGCAACACTTAGTGAGAGAATCGCCAGGACGCTGTAAGCCCGCCGAATTAGAAAGTCCACACGTTTCCTCGCAATACGGCGCGGAAAAATCCAATAGATCGAAGTGAACCTAAGCATGCCGTGAATTCTAACCGAAGAGCCTCGCGGTGGCCCGCTTTCTATAAAAACGAAGAAAAAGAGCAGATGGGCGACCCCTGCGCCACAAACGACGATGAATACTAATAGCGGTTTGGGGAATCTAATCTTCCATGAGAATGCGTCCAGAAATTATCCGGTTTATTGCACTCGTTCAGGCCGTCTTGTTCCTGACGCACTTGTTCTTGTATGAGACGTGGACGTTCGCGCCAGGAGAGAGCGGCGCGGCCGGGCCTCTCTGGCTCAAACTCTGTGTCGCCGTCCTGTCGGTTAGTTTTATTGGCGCTTCGCTGCTGGCGTTTCGGTATACGGGCGCCGTGCTGCGCTTTTTCTACCGGGCTGCAGCGGTCTGGCTGGGTCTGCTCAGCTTCCTTTTTCTCGCCGCAGTCTCTTCCTGGATCGTTTTCGGACTTGTGCTGCTCGCTGGGCTGCACGTGAATTTCCACCTCATCGCCGAAGTGCTGTTTGGCGCCGCCCTGCTGACTGGCTTCTATGGAGTTTTCAACGCAAGTTGGACGCGCATCACTCGAATCACCGTCCGCCTGGCCAACTTGCCGGAAGCGTGGCGCGGCCGCAGAGCCGCGCTTATCAGCGACCTGCATCTGGGCCATGTGCGTAACGGCAATTTTCTGCGGCGCATGGTCGCAAAAATCCTGAAAGAAGACCCGGACGCGATTTTCATTGCCGGCGATTTGTACGACGGTACGGCCATCGACGCAAAGCGCGCGGCAGAGCCCTTGAGCGAGCTCACTGCTCCACATGGCGTCTACTTTGTCGCCGGGAATCACGAACAGTTCGGAGACGACAGCAAATATCTCCGCGCGGTCGAGGCCGCCGGAGTCCGCGTACTCACCAATGAAAAAGTCCTGGCCGACGGCTTGCAGATTATCGGCGTTCCATACCGCCATGCAACGCAGGACGAACACTTCGCTTCCGTGCTGCACAACATTGGCGTGGATCGCGAAAGCGCCAGCATCCTTCTGACGCACGCGCCGGATCATCCCCAAGTCGCGGAAGCCGCCGGCGTTTCACTTCAGCTTTCCGGACACACGCACCTCGGCCAATTCATCCCGTGGAGCTGGATGGCGCGCCGCATTTACCGCCAATTTGTCTACGGCCTAAGCCGCATCGGAAAGATGCAAGTCTTCACGTCGAGCGGCGCGGGGACGTGGGGTCCGCCCCTGCGCCTGGGGTCGAATCCCGAAATTGTGGTGCTCGAGTTCCAGTGAGCTCTGCGTGCTCCGCCCGTTCGGAAATACAAAGATCTCTGGCCTTGTTGCAAAACTTTCGCGAGACGAATCCTAGACCGGGCGACGGATGCCGAGCTTGCGCATGCGAGCCTGCAGCGTCGTGCGCTTCATGGCAAGCAGCGCGGCAGCGCCTTTCGGTCCAGCGATGCGCCACTCGGTTTGGCGAAGCGCGCGGAGAATGTGCTGGCGCTCCGCTTCTTCCAGAGTAGAAATGGAAGAGGGGGTAGAAACTGCGGAAGGTGAGGAACTAAACGACGAAGGAGCGTCTTCGCCCGCGGCCGCTGCGAGAGCGGCGGGTTTCAATTCGGAGACGGGGACGCGCAGTTCTTTGCCGGGCGAAAGGAGCACGGCGCGCTCGATGAAATTCTCCAATTCGCGGATGTTGCCGGGCCAGGAATAGTTCGCAAGCGCGTCCATGGCGTCAGCTGGAATGTAGGAGACCGTTTTGTTGAGGCGCCGACTGAATTTCTGCACGAAATACCGCACCAGCAGCGGTACGTCCTCGCGCCGCTCGCGGAGCGACGGGATTTGAATCGGGAAAACGTTCAGCCGGTAGAAAAGATCGCTGCGGAAGGCCCGCTCCGCTACGAGTTTAGCGAGATCCGCGTTGGTGGCGGCAACAACGCGCACGTCGACGCGCTGCGTTTGATTGCTCCCCAGCCGTTCGAACTCCTGCTCTTGCAGCACACGCAGAAGCTTGGGTTGCAGCTCGAGCGGCAGATCGGCAACCTCATCAAGAAATAGCGTGCCGCGGTCGGCCAGCTCGAACCGTCCGATTTTTTGCGTAATGGCGCCCGTGAAGGCCCCGCGCTCGTGCCCGAAAAGCTCCGATTCCAGAAGCCCGCTAGGGATGGCCGCACAATTCACTTTCACAAAAGTGCGCTCGCGCCGCGGGCTGAGATTGTGGATCGCTCGCGCGATGAGTTCCTTGCCGGTGCCCGTTTCGCCCGTCACCAGAACCGCCGTGCCCGCGGGAGCCACGAGTTCCACTTGCGCGAGAGCCCGTTTGAGCACCGCGCTGTCTCCGATGATTTCCTCGAAATTAAACTCGCTCCGAATTTCTTCCTCGAGATACAGTTTTTCTTCCGCCAGCTTGTCCTTCAGCGCGTCAATTTGCTTGAACGCCAGCGCGTTCTCGACGGCAATCGCGATTTGCGCCGCTACTTGCTGCAGAAGCTCGACGTCCTCGGAAGAAAAAGCGTCTTCGCGCCGACTCGCCAGATTCAGCGTCCCGAACGTGCGGCCCTGCGTGATCAGCGGAACACAGCAGATGGTCTGCACTCCTTCGGCGCGCAGCGCGCGAATTACTTCATTGGGATAACGATCGATCTCCGCGCCGCGGGAGAGCAACGGCTGGCTCTTTGTGAAGCAAATGCCGGACGGCGTGGTATCCAGCGGAACGGTGATTTCCTGATGGAAAAGGCCCGGGCGGCTGGAAAAATCCAGTGCGTGGATTTTCAGGCTGCGCGTAGCCGGATCAACCAGCGCGAGGCTGGTGAAATCATGATGAATCACTCGTTGCAAAGAACTGACGATGCCGCGGAACAGGTCCGGAAGCTCGCGCGTCGACACCAGAACGTTGTTGACCTCCAGAAGCACTCGCAGACGGTCTCGCTCCCGGGCCAGTTGCCCCTGGTAGGCTTGCGAGCTTTCGAAATTAAGCGCGTTATCGACCGCCACCGCGATCTGGCTGCCCACCCGCTGCATAAATTGCAGTTCCGTCTCCGTGATGGCTTGCGGAACGAGCCGGCCGAATCCCATGGCGCCCAGCCGGCGCTGCGCCGTCGTTAACGGAACCATGGCCAAAGACCGAACGCCGACTTCGCGCAGCCGTTGCAGAAATTCAGGGAAGCGCTGATCCTCCTCGGTGTCGCTGACCACAAAGGGCTGCTGCGATTGCCACACCCACCCCGAAGGATGCCCCTCCATCGGCGTCTCGCTGCCGGTCTTGACCGGCGTCGGCAGGCGCGTCTCGAGAATGTGCAGCCTCATGACGTTGCGAAGCGGGTCGTGAAGCACCAGCGTCAGAAAATCAAAATCCACGACGCAATGCAGCCGTTCCGCAAGGTCGTGAAAAAGTGCCGTTAGATCGCGATGCTGCGCAATGGATTCCGCCACTTCGAGCAGAGCTTCAAGCTGACGCCTGGAGTGCTCGAGCGGCGCGACTGCGGCTGCTTCGGGCGGGGAAATCGCGGGATCCGCCATAGCACGCAGAATAGCATCCGCCTTGCCACGCGCTCAACCGGAGCCGTAACCGTGCAGCCCGCCAACTTGCGGCCCAGGCTACCGACCATCTCTTCACGTGTCCCGATTCAGGGACTGAACGATGACAAATCCGTTGTCCGGTAAGCTCATCTGGACTTGGTGTCAATCGCTCACCGTTTTGCGATGCATGCGGAGTCAATAACCTGGTCTGACGCATGTGGCTGTTCCCCCGGCTGCAGCCAGTAGCTTGCAGAGTCATGACCTAAGAAAATAGCTCTGCGCCAATACTCGCCGCGTTTTCTGCGTCCCCGGGCGTCCAAACCAACAACCTTTCCCGAGGTGTCTTTGATCCAGCGTTCCTCAAACCGCTCGAAATCCAGTGAATCACCGGCGTCTGTCAACTCCTCGGGGCTGTGAGAAATAATCAATTCAGCCGATACTTCCTCTCCTGACAGCGGGTATATGAAGATGTCGCTGTCGTTGTTTTCCGAACTCGACTTCATAGTCTTTGGTAATGCGAATAGGACTGAAAAACCAATTTTCCTGGCAGAATTGAGCTCCTTGCACGCAGAAATTACCCAATCTGACTCCTTTGCGTCCTGCAGCCTCACTTGAATGGGTGCTCCCCCGGGCTCCACAGTGAGAGCTAGTGGGCGATAGTTTGGATTCTCAATCCGAAGCTGCTGTCCTGAGTCGGAAAACGCAAATTCCCCCATCTTGTTAGTGACAGTTTTTTGACGCTCAGGAGGAGTGCCTCCGAGTACATCGTCAAGAACAGTGAAGCCTTCCACTGGTTTGCCATCAACACCAATCAAAGCACCACGAAGATTGAGATTTGCGGCTGGGACGGATTCCACGTCGGAAACCTGTGAGATGACAAAAAGCGAGCAACACCCAAGATGCCCATAGCCCCCAAAGTCCTCTTGCCCATCCGCCAGTTTCCTTTCTTCGCCCGCAAAAAAAGTGCCGGTCATTGTCGCAGTAACCTTGTACTCGGGCTTGTCACCGTGACGGGCAGCTATTAATGCGTAAAGTCTTCGGAAGTTCTCGTCTTTCACCATTCCGTAAGAGACACCATTTACTTTGATGTTCGCACCGGGCTTCCTCACAGTATCATTCACAAGGGAGCCGACGATTCCCGGAACATCTCCCCCGAAAGTCAGCCAAATGCCCTGGTGAGTATCGCAATTTCCAATTCCTAATGAAAAATCCTCAAAGAAAACATTGAGTGTTCCGCGGACACGAATCAGTTTTCGGTCGAAGGCCTTTGGATTCCTTGCGAGGTCGCAGCCGTGTACATCCGCCGGATTTTCCTGCGCATAAATCGACCGCGGAACCCATAAGAGCCCAACAATCAGAACAAATCGAAGCAATCTTTTCGACATGCTAGGGGAGAAGCCTTCCCTCGAATGCTACCAAAATTGGCTGAAGGCTTACACCGCAGTCGTTAGAGCCTGGTTAACGGAGAAGTGCGGTCGCCCTGGCGTTCCATCGTGACTTGCGACACATCGGCACTTGGTTGGCGCGTCGGTGAGCTTTCCGCGCGATTGCCCGCATGAATTGGCTGGAGTAAACTCCGGGGCGAGTGGCGGATACTTCCTCCATTACCGGGCGTACGATCTCCCATTACACCGTCCTCGAAAAACTAGGCGGCGGAGGCATGGGCGTCGTCTATCGGGCCGCGGACACGCGTCTCGGCCGGAATGTTGCGCTGAAATTTCTTCCTGAAGACATTTCCCATGACCCGCAGGCTATCGAGCGATTCCGGCGCGAAGCGCGCACGGCCTCCTCGCTGAACCATCCGAACATTTGCACCATTTACGATATCGAGGAGTTTGAGGGCCGCCCCTTCATCGCCATGGAACTGCTCGAAGGCCAGACCCTCAAGCGGCGCATCGCCAGAAAGTCCATCGAGATCGCGGAACTTCTCGAGATTGGAATTCAGATTGCCGACGGCCTGGAAGCGGCTCACGCCAAGGCCATCGTGCACCGCGATATCAAGCCGGCGAATATTTTTCTCGTGGATCGCGGTCCCGCGAAAATCCTGGATTTCGGCTTGGCCAAATTTGCCGCTTACCGCCAACCGGCTGAGGAGCCCGCGGGCGAGTCGTCGATGCCCACGCAGCGGCACATCTTGGACGACGCGCTCGCCACCAGTCCCGGCCAGTCTGTGGGCACCGTGGCGTACATGTCGCCCGAGCAGGCACGCGGCCAGGAGTTGGATCCGCGCACCGATTTGTTCTCGCTCGGCGTCGTGCTCTTTGAAATGGCTACCGGCAAGGTTCCTTTCGGCGGTTCCGCGGTGGGATTGATTTTTGACGGCATCCTGAATTCCTTAACGCCTCCGGCCCGGAAGTTAAATCCTAGTTTGCCGGCCGGCTTGGATAACATTTTGGCCAAGGCGCTCGAGAAAGATCTCAGCTTGCGTTACCAAAGTGCCGCGGAGCTTCGGGCGGACTTGAAACGCTTGAAACGAGATTTGGAATTGGGCCGCTCAGGGGCGCACTCGGCGGTGGGAGGCGGGCTCGAAGGGGTGCGCGTGGCCGGTCCGCGTCGCCGCGGGCAGACTTTGGCCCTGGCGGGCGGCGCGCTCCTCGTGATTGCCGCAGTTCTTGGATATGGCTTGACGCGGCCCGTAGCGCCGCCGCGAGTCCTTCGAACCATCCAGCTAACCAACACCAATCGGCCGAAATCGGGCATAGTCACCGACGGTTCGCGGCTCTACTTCATCGAGGGGCAATCCCGGCTCTCCCAAACTTCGGTGACCGGCGGCGAGACATTTCCCGTTCCCAATTCCCTGGAAGACACCGGCTTTGCAAATCTGTTCGATATTTCGCCCGACGGTTCCTCGCTTTTGATGAACACCGCGAACGGCACTTCTCTCGACGGCTCGCTTTGGAGTGTCCCTGTGCTCGGTGGTTCGCCCCGGCGGTTGGGCAACCTCGAGGGCCACGCCGGAGCGTGGTCGCCGGATGGGAAGCAGATCGCCTACTGCACAGGGAACGCCATATTCGTTGCGAATGGCGATGGCGGCGCCCCACGGCAGCTTCTTTTGCCGGGAGGAACTGCCAGCGACATCCGCTGGTCTCCCGACGGATCGATTTTGCGCTTCACGGTCAACGATCCAAGAACCAACAACCGCTCGATTTGGCAAGCCTCGGCCGACGGTAGCAATCTGCATCCCTTGCTTCCGGGTTGGAGCGATGCCCCCAACGAATGTTGCGGCAGATGGACGCCCGATGGAAAATATTTCGTTTTTCAAGCGCGGCGGGATAGCACGGCCAACCTCTGGGCCATCCACGAACATCGGGGTTTGTTTCACGCCGCGCCGCTTCAGCCGGTGCAGCTAACCACCGGACTGCTGAATGTAGGCGATCCGGTACCCAGCCGCGAAGGCAAGAAACTTTTTGCCCAGGGCTGGCAGCCCCGCGGAGAATTGTTGCGCTACGACGCCAAATCAAAACAACTCGTGCCCTACCTTTCGGGGATTTCAGCGATGGGGCTCGACTTCTCTCGAGACGGACAATGGGTCGCATACAACGACGCCACTGACGGTACAATGTGGCGAAGCAAGCTCGACGGAACCCAGAAGCTTCAGTTGGTCCTCCCGCCCATGCTGGCCTATCTGCCTCGATGGTCTCCGGATGGCAAGCAGATCGCCTTCTTTGGCCATCCTCCCGGCGAACCGTGGCAACTCTATTTAATCCCTGCTGAAGGCGGCTCTCCCGAGCTGCTCTATCGGAGTGCGATCAACTCGGCGGATCCCAACTGGTCGCCTGACGGCAAATCGCTCGTCTTCGGCGAAAATTCGCTGAACAACCAGGGTTCTGCCGTCTATGTGCTCGATCTGAAAACGCGAAAGCCCACGAAGTTGCCTGGTTCCGACGGCTATTATTCTCCGCGGTGGTCTCCCGACGGCCGCTACATCGCCGCCATTACGCTGGATTCGCTGCATCTCACGCTTTTTGATTTCACCACGCGGAAATGGACCACGCTCGCCAACATCTTCGTGGCTTATCCGGCCTGGTCGCGTGATGGCCGCTACATCTATTTCGACGGAATACTCGATAATCAGGAAAGCTACTACCGGGTGCAAGCGAATAACGGAAAACTCGAGCCCATCTTCAGCATGAAGGGCTTTCAGGCCGCCGGAGGAGCCTTCGGAAACTGGAGCGGACTCGCCCCAGACGAATCTCCTCTGCTCGTGCGCGACGCCAGCATCCAGGAAATCTACGCCCTCGATTGGGAACACCCGTAATTCCCCGCGCAAGCACAAACTCGCCAAGCTGAGCGTGAGTTCTGCGCGCAGATCAAGTTCACCGTGGCTTCATTCCGTCCTCATTCGCACGATGACCGCCTTATGCGTTTTGCTACAATCAGCGTTAGCTGGTTGTCATCTCACTTCGCTGCTGGGATCTGGAAAGCGCGGGGAATTTTTGTATCCAGAGTGGCAAGAACAGCGTTGTGCGCATTTGCCAATCTCACTAGATGCCCGTCGGTGAGCTGTTTTGGGGTTTTAACCCACAGGGGAAGCTGCGAGATATCATTCTGGTCGTGCACAAACACGAGCTTGACGGGCTCATTTGCCTTGAGTTGCAACAGAATCCCTCGAGCATCGGCAACCGTGGCCCCATACTGTGGGGTTTGCGATAGAACCCGCACGAAGCCTAGCTCCGTGATGGAACACGTCAGAAACTCTGTCTCGCGCGCCTTGAACAGATCGCTTACCCAGTTCGCTATGCGCGGATGAAATTCGTGTTCATGGAATCCGAATGCGACCAGGGCGCTGACGTCGAGAAGATATCTCATGGAAAGTCGGCCAGAATTTCCTTCACTTGTTTGTGCGTCAGAGTCGGAGCATTTGGACCTGCCGTGAGCACCGGAAGACCGGTAACGGGATCTTTAATGATGCGAACTTTTTTTGTGCGCCTTTTGCGGGGCGTCAGCACGATGCGGCCGCCTTCTACGCTGGCATCCAACGGGTCGCCTGGGCGAAGCCCCAGTTTGCTGCGGATGCGGCTGGGGAGAACGACCTGCCCCTTGGTGGAAAGTTTAGTTTGCATGGTAAGACCATCTTACCCACCCGTTCCGGTGGAAGCAACAAATCGGTTCCCACAAAGTTTTGCCATTGCGTCTCCCGGTAAACTCACAAGAGAAACTGTCGGTTCCACGGAAGGCCCAGAGAGATGAAAGCGCGATTGCAAGTAATGAAATTTGGCGGCACGTCCGTGGGCGACGCGGCGTGCATGGCCAGGACGGCGCAGATTATCGCGGAGGGAGCGCGCGCGGGATCTTGTATCGCTGTCGTTTCCGCAATGAGCGGAGTGACGAATCGTTTGATCGAGGCGGCACGACGGGCGGGAGCAGGGGAAAGAGAGCCAGGGACCGCGGTTCTGGATGCGTTGCGCAAGCAACATGAAGCGGCGCTGGCGAGCTTGGTCCAGAACGCGAGTGCCCGGAAGTCGGTCCTGGAAGATCTCGAGACGGTTTTCGCGGAAGGGAGCAGGCTGTTTGAAGGGACTGCGCTGCTGCGTGAACTGACGCCGAGAACGCTGGACGCGATATCGAGTTTAGGAGAGCGCATGTCCGCGCCGCTGGTGGCAGCGGCCGTGACGGAACTCGGTTTGCAGAGCGAGTCCGTGGATGCGACGCGGGTGATCGTCACGGACACATTTCATGGAGGCGCGGAGCCGTTGATGGCCCGGACGCGCGAAAAATGTGAGGCCCATTTGTGGCCGCTGCTGGAGAGGGGAATCGTCCCCGTTGTGACCGGGTTCCTGGGCGCGACAGCAGAAGGAATATTGACGACGCTGGGCCGCGGCGGTTCCGATTATTCAGCGACAATTCTGGGCGCGGCGCTGAAAGCCGACGAAGTGATTATCTGGACGGACGTGGACGGCGTGCTAACGGCCGATCCGCGACTGGTTCCGGATGCGCGAACGATTCCGGCGATTTCGTATCGCGAAGCCGCAGAGCTGGCTTTTTTCGGAGCCAAGGTGCTGCATCCAAAAACGCTGAACCCCGTGATGCAGGCCGCGATTCCCGTGTGGATTCGCAACAGCTTTGCGCCAGAGGGGCCGGGGACGTTGATCACGCCGCGAGGACGGAGCACCGGCGGCGGCGTGAAGGCACTGACGGCGATCCAGGATGTGGCGCTGATCAGCGTTGGCGGGCCGGGGATCGTGGGACTGCCGGACGTGGTCGGCAGAACCTTTTCGACGACGGCGGAATTGCGGGCCAACGTCTTGCTAATTTCGCAGTCATCTTCGCAGAATGATATTTGCTTCATTGTGTCCGCGGCGGACGCGCGACGGACAGTCGAAGCGCTGCGAAAGGAGTTTGCGCAGGATCTGGCGCACGAGAAAGTCGAGCACATCACGGTCGATTCCAATATCGCCATAGTTGCGGTGGTCGGCGAAAACATGCGCGGGACGCCGGGAGTGGCGGGAAAAACGTTCAACGCGCTGGGCCGCGAGAATGTGAACCTGATTGCCATTGCGCAGGGCTCGTCTGAATCGAATATTTCTTTTGTGGTGGAAGAAAAAGCCGTGAAGATTGCCTTGATCACGGCCCATCGTGAGTTTGGGCTCGGAGTCTCTCCGCTCTGAGAGATTGAACAAAACCCATTGAAAATACGCGAAAATCGTGTACACTATATTCGTATGAAGAACGTCACCTTAAGCGCCGATGAGGACCTTATCGAGCAGGCCCGGCTTGTTGCGCGTTCGCAGCACAAGACCTTGAACATCGCATTTCGGGAGTGGCTCGAACACTATGCGAGCCGTGCGGGAAGTGTCCAAGAGTTCGACTCCCTGATGAAACGGTTGGAACACGTGAACGCAGGCCGCCACTTCTCGCGAGACGAAATGAATGAACGGTAGATTCTTTCTGGACACCAATATTTTTGTATATTCGTTGGACCGAACGTCGCCAGCCAAGTCTGTTCGCGCACGCGAATTGATTCGCGAAGCGATCGCGAAACGCCAAGGAATCGTCAGCTATCAGGTAGTCCAAGAGTTTTTCAATGTGGCGTTTCGCCGATTTGCGCGACCAATGAGCCTGGCGGACGCGGAGCAATATTTGGCAACAACATTTCGTCCGCTGCTAGCCGTGCATTCATCCCAATCTTTGCTCGCGGATGCGATGCGGGTGAAAGATAGATTTCAGGTCCCTTGGTACGACGCTTTGATCGTGGTGTCGGCTCTCGAAGGTCAATGCAGAACGTTGTACAGCGAAGATTTTCAGCACGGGCAAAAATTCGGAGAAATGCAAATCGCAAACCCCTTCCTGTAAGCCGTTCAAGCAAAATCTGAGGCGGACTTTCAATTAGTTGGGCTTTTCGTCGTCGGGCGGAATAATTTTGATGTCGTCGATGGCGCGAGGAGCGCTAGTGGGATCCTTGACGAGGCCGTCGAGCGTGGTTTTTGCGTGCTCATCGACGGCGCCGACGGCGGCCACCAGGCAGGAATAGAGAAACGCTTTAATGCCGGAGCGGAATTGTTCGGTGGACTGCTCGGTGGTGCGGGTGACGTCATCGATCATCGTGCGGCGGCGAGTTTCGCAGGCAGCGCGACTCTCCGCGTCGAGAGCGGACAGCGCGGACGTGACTCGCTCGGTGGTTTCCGAAATGGCGAGATCGACTTGGACTTCCGCCTG
>Ga0187805_10000631_pt1 | contig 11850 bp, 9 predicted proteins | sample NC_wetland_sal_i_6_FD_132965 | JGI IMG/M metagenome (GOLD analysis project Ga0187805, IMG submission 132965) | Wetland sediment microbial communities from Neuse River Estuary, North Carolina, USA - Control_5 | ecosystem: Environmental > Aquatic > Freshwater > Wetlands > Sediment | place: USA... | reverse complement strand
CCCATAGCATAGACATCGCTGAGCGCGTTGGTGGCGGCGATCTGGCCGAAGGTGAAAGGATCGTCGACCATGGGCGTGAAGAAATCAACCGTTTGCACCAAGGCAATACCCGGTCCAATTAGATACACGCCGGCGTCGTCGGCATGATCGAAGCCGACTAGAACGTTCGGGTCATGCTGCCGGGCTAATTTCCCAAGCACCGTGTCCAGCGCCGCCGGACTCAGCTTGGACGCTCAACCCGCAGCTTTGACCGACTCGGTCAAACGAATTGGCTTTGCATCGGCCATGAGGGCATTCTAAAGGAATTGGCACTCGGGCACGGATTTTCACGGATCACACAAAAGATAAACGTGGCGCTCTTGATTCTTGGCTTCTACTTCAGCGAAACATCGGTCACTTGCAGGTTGGGATAGGCTTGATTCCAGTCGCTGCTGATGTGTTCGAAGGTAAGACGAAACGGTTTGCCCTGGCCGGGCGCCAGCGGCGAGAGGCTGAGATCGACAGCATCGGGGTAGGGCCCGCTGGTCTGCAGAACGTGCAGCGGAACATCTTCGGCCTGGGCGACTTCGCCAAGGGAATTCTTGAATGCGACATGCACGATTGCGTGCGTAACTGTCCTATCGCCAGTGTTGGTGACGATGCCGTCGATGTAGGTCACGCTGGCACCGACAAAATTCTCTGCGGCGCTCATTTTCAGATCGGAGAGTTTGAGGTTAGCGGCGTAAGGATGCGGAGGGGTCGCGCTTTTTGGACTGCCACGAGTGAGCAGGGCAATCACGCCCACGACCACCACGACTAGCGCCACGCCCAACAGAATTGGGCGCAAGTTCGAATCGCTTTGCTTTTCGGTTAGCGGAGATGGTTCGATGAGGCCGCCCATGCAATCCGATTGTACTATCGGCCCCAGATTGGCAATTGCAAATTGGAAATCGACTACTCGCCGCCTACGGTCAGGCCATCGATTCTTATGGTCGGACAAGCGACTGCGCCACGGAACTCGAGGTCGTTACCGATCTCGGAGATATTGAAGAACATTTCCTTCAAATTGCCGGCTACGGTGATTTCTTCCACCGGATAGGCAAGTTCTCCGCCGGAAATCCAGAGGCCCGAGGCGCCGCGGGAATAGTCGCCCGTGACGAGGTTAGCGCCATGGCCGAGAAATTCGGTGACGTAGAGGCCGTCTTTGATCTCGGAGATGATCTGTTGCGGAGTCTTGGTTCCTGGCTGCAGGAAATAATTTCCTGGACCGATTCCCGGCGTTCCCGCCAATCCGCGGGAAGCATTGCCGGTGGTCTGGAGGCCGAGCTTTTTTGCGGTGTACGTGTTCAGCAGGTACGACTTGAGGACACCGTTCTCGATCACGATGGTGCGCCTTGATGGAACGCCCTCACCGTCGAACGGGCTGGTGCCGAAACCGCCGGGGATGGTGCCGTCGTCGACCACATTGACGCTGTCGCCCGCGATCTTTTGTCCTAGCTTGCCCGCTAGAAAGGATGCTCCACGATAGATGGAGTCTCCATTTACTCCCTCGAAAATATGCTCGAGGATCGAGTTGGACACCATGGGATCGAGAACCACCGGGACTTTTGCGGTCTTCGATTTTCGGGCGCCGAGACGACGCAACGCGCGCTGGGCGGCTGTTTTTCCCACGTGTTCGGGAGATTCTAGCCGGCTCAGGCTGCGGGCGACGGAAAACCAGTAATCGCGCTGCTTGGCGCCGTCATCGGACTGTGCAATGGGTACGGCCGCGAGGGAACAATAGGAGCGCTGGTATTCTCCGACGAATCCGTGAGAGTTCGCCAAAATCTTGTGCCCGGTCGCGGCTTCGAACGAGCCGCCTTCGGAATTCTTGATGCGAGGATCGTAGTCGAGTGCGGCCTTTTCCGTACGGCGCGCATAGCTGATGCGTTCTTCTCCGGGAAGCGAATAAACATCGGCGGAGTAGAGATCGAGGTCGCCGGGGATCGAGCCCAGTTGCGAGGGTTCTGGGATTCCGCCGTACGGGTCTTCCGAAGTGATTTTCGCAAGCTCCAGCGCCGATTTCACCATGCGGTCGAGGCCGGAGCTGGAGAAGTCGCTGGAATAGGTGCTGGCGGCGCGTTTGCCGTAGAACACGCGCATGCCGATTGCTTTTGAGCCGGATTCTTTCAGCGTTTCGACCTGGCCTAGACGGACGACAGTGGAGAACTCGTCTCCTTCGCGGATCACACATTCTGCGGCGGTAGCTCCGCCGGACATGGCGCGGCGAACGATGTCCTGCGCCAATTCGCGGAGGTCAGTTTCTAGTTTCTGGTTTCGCGTTTCTAGTTGGGTTTGGGACATAGAATTCATTTACAGACAGCATTCCTCTGTGCACCTTCGTTTCCTTTGCGGTTAAGGCAATTTAAAGGCATCAACCACAGAGGACACGAAGGTACACACAGGAAAAAACCCGAATACCGGCCTAGACAAAGAATTACCGGATCTATTGCATGAAGCCGCCAGCGTCTTTCCTGGCTGTTCCGCCTACGGTCAAGCGATCGATTTTAATTGTCGGAATGCCGACGCCAACGGGAACAGCCTGGCCGTCCTTGCCGCAAGTGCCAACGCCTTCGTCGAGTTTCAGGTCATTGCCCACCATGGAGACGCGAGTGAGCACGTCGGGGCCGTTTCCGATTAAAGTCGCACCTTTGATTGGGGCGGTGATCTGGCCGTCTTCGATCAAGTACGCTTCCGAGGCTGAGAAAACAAACTTTCCATTGGTAATATCGACCTGCCCGCCGCCGAAGTTCACGGCGTAGAGGCCCCGCCGAACGGAGCGAATGATGTCCTGTGGCTCATCTTCCCCGGCAAGCATGTAGGTATTGGTCATGCGCGGCATGGGAATGTGCTCGTAGCTTTCGCGACGTCCGTTACCGGTGTCGGCCATTCCCATCAAGCGCGCGGAGAGCTTGTCGCTCAGGTATCCCTTCAAGATCCCCTTTTCGATGAGCACGGTGTTCTGCGTGGGCTCGCCTTCATCGTCCACATTGAGCGAGCCGCGGCGCCAGGGCATGGTGCCGTTGTCCACCACGGTGCACTTTTCGCTGGCCACTCGCTTTCCGATCAATCCCGCGAATGCAGAAGTCTGCTTACGATTGAAGTCAGCCTCGAGGCCATGCCCCACAGCTTCGTGCAGGAGCACGCCAGGCCAGCCCGGACCGAGCACAACTTCCATTTCGCCGGCGGGAGCCTCGCGAGCGTCGAGTTGCAGAATCGCCTGGCGAGAAGCTTCTTTGGCGAAATACTCCGGAGTCTTTTCGCCGAAGAAGAAGTCGAGCGCGACCCGACCCCCGCCTCCGGCGCTGCCACGCGCGGAATTGCCGTCGGTCTTAGCGATGCAAGAGACGTTTACCCGCGCCAGAGGCTGGGAATCTTCCGCGAAGGTGCCATCCGACCCGACCACCAGAATGTTTCGAAGTTCATCCGCATAGCTGGCACGCACTTCTTTAATACGGGGATCGTAGGCTCGGGCCGCATGATCCGCCCGCATCACCAGCTCGACCTTGGTAGCAATTTCGGCATCCACCGACGGAAGCGTGATCGGGTACAAACTGCGGGCAGGCTTTTCCTGGAAGCCGACGGCGGGAGTCTTGGCTGGTCCGCTGGCAATCAGAGCTGCTGTGCGGGCGGCATGCAGAATCCGCCCGGATGAAAGATCGTCAGTGTATGCGTACCCCGTGCGCTCGCCCGCGATCACGCGGACTCCGCATCCAGCGGAAATTCCCTGGGAAGCGGACTTCACCATGGACTCGTCAAGCATCAGCGAGGTGGAAGAAAGGTACTCGAAATAAAGGTCAGCGTAATCGCCACCGGCAGAAAGCGCCGCCGCCAAGTAGCGTTCGAGGTCGTGTTCAGTCAGGCCGTAATGTTGGAAAAAGAATCTGTTTTTGTCCACGTTGATTGGATGCCCTGGGAGTCCGAAAAGCTCCTCACGTCATTATCACACAGGGACAATGTGGCGCGGCGCGGGCACTGCTGCCCGCGTTATCTTGAGCGGTGCAACTGTTTGGCGAATTTAAGATCGTGTTCATTCGTCACAGACGAAATAACGGTCAATTGAAACAATTCCGCTGTGACTCCGGAATCCCTGGTACGCACGGTCGAAGACTTTCTGGGATGCGCTCATGATGCCGTAATCATTGAAGATGGAGCTGTAGTTTTCGATCTCGCGCAATCCAAGTATTCCATCTCCGGGGAACGGAACAAATGCCTACTGCATCTGTGGTCGGCGGAACGGAACTTCGTGCGGCGAGTGTTGGAAGCCGAGGTTAAGAATGAAATCCTTCGGCTCTCGGTGCAACGGATGGGTCAGGTTAAACCCACCAAGCTTGAAATCTGCCGCGAACGCGACCGGCGCACACCCACGGCGAGGCGGGCGGCGCGCGCGGCTTATCAACGAGTTCTGCAACGAGTGCTGGAGCGCCGCTTCCCTGGATTCACCGTGGACCGCCTGAGCACCTCGATGGATTTGGAGCGATCGTTCGGTCCCGTCTATGCGCGCGGATTGCTGCATCGAGGGCAATCTGCTTATGCCGTGCTGGGGGTAAACGGAGAAGAGACGCAAGGCTCCATCGATGCGGCGCTAACGTTCGGAATTCTGTGGCTCGATGCCTGCCGCATTGCGAAAGCGGGAAAATTCGTAGTCGAAGGGCTGAAGCTGTTCTTGCCTACGGGAGCTTCCGCTTTGATTCGAGAGCGCATGGCGCATTTGAATCCAGAGGCGGCCAAATGGCAATTGTACGAACTGGAAGAACGCGACGATAACCTGAAAGAGCTGGATATCTCCGATTGCGGCAATGTGGCGACCCGGCTGGTGCACTCGACGGACGAATCGGCGGTACAGGCGAGGTTTGCGGCTGCGGTCTCGCAGGTTCGCGAACTGATGTCCGAAGCGGAAGTTGCGACTTTGTCACCCGCGGAAATTGCTTTTCGTTGTCACGGGTTGGAGTTCGCGCGAGCCCGGTTAGCCCATGAGCCAGGCTCGTTTGTCAGCACATCCGAGATTGTTTTCGGCTTAGGCGCGCAAGAGAGAATTCTCAGTGACACGAATATTGCGGCATTCGCCCAGTTGGTACGAAGCATCGGCGAAGTGCGCCATCCCGAGGGCCCGCGCGATCACCCGTTATGGCGGCTGCATCCGGAACGCTGGCTGGAATCGCTGGTCGTGCGAGACGTAGCTGCGGTGGACGAACGTTTGGATCCAGCCCACTTATATTCCCAAGTACCGGCATTCTCGGCATCCGATCGCGCCATGATCGATGTGCTCACCGTTACCACGGACGGACGCCTCGCAGTGGTCGAACTCAAGGCCGATGAGGACATTCACCTGCCATTGCAGGGTCTCGACTACTGGGCGCGAGTGGCGTGGCACCACACGCGAGGCGAGTTCCAGCGCTTCGGATACTTTCCTGGCAGAGAATTGCGTGCCGACAAGCCGCTGCTCTTCCTGGTGGCTCCCGCGCTCCATGTACATCCGGCGACGGATACGCTGCTGCATTACATCTCGCCCGAGATTGATTGGGCGTTGCTGGGTATTGACGAGAGATGGCGTGAGGGTGTGCGGGTTGTGTTCCGCAAGCGGCCCGTGCGAAATATACACAGCACTAAAGCAAGCTAATCCTAAATTGTGTGAGCAGTGGGTTGTCATCCGAGTGAAGCGAGGGATGACATTTATAAGGTGGTCAATCCGCGTTCATCCGTGCGAATCCGTTGCGAGTTTGAGCTTTACTTCTCCGGCCATGCGCCCAGTAGACGGCGCGCGTCTAGCATTTGACCCAGATGATATGCGTTGTGATCGGCCACCAGGAGAGCTTCGCGCAGAATCGTCTGGCCGTCGCCCCATGGGATTCGGGCCAGCAGATCGGTCTTGGGATCTTTTACCAGGTCCTGCATCGCCTTGAGGTCTTGCCTGAATTTTTTCACACTGGCATTCCAAGCAGCAGCGGTCGACGGAGCTTCCTTTTTCGGCCAATACCCTTCGGGCCATTTGGGAGAGACGTGTTTCGCGTTGCGGCTGAATTCCAGAATGTCCCACTGCGCGATGCGCAGGTGTTCCAGCAGCATCCAGAGCGAGTGGGGCAGGTTGGCAGGCTTCTCTTCAAGCAGTTTGGGCGGAATGCCGGCGACTACTTCTTCGAACTTGGCGTGGGCGCCACCTCCGTCGAGCAGGTAAATGACATGCTCGCGCAGCGCCTTATCCTTGTCCTTGCGGTCTTCTTTCATGGTTCACGACTCCTCTCCATAGTTGACTGTGCTTGCGTGCCAGGGGACGGGTTGATGACATTGAGTGCGTCTGCCTCTGATTTCTCGCCGCGATACACTCGCGCTATGCCGCGCACGACGCGGCGCATTGGCAGTGAACCTTTTTCGTCCAGAAAAAAGATTTCGCCTGCGCGGCTGCTCCGGTAGTACCAGCGCTTCAACAATACAAGGTGTTCCATGGTTTCGAGCGCGGTACCTGTAGTTGCGGCTGGAAACGAGGCTAGGGCTTCTTGCACTCGCGATTCCATCGACTGTGACTTGGCGCGCTCTAAGGACTGAATGGGAAAAGTTACTGGACCGGAAGTGCGCCCAGCAACAATACGGAAGAAGTTGACCGATTCCGCGCTGGCGCTTCGCTGTACCATCACACCCGCGAGACGATCGATGCGGTGGACGATCTCCGGGAGTTGACTGAGTACGGGCTTGAGCTTGTCGAGGCGCGCGTGCAGGGCGGCGGCGTGTTCGAAGTCCAGATTGGCTGAGGCGGCATCGCGCTGTACTGAGATTTCCCGCACCAGGGATTCACCACCGGTGTCGAAGTACGCCTGCACGCGAGACACTTCGGCTTGGTATTCCTCGTCGCTGCAGCCCTTGAAACAGGGCGCTAGGCACATCTTCATCTCCGAGTAGATGCATCCGGGAAACTTGGGATCGGGATGCAGATCGTCGACGCAGCGGCGCATCTTGAAGAAATCGAGCGAGTCGCTGGCAAACGTTTCTGCCGTAGTGCGCGAAGGAAATGGTCCGTAATAGATATTGCGCCCGCCGAGACGGCCGAGCCGTGTGGTGACGGAAGCGCGCGGAAATTCGTTTTCCAGGTGTAACTTGACCAAGGGCGCCAAGCGTAACCGCAGGCGGTTGCTGTAGGTTTGCGGAAACGTTGAACGCAGGAGCCGGTATAGCAAGAAGCCAGATTCAAAGTCTGAACCCGTGGAGGTGTATTCGATCCAACGGACGCGATCTCGGAGGTTGAGTTTCTTGCTGTGCTCCGTAGGTGCGCCGAGCAACCGCTGCAGACGGCGGCGCAGGTTTGCAGTTTTGCTAACGTACGGCTCGGATTGCGGGTCGTCGCCGCGCAGGAGAAAGACGGCCGGTGCGGCCGGGACCATGGCCCAGAGTTCAGTATCGCCGACTGGAACGAACTCGAGGCGGTGGGTTAGCACAACGTTATTTTAGTGTGGATTTACTACCGAGGGCACGAAAGAACTATTCTCATGAAATTTAGAGCGCGTCCTGATGCGAATCGCACTGGCACCACGGGTTGCTAGCGGGTGGCACTACGGAATTTCTGCCGATAGTCCTTCCCATTCACCAGTACAAGCCGGCACATTTCGAAGAGGCGCGACCGCATGCGCTCCCCGATGCGGTCACCCAGCGTTTCTTCGCGTGCCGCTCGCCGCGGCCCATCAACTCTCTCTGTCGCTGCACTCGCACCGTCCAAGAAATTACTGGTAACCAATGTCGTAAGTTTTTCATTGTAGCGAGCATTCAAGACCAGACTTACCGTATCCCAAACCCACTCGGAAGGCTTGACCGCGCCTAGATCATCCAGCAATACGACCTCAGTCTCGAAGACTGGCCGCAGGAGATCCAACTCAGTTGTTTGAACCGATGGGTTGTAGGAATTCTGAATTTTCTTCAGAAGCTCCCGGTAGTCACAAAATAGGCAGTGCACGCCTTTTTGCGTAAGTTGCTTCAGCGCAGCGACAGATAAATGAGTTTTCCCCACCCCGCTGGGCCCAACCAGCAAAAGGCCGCTTCGATCGACGGGATACTGAGCAGCCCATTTCTCTATCTTTATTTTTGCGGCTGCGAGACCGTCGTTCCCGCCAGTTTCATAATTCGAGAACTCGCAGTCCGAGTAGCGCGCGGGGATTTCCGATGCCGCCAAGAAATGCTTGGCTTGTGTTTGCAGGAAACAATCACAGCGTGTGACCCGCCGCTCAGTTCCGGAAACAACGTCTTTCCATCCGGCGCCACCGCATATGGGGCAACTCCGCAGCTCATCAGCCAGCTTGGCTGCTGCATTTGTCGGCATAACACTCCCAGCAGGTTCCCCACTGTGTGAGACCAGACTGCGGATGAAGCTTACATTCTTCTCTTCCATTTTGTTTCTTAAGTGTACCTTCAAAATCCAGATAAGAGGTGGTGTTGTCATCTGTGGATTTCGAGGATTTACGTCGCCTCTTGTGGAATTTCAGTACCTGTTCCTCGTAGATCTCCAGGAGCACACGGTTATAAATCCAAACAGCACCGTCAGTCATCGAGCCCTCGCGCTCAAACATGCACATGATTAGCTCACACTCTTTTTCAAAGAATTGCCGAGTGCGCGCATTCGCGAGGCGCCACAACTGCCCGTCGTCTGGCAAATATCCCGGTCGCTCTGAAACCCAAGATGCAAACAGTAGATTCAAATACCACGCTTGCTGATAATCCTTCATAGCCCGGTAGCGTACGTCTCCCACCAAACGGTGAACGTAGAAGGGGAACCACTCCAGGAGTTGATTTCGTCGAGTACTCACGGATACCGAAGCCATGATTTAGGGGTGCGTTTCGTAGGGTGCCCGATAGGCGTGGATCGCGCAACAGAAAAAAGCTCTAGGGCTGTGCACATGCTGTGGAGATGTGGTCCAGGTTGTGGAGAGAGGCGGAAAAGATAGGCTGAGGGCAATCTGATTGCTCAGCAGGACGGTCAGGCTCGCAAGGGCCTGCTACCTTGGATGCTTTTTCTTGCTCCTGACAGGATTCGTTGCCGTGGAATCCTCATTCGCCGCTTCTCTGACCATTTGGAGGAACGCCCTTACTTCCGCTCTCAGCGGACGATGGCGAGGATGGATCACATCAAGGCTTCGCCGCAAGGGTTCCGTGTCGAGAAGTTTTACGGTAGTGAGCTTATGGGTGCGGAGCTCTCTTCCCACCGCCATTTGGGGCAGGAAGGAAAGACCTAGTCCGCGTTCTACCATCCGCTTTGCAGTCTCGATGGAGTCAACCTCAAGCGCTATATTCGGAACCAAGCCAGCGGTGCGAAACAGGCTTTGGGTCAGCGTCCAGTCGCTCGATCCTCGTTCGTAAAAGATGAGCGGCCAACTGGCTACCTGCTCCAGACGCGCCCGCGGCGAATGTTTCGGGCCTCGCCTCGGATGCGCCACCAGCAGCAGGGGATCATCGCGGAGACTTATGGTTTCGACCTCGGGATGGTGCAGCGAGCGAGCCAGGCCGATTTCTGCCTCTTCGCTCAACACCATATCCAACACCTCTTTCGAATGACCCGTGCGAATGCTGATGATGACGTTGGGGTGAGCACGCTGAAAGCGTTTCAAAACGTCCGGCAGAAAGTAGACGGAGATCGAAAGCGCGGTGGCAATCTGCAACGGAGTGCCACTTGCCGGCCGCGAGTCATGGACGGCCTGCCGGGCCATCGCGGCTGTGCGCAAGAGCAGTTCGGCATGAGGACGAAACGTGCGCCCGGCGTCGGAAACGATCAGGCCGCCCCGGGAACGCGAAAATAGCTTTACCGCAAGCGACTCCTCCAGCGCCTTGATGCGCGCGCTGACCGCGGGCTGGCTGATGCGCAGGGCTTCCGCTGCACGATGAAAGCCGCCGAATGTCGCCACCGCGAGAAAGGTCTCAACCTGGTCGATTTCCATGGTTACCTGGTCGCCGATTCCTGCATCTAACAACATCCCATTATCACAGAGCGAGAGACTGATAACAATCCTTTATCAGCATGATAGAAAGGTTCCGTTTGACCGGGGGCGGGCTGTGCCCCACAATCCACAAAGATGTGGGCCCTTCGGGTCGGCATTGCACGCGGGAAAATGCCCCGATCTTAAGCAAGCAGCGAGAGCCAGCCAGGCGCCGGCGCCAAAAAGGAAAACAAAATTATGGGAAGCAACGGAAACGGAAAGAGCTCAACGATGGGAACAGATTGGAAGTCGAATACGCGCTGGGCGGGGATTACCCGGCCTTACAGCGTGCAGGATGTCGAGCGTCTGCGCGGATCCCTTCATATTGAACACACCCTGGCCCGGCAAGGCGCGGAGCGGTTTTGGAACCTGCTGCAAAGCGAGTCTTACGTTCCGGCGCTGGGCGCGATGACCGGCAATCAGGCTGTACAGCAGGTGAACGCCGGACTGAAGGCTATCTATGTGAGCGGCTGGCAAGTTGCCGCCGACGCGAATAATGCGGGCCAGATGTATCCTGACCAGAGCTTGTATCCCGCCGACAGCGTGCCTAATCTTTGCCGCCGCATTAACCAGGCCCTCACTCGCGCCGACCAGATTCACCATGCCGAAGGCAAGAACGGAGTGCACTGGTTTGCGCCGCTGGTCGCCGACGCCGAAGCCGGCTTCGGTGGCAACCTGAACGCGTTCGAGTTGATGAAGGCCATGATCGAAGCGGGCGCCGCATGCGTTCATTTCGAAGACCAACTCTCTTCCGCCAAAAAGTGCGGACACTTGGGCGGCAAGGTCCTGGTGCCAACCGTGGAAGCGGTTCAGAAACTAGTTGCGGCCCGTCTCGCGGCCGATGTGCTGGGTGTGCCCACGCTGATCATGGCCCGAACCGACGCCGACAGCGCGCATCTTCTGACCAGTGATGTGGATCCGCGCGACCGTGAATTCCTTACCGGAGAGAGAACGCCGGAAGGGTTCTACGGCATCCGGGGCGGCATTGAGTCAGCCATCGCACGCGCTATTGCCTATGCGCCGTACGTGGAACTCATCTGGTGCGAAACCTCGCATCCTGACCTGGAAGAAGCACGCCAGTTTGCCGAAGCCGTGCATGCGAAATACCCGGGCAAAATGCTGGCTTACAACTGTTCGCCATCGTTCAACTGGAAGCAGAAGCTGGACGACGCTACCATCGCCCGCTTCCAGACCGAGCTCGCGGACATGGGATACAAATTCCAGTTCATTACGCTGGCGGGTTTCCACGCCTTGAATCTCAGCATGTTTGAGCTGGCCCGCGGCTACAAGCTCAGCGGCATGACCGCGTATTCCCGGCTGCAGGAAAAGGAATTCAGCCGTGAATACCAGCACGGCTATGAAGCGGTGAAGCATCAGCGTTTCGTAGGCACCGGCTATTTTGACGCAGTCACGCAAGTGATCGCCGGTGGAACCTCGTCGGTGACCGCGTTGGCGGGTTCAACTGAGGCTGAGCAATTTGCCGAGATGAAACCTCAGGTGCACCCAAAACACGGTCCCGACGCGGCTTGCCAGCCGATTTTAGGTGATTGTCCATCGGTCGGAGCCATGGTCCAACTGGAAGGTGCAGAACCCGGTCCGGAGGAAAGCTTGATGCCTTCGGGCGATTAACCTCGCGGATCGATTACGATTTCGGGCCGAAACAGCCACTCTTCTCAGCCGCCAACCAGCGTGAAGAGTGGTTTTCCTTTTCGGCGGAATTCCAACCCTTGGACACACTCTTCATCCGAGCGGACCCAAACAAGGCATCCAGAGCCGATTTTCACAGTTGACATTCACAGTTGCAAGGGAGCTAAATAAGGCCGCCGGGTTTCTCACTCAGGGAGTGCTCCCATTCCCGCGCCCTTTGAGGACAAAGAGACCT
>Ga0187805_10000630_pt1 | contig 11851 bp, 7 predicted proteins | sample NC_wetland_sal_i_6_FD_132965 | JGI IMG/M metagenome (GOLD analysis project Ga0187805, IMG submission 132965) | Wetland sediment microbial communities from Neuse River Estuary, North Carolina, USA - Control_5 | ecosystem: Environmental > Aquatic > Freshwater > Wetlands > Sediment | place: USA... | reverse complement strand
GTGTGGCTGTCGAGCGCCGAGGTCGCTTCGTCGAGCATGAGGATCGGTGGGGATTTGAGGATAGTGCGGGCGATGGCCACGCGCTGCTTCTCGCCGCCGGAGAGCTTCAGGCCCCGTTCGCCGACCAGAGAATCGTAGCCTTGCGGCAGCGTCATGATGAAGTCGTGGATCTGAGCAAGCCGCGCCGCCTCGCGCACCTCGCGGTCGCTTGCCTCGGGGCGCCCATAGCGGACGTTGTACAGGATGGTGTCGTTGAACAGCACCGTGTCTTGCGGAACCATTCCGATCGCCGCGCGAAGCGAGGCTTGCGTCACGTCGCTGATATTCTGCCCATCAATCAGCACGCGGCCGCCGGACAGCTCATAGAAGCGAAATAGGATGCGCGAGATCGTCGATTTGCCGGCACCTGAGGGGCCGACGATGGCCACCATCTTGCCCGCCGGCACCTCGAAGCTCACATGCTTCAGAATCTGCCGTTCGGGATCGTAGGCGAAGGACACGTTCTCGAACTTTATTTCGCCCTTCGTCACGCGAAGCGGCTTGGCGCCGGGCCGATCGACGATCTCCGGCGGCTCATGCAGCAGCGCGAACATGGTCTCGATGTCGATGAGGCCCTGTTTTATCTCGCGATACACCATGCCCATAAAATTGAGGGGCAGATAGAGCTGCATCAGGATGGCGTTGATCATCACGAAACCGCCAATAGTCAGCGCGCCAGCGGCAACATCGCGTGCCGCGAGCAGCATGCAAATCACCGTTCCAAGCGTAAAGATCACCGCCTGACCGGTGTTCAGCCAGCCGAGTGAGGTATAGGTGCGGATCGCTGCCCTCTCGTAGCGCGCCATGGAAGCGTCGAAGCGGCGCGCCTCGTGATTTTCATTGCTGAAATATTTCACCGTCTCGTAATTGAGCAGACTGTCTACGGCCTTGGCATGCGCCTCGGTGTCCGAATCGTTCATGTCGCGGCGGATGGCGATGCGCCGGTCGCTCGCCCAGAAGGTGAACCAGACATAGAGGGCGACCGTGACCAGCACTACCAGCACATAGATCCAGCCGAAATAGAAGGCGACCATGCCTGAGATCATGGCGAGCTCGACGGCGGTCGGGATCGAGTTGAGTACGGCCATGCGCACGATGGTGTCGACCCCGTTCACCCCGCGCTCGATGACCCGGTTCAAACCGCCCGTCCGGCGCTCCAGATGGAAGCGCAAGGAGAGCGCGTGCAGATGCCGGAAGGTGCGATTGGCGAGTTCGCGCACGGCATGCTGGGCGACCACCGTAAACCACACGTCGCGAAACTGCGCGAATACAACCATCATCACTCGGCCGATGCCATAGGCGATGATGAGGAAGATTGGACTGGCGGCAAGGCCGATCGCAGTGATCTCCTTGCCCGTCATCTCGCCGGTCAGCAGGTCGACGATCGCCTTGTAGGCGATCGGCACGGCAAGCGTGATGGCCTTGGCGATGATCAGCGCGACCATAGCCCAGACCACGCGCCAGCGGAGATCGGGGCGGCCGATAGGCCAGATATAGGGAGCGAGCTCCCGCAAGACCGTGAGGTGCCCGGTCCGCGCCTGCATCAGCGCGTCGCTCCTCGTTTGCGGCAGGTCTTGCATCGCTTGTCCTTGGCGTGCGCGCGCGGCAAAAGGGGGTAGCGCCGAGCGCTACCCCCTAGCCCTTCAAGCATATAGTACCGGGGTCACCCTGCCTCAAGCAGGCGCCACTCAATGGCTCACGCCGGCGCGAAGTTATTTGCCCGAAGGAATGTGGAATTTCTGCTTCGGGTAGATCCAACGGGGATTGTGGATCTGACGGCGATTATCGCGGGCGATGGCCCGGTAGTGCCAGCCACCGCCGTAATAGGTTTCCGCGATCTCCCACAGCGTGTCGCCGCGGCGCACGGTGTAGACCCTCGGCCGATGCCGTTTGCGATGGGCGAGCTTTTCGCCCGTCGCCGGCGGTTTTGCCTCCTCGGCGGCGGCCACCTGCGGCGCGGGTTGCGACGGAGGCTCGGCCGCTTTGGGCGTTGTCTCAGCTTCCGTCGCAGGAACAGGCGGCCGCGGGGCCTGTGTGGCGACTTGCTCCTCCTTGGGCGGCTCCGCCGGCTTCGCTATGCGCACGATGCTGATCGAGGCGCGGCCGATCACGACTCCCCCCTCAATCCGGTCAGCGCGAAACATATGTTCCCCAGTCGGGAGCTTCTTCTCGGTCTCGAACGCCCATGTGCCGTCGCTTTCCACGATGACCTCGCCAAGTGGCGCCTCGTCAAAGAAGAGGAAGATGTGCGCGCCAGGATCGCCAGTCCCGGAGAGCGATACCTTTCCGGACTCCGAGCCCGCGTCCTGGTAATCGACGCTCCTGAACACGACGGCCCGCGTCGGCGCTTCGGGAAGATTGGCGGCGCCCGGCTGTTCGGCGGTTACCGGTGCGGAAGGTTCGCCCGGGGCCGCTTCAGGTGCCGGTGCTGCCTCGGGCTGAAGCGTGCCCGCCTCCTGCTTCGCGGTTTCTGACTTGTTCCCTTCTGGCTCACGCCCAAGATGGACCGACGCGCGCCCCGCCACCATGCCCGTCTTCTCGTCATAGGTGTCGGCTCTGACGGTGTGCTCGCCAGGGCCAAGCTTCTTCTCGATGTCAATCGCCCAGGTGCCGTCGCTGCCGATGACCACTTGGTCGAGCGGTTGATCGTCAAAGAAGAGAAAGACCCGAATATTCGGATTACCTACGCCGGAAAGCGAAATCTTTCCGCTGCCTTCACCGGTATCCTGATAATCCAGATGGCCAATTCTGACCGGCGGCTTCGGCCGTTCGGGGGGCGGGGCGTTCTCATCAGGCACCACCGGCTCAGGCTGGCCTTCAACGCCCGCGGGCGCTTCAGCCTGCTGCTCGGGCTTGGGTGCCTCTGGCGCCGCGGCCTCCGCTGGCGCTTCCGACTTTGCTTGGGGTTTCTCTTCGAGCTTAGGCTCCGCTGCGGTGCTTTGCTGCTCGCCCCGAGCTCCACCTTCCGCGTTGCCGACGGCAACTTGCACTGGCTCCTGCGCGGTCAGGGCCTGCGTTCCGTCGGGTGAGGTGGCGCGGAGTGCAAGCGTATGGTCGCCAGAGGCAAGCGGCTTGTCGAGCACGACGCTCCAGGCGCCCTCCTCATCGGCCTTGGTCTCGGCGACCTTGTTTCCGCTGCTCTCCAGGGTCACCGTCCAGCCGGGCTCGGCGCGACCCGCGACCACGCCCTCGCCGGTTGGCTCAATGCGAACGATATCGAAGCTCGGCACGGCAGTGGGCTTCGACGGCGCCGACTTCGCCGGCTGGGACTCAACCGGTTTTGGCTGCTCGGGAGCGGGCTTCTCGCCCTTCGCCACCTTGTCCTCGATCCGAGGAGCTGCGCCATGATGCCTGTAGAGGTAGACACCTGCCGCAGCGAGAGCGACCACGCCGATCACTGCCACCAACAACGCTAAAGACTTACTGCCCATGTGCGCTCGATCCCCTGGCGAAATGCCCCGCCTGTCGTGGTTATCTAGCCGGCGAGGACCGAAGGCTAAGTCCTCCGCTCATTGCTCATGCCGCAACCTACGGCTCCGATCAAGCCGCTGCCAACCCGAACGATTTAGGCTTCCTTGACGTTTCAAAGCGGCCGATGCCACATGGGTTCCATGCAAAAAGCAGCTAACCTTCGGAATATTTGCGTCTATTGCGGCTCAGGCTCTGGCGAGAACCCGGCCTATGCCGAGGCCGCGCGCGACCTTGGCCGCATCCTTGCGGCGGAGAACATCGGCCTCGTCTATGGCGGAGGCAGCCTTGGGCTCATGGGGGAGACCGCCCGGTCCGTCATCCGATACGGGGGTCGTGTGACAGGCATCATTCCCGCCTTCTTGGGTGCGCGCGAGCACATGCTGCTCGAGGCCCACGAGCTCGTCGTGGTCGAAAACATGCACCAGCGAAAGCACCTGATGTTCGTGAAGTCCGACGCCTTCGTGGCTCTGCCGGGCGGCCTCGGCACGCTCGAGGAATTCGTCGAGCAGCTCACTTGGTCGCAGCTCGAGCAGCACCAGAAGCCCATCGTGCTCGCCAATATCGATGGCTTCTGGAACCCGCTGCTCAAGCTGTTCGGCGACATGCGCCAAGAAGGCTTCATCCGCCACGGGCTTGAGCTCCACCTCGGGATCGTGAGTCGGGTGGACGCGATCATCCCCGCCATCACCCGCGCCCTCGTTCCCCGCGACAAGGAGGCGGAGGCGGAGACCGAGGCGAAGGTCTCCGCGAAGTTCTGAAGTTGCGTCGCCGTTTAAGGCGCGGACGCGCCGTCGCGGATCAGCTTGTAATGGATGGAATCGAGCAGCGCCTCGAAGGAGGCGTCAACGATGTTGGGGGAGACGCCGACCGTGAACCAGCGGTTTCCCTTCCCGTCCCGACTCTCGATGAGAACGCGGGTGGTGGCATCGGTGCCGCCCGTGAGGATGCGCACCTTATAGTCGACGAGCTCGAGGTCCGAGATGAACCTCTGATAACGACCGAGGTCCTTGCGCAGCGCATTGTCGAGCGCGTGCACCGGGCCGTTGCCCTCGCCCACCGACAACATGGTCTCGCCATCGATGCGTACCTTCACCGTCGCTTCCGACACGGTAGCGAGATCGCCGACCGCATTGTGCCGGCGCTCGACCATGACGCGGAAGGAGTCCACGTCGAAGAACTGCGGCACATTGCCGAGCATGCGGCGGGCAAGCAGCTCGAAGGAGGCATCTGCCGCCTCATAGGTATAGCCCTTGGCCTCGCGCTCCTTCACCTCATCGAGCAGCCGGGCGACGCGCGGATCGTCCTTCGGGATGACGATGCCGATGCGGTCGAGCTCGGCGAGGATGTTGGAGCGGCCGGCTTGGTCGGATACGAGCAGTTTACGCTGGTTCCCCACGGCCTCCGGGGGCACATGCTCGTAGGTGCGCGGATCCTTCTGCACGGCGGAGACATGGATGCCGCCCTTATGGGCGAAGGCCGCTTCACCCACGTAAGGCGCGTGGCGGTTCGGTGCGCGATTGAGAAGCTCATCGAGGATGCGCGAGGCGTGGGTGAGAGTGCGAAGCTTCTCCGACGTCACCCCGGTCTCGAAGCGGAGCGCGTAATCCGGCTTCAACATCAGCGTCGGAATGATGGAAGTAAGGTTCGCATTGCCGCAACGCTCGCCGAGACCGTTCATCGTGCCCTGGATCTGGCGGGCGCCAGCGCGCACTGCCGCGAGCGAATTCGCCACACCATTGTCCGTGTCGTTATGCACGTGGATGCCGACCCGATCGCCGGGAACGTGCTTCACCACCTCAGCCACGATGGTTTCGATCTCCTCAGGCAGCGTGCCGCCATTGGTATCGCAGAGTACCACCCAGCGGGCGCTCGCCTCGTGGGCCGCCTTGGCGCAGGCGAGCGCATAAGAGGGATTCGCCTTGTAGCCGTCGAAGAAGTGCTCGCAATCGAGCAGCGCTTCACGGCCGCTCGCGACGACGGCGGCGACAGACTCCCTGATGCCTTGGAGGTTCTCCTCGAGGCTGATGCCGAGCGCCACTTCGACATGGAAGTCCCAGGTCTTGGCGACGACGCATATGGCGCGGGCCTTGGCGGCAAGCACCGCCTGAAAGCCTGGATCGTTGGCAATCGAGCGGCCTGGCCGCTTGGTCATGCCGAAAGCAGTCAGCGTGGCGAAGCCGAGCGGCTGCTCAATAGCGAACAGCTTCGTATCGGTGGGATTGGCGCCAGGATACCCCGCCTCGATATAGTCGAGACCGAGCCCGTCGAGCTGCTTGGCGATCAGCGCCTTGTCCTCCAGCGAGAAGTCGACGCCATGGGTCTGGGCGCCGTCCCGAAGCGTTGTGTCGTAGAGATAGAGGCGTTCGCGGGGCATGATCTTCTCTACACTACGCCGAAGAAGAAGTGCAGCGCGAGCAGCACCGCAAGCACGAGCACGGCGAGCTTGATGGCGAGATAGACGCGGCGCGACCCCCTGAACGGCACATCGGTGAGGAACGGCTTCATCGCGCGATCTCCCAGGTAGTGACCAACTCGCCCGTCTTTGGGTCCTTCGCGTCTTTCAATTCAATACCCATGGCGGCGAGTTCATCGCGGATGCGATCGGCTTCTGTGAAGTTCTTCGCCGCGCGCGCGGCGTTGCGCTCGGTGATGCGCGCCTCGACCTCATCGCTGCTTAATTGACTAGTCCTTGCCTCCCTGATTGGTAGAGTCACGCCCACGGCCGACGTGTCATAAATTGGGCGCCTTTGAGCGTGTCGGGCTGCGATTGCTGTGTCCGCCGCCTCCTGCCAAGAACCTTGAACGAATGGAGTCTGCCGCGTCCGCTCGATTCTGGTCCGGTCGCCAGAGAAGCCGAGGAAGCCGACGGCGGCGCGAAGCTCGCCCCATTTGCCGGCACTGTGCAGCTCATGCATCGCCGTGATTGCCTTCGGGGTATTCAAATCGTCCTCGAGCGCGTCCAACACATGGCCGGGAACGCCACCGGTCGCAGCGTCCTTCCCCTTGAGATCGCCATACCACTCCCAGAGCGTCTTGTGTGCCTCATCGAGAGAAACCAAGGTCCAGTCAAGCGGCTGGCGGTAATGGGTGCGAAGCATGTTGAATCTGAGCGCCTCGCCGGGCCAGGCGTAGCCCTGCCACCCTGTCAGCAACTCATGAATGGTGACGAAGTTGCCGAGGCTCTTCGCCATCTTCTCTCCCTCTACCTGGAGGAAGCCGTTATGCAGCCAGTAGTTCACCATGACCGGCGTGTGGAAGGCGCAGCGTGATTGCGCGATCTCATTCTCATGGTGCGGGAACACGAGGTCGATGCCGCCGCCATGGATATCGAAAGTCTCACCCAGATGCTTCCACGACATGGCCGAGCATTCGATGTGCCAGCCGGGGCGACCCGGCGCCGCGATGCCGGCCGGCGACGGCCAAGACGGCTCGCCGGGTTTCGACGGCTTCCACAATACGAAGTCCATTGGGTCGCGTTTGTAGGGCGCAACTTCGACACGCGCGCCCGCGATCATCTCGTCAAGGGAACGGCCGGACAGCTTGCCGTAGTCGGGCATGGCCGCGACATGGAAGAGGACGTGATCCACGGCCACATAGGCAGAGCCCCTCTCCACCAGCATGTCGATCATCGCCGTCATGGCGGCGATGTGCTCCGTCGCCCGCGGCTCGACGGTCGGCGGCAAGCAACCGAGCGCGGCAACATCCGCGTGAAATTGCTTCTCGGTTTTTTCGGTGACGCGCCGGATCGCCTCGTTCAGCGGCAGGTCCGGATATTCCTCCGCCGCCCGCGCATTGATCTTGTCGTCAACGTCGGTGATGTTACGCACATAGGTGACGTGCTCTGGGCCATAAAGATGCCGCAACAGGCGGAACAGCACGTCGAACACAATGACGGGCCGCGCATTGCCGATATGGGCGAAGTCGTAGACCGTTGGCCCGCACACATACATTCGCACATTGCCCGCATCTATCGGCTGGAACGGCTCCTTCTTGCGAGTGAGCGTGTTGTAGAGCCTGAGCGCCACGAATAGCCTCTTTGCCTTACGGCCGGCCGGCGTTCGGTTCTTTTGCGAAGGAGAAAGGTAAAGGGAAGAACGACCCGGCCAGCTCTTTGCTAGACCGGAATAATGCCGCAGGAAATGATAAGGATGCGTTGTTCTTGCGCCATGATTGCCCGCTTATGGCCGCAAACATTAACTGCGTCAAGCTCGTGATCTTATTCATGCCGCATTGACCCCTAAGCTTGGGCGGGCATAATGCTGAAAGGCCTAGGGTCCGGGCCAGAATGGCCTTTCGGGGGCCAGACTCATTCGGAAACGCCAAGACGTGAACGTCCGCCACGAGCTTTCGCCCGCTTCGCTCGCGCGCCGCATCGGCCGCCATCGCGGCGTGGCGATTATTGCCCTGTGCGGCATTGCCGTTGCCGGCGTGGCCGGCGTCACGCTCGCGCAGGAGAATGACCAGCAGATCCGCTGCATGCAGCTCCAACAGGAGCTGGCGAGTGCTCAAAGCGGTGGGAGCGGCCGCGATGCCCTGCCCGGTATGAACAAGCAAATTCAGGATGCGACCCGCGTCTATCAGGGCACGCAGGCGGCCATGGAGGACGCTGGCTGCTATCAAAGCTTCTTGATCTTCGGTCGAAGCCTTTCGCGGACGCCCAACTGCCTCAGGATGAACGATCGCATGGAGGATGCGCGGCGCCAACTTGACCAGCTTCAGAACCAGCGTGACGCGATCGCGAATGGTAGCGGCAACCGCCGGCGCCAGGCCGAGCTCACCGACGCGCTGGCGCGCAATGGATGCGGGCGGCAATATCAGCAGCAGCAGGTGCGGCGCGATGGCGGCGGCGGTGGGCTATTTGGCTGGTTTGGCCGCAATCGCGAGGAGGAGCAAGCGCAACCACAGGAGCCGGTCTACCGCAGCATCGATCCAAATGGTCGGTACCGGTCGGTATGCGTGCGGACCTGCGACGGTTTCTTTTTCCCGGTCAGCTATCAGACCTATGCGAGCCGCCTGTCTCAGGACGCAACGGTCTGCCAATCGAGCTGCGCGGCCCCTGCCGAGCTCTATGTCTACCGCAACCCCGGCCAGGAGATCGACCAGGCCATCTCGCTCAACGGCACCGCCTACGCCGACCTTCCTGCCGCCTTCAAATATCGCAAGGAGTATGTGAAGGGCTGCTCCTGCAAGGAGAGCGAATACAATCCGACCGAGATCGAGGCGGCGAACAAGAAAGCCGAGGCCGCACCGGCCCCCGGCAAGCCCGGCAAGAAGAAGCCTGCGCCTGTAACTCAAGCCGCGGCTCCTCCCGCGCAGCCACCGGCGCAGCTCAATCTCGATGTAACCGGCGCCGTACCAAACGCCAACGCCGCCCAACCTCAAGCCGCGGCTCCAGCTCCGCCAGCGGATGCCACAGTAGCTCCGCCCACGGCGGAGCCAGCGCCTGCACCGCAGGCGCAGTCGAGCGTTGCTAAGCGTACGCCTGCGCCAGCGCCGCAATAACGCGAGCGATTAAGCAGTCTTGCCTTCGAGCCGCGCCATAGCGCGTGGCCGCCCAATCAGTGGCAAGAGCAGTTTGAGCTCCGGCCCATGCTCGCGGCCCGTAAGCGCGAGCCGCAGGGGCTGAAACAACCCCTTGCCCTTGATGCCGGTCGCCTGTCTCACCTCGGTGGCCCATCGCTCCCAAGTCGAGGCATCCCACGGCTCGGGCGGCAGAAGCGGCGCCGCTCGCTCGCACAGCGAGGCGTCAGCGATCACCGGCTCAAGCGGGCCCTTCACCACCTGCCACCAGACCCCGGCGTCGGTAAGGACCGCGAGATTGGAGCGCACGGCGAGCCAAAACGCCTCGCCACCGCCGATGCCCATCTCGCGCAACGGCTGCGCCACCGCCTCATAGGGAAGCGCGTGCAGAAGCCTCGCATTCAGGGCGCGAAGTTCCTCCACATCGAACCGCGCAGGCGCGCGCGACAACTTTCCAAAGGCAAACCGGGCCACGAGCTCGTGCAGGTCCAGATGGGGAGCAATGGTATCGGACGTGCCGATCGTCGCGGCGTAGCTCGCGACCGCCAGCGGCTCGAGCCCTTCCTCGCGGATGCCCTGAATGGAGAGCGCCCGGTCGCGCTTGGACAGCGCCTGCCCCTCGGGACCGACCAGAAGATTGTGATGGCCGAACGCCGGAGGCTCGGCCCCAAGCGCTTCGAACAATTGAATCTGCGGCGCCGTATTGGCGACGTGGTCCTCGCCGCGGATCACATGGGTGATGCCGAGGTCGACGTCGTCAACGACGCTTGGCAGCGTGTAGAGATAAGTGCCGTCGGCACGGACCAGGACCGGATCGGAGAGCGAAGCGGCGTCCACATGTTGCTCGCCGCGAATTAGATCGTTCCACACCACGGCGCTGGGCTCGAGCAGGAAGCGCCAATGGGCCTTACAGCCCTCGGCCTCCAATTTTTGGCGGTCGGCGTTGCCGAGCTTTAGCGCGGCGCGGTCGTAGACGGGAGGCTTGCCGCGCGCGAGCTGCCGCTTACGCTTGAGCTCCAGCTCGTCTTGCGTCTCGTAAGCCGGATAGAGCCTGCCGCTCGCTTTCAGCTTTTCGATGGCGGCAGCGTAGAGCGCAAAGCGCTCGGACTGCTTCACCTCGCGGTCCCAGACAAGTCCGAGCCATGTCAGATCTTGACGAATCCCGCGCGCGAACTCTTCGGTCGAGCGCTCGCGGTCGGTGTCGTCGAGCCGCAACAATAAGCAGCCGCCTCGCTGCTGGGCAAACATCCAGTTGAAGAGCGCGGTGCGGATATTGCCAGCGTGAAGCCGCCCCGTTGGGCTTGGCGCGAAGCGAACGGTGACGGTCATACTAGAGCTTCTCGCGGAATTTGTTGGTGATGGGATAGCGGCGGTCGCGACCGAAATTCTTGGAGGTGATCTTCACCCCAGGAGCGGCCTGCCGCCGCTTATATTCGGCGAGGTAGAGCATGCGCTCGACCTTCTTCACGATCTCCGGCGCGTATCCCTTGGCCACGATCTCCGGCACCGGCATTTCCAGCTCGACCAGGCAGTTGAGAATGTCGTCGAGCATGTCGTAAGGCGGCAGCGTGTCCTGATCGCGCTGATTGTGCTTGAGCTCCGCGGTCGGCGCCTTGGTGAGGACATTCTCCGGAATGACACGGGCTCTCGGTCCGAGACAGCCTTTCGGCCGCTCGCGATTGCGATAGCGTGCAAGGGCATAGACCTGCGTCTTGTACAGGTCCTTGATCGGATTGAAGCCGCCATTCATGTCGCCATAGAGCGTGGCGTAGCCGACCGACCCTTCCGACTTGTTGCCGGTGGTGATCACCATCGGCCCGAATTTGTTTGAGAGCCCCATGAGCAGAGTGCCGCGGGCTCTCGACTGCAAATTCTCCTCAGCGGTGCCGGAATCTCCGCCATCTGGAAGGGCAGCAAGACTCTTGATCAAGCCCTCCACCGCCGGATGGATCGGCATGATGTCGTAGCGCACCCTAAGCGCCTCGGCGGTGGCTGCGGCATCGTTCAGGCTCTCATTGCTGGTGAAAGTGTAGGGCAGCATGATGCCATGGACGCGTTTAGCGCCAAGCGCATCCACGGCCATCGCGACGCACAATGCGGAATCGATGCCGCCCGAAAGCCCAAGCACCACGCCGGGGAATCCGTTCTTCTCAACATAGTCGCGCAAGCCCGTGACGCAGGCGAGATAGTTCGCGGCTTCGCCTTGCTCGATCTCGGCGAGCGGTGCAGGCTCGCAGCGCCAGTGACCGCCGTCGCGGCGCCAATCGGTCGCGGCAAGCGCCTCTTCCCACGCCGGCATCTGCACGACCAAGCTGCCGTCATAGTTGAGCACGAAGGACGCGCCGTCGAACACAAGCTCGTCCTGGCCACCGACCTGATTGATATAGGCCAAGGGCAGCCCGGTCTCGGCCACACGGGATCGCGCGATGCTGTAGCGCTGATCCTGCTTATCCATCCAATAGGGAGAGCCATTCGGCACGATCAGGAGCCCCGCCCCCGCCTTGGCCAGCGCCTGGCAGGCCTCCTTGCTCCAAATGTCCTCGCACACCGGCACGCCGATCGAAACCCCACGCACCTCGATCGGTTCCGGCAGTGGACCCGGAGCGAATATCCGTTTCTCGTCGAACACCCCGTAATTGGGGAGATTGTATTTGAGCCGGACAGCCTCGATGCGGCCCTGATTCAAATACGCGACGGCGTTGTAGACGAACGGCCCTTCCGCCCAAGGAAGCCCAACGAGCACCGCAGGCCCGCCGTCGCTCGTGTCGCGGGCAAAGGCCTCGCAGGCCTCGCGCGCCGCCGCCTGTAAGGCAGGCTTGAG
>Ga0187805_10000629_pt1 | contig 11883 bp, 8 predicted proteins | sample NC_wetland_sal_i_6_FD_132965 | JGI IMG/M metagenome (GOLD analysis project Ga0187805, IMG submission 132965) | Wetland sediment microbial communities from Neuse River Estuary, North Carolina, USA - Control_5 | ecosystem: Environmental > Aquatic > Freshwater > Wetlands > Sediment | place: USA... | reverse complement strand
CGACAGTTGAACTACTCAAGAGTGCGCCGGTGTATTCGTCTGGCGTAGAGGCGGAGTTGGTCACGCCCACCGGAGCGGCGATCGTCAAAACGCTGGCACGCCGGTTCGGACCGTTCCCGGAGATGACGATCGAAAAATCGGGTTACGGCGCGGGTTCGCGCGAATTCGCGGGATATCCGAACGTTCTGCGGTTAACGATTGGCGAAGCCGCGATCAACGCAAAAACGGCCCGCGAAACGGTCACCGTCCTTGAGGCGAATCTCGACGATCTGAATCCGCAAGTGTTCGGCTATGTGCTGGACCGTTTATTCGAAGAAGGCGCGCTGGACGCGTTCGCGGTGCCGATCCAGATGAAAAAGAATCGGCCAGGAACCCTGCTGACGGTTTTGTGCAATCCTGAGCAGGCTGCGAAACTGACTGAGATCATTTTTCAGGAAACGACGACGCTGGGCGTGCGCCGCCGCACGGAGGATCGGCAATGTTTAGCGCGGCGATTGGAAAAGGTCAGCACTCCATGGGGCGAAGTACGCATCAAGGTCGCCAGCATGAATGGAAATGTTACGAATTACGCGCCAGAATATGAAGATTGTCGCAAGATCGCGGCCGCGAATCACGTCCCGCTGAAAAATGTGATGCAGGAAGCAACGCGAATTTATTTAAAGCGCGAAAAAGAGTAACCACAGAGGGCACAGAGGCGCACAGAGGTTAGCTGCGGTTCGTCAAGTTATGAGTAAGTTCTACATTACAACTCCGATTTATTACGTCAATGCGCGCCCGCACATCGGCCACGCTTACACGACGATCGCCTGCGATACGGTGGCGCGGCGCGAGCGGATGCTCGGCGCCGACACGTTCTTCCTTACCGGCACGGACGAGCATGGGGAGAAGATCGAACGCGCAGCGCAGGCGGCGGGAAAGACTCCGCAGCAGTACGCCGATGAAATCTCGTCAGAATTTCGCGCCCTTTGGAAGCGGATGGGCATTTCCAACGATGACTTTATCCGGACGACCGAAGAGCGGCACACGAAACGCGCGCAGGAATTGTTCCGCCGCATTCGCGACAACGGCTACATTTACAAAGGCACGTACACCGGCCAGTACTGCGTCTACGACGAACTTTATGTCGACGGCGCGCAGCCGGGAGATCCCTGTCCGACTTGTGGACGAATTACTGAAACGGTCCGGGAAGAGAATTACTTCTTCAAGCTATCGGCATTTCAAGACAAGCTGCTCGAGTTGTATGTGAATCCGGAATTCATTCGTCCCGAAACGCGCCGCAACGAAGTGATTTCGTTCGTACGCTCGGGATTGCGCGATCTCTCGATCAGCCGCTCCATTTCCTGGGGCATCCCGGTTCCTGACGATCCTAATCAGGTGATTTATGTGTGGTTCGACGCGCTGGCGAATTACATCACAGCGATCGGCTTCGGATCGTCACACGCCGGCGCGCAGGAGGCGTTCAAGAAATACTGGCCCGCCGATGTGCAAATGATCGGCAAAGAGATCGTCCGCTTCCATTGTGTATATTGGCCGGCATTTCTTTTGGCGGCGAACTTGCCTCTCCCGAAAGCGATCATCGCCCACGGCTGGCTGTTGTTTGAAGAAAACAAGATGTCGAAGTCGCGCGGCAATATCGTGCGCACAGAAACGATTCTCGATGTTCTTGGCGCCGATGCGCTGCGCTATTTCCTGCTGCGTGAGATCGTCTTCGGACAGGACGGTTCGTTTTCTTTCGACGCGCTCGTGCAGCGCTACAACTCCGATCTCGCCAACGGGATCGGCAACCTGGCCAGCCGCACGCTGACCATGATCAACCGGTATTTCCGGGGCGAGGTGCCGTATCCGTCGCATGCGGCGGCACACAGGCCCGCCGACGACACCATCGCAGAACAGGCGAGAACGACGATTCGCGAGTTCGCGACGTTCTTCGAGCAATTCCAGTTCTCTCGCGCTCTGGAAAACGCGTGGGGATTGATCGCGGCTGTCGACAAATACATCGTCGAGAACGAACCGTGGGCGCTGGGCGAAAAACAAGATGAGGAGAGCCGGTCGCGGCTTGCCACTGTGCTTTACACGTCTGCTGAGGCGCTGCGCATCGCGACCGTCCTCTCGCATCCGGTGATTCCCGATGCGACGGCGAAGATCTGGACGCAGATGGGTCTGGGCGACATCAAGAAATTTGATTTGAATCAGTTGGCCTGGGGACAGCTGCGGCTGGGTACCAAGCTGGGCGACGTGCACCCAGTCTTTCCCCGCGCCGACAAGAGCGCTGTCGAAAGGATGCAGCAGATGGAGGAACAGCAAAGAGGTCCGGCTACCGAAGTACTTCCGGAGAAAGCAACGCAAGGCATTTCGCCTGCAGCATCGCCGTCGGCAGCGCCATCGGTGCCAGCCGCAAGTCCTGATGGCAAGATCACGGTCGATGATTTTGCTAAGGTCGATTTGCGCGTGGGAGTGGTCAAAGTCGCGGAGCGAGTGCCGAAAGCCGACAAGCTGTTGCGGCTCGAAGTCGATATCGGCAGCGAAGTGCGTCAAGTTCTCGCGGGCATCGCGGAAGCCTATGCGCCGGAAACCCTGATCGGCCGGAAAGTTGTCATCGTGGCGAACCTGGCTCCGCGCAAGCTGCGCGGACTCGAGTCGAATGGGATGATTGTGGCCGCCTCGATCGAGGGCGGACGTCCGGTGCTGGCTAGCTTCCTCGAAGACGTGCCGCCGGGAGCGAGACTGAAGTAGCAGTTGGACCTCGGACTTCAGACCTCGGCCCTCGGCCCTGAAGCTGACGATAGAGCTGCGGAGCTTTGCTCCGCTGGACAGCCCCCTCGACGCGCTTCGCTTGCTCAGGGCAGGCTCACGATCGGCGGCTGTCCCTACAGAACTTTGCTGAGGTCCGAAGTCTGAGGTCCGGTTTGCTGATGTTTGTCGATTCTCACGCACATCTCGAAGGGAAACAGTTCGCGCAGGATCGCGAAGAGGTGATCAACCGCGCACGGGACGCTGGCATCAGAAACATTGTCGCGATCGGCAACGGGGATGGTCCGGCGAATTTCGATTGCGGAATCCAACTCGCGGAAAAGTACGATTTCATCTATGCGACGATCGGAATTCACCCGCATGAGGCGCGGCTGGCCGACCAGGCAGCACTTGATCGGATGCAGCAACTGGCGCGGCATCCCAAGATCATCGCCTGGGGCGAGATCGGGCTCGATTATTTCTACGACCACTCTCCGCGGGATGTGCAGCAGCGCGTCTTTGTAACTCAAATGGAATTGGCGGCAGCGGCTAAACTCCCGATTGTGATTCACTGCCGTCCTTCAGACAACGGTGACAATGCATGGGAAGACTGCCTGAGCTTGATTCAAGAGCATTGGGCACCCAAAGGAATCGGGGGCATTCTGCATTGCTTTACCGGCAGCTGGTCTCATGCTGCGCGCGCCCTCGACATGGAATTCATGATTTCCTTCGCCGGGAATCTCACGTTTTCGAAAGCGCAGCAAATTCGCGATGCGGCGCTTCAGGTTCCGCTCGACCGTATGCTCATCGAAACCGACTCGCCGTATCTGGCGCCCGTTCCCTATCGCGGGAAGCGAAACGAGCCAGCCTTCGTCATCGAGACGGCGCGTAGACTGGGCGAACTGCGCAGACTCTCGCATGAAGAAATCGGAGAGCGAACATCGCAGAATTTCTACAATTTTTTCAAACTGGCTGAAATCTCCGAAAGGAAAGTTACTGCCCGCTAGCGCGCGATTTCTGTTAACCTCACGTAAAGATTCCATCATTTCAGAAAGATTAGAAATATATGCCCGAAAACACCTTCGATATCGTCAGCAAGATCGATATGCAGGAGGTTTCCAACGCCATTCAGCAGGCACTCAAAGAAATTCACACCCGCTTCGATCTGAAAGATTCCAAATCGAATATCGAACTGGAAAAAGACGCGATTGTCCTGCACTCGGCCGACGAATATAAATTGAAAGCCGTCAACGACGTTCTGCAGCAGAAGCTGGTCAAGCGCGGAGTTCCACTGAAAGGTCTCACCTATGGCGCGGTGGAATCTGCGGCTGGAGGAATGGCGAAACGTCAGATCACGATGCAGCAGGGCATCCCGATCGAGAAGGCACGGGAAATCGTGAAAACCATCAAGGACTCGAAGAAGAGAGCGCAGGCATCGATCCAGGGCGAGCTGGTGCGGGTTTCGAGCAAAGATCGCGATACGCTGCAAGAGATCATCGCCGTGCTGCGACAGAAGGATTTTGGCATTGACATGCAGTTTACAAATTACAGAACAAACTAGAACCCAGTTGCCAGTACCCAGTTTCGAAGGGAGCAAACGATCTGGAACTGAGTACTGGGTACTGATTTAAGATGAGCGCGCCAGCGACCATTAACGGTAAAGAGATTTTCGATCTGCTGCGGGACGACCTCGTTGCGCTGGAGCAGGAGTTTGGGGCCGATACTGTCTCGCGGGTTCGGGCAATCACCGAGATCGGCGAATACCTGCGCAATGGCGGAGGCAAGCGAATCCGGCCGGCCCTGCTTCTACTGGCCGCGAAGATATTCGAGTATGAAGGGCGGGGGGCGGTCCGGCTGGGCGCGGTGGTCGAAATCATTCACACCGCCACGCTGGTGCACGACGACATCATCGACGAAGCCAAAACGCGCCGCGGGCGTCCTGCCGCCAACACGCAATGGGGCAACTCGAAGTGCGTGCTGGCGGGTGATTGGCTTTACATGCAAGCTTTCAAGATCGCGGTGCAGGAGCGCAATTTCCGCATTCTCGACACGCTGATCGAGCTGACTCAGCAGATGGTCGAAGGCGAGCTGTTGCAGATGGAGACCTTGGGCAAGGCCATTGCGCTCGAAGAGTATTTCGATCTGATCTGTCGCAAAACCGCATGCCTGTTTTCCGTCTGTATGCGTCTGGGAGCTATTCTCGGCGGAGCGACATCGGCGCAGGAAGAGACGCTGGCGAAATATGGTCATGACCTCGGCATGGCATTCCAGATCGTCGATGACGTGCTCGATCTCACGGCTTCCGAAGACGCGCTCGGCAAACCTGTGGCCAGCGATCTGCGTGAAGGTAAGGCCACGATGGCGGTGATCCATGCTCTGGAGCGGTGCACGGCCACGGAGCGAACCAAGATTGAGACTATCCTGCGCGATCGTGCTTTCAATGGCGTGACGCACACGGATATCCTGGAAATCCTCGAGCGATACGGCTCGCTCGAAGCGGCCAGCGATCGGGCGCTCGAATACGCAGAATCCGCGTGCAAATCGATCTGCAGCTTCCCCGATTCCGAAATCAAACGCGCCCTGCTCTGGGCCCCGGAGTTCGTTGTCGCACGAGAAAAATAGCCTCAGCGCGCTTGCAAGAAGCTTGTCGCAGATTCAGCGCATAGGAGATTCCTCCCGGCAGGGCGAAAGGGCGAATTCAGAAACTGAGCGCAGTTCGAATTTTGTAGGGCTATCGACAAGAGTAACTCGCGCCCTTCCCTGCCACGCTCGTTATGTAGACCGTTTTCAAGTTCGACCCTACCTCCCGAAAAACCGAGGTCATGTGCTCCGGAGCACACGGTCCACTCCTAAGGCGATTTGATCGTCGTCACCATCTTTGGTGACGGCGGCTACAGACTTTTCCTGGAAAGAAAGGCAGAATTTGGGCGGTTGGTAGATCTGTCTGCCAATAGAGAGGCTAACGAGACGCACTGGCATGCGATAGGCCGTCGATAGGCGACCTTACTCCTCTCCCCTTGGCACCCGAGAAAGGCGGGTCGCTCTGGGACCTCTCGCCGGCGGATTGAAACACCAGCTAAGGCAGCGGCTTTAGTCGAAGCTTTGGACGAATGGCGCCGATGTCCGACGCGCCGCCCCGAGTGGTTCGGAGAGACTTCGAGTCGAGCTGCCGCCTTGCTCACCCTGACAAACGGGGATAGTCCTCCTGAGAGACGCACTCCCCGCGCAGCAGAGACCGGGCAGGCCCTTCGGGCGTGCCCGGCTTTGTTTATACTTGAGTCTTTCCCTACTATCGGCGATCCAATACAAATTCCTATGAGCGATTTGCTCTCAACCACGGTTCGACATGGCTATATATTCGTTTTTTTTCTGCTGCTGGCCGAGGCCCTCGGATTTCCCTTGCCTGCCGCGCTCGCGCTCGTCGCGGCAGGGGCCGGCATCGCGTCCCACACATTGTCGTTGACTGGAGTGCTGACCGTGGCCATTCTCGCGATGCTCATCGGCGATAGCGCGCAATTCTGGCTGGGACGTTACTCCGGCTGGAAGCTTCTGGGGTTTCTGTGCCGCTTGTCGATGAATCCGGAAACCTGCATCCTGCGCTCGGCCGAGTTGTTCTACAAGCGAGGCAAGACCACGCTGGTGTTCGCAAAATTCCTTCCGGGCGTGAATACCATGGCCGCGCCGCTGGCTGGAAGCATGAAAATGCGCTTCGGTCAGTTTCTTAGGCTCGATCTAGCCGCAGCTTTGCTGTACTCGGTGAGCTACGTGCTGGTTGGCTATGTGTCTCGCGATTTCCTGGCTGCGGCCTTGGACAGCTTTCATGCCGCGCGGCGCGTGATGGAAGCTGCGATTCTGATTATCCTGATCGTCTATGCCATTTACCGCGCCATACAGTTCCTGAAATACCGCCAGTACGACGTTGTTCCACGGGTCCAGGTGCAGGAACTGGCTGCGCGGCTGGCCTCGGATCAGGCGGACCACGTTCAAATCGTCGACGTCCGCAGCCATGGGTATTACGACATGGGAGCGGAGCGCATCAAAGGCTCCATCCGGATCGAACCGAACAATCTCGAAGAAGAAATCAAAAACCTTCCCAAAGACAAAGACATTTATCTCTACTGCACTTGAGCGCGCGAAGCGACCAGCGCCCGGGTGGCGCATCTGCTGCGGGAAAAGGGATTCAACACGTTCGTGATCGTCGGCGGGCTCGCGGCCTGGCGCAAAGCCGGCGGTCATCTGGAATCGGTGCCGAAAGACGACATGATCAAGCTGCCCACGTTCAGCTGAATCGCGCTCAGACCCCTTTGCCGCTGGCAACGCAAGTTCCCTTCCCGCCGTCCAAGCGATATATTCATAGCCGCCTGAGGTTCCGCATGCGCCCGGCTGCCTTTACTCTTGCCCTCGTCCTGGTCACACTCGTCCTTTGGCAAGTCGCCTCCGCCCACCATCCCGGACCCTCCGAAATCAGCGTTACCGTCTACGATGCCAATCCCTCGCACCTCTGGAACCGTCTTTACGCGGCATTGCTCGTCCGCGAAGATCGGCATGGAAAGCCTCTCGGAGAAGACTCGCTCGATCCCTTGCTGTGGTTCGAAACTGAGCATTTATTGGCCGAACCTTCCCATCGTCAAGCCATCGAGGTCCTCGATGAGTTTCTGAGCACCCACGCCGAGAAGCAACTTCGCGATCCGCTGAAGCGGGCCATACTTCAGCGCGATCTCTGGGCTGTGTTCGATTGGTCGGTGCAGCAACAGTCGGCGAATGGCCGTCCCGAATACAGCAAAGCTAAGCAGGAACTGCAAGTTCGCCTTGCAGAAGTTTTGCGTCGTCTTGGACTCACGCCGGAAGAAATCAAATCCTTGCCGGACAATTGCGCTCAGGCAGTGGCTTCGGGCGCGTTCGCTAAAGCATACGATCCCGACCGTCCGGAACAACCTTTTCTTCCGCCGGACTTGTTCGATCCCCACGGGCCGTGGGTCGGCATTACTCCGAGCCCAGAGTCGGACGCTGGCGTGGCCAAGATGCACATCTTCAATTTCTCTGGACGCTCCAGCTTTCTGGTTTTTATGAAGCTGCCCGGCGGCCACAAGGCGACGCTCGACTACTTTAAAACTTTGTGGAACTTCCCCCAACCGTATGTCGGAGGACCAAGCTTTGCATCAGACCAATCCCAGGTGAATCTCAACCTTCCCTCGTTTCCCCTGGGAACTCAGGTCGCCCTGATCCGTCGGCTGAACCTCTTCGACAATCAGGGCAATCTTGTGGCCTCGCCCATCACAGAAAGCGTGCAAATTCGCGTTTACCACGGGATTTCCAATGCCGAAGAACGCAACTTTACCGGCGGCATAGATTTCATGATCAAGAACTCGGGTCAGGATTTTTACGAGATCCGGGCTAGCCGGCCGCTCTTGTTTTCAGGCAAGAACGGTGGCCTGAGAGCGGTCGGCCCTGAGGAAAAGGAATTTGCCGTCTTTCAAACCAAAGGCGATGATCCGATTGAAAATCCATCCGACAAGCCGCAGTTTGAGAGCAATGCCATTCCCATCCTGCATACTTGCGTCTCTTGCCACTCCGGCGGCGGCGTGCGCTCTTTCAACAGCAGGGAGAGCCTGTTGCGGCCCAATCGGATGCAAACGGAACCGCAGAACTCCGATTACGGCTCTATCTACTGGGGTGACAGCTCGGCCATTAACTGGAAACAGAATCGCTACGACTGGGGCTTGCTGAACGGCTATTGGAAGGCCGCAGCCGTCGGACGATAGCTGTACAATAGCTCGATTTTCATGGCCCCCGTCGCGCAGAACTCAGCTTCTTCGCCAGTGAAAGTAACCTCGCCACAGGATGCGCCGGCACCGCATCCCGCGATGAACCGCGTTCTTTTCCTTCTCACGATTTCCGTTCTCATCAACTACATCGACCGCAGTAATCTCTCGATCGCGGCGCCGCTACTGAAAGATGAACTCGGAATCTCCGCTTCGCAGTTGGGTACCCTGCTTTCCGCCTTTTTCTGGACCTACGCGCTGATGCAGACGCCCGCGGGATGGCTGGTGGACCGCTTCGACGTCAAGTGGGTTTTCGCCGCCGGCTTTTTGCTCTGGTCGGCTGCGACAGCGGTCACGGGATTTCTGCATGGCTTTTTGGCGCTTCTGCTGATCCGCGTCATTGTAGGACTCGGCGAGTCAGTCGCTTTTCCTTCATACAGCAAGATTCTTTGCGGCCACTTCAAAGAGAGCCGCCGCGGATTTGCCAACGCCATGATAATGGCGGGGCTGGCGCTCGGCCCAGCGCTGGGAATGTGGATCGGCGGCAGCGCGGTCGCGCGCTTCGGCTGGCGTCCGTTTTTCATCGCGCTCGGACTCGTCGCTTTGTTGTGGTTGCCGCCGTGGTGGGCGTGGATGCCGCGCCGGACGGCCATTCCGCCCCGGACGTCTCAAAGCAGCTCTGGTTATCTCGATATCCTTCGTCAGCGCTCGGCGTGGGGCACGTGCATCGGACAGTCCTCGATCAATTACTTCCTGTATTTTCTGGTGACCTGGCTGCCTTTTTACCTCGTCCGCGGCCGACATTTCTCGTTGAACGAAATGGCAAGAGTAGGAGGACTCGTTTTTCTGATGTCTGCGTTGGCATCCGCGGCCAGCGGCAAGTTGTCGGATCGATGGATCAATGCGGGAGCTTCGCCGACGGTTGTCCGTAAGGGATTCATGCTCTTCGGACATATTGGCATAGGCATTCTATTAGCGCTGACCGTCATGACCACCGGCCGCACCTTCATCTTCATGGTCGCGCTCACGGGCGTGTTCCTCGGCATCAGCATCTGCAACAGTTGGGCGATCCCGCAGATGCTCGCTGGTCCAAAGATGGTCGGCCGCTGGGTGGGCGTGCAGAATTTCGTGGGAAATCTCGCCGGCGCAGTGGCCCCCGCGCTTACCGGCTTCTTATTAGATCGCACGGGTTCGTTCTACTGGCCGTTCTTCATTACCGCAGTCGTCGCGTGGATCGGCGGACTGGGGTGGTGGTTTGTAGTGGGTCCGTTGGAGCAGGTCGATTGGGAGCAACTTGCGCCGGCAGGTGAGTGTGTACCTGATATCGCGGCGAGTGGATCGTAATAGACTGTTTTCATGCCGCAGGAGATCGAAGTCAAATTTCGCGTGGCGAATCTGCGCGCGCTCGAAGGCAAGCTGAAAGCGGCGAAATTTCAATTAGTCACCCCGCGCACGCACGAGATGAATACGCTGTACGACCTTCCCGGCCAGGTCTTGCGCAATCGGAAAGAGTTGCTGCGCCTGCGGCAGTATGCTTCGGAGTGGAAACTGACGCACAAAGCCGGCGGAAAAGTCGGCCGCCACAGCAGCCGCGAAGAACTGGAAACGAAAGTGGAAGACGGCAAGCAGATGGACGCGATCCTGCGCACGCTGGGCTACTCTCCGTCATTTCGCTATGAGAAATTCCGCGCGGAATGGACAGATGGCAAGGGAAACGTCGTTGTCGATCACACTCCCATCGGAGATTTCGCCGAAATCGAAGGCCCGCCGCGCTGGATCGATCAAACTGCGAAGAAGCTGGGAGTGAGCCGCGATCAGTACATCATGAAGAACTACGCGACGTTGTTCGGGGACTGGAAGAAGGAAACCGGAAGTAAAGCGGAGGAGATGACGTTCAAAGCGATTGGACGCTGAATTGGGATGTCTTCAAGACGTGCTCTCGCGCCCCCATGTCGCAGGACAGAAAAGTCAAGACCTCGTCCGTATACTGTGTGCACCTGGGAGGGTGCAATCTGCTCCTAATCAATTGATTCGCAGGCGTTTCGACATAAAAGTCCTGTTTAAATAATTACTTGTATCTCATTGATAATAGGATACATAAATCATGTCGTTGAATCGATTTAAACTCCCGCGATAGCGGGCAGCGGATCGCTCCAGGAGAGAGGGGCTTGGGCGAGGAACAGATCGCTTATCTACCCCGCCAGGAAGCCTCGCACGAGCCATTGTAGAAAACGATCCGCCCGTCAGAGACGGTTATAAGGCAGGCCCTTTCGCCAAGCAATTTGAGCGCTAACGCCCGTGGGTAACAACTGGGAACGGATCTACAACGAATCAGTGCCACAAGCCGACAGTCCGATTACTTCCGGATACAGCTTGTATCGCTCATCCCGCCGCAGACTTTCACTTCCTGGCTCTGCTTAACGCTTGGCAGGAAGGCTATTCACGAAGTCGCTGATTTGTGAGATCACTTCCTCCTCGCTTGAGAGGAATATGTAGTGGGTGGCGTTGGGAATCACGATCACCTTTGCATGGGGCTGCTCCCGAAAGATCGCAATCTGCGCCTCCTCGCGGCTCGTTTCTGCGGCCCGATAGGCAACAAGTTTTGCAGGGTCGCTCGTCTGACTTGGATAGGGAGCCGAGGGGTAAGAGAGAATCGCTAGAAGCGGGGTATTGATGGAGTAGAAACGTTCTTCTTCGATCATCACAGATTGGTTTGGATACCCGTGCCCAAGCCACTCGCCGACCCTCCCGTCCTCACCGATGCGAAAATCCTGGCGCACCTCCGATTCGGGGATGATGCCACCGAAGTAGCCCTTCATGTAACTCTGGAAGGCAGAAATGCTGGCAAGGTCACTGGCTTTCGGAGAGGGGGGCGTTGCGCCTTCGACTTCGCCTCGAAGTTCGGCAAGGTTCGCCTGAAACAGCGCCATGTCCGTCAATGTCTTCGATATGAGGCCGTCATCGAACAGGTTCCTTTGTAGTGCCGAAAGATCGTCTCTGAGCTGCGCCAAAGCCGGTGTGTAGTCGCCATGCCTGGGGTTGTAGAGAGCGAACATGCCTCCGGCATCGAGATAAACGAGCGCTGCAGCGCGCCCTGGATGGTAGGTGGAGATGGCGCTCAGTTCTTCTCCTGCAATCGAATGCCCGACGAGGACAGGATCAGCGATGTGTAAGGCGTCAAGAACCGCGACGACATCATCTCCGAGCCGCCTTGGGTCATAACCCGTTTGAGGCGCGGAGGACTGGCCAAACCCGCGCCGCGTAATCCCAATGACGTGATAATGCTCCGCGAGCTTCGGCCCTAAGCTGTCAAAAACATGAGCTGTGTTTCCGAGACCTGCGAGAAGTACGAGGTTGCGCCCGGTCCCTCCCCAGTCGAGCACTTCGAGCT
>Ga0187805_10000628_pt1 | contig 11885 bp, 13 predicted proteins | sample NC_wetland_sal_i_6_FD_132965 | JGI IMG/M metagenome (GOLD analysis project Ga0187805, IMG submission 132965) | Wetland sediment microbial communities from Neuse River Estuary, North Carolina, USA - Control_5 | ecosystem: Environmental > Aquatic > Freshwater > Wetlands > Sediment | place: USA... | reverse complement strand
AGCCACGTCCAACAGGTCAGCTCTAGAACCCAACCTACCCTCTATTACTTCACGCCCACTCTGGGCGACCCATAGGAACCGCTACTGCTTGTCTGGCGGACCATCTCGCATCGGTCTCGCTCCGCCGGTCGACTTGATCCAGCCGCCACCAAGAAGCCGCTCCCCCCGCTCATCGGCAGCGTAAAGCACGCAAGCCTGTCCGGGCGATACACCATCCTCGCCTTCGGCGAGCTCGACCTTGGCCCCGGAAGGCTCAACCCGCAGCGTCGCCGGCTGCAAGGGTCCGCTCGACCTGATCCTCGCCAAGACATCCTTACCGTGCTCTGGGGTGTCCTCCAAGGGCTCATCGCCAAGCCAATTCACGTCTCGAAGGTGGATGTGGCGCGTGAGCAACCATTCCCGCGGGCCAACCACCACCTCGCGGCGCTGTGCATCGAGCCTCACCACATAGAGGGGCTCAGCCGCCGCCACGCCGATCCCGCGCCGCTGGCCGATCGTATAATTGATGATACCCCCATGCCGGCCAAGCACGCGCCCATCGACATGGACGATATCGCCCGGCTCCGCGGCGCCTGGGCGCAAGCGTTCTATGATCTGCGTATAGCGCCCCGTGGGCACGAAACAGATGTCCTGGCTATCCGACTTCTCCGCGGTCGGAAGCCCGAAATCACGTGCTAGCTTGCGGGTAGCCGCCTTGTCGAGGTCCCCGAGGGGAAAGCGCAGGAATTTGAGCTGCTCGGACGTGGTGGCGAACAGGAAATAGCTCTGGTCACGCTCGACATCCTGCGCCCGGTAAAGCTCGAAGCCGCGCGGGCCGGGAGCGCTCCTGACGTAATGACCGGTAGCGAGCGCCGAGGCGCCGAGCTCCTCCGCCGTGCGCAACAGATCGCGGAACTTGATCTTCTGGCTGCAGTCGACGCGGGGCACCGGCGTCTCGCCGGCAAGATAGCTGTCGGCGAACTCGCCCATGACGGCTTCGGCGAACGTCGCCTCATAATCGAGGACGAAGTGAGGAACCCCCAAAGCGTCCGCTACCCGGCGGGCGTCCCGGATATCTTGGCCGGCGCAACATGCGCCCTTGCGGCCAACCGCCTGACCGTGGTCGTAGAGCTGGAGCGTGATGCCTACTACGTCATAGCCCTGGCTCCGCAAGAGGGCCGCAACGACGGAGGAATCAACCCCTCCGGACATGGCCACCACTACCCGCGTATCGGCTGGCCGCCCCGGCAGATAAAGGCTGTTGAGCCCCTCGGGCTTGGATGAATCCACGGATCTTAGGCTCGGAGTTTCCAGTATAGGTCTTGCCACAATGCTCGCAGGCTCCCCGCTAGCCGCGGCTCCAGAAGTGGCGTCATTGTAGGCAGAAGATAGGCGCCGGGTGAGCACCATGCAAGCCAAAGCGCTTGGTCCGCCAGGCACTCCGCGGCCTCCCGATAGATGGCAAAATTGATTATTTTTAAGGGCCTTGCCAGGGCTCTTTTTACCTCAGGGCTTAGGCAAATCTTAAATGCGGCGGGTTAGGCTCGCGCTAGGGTTCGCTCGAAGAGTGCGTATCGGCTCGCTTTGAGCCTATGGTGTTGTGAGTCCATGACTGATCATTTTAGGCCCCGCGTCAGATATGTGATCGGCCCCGACGGCAGTCCGCTTACCGTCGCCGATCTGCCGCCCCGGGATACCAAACGGTGGGTCATTCGCCGCAAGGCCGAGGTGGTCGCCGCGGTCCGCGGCGGCTTGATCAGCCTCGAGGAAGCCTGCGAGCGCTACACGCTCACCGTTGACGAGTTCCTGAGCTGGCAGCGGTCCATCGACAAGCACGGCCTGCCCGGCTTGCGTGCCACCCGCGTCCAGGAATATCGCGGCTAGCCCCGCCGCCTCTGCTGACGCTTGACTCTCCGTCCTGACCTGCCGGGGTCTGCCCCGGCGGGTCACGCCCATTTGTGGTTTACTGGCGCCCGTCCATATTGGTAATGGGCGGGAGCTTCCACATGCGCCCTGAGGCAGTCTGCACAATCGGGTATGAGGGCGGAACCATCGGATGACAATCGAGGCCCGATCGCCGTAACCTCCCCTCCTGCCGCATTCCATGTCAGGAGTCTCAATGAAGTCTAACGGCAACCGCGACGGCCCTCCCATCCTCGTAGACCTCGCGCTGCAAGGTGGTGGCGCTCACGGGGCCTTCACCTGGGGGGTCCTCGACCGGCTGCTTGAGGAGTCCCGGCTTCAGATCGAGGGCATTTCCGGAACCTCAGCCGGCGCGATGAACGCCGCCGTCCTGATTAGTGGCCAAGCCGCGGGTGGCACGGACGGCGCCAAGGCCGCGCTAGAGCAGTTCTGGCGGCGCGTCTCAGATGCCGCGCTGCTCAGCCCCTTCCGCCGCACGCCCCTCGATATCATGCTCGGGCGATGGACGCTCGACACCTCTCCCATGTTCCTGACGCTCGATCTGATGGCGCGCATCTTCTCGCCCTACGATCTCAATCCGCACGGCGCCAACCCCTTGCGCGACATCCTGGCGAACTGCATCGACTTCAGGCGCGTCGCCAAGGCGCCAGTGAAGCTGTTCGTCACCGCCACCAATGTGCATACCGGGCGAGGTCACATTTTCCGCAATGCCGAATTGACGCCTGAGGTTCTGCTTGCGTCGGCCTGCCTGCCGACGCTCTTCCAGGCCATAGAAATCGACGGCGAGGCTTATTGGGACGGCGGCTATGCAGGCAATCCCACCATCACGCCTCTGATCCGCGAATGCGCGTCGAGCGATACGATCCTGGTGCAAGTCAATCCCGTCGAACGGCCCGGCACGCCGCGCAGCGCCCGCGACATCGTCAACCGTATCAACGAGGTTTCCTTCAACGCGACCCTGCTTAAGGAACTTCGGATGATAGCAGTGCTTCGGCAGGTTTCCGACCCGGGCAATAGCGAGGGTGCCCGCTGGGCCGGGATGCGCATCCATCGCATCTCGAGCTCCACCATGACCGAGCTCGGCTATTCCTCCAAGCTCAATGCCGAATGGGAGTTCTTCTGCATGTTGCGCAATGAAGGCCGCCGCTCGGCGGAAGCGTTTCTCGCGACGCATTCAGCCGATCTCGGCGTCCGCTCCACCCTCGATCTTGACGACCTTCGCGACCACATTTGACGCGGTGCTTATGGGACTTTTCGGCATTCTTGTCGGCCTCGGACTGCTCATCTGGCTGTCCTACCGCGGCTGGAGCGTGGTCATCCTCGTCAATCTCGCCATGAGCCTCTTTGTGCTGCCGCGGCTCGATACGAGCTTTTTCGCCGAGGAACGGTGGGGTGCCACTTCGCTGTCCGCGGTCGGCGGCGTCTGGGGCGTGGTGGTTGCGCTCTTTGCCGCGATTGTGACGTTGATCGCGATGAACTACCGTCGCCTGCCGTCGCTGCGGGCAAGCATGGATGCCGGCGCCAATGCCTCGGCGCTGCCGGCCTTCAGTGTTGCAAGCCTTGTGGCTTCGGCGCCGTGATCGCAGCTCTCCCCGCCTTAGCTCTCGTGCGGGATTGGGTATTGTCCATCGAGGGCGGTCCACTAGTCTCGCTCGCCATCGCTACTACCATTCTCGCCGCGCTGACGGGCTCCGCCTCCGGCGGGCTTACCATTGCGCTCGATACCTTGGGCAAAACCTATCTTCGGCTCGCGTCCGAGCACGGCATCGATCCGGCGCTCCTGCACCGGGTTGCCGTGATGAGCGCCGGCACCCTCGACAGCCTGCCGCATAACGGCGCCGTAGTGACTCTGCTCGCGGTCTGCGGCGTCACCCACCGCGATAGCTGTGCCGATATCTTCGTCGTTGCGATCGTAGGCGCGTTGCTCGCGCTCGCCGCCGTCATTGTGTTGGGTTCGAACTTCGGATCGTTCTGAGCTAGGTCGAAGCCATGGTCACCGATCGTCAAACCCGCGCCATGCTGGCTATTTGCACCGCGATCCTGGTGGCGGCGGCGCTCTATTTTGCGCGATCCATCTTTGCGCCGCTTGCCTTTGCGCTGTTCATGGTCGCCATCGTCTGGCCGTTGCAAAGCACGCTACAGCGAAAGCTTCCTCAGTTCGTCGCGCTCTTCATCACGCTATTCGTGACAGCGGTCGTGCTCACCGTTTTCGCCTCTATGGTCGCATGGGGATTCAGCGTCGTCGCCCAGTGGATGATCGCAAACGCCCCCCGGTTCCAAGCGATGTATGTGCACTGGACGGAATGGCTCGAAGAGCACGGCATTTTCATCGTCGGATTGGTCGCCGAGCGGTTCGACGTGATGTGGCTTGTGCGATTTGCTCAGACCATTGCCGGGCGCATTAACAATACCGTGGGCTTCGCCATCCTCGCCTTCGTATTCATGATGCTTGCGCTTCTCGAGACTGGTGACATGCGCCAGAGGCTCGCGTCCTTGAAGGACAGCGAGAAAAGTCGCGAACTCGCCGAGGCGGGCGCCAAGATCGGCGCCAAATTCCGCAAATACATGCTGGTGCGCACGCAGCTGAGCGCGCTCACCGGCATTGCAGTCTGGGCTTTTGCACTCCTCACCGGCCTTGAGCTCGCGACGGCCTGGGGCATCATCGCCTTCGCCTTGAACTACATTCCGTTCCTTGGTCCCTTCGTCGCCACTATCTTGCCGGCCCTTTTCGCCATGGCCCATTTCGAGTCCTGGCAGTCGATCATGATCGTGTTCCTGGGCCTTTTCGCGATTCAGTTCGTCATCGGCAATTATCTCGAACCGCTTGTCGCTGGCGCCGCACTCGCCATCTCCCCGCTTGCGGTCATTTTTGCGGTGTTCTTCTGGAGCTTCTTGTGGGGCATCCCTGGTGCATTCATCGGCGTGCCCGTCACTATCGCCATTCTCACGCTTTGCGAGCTGTCTCCCTCCAGCCGTTGGATCGCAACGCTGTTTCAGGGAAACCGCAAAGTCGCGTCTCCAAGTGATTAAAGGTTTGGCTCATCTGATCGAGGAGGGTTGAGGTGAGGCCGGTCATTGACCCCCGCCATGGCGACGTCGAAACCGACGTGTCGAGCACCAAGCGCCGCTCGTTGCTCTCGCTTGCCGGCGGCCTGCTCGTTGAGATCAGCCTGCCCAAACTCATTATGGCCTGGACGCTGCTGCTTCTCGTTCCAGGTCTCCTGCTCGGCCTCGGCCCGATCATCGTCTCCGATTGGATTCGAACGCTATCCGGCACGATCGCCACGTTCGTAATCGGGATTTGGTCCCTGCTCGTCCTCGCTGCCGTCATCGCCCTCGGCTATTTCGGCTGGCGCACGCTGTTCCGCCTGGTCGAGAACAGCTTCTGGGCCTTAAATTCTGTCGTCGTGCACCCCGGCTACGCCACCACCCGCGAAGTGCTGCGCCAGATCGCCGGACGCCTGTTCGCAAAGAAAGGGAGCAAGGATCAGTACGCCATGCTGCGTGCCGCCTCGGCCATCGCGGCCGGCCTCTTGATCTGCGGGTTGTCGCTGCTTGTGCTTTATCTCGTCTGGCCGAGCGCGCGCCTCTTCGGCAGCTTCGCGGAGATCGGGTCCTGGCGCAGCGCCATCGTCGTAGCGCTCGCCAACAGCGCCGTGTTCATCGCCGGCTATCTCGCCATCGGTGGCCTGATATGGGGAACGGCAGATGCCATGATGGAGCAACCGCGCGATCTCACTGCCTTCGACGCCCGGCCGGACGGGGCCCGTCTGTGGCGGGTCGCGCATTTGTCGGACGTCCATGTGGTTGGCGAACGCTACGGCTTTCGCATCGAGAGCGGAAGATCTGGCCCGCGCGGCAATGAACGACTGAAGCGAGCGCTGAGCGAACTGGAGGTACTTCATGCAAAGGCCCCTCTCGACCTCGCTCTCATCACCGGAGACATGACCGACGCCGGCACCTCCGCCGAATGGGCAGAGTTCCTCGACGTGATGGCGGCACATCCGACGATCGCCGAACGCGTGCTGATCATGCCCGGCAATCACGATCTCAATATCGTGGACCGCGCCAACCCAGCGCGTATGGATTTGCCCACGAGCCCGAACCGACGCTTGCGACAGCTGCGCACCTTGTCCGCCATGGAGGAGCTGCAGGGCGACCGTGTCCGCGTGGTGGACTATGCAAGGCGCCGTTTGGGCAGGACCATCAAAGAAGTTTTAGAGCCGCATTTCAAGCAGATGGCACGCTTCGCCGATGCGGCAAAGCCGCTCTTCTCCTATGCGTTGCCCGCGCTCTGGGCCAAGGTCTTCCCCATGGTGCTTCCTCCGGACCGGGAGGATGGGCTTGGCATCATCTTGCTGAACTCAAACGCCGACACGCATTTCTCCTTCACCAATGCGCTCGGTATGGTCTCTGCCGAGCAGGTCCAGGGTCTAGAGATTGCTAGCAAGCAGTACCCGCGCGCCTGCTGGATCGTGGCCCTGCACCACCATGTCGTCGAATATCCGCGTCCCGCAAAGGCCCTGTCGGAGCGCATCGGCACGGCGCTGATCAACGGGAATTGGTTTGTACGCAAGCTCCAGCCCTTGGCTGGCCGGACCATCTTGATGCACGGTCACCGGCATATCGACTGGATCGGTCACTGCGCAGGTCTCGTGGTGGTATCGGCGCCGTCGCCGGTCATGGAAGCGACTGACGATCAGACCACCGGCTTCTACATTCATACTCTCGCGATAGGGACTGATGGACGGCTTAGGCTGCTGACGCCGGAGCGGATCACGGTCCCCGGGGAGCCCCCCGACAACCGCGATGTGACACCGCTGCACAAAAATCGTGCAAAAATCCCGCGACGCCCTGGGAAGAGAGTATAGTTCAGGCCTTGCTTGAACCCTGGTGCCAGCGGGAGCTGCCGCGCGCCCCCTGGCCATTCAAACGTGGCAAAGGGGAGGATCAGATATGGCGACAGCAGTCCCGATACCGTCCGCCCACTGGTGGGTCTTTCTGCTTGAGGGAATTGCAGCGATCCTGTTCGGCCTCCTACTGCTCACCGCACCCGCCGCAACAATCGTAGCCATTACCGTCTTCCTCGGCTTCTACTGGCTCTTCACCGGTGTGCTGGAACTCGTGCGCATGTTTGTCGATCGCTCCGTGCCCTGGATCTGGTCGCTGCTCATCGGCATCTTGGGCATCGTCGCCGGTATCCTGGTGCTCAATCACCCACTGTTCGCAGCGGTTCTTTTGCCGGCTACCCTTGTCCTCTATCTCGGCGTGCTCGGCGTGATCATCGGCATCTTCGAGATCATCGGCGGCTTCACCGGCGGTGGCATCGGATCGTTCATCCTCGGCGTCATCAACCTCCTCATCGGCATCCTGCTGTTGAGCTCGCCGGTGATGGCCACGCTCGCGGTCCCGTTTGTCTTCGGCATTCTCCTTCTCATCGAGGGTGTGGCGCTGATCGTTTGGGCTTTTCGGGTCCGCCCGTAGTCTCCGAGACCTTTAGGGACGTGTTTTGCAGCTCGAACGCTGCGCGGTTGCTGATTGCGAGCTCGCCGGGCAGCACACAGCAAGGAGGCGAGACGAAACTCTCGCTTGCCCCAATCGCAACGGCGGTTCTGCTTGGCTGTCTTCTCTTGTGGAAGACCGACGCGACAGCATTGACCAGAACCCCCAATCCCGCGGCCGCGATAAAGTACTCACAAGTCCATAAGGCGGGTTGCGTCGTCCCCGGCCGCTTCTGCTGTGCGGGCCTTAAATGGCTGTGCGGACCTTACCCGGCTGTCTACGGGCATCGCTGCCGTTGCGCACCCTGCTAGTCTAAGAAACCTGCAAACTGCCGCTAAGGACAGCTTACTGAGCACGCGCCTGGGGCTTCGGCGCAGGGGCCTTGGCAGTGGTCGGCATGGTCTTGTTGCAATCCGATTGGCCACGCTGCCAGCGGTCGATGTCATACTGCATCTTGGCCGCGAGGTCGGGCGGCATTTTGAGATTTTCTGTGGTGATGACCGTCGACGAGCCCGCCTGCTTGAAATCAATGATGTAGGTGGTGAGCCCTGCCCGGCCTAGGTCAGCCCGCTGGTGCACGGTGATCGAGACGTTGCCGCCGCCGGGGCTGACATCTGCGCGATAGACATGATTCGGCAGGAGCGGATCCGTAGCGTTGAACCAGCAGCGCTTGATGCGTCCGCCCATCACGATATAGACGTCGAAGGGCTTCGACCTGGTGACGGAAACATTCGTCGGCCCGGCGGTTTCTGTCGAGCCAGTGCTTTCCTCCTCGGCGAGGCTAGTGCCTGCACCGATGCCAAAGCTGCTGAGGCTGACGCCGCAACCAGACAGCATTGCAGCAATCAACGGCAACCCAATGCTCAACCGAAGGCTTGGCGACAAGGCATCCCCCGCATCCACTAAAAAGCGCTAGTCCCGGAAGTTCACATACTGCAGCGGTAACTCCACCGAAAGCCCCTTGACGTGCTGGATCACCGCTTGCAAATCGTCCCGCTTTTTGCCCGAAACCCTGAGTTCGTCGCCCTGTACCGTGACCTGGACCTTGAATTTCCCGTCCTTGACCTCTTTCACGATCCGCTTGGCGAGCTCCCGGTCGATCCCTTGGCGGATCACGGCCTTTTGCCGGACCGCCTGCCCCGCCGCCTTCTCGACCGTCTTATAGTCGAGAACGCCGGGCTCGATCTTGCGCCGGGCGAGGTGCCCCTGCAGCAGCTCATGCATCTGCTTGAGCTTGAGCTCGTCGTCAGCATTGATCGTGATCTCGGCGTCCTTCCGTTCGATCCGGCACTGGGAGCCTTTGAAGTCGTAGCGCTGGCTCATCTCGCGCGTCATGTTGGCGAGCGCGTTGTCGATTTCGGCAAGATCAGTCTTTGACACAATGTCGAAGGACGGCATAAGTCCCTCCTTCTGTCGTTTGTGCGAGGGCCAAACCTAGCCCCGACGCGCCGTGCCCTCACCCCGGGGATTCTGCCCGGACAAGGACCTCACGCGACGCAAAGGAGCCGTTTGGCCCTCGCCTTCAGCTCGCGACGCGATGAGGCACATTGGACACGGCATCAAGCTCGGCGGCGCGGGCCTGCTCGATCTTCATCCGCTCGGCATCGCGCTCCTCGAGGAGCTCGATCTTCCTCAGTTCCTCGAAGGCTTCGGCGAGGGTTTCCCGCGCGTTGGCGAGCTTCAGCTCGAGATCCGCGGCCGAGGCAAGCAAATTGTCCCGCCTCTGCATCGCCGCCTTAGCGAAGGTCGGATAGGCGTAGTGATTGGTGTCAGAGACGCCGGCGCGCTCCTGCTCAATGGCGATCTGGCGGTCGAGGTCGTTCGCCATCTGATGGAAGTCGCCGATCATCGTCTCTATCTCGGCAACTTTGCGCTGCTTCTCCTCAACGTCGAAGCGCTTCAAACGGCTCAATGCGTCTCGTGACTTCATGGTTCGATTACCCTCAACATTTTGGGACCTAGGACGGAGGAATTCAATATCCCTGCACGATACGGTGCCACGCGCCCGGCTCTGAAGCTGCCCCCACCCCTCTAGCTGCCGATCTTCGCCAAGAGCCCTTAAGGGGCAGTAAACCATGTGATCGGCATTTGACGGATAGCCAAAAGACGGGCGCAAGCTTTGATACCACTCGCCAGAAGCTTAGCTTTTGTTAACTATTGGCCACTAATTTGTTGATTCGAATTAACCATCCGTTTTTGCGTCAAGCGTTCGAACGCGCGTGGGGGAACAAGTAGGAACGGCCTGGAAGACGGGGGAATAAGAATGCGGGTGCTTCTCATCGAGGACGACAGCGCTACGGCACAAAGCATCGAGCTGATGCTCCAGTCCGAGGGCTTCAACGTCTACACGACCGACCTTGGCGAAGAGGGCGTCGACCTCGGCAAGCTTTATGACTACGACATTATCCTGCTCGATCTGAATCTTCCCGATATGAGCGGCTACGAGGTGCTGAAGACCTTGCGCGTAAGCAAGGTACAGACCCCGATCCTGATCCTTTCGGGCCTCGCCGGCATCGAGGACAAGGTTCGCGGGCTTGGCTTCGGGGCCGACGACTACATGACCAAGCCCTTCCACAAGGACGAGCTGGTCGCCCGCATTCATGCCATCGTCCGCCGCTCCAAGGGTCATGCGCAGTCGGTCATCCAGACGGGGGGCTTGAAGGTCAATCTCGACACCAAGACCGTAGATGTAAACGGCCAGCGCGTGCATCTGACCGGCAAGGAATATCAGATGCTGGAGCTCCTTTCCTTACGCAAAGGCACCACGCTCACCAAGGAGATGTTCCTGAACCATCTCTATGGCGGCATGGACGAGCCAGAGCTCAAGATCATCGACGTCTTTATCTGCAAGCTGCGCAAGAAGCTCGCAGCGGCGACCGGCGGTAAGCACTATATCGAGACGGTTTGGGGACGCGGCTATGTACTGCGCAACCCGGAAGATGAGTCCGAAGCGGCCTAAGTCTTTTCGCCGCTTTTTAATCTCCTAGACCCGCCACCTAGCGCGCGTTAAGCCGCGCGCAGCTCGACCGCCTTGTCGCGGGTCTCAACTGTCACCCTCATCCCAGCCGCCATGGCCACGCGATTTGCGTAATAAGGCTGGATCGAATGGGCATCGAGCACGATGCCGTTGGCGCCCGCAAGCAGACTCGTCACATGCTCGGTCAATCGCGCCGGTTCGCCCTGGGCAAGCACGGTGAAGGTCACGGCTGGGGCCTCGCCCCTGATCGCAACGCTGAGCGTGCCACCCCGAGGTAGCGCCACGACCCCGAGTGCCACTAGGTTGAGCAGCAGCTTGACCTTATTCTTTGGGAGCGTTGCGGGCGGACCTTGCCATGACAGAACGTGTTTGGCGCTTTGCACGAAGTCCCTGGCCACCCTTTCAGCATCGCGCAGGTCGATCTCGGCGCCGGCAGATCCCGCTGCACCAAAGGCAAGTCGCGCGAATTGGAGCTTGGCCGAAGCCTGATGCGCGCTCTTGCGGATGAGCGCCAAAGTCTGCTCGCGCATGGCCTCATCCTGCTCTTCGCCCAGCATCTCAAGGCCATTGGCAATGGCGCCAACCGGACTGATCACATCGTGGCAAATGCGGCTTGAGATCAACGCCGCAAGCTCAAGATCGCCGATCTCGGCCGGCTCGCTCATGGTTCTCCCCCTCGAAATAAAATCCGCCCGCGTCGGAAAAGACGCGGGGTCCATGTCCCAAAATCTGCTAGATCGAAGCGGCGCGGTCCGCCGCAAAGCCCGCATCGATGCGCGCAAGAACGAATCAATGCACCACGAGAGTATCTTGCCTTGTCAGCCCCAAGACAAACAACTGAAGAACGACAGACAATTCAAAAACGCGGACGCACGTCGAGCGGTGCTGGAACCGATTTCGACCTCGCGCTGGCGGCGAGGCTTCTGACTGACGCAGCTGCCCGCGCCGGCGCCGCCATCATGCGGCATTATGGTGAAGGTGCGAAGATTGAGCTGAAGGCTGATGCCAGTCCAGTCACTCAAGCCGACAAGGCGTCCGAGGCGATCGTGCTGCAAGCCTTGCAGCGTCTTGCTCCTGAGATCCCGGTGGTCTCCGAGGAGACGGCGGGCGACCGCTCGGCAGATCTTGGCCGCCGCTTCTTCCTCGTGGATCCGCTGGACGGCACTAAGGAGTTCATCCAGAAGCGGTCCGACTTCACCGTGAACATTGCCCTCATCGAGGACGGCAACCCGCGCTTCGGCCTCGTCTATGCGCCGGCGCGATCCCTGCTTGCTCTTACGCTCGAAGCGGGGAGAGCCGTCGAGGCGAAGCTCGAGCCAAGCGAGGATGGCGGGGACCTCGCCAAGCTCTCTTGCCGGCCTTTGCATGTGCGGGCCCCCTCGCCCGAAGGTCTCGTCGCCGTGGTGAGTCGCTCCCACCTCGATCCAGCCACACAGGTATTCCTCGCCAAGCTTAAGATAGTGGGCAAGTCGAGCGCGGGGTCGGCGCTCAAATTTCTGGAGGT
>Ga0187805_10000627_pt1 | contig 11890 bp, 10 predicted proteins | sample NC_wetland_sal_i_6_FD_132965 | JGI IMG/M metagenome (GOLD analysis project Ga0187805, IMG submission 132965) | Wetland sediment microbial communities from Neuse River Estuary, North Carolina, USA - Control_5 | ecosystem: Environmental > Aquatic > Freshwater > Wetlands > Sediment | place: USA... | reverse complement strand
GTAAAGTAAGTGGCCGTCCAGATCGAACTTGATGATCTTGGCGGTCATGCCGTCGGCGATCCATAGGAAACCATCGGCTGCCTTGTAAAGAAACTGCGGCGTGGACGGCTTGCCAGTTGTCCATTGGTCGAGGAATTTGCCGTTCTCATCGAAAATTTCGATGCGATGGTCGGAGCGATCAGTGACCAGGACATGGTGGCGGGGAAGATCGAACACCACGCCGTGCACGTCGTGGAAGGTGCCTGGGCGGGTGTCGTCCGGAGGCGTGGACGGCGTGCCCCAGGCCATCAGGTAGTTGCCGTCCTTGTCGAGCTTCACTACGCGCGTGTTGCCATAACCATCGGTCACGAACATGGTCCCGTCCGGCAACCAGTTGATGAAGGTTGGACGGTTGAAGTGTTTTTCATCTTCGCCGGACTGATAAGGGGTGCCCAGCGTCTTTACCAGTTCTTTTCCGTCATGCGTGAATTCATAAACGTCGTGGCCTTGATCGTCCACCACCCAGACATGTTTTTCCGGATCGTAGGGATTGATGGTGATGAAATGCGGCCGGCGGAGCATCTTGTCCCATTTCGTCCAGTCTTCGATGATGTTGCCGTTGGCGTCCACCACCACGATGCAATGCTCCCACCGGGCATCGACGCCCAGTTTGCCGCTCCACACTGGATTTCCCGCCGAGGTGACAGGCCCCACCGAGGCATTGCGCCACGGCACTTGCGCGACAGGGAATGAAATACTCGGGCCAACCGAAGGATAGGGAATTTCCGCGGGCCGCTTCAGATTCGGGATTTCCCCGCGCTCCAGAATGAAAACGCGATTCGGATTTTCCGCGAACACGCTCTCGACCGCTCCATACGTCCATTTCTCGTGACTGGGCAAAGCAGAAATCGGTTTCGGCCAGTTGGGATCGACGTCGTAAGGCCCGTCCACGTCCTGCCCCACCCGCTGGCCGGCCAATGCCGCGATCCCATATCCCGGCTTGCTCTGCGCCTGCACGGAATTCATCCTGCTGGTAACGACTGCGCCCGCTATGATTCCCGCTACTGTTGTTGCTGTCAAAAGTAACGTCAGTTCGCGTCTTGTCATAAATTTCATCTCCCGACACACCCGTTCGGAAAATCAGACTGCTGGATTCTCGGCACGTACTATACACCCGGCGAGAGGCATTGGGCGCACCGTGCGAGCCCGCTCGGGCACAAACCAAATCATCCAATACGAAAGGACAATGTGGATTCCTTTGAATGTTGAAGGGTTATAATGAGCACAGTGAAAGTTTGAAACGCAATCTCGATCGAGGTGCTCACTATGATCGCCCGTACACTCGGCCTGCTAATCGCTTCTGGGTCTGCCGCGTTGTTGTTCGCCTGCTGTGCGGTCGCAGCGCCTAAAACACCGATCCCCCCAGCGAAAGTTGACGTGCCGCCTGCGACGGCGCCTGGCAAACAGACGGCTGTTTTTGCCGGCGGTTGTTTTTGGGGCACGCAAGCCGTCTTTGAGCGTGTGAAAGGCGTCCTGGATACCACGGTTGGATACTCAGGCGGGTCCGCAAAGACCGCGACGTACGATCAAGTGACTACCGAGACCACGGGACATGCGGAATCCGTCGAAGTGGTCTATGACCCTTCGCGGCTCACCTACGGCGAACTGCTTCGCATCTTTTTTTCCGTAGCCCACGATCCCACGCAGCTTAACCGGCAGGGACCGGATGTAGGCACGTCTTATCGTTCTGCGATCTTCTATTCGACGGAAGAGCAGAAACGCATCGCCGACGCTTATATCGCGCAGCTCGATGCGGCAAAAGTTTTTCCTGGGCGCATCGTTACGGAAGTGACCCCGCTGAAAGGCTTTTACCGCGCCGAGGAGTACCACCAGGACTTCGCCATAAAGAATCCCACCAACAATTACATCGAGATTTGCGACTTGCCGAAAATTGCAGCCTTGAAGGAGCAATTTCCCGACCTGTTCGTGGATTACAAAGGTAAAAAATAAAGTCCGTTCGATTGCCAGCGCCCGCCCGGATTCTGGCTGCCGTCGTGGCCGCAAAGAGTAACGTCAGTTCGCGTCTAACCATAAATTTCATCTCCCGATACATCCTTCCGGAAATCAGATCTGCTGAATTCTCGGAACGAAGGATACGCCCGGCGATGGGCATTGGGTCCGCACAGCCAGACAGCGTGGGCACTTCGGCGGATTAGTTGCCTGCGACTCGACGCGCTCCGCTTTTTTGAAGACTCTTCGCCCACGTAAAGCCCTTCCTAGAGCACTTATTTGGCACGGTCCCCACAGTAGTATAAGATCTGCAATGGCGCGCTGGAACGCTTAAGGTCGTGCGCTTGGGAAGCAAGGAGAAATAAGGAGAATTAACGATGAAATTGGCGATAGCGGCGTTGCTTATCACCCTGGCGCCTGCGGCGGCCTGGGCCCAAGTCAATGTGGGCGAACAGAAGCCCGAAGCCACCCTGCCCTTCACCATGGCCACGGTGAACAACTTTGAATTGCCCTGGCGGATTGCCTTTCTGCCCGATGGTCGCATGCTGATCACCGAAAAGGTCGGGCCCATTTGGCTGGTGTCTCCGCAGGGACAGAAGATCGCGATGGTGACCAATACTCCCGCAGTCTATTGGCAGGGCCAGAACGGCATGTTGGGCGTCTTCCTTTCGCCCCATTACGCCACCGACCAGAGTATCTATCTCACATATGCGGAGCCGGGTGACTATGGCGGCGGCCTGGCACTGGCCCGGGCCAAGCTGTCCCTCACAGACACCTCGGCTAAACTGGAAAACTTCGAGGTGCTGTGGCGCCAGATGCCCAAGGGCAAGGGCGGCCAGGAAGGCGCGCAGGTCGCCTTCTCGCCCGATGGCCAGTATCTGTTCCTCACGGTTGGCGATCGCCAGCGCATGACTCCGGCCCAGGATCCAAACCAGCCCGAAGGCAAGATCCTGCGCCTGACGCTCGACGGCAAACCCGCCCCCGGTAATCCTTTCTTCGGCAAGACCGGCGCTGCCACCATTCCGCTGATCGATCCGCCGAAGGACACCGAAGCGGCCAAAACCGCGCCGGTGGTAAGCACCTATACTTTTCCCGGCCCGAACCTGACACCGGCTGAAACCTGGACCAGCGGCCATCGCACACCCTATGGCCTGGCGTTTTCGCCTACCGGCGAATTGTGGGAGGTCGAGCATGGCCCACGTGGCGGCGACAAGCTGAACCTGATCGAGGCGGGCAAGAATTATGGCTGGCCTGTGGTCTCCTTTGGCGAGAACTACAACGGCGTACCCATTCCGAAGCCCAACACGCAGCCCGACTTTGCTCTGCCGGTTCTCTATTGGGTTCCGGTGATCGCGCCGGGCAATCTGATGTTCTACACCGGCACCAAGACCTTCCCGCAATGGAACGGCAGCGGCTTCGTCAGCGGCCTGGTAACAAAGTCGCTCGTCCGCATCGTCTTTGACGGCCATGGCGGCGCCAAGGCCGTCGACCGTTGGGAGGTTGGTCACCGCATCCGCGATTTGGAAGAAGCCCCCGATGGCTCGCTGTGGATGCTGGAAGACGCCAATCCCGGCGCACTGATCCATGTGACACCCAACTGATCGCTTCGCGTTAGGCAACAAGAAGCAAAAAGGGCCGGAGCGATCCGGCCCTTTTTCCTTTGCCGCTTGCCGCTTGTGCCACCTCACGCTTCAAAGCGGCTTGATTGAGAGTAAATGGCGAGTGGAGTTGACGGCAGACATCACCCGGTCGAGATATCGGCACTTGTAGGGTTGTGCAGAAAGCCTCGAGAGGTCCTCTTTTAGGAATGTGGGATCTGTCAGAATCCCAGTTTCCGAGAATCCCGTTTCACAGGCCCTATTCGGTACTGGTGAGGATTACTTCAGGTTCGCCCGTAAATCCGACCAGAATCGATGCCAAGTGCGGAGATCACTTCGTACAATCCGAGAGGAGGGCCTGCCTCGTGACCAGGAGTGCTAAGGAACGCTGTTGCCGCTCTTAGGACTTTTCCTCGCCGAGAATTAATCAACACGTGTCGGTTTTTTTGCGGAGGACGGGGCCTGTCATTCTTGACAGTTTTATCGTGCGCTCTATGTAGTAAATATGGTCAACGCGGTTTGACGGGCAACTAGACCTGCGGTTAGTAATAGTCTTGAGACCGCGATCATCCCGTCCGTTCCTGGGCATGACTGAGTTAGGCATGCTATTTCGAAGACACGCCGAATTGTTGTGCTTAGTTTGTGCCGATCAAGATTGCACATTTGTGCAAACTCTGTGTTGTGAATCTATTGGGAGGACCCATGGATTCTCAGAACGGCGAGCCGCATTGTGTGAGGGGGATGCTCTTGACCTCAAGCGATAGGACCTATCGCACGAAGGCAAATGTCGGATCCGAGAAACACAATCGAAAGGGGAAAAGTTATGCCAGTGGAAGCCAACTTCACTGCAGATCAAGACCGCAAGGAGGGAGATAACCATGTCTAGCAACGCGGCAACGACAGCCAGAGTGAAAAGAAAGGGTCTGAAGAGTGGGATGGCAACAGAATATACCGGCTTCTTCAAGATAAAGCCAGGCCATGCCCAACAGTTGGTCAAGGAGATTTTGGCCTCCCTTACGCGCCGAGGGGATGTAAGGGAGAGTTACGCGCGGATTGGCGTTTACGACGCCAGCTATGTAGTGTTCGACAACGACACGCGCCTCTTGCTCAAGATCAGCTTCGATGCAGATTTTGACACGTACTTCGACGACGCCTTGACGATCATCACGGGGGGCGATAAGGGAAAAACCGGCGGTAGCTGGTTTAACAATCTTGAGGGCCTACCGGGGTCCTTCGATTCCCTGACGTGGGAGGAATTCAAGAATTGGCTGGTAGCGCAGCAGACGGAAGCGGCCATTTTCGCTAATACCTCGGATGGGTCGGTGAAGGAGATCCGGAAGGCGCAACGTGTGCAGAAGGCGTTTCAGCAGGTGCTCGACGACCCCAAAGCCGCCGAGGCGCTCCAGCACCCGGCGTTAAAGCCGCTGCTCGACGAAGCGGCGGATTGATCGCTACGGCGGAGCGTTGTGCCGCGGCATTGCGGTACTTCGGTCCGACCAGACATAGTTTTGAACAGTAAGAAACTGAGCGGGGATCCCAGCTGGGCACGCGTCGCTGCAGGCCTCCAACGCACTATGTCACACCCCGAAGTGGTGGCCGACGAGCGCTGCCTGCTCGTCCAGAAAGGAAGGAATCAATGGCAGTAGCCTCAGCCACAACGCCTCCCATGCTCGAATTAGGCGATATTCAGAATGGGGCTTTGCATCCCCGCCCGTCACCGTACGTCGGCGTTTATATCTTGCTCCGCATTGACGACCGCCATGCCGGCCGCGAACTGCTGCGGCGGTTGATTCCGGCGGTCACTGGCACCGCCTCTTCCCAGAAGGCGTGGGGCAGCGTCGCTCTCAGCTTCCAAGGCCTCAAGGCGCTCGGTGTGCCGCAGAGTTCACTTGATAGCTTCCCGTTGCCTTTCCAGCAAGGCATGGCCGCGCGTGCGGCGTTGTTGGGGGATGTCGGCGAGAGCGCCCCCGAAAACTGGGAGAAGCCGCTCGGGACACCGGACGTTCATGTTGCGATCAGCGTTCTCTCGCCCGATGCGGAGGGGCTTGAGAGCGTACTCGCCCGCGCTCGAAAAGCGTATCAAGAACTCTCCGGAATCAGTGGCATCTGGCACCTGGATTGTCATGTGTTACCCAACGAGAAAGAAGCCTTTGGGTTCAAGGATGGCATCAGCCATCCGGCAGTCGAAGGCAGTGGCATTCCCGGAACGAACCCAAAGGAGCCGCCCTTCAAGGCGGGCGAGTTCATATTGGGTTACCCCGACGAGTTGGGAGAAGTGGAGCCGATGCCGCGGCCCGAGGTGCTGGGTAAGAACGGCTCTTACATAGTCTTTCGCAAGTTGCACCAACGCGTTGCGGCTTTCCGCCAGTATCTGAAGGCGACCACCTCAAGCCCCGAAGAGGAGGAACTCTTGGCGGCGAAGTTGATGGGGCGCTGGCGGAGCGGCGCGCCGCTGGCTCTCTGTCCATTTCGGGACGATCCTGGACTTGGAGCAGACCCGAAGCGAAACAACGATTTCCTCTACAAGGATGAGGACCCGAAGGGCTTGAAGACCCCTCCTGGCTCCCACATTCGACGTATGAATCCGCGCGACTCAGAGATCGCTGGCGCGGCGCGCCTGCACCGTATGATTAGGCGCGGCACTAGCTACGGCCCGATGCTGCCATCCGGGGTCCTCGAGGACGACGGCGCCGAGCGAGGATTGGCGTTCGTCTTCGTCGGAGCCCGTCTGGAGCGCCAGTTCGAGTTCATACAGTCGGAATGGGTGAACAAGGGGCAGTTCTTTGATGGCCCTCTCGGCGATAAGGACCCAATCGTGGGCGCGAACGACGGTAGCAGTCGGTTTACTATCCCGCAAGAGCCGATCCGTCGGCGCCTGCAGGGTCTGCCTGCCTTCGTCGTCACACGCGGCGGTGAGTATTTCTTCGCACCTGGTCTGAGAGCCTTGCGCTGGTTAGCCGCTCTGGAAACCTGAGACGAGGGAAATCCAAAGGGGCAGTATTCCGCAGTTCTGATTTACCGACCGAAGGCGATGAAGGCGTTGCGACTCGGTCACGTTCGTAGCGTGGATGAAAGCCTATCGGGGAAAAAATGTACCAGAACACACCGATATGATAGGAGGCGTTGGGTATGTCTGACCATAATTCTGGGCCTAGGGCCTTAGCAGATCCCGTCGTGGACATCACGGACCTATACGCCTTCCCCAGTCCGGATCGGGCCGGCTCTTTGGTCCTGGTGCTCGATGTGTTTCCGAACGCAGAACCGACCGCGCTCTTTTCAGATGCAGTCGACTACCGATTCCGGGTGCGCCCGGTCACAATCTCGCGCGGGGCCGGAGCCGCGTTTGCCGTCAGTGAGCGGGAATACACAATTAGCTGCCGTTTCGCGGAACTGGCCGCACGTCAAGGCAGCGGGCCGCTCGTACAGGAAGGCAAGTGTACCGCATCGACTGGTCAAGCCGTCTCCTTCCGTGTCAACGACGAACGCGATGGGAATGCTGACGGCCTGCGTATCTTTGCTGGGCGGCGGATGGATCCCTTTTTCTTCGACGGCGTCAGAGCGTTTAAGACCATGATGACTGGGCAGCTCGCGTTTGTGCCTGTCGGCGAGAGTAGGCAGTTCCGCCAAAATGTTCTGAGCATCGTCGTTGAGGTTGACATCGCCGCTACGTTCGGGGCGGATGCGGGATGGCTATTCGCCGTGGTGGGCGAAACGGCGACTGCTGGGTCGATAACCGTCCGTCTGGAGCGCTTCGGCCGACCTTTGATCAAAAGCGTCGTCCTCGCCGCAAAGCAGTTTGATACTGTCAACCGGGACCTGGATATTCGCGATCTGTACAACCAGGAGGATGCGTTTAAGCTGGGACAGACATACCTCGGTGCGTATCGCGCACGGATGAACGCGAATCTCCCCTTCTGGGATGGCCTTGACAAGAAAACCGACTGGCCGCCCGACGCGCACGGGAACCACCCCCTCACCGAACTGCTGCTGGCGGATTTCATGGTGGTCGATGCCTCGAAGCCATTCTCCGGGAATAGCTATCTCGAGATCGAACGTGCGTTGCTGAAGGGAGCCGACCACGAGTCTTGCGGCGGCCGAACGCCCAATGACGACATAGCGGACACTTTTCTCACCATGCTGGTCAATGCCGGCAACGGCCCCCGGATCAGTGACGGTGTTGACGGGCAGGCTGTCCCGGCCTCGCGCGCCTTCCCGTATCTGGCTCCTCCGGAACTGAACCCCCCGGCCAAAATAGAGCTTTCGCTTGGTAATAAGGCTGCTTAGGGAGTCCAGTGATGACGATACGCGGCGGAGCGACAGCAGCAAGCGGCGAGGCGATCGATGCCGATGTTCGCACGACGGAAGGTGTTCTCGCGCTGGTGAACCTCGGGGCGCAAATCGACGGCCAAGAGCGGCAGGCCGCAGCACGAGAGCTGGATGTAAGTGGTCAAGCTGAGTTCATCGAGCTAGTCGCGCTCCGGGGGCACGTCCTGGGTTGCATCGCCGACTATGAGTGGGCTGAAAGGCTGGCGGAGCAACTCGTCAGCGATTCCCCGAGTGACGGCGTGGCCTTCCTCGCGCGCGCCCGGGCACGGGCCACGTTCCATCGCTTCACAGATGCGCTGACCGACCTCGATAAGGCGAAGCGACTCGGGGCCGACCCCGCGGTTGTGGACGTCGACCGCGCCGCGATCTTCCAGGCGCTCGGACGATACGACCAGGCCCTCGCGATCTATAGCGATGCCGCAGAGCGGCGCGCCGATTTCGGTTCCCTCGGAGCGCTGGCCACGCTTTACGCGGAGCGCGGTGAGACTGCCGCTGCGGAGCGCTGTTTCGACGAGAGTCGGGAACGCTATCGTGGGGTCTCGCCGTTTCCGCTCGCGCTGCTTGAGTTCCGTCGCGGCGTGATGTGGATAATGCAGGGCGAACTTCAGAGAGCGCGCACTTGGCTCGCCGCTGCGCATCGGCGACTGCCAGGGTACGCTCCCGCACAGGGCCATCTGGCTGAGGTCGAAGCTTCCTTGGGCGAGACCGACTCCGCAATCGCCAGGCTGCGCCCGCTGACAATCTCCTCTGACGATCCCGACTACGCGGCACAGCTCGCCCGTATCATGAGCGAGGTCCGCCGCGTGGAGGAGGCGGTTGAGTGGCGCGCCCGAGCCGCAGTGCGCTACGAGGAACTAATCGTGCGGCATCTCGAGGCGTTCGCCGACCACGCGGCGGAATTCTGGCTAGAAGCGGGCGACGACCCTCAACAGGCGCTCTGGCTCGCCCAGAAAAATGTTGAAGTGCGGCAGACGCCGCGTGCTTACAAGCTCCTCGAGCGTGCGAGGGTGGCAACTGGTACCGCGACAGCCGTTTAACGACGCATCGCGATTTCGTGTCACACGTTGAGCTGCAAATTGTGAAACCCATGGATGTAATTGTCATTGGAGCCGGGCCGGCGGGTGTGGTCGCCGCGTACCGTGCCACCGAACTGGGTGCGAAGACCGCCCTTATTACCCGTGACGAATTCGGCGGCATGGCGGCTAATGACGGACCAGTTCCAGTGCGGACACTGGCTCACGCTGTCCGCCTGATCAGGGAGGCCCGCCAGCTCGGTCGCTACGGCATCGCCGTGAGCGAGCCCATCCTCGACTACCCGCGGCTGCTCGCGCGCGTCCGCGAGGTCGTCGAGGATGTGCGTGCGCATTCGCTTCGGCGTGAGCATGTAGAGAGCTTGGGAGTGACGATATACGAAAAGGCTGGCAGCGCGCGCTTCGTCGATCCCCACACGATCGAAACGGAGAATGGGTTTCGGCTGCAAGGCGACAAAATCATCCTTTGCTGCGGCGGAACGAGCCGACGGCTCCCAATTCCCGGCTTCGAGCTGACTGCTACTCACAGCGATGCCTGGAGCCTCACTTCAATCCCGCCGTCGATGTTGATTGTCGGCGGAGGAGCGACTGGCGTGCAGGTTGCCTCGATCTTCAACGCGTTCGGCTCACGGGTGCAACTCTTCCAGGCCGGCCCGCGCATCCTTCCAACCGAGGACGAAGACGTGTCGGCAGCGGTCGCGGACGCCTTCCGCGAGTCGGGCATCGTGGTACGCGAGAGCTTCGGTAGGATCGAGTCCTTCGAGAAGACGCCAGCCGGTGTGAGGATGTCTTATTCGAAGGACGGCGTGAGCGACAGCGCAAAAGCAACAATCGTTATCATGGCAGTAGGTTGGGTGGCGGACACCGTTGCGCTGAACCTAGCAGCGGCAGGCGTCGAGACCGATCCGCGAGGCTACGTGCGAGTCGACTCATACCTTCAGACCTCTGCGCCGCACGTCTTCGCGGCGGGTGATATCACCGGCCGCCTGATGTTGGTTCCGCAGGCGATAAAGGATGGGATCGTGGCGGCCACTAACGCCGTGCGTGGCTCGACGATGACGCTGGAGGACCAAGTAAGTCCAGTCGGCAGCTTCACCGACCCAGAATATGCCCAGGTAGGACTGACCGAGGCGAAAGCCCGAGAAACGCACGATGTGGTGGTAACGATGATCCGCTTCGACGAGACCGCGCGCACGATCATCGACGGCCGGACAGCCGGGTTCTGCAAGCTTATCGTCGACCGCGCGACGTGCACGATCCTAGGCTGCCACGTTGTTGGCGAGCGGGCAGTCGAGATTGTCCAGGTCGTGGCGATAGCGATGTCAGCACGGATGCGCGTGGACGATCTGGCACGGATTCCGCTTTCATTTCCCACCTATGCCGGTATCCTCGGGCGTGCGGCCTACCGTGCCGCTGAGCAGCTCAATCTGGGAGTAAGCGGGCACGTGCATCAGGCGGTGGACTTCGATAGAGGAGTGCAAACCGAGATTGAGCCGGTCGCTAAGGAAGGAAAAGTCGCGTGAAGAGTGTGGACAAAGTTTCATCAGCCCTGTTATTTAAAGCGAGTGGCCCGTCCATTGAGAAGCGGTGATGGGCCTGCTCTCTCTCGTCGCGCTCGGTTTCTTCCTTGGCATACGTCACGCTGCCGATGCCGATCATGTCACGGCACACCCAACCCCGTCGCGGAATGACATTGGCGCTGATAGGAAAAGTCCTTGCATTCCAAGATCCCATTGCGATTCTCAGAAATGAAGGGTTGCAATCCGATGGAAAAGTCCGTTGGCGCTTGAAGTCAAGTCCTGGTAAGTCCGCTTATCGTCATTTGGGATTCGCGGGATTCCCACATGACGAGAATCCGGTTTCTCGGGACTTGGCAATTGATTATGAAGGCGTAGGAAAAGTAGGGTTCTGAGTAGCGAATGGCTTTTTCTTCTTAAGCTCCTCACAAGCTCTAGGCAGCCACTGAAGCCGCGCCGCAGCGCGTCAATTAAGAGCGTGAAAGAGTTCGCACCCATCCGGCGAACTCGTGCCAGACGGCGGTGTTGCCAATTGGGACACCGGCTTGCGTCACGATGACCACGAAAGCACTCGCCCAGATCGTAGCGCGATGCACTTTGCCCAGAGACCAAAAGTCATAGGTGATGAGAATCAGTAGAAATATATATACAAAAATACTGGTGAAGAAAGGCTTGGCGGCGTCCATAGCGCGGATCCGGTCGATGGCAGGGAACAAAAGGAGGATCGTGGCGATCAGAATCAGCCGCTTGTGAGCAGCGGGATTAGAGCGGGAGCGGTAGGCGAAATAGATCAGCGTCGCGAACCCTACCATTTCGATGATCGGTATGGCATAGAATGTTAGTGCACCGAAGGGGAAACCGGGCGGCGTGAAGCCGCGTGCCATCGAATTCGTGGCAGCTAAAACACCGAGGATGACCATGAGGGAAGCCAGCCCGAAACCCGCAAGACCCAAGCGGCGATGAAGGTCAACTCGTCCGGCAGAGACCAAGGAAATCTGCGCAATTAGAAACAGAATCCAGCTCGAAAAGACCGCGCCATGAATATGAACGATCAGACTCGGCAAAGGAGCGCGAAATATTCCGGCGAGAAAATAAGTGCGGGCAAAGCCCACAAAAACCGTGGTCAAAATCAAAAGCGCCATCGCAGAAAAAAAGAGGTCATCGAAACGACGCCCTCTGCTTTCACCCTTTGGGAGGACTGCTGTCGCCATAGAGCCTCCGCAATACGGCTCACTCATTCGGCCCAAAGAAATTAGGCGCATCATATCATGAATCTGCGACCAATCCTCGCTCCGGCGAGCCAGTGCCTGTGAAGTTCTATAAAGGGAGAAGTCAAGAAAAAACACCCTTCCTTCGGCTGGAATTTTTCTTGCTTCGCAGCCCCCCTGATCAAGCGAAATCTGTTCTGACCTACCGCGCCATGTGCTCG
>Ga0187805_10000626_pt1 | contig 11894 bp, 12 predicted proteins | sample NC_wetland_sal_i_6_FD_132965 | JGI IMG/M metagenome (GOLD analysis project Ga0187805, IMG submission 132965) | Wetland sediment microbial communities from Neuse River Estuary, North Carolina, USA - Control_5 | ecosystem: Environmental > Aquatic > Freshwater > Wetlands > Sediment | place: USA... | reverse complement strand
TGGTTCATGCCCATCTCGATCACGGCATAGCGGTGCACCGCTTGCAGCCCGAGCAAGGTCAGCGGCATGCCGATGTCATTATTCAAATTGCCCTGGGTCGCCAAAACCCCGTCTTCCGCATCCTCAGGGCGCTCCCCCTCCCCAACCCTGATGGGACTACTAGCCATTCGACTAGGCTGCCCAGAAACGGCAGCCAAGTCGCTGGTTATCCCCCGGTGGGAGAGGGAGCGATCGTGAAAATCATCTTTTGTATGTTCGCGCAGAATGCAAGCAAGCATCTCCTTGACGGTGGTCTTGCCGTTGCTACCGGTCAACCCCACCACAGGTATGGCAAACTGCGCGCGCCAGTGCGCCGCGAGCCGGCCCAGGCCCAGCCGCGTATCCTCAACCAGCAGCAGTGGGCAGGCCGCCGCGCCGCCATAACTGTCCGCGTTGATCATCGCGGCGACTGCGCCATCGCGCGCCGCGCTTTCCACGAATGCCGCGCCGTCGAAATTTTCCCCGCGCAGGGCGATGAACAAGTTTCCCGGCGCTATTTTCCGGCTGTCGGTGGACACCGACGTAAACCGCACATCATTGCCGAGCATCTTTGCCCGCAACACCTGCGCGGCCTGTGAGAGCAGCATCATGCCCGCGCCCTCCATGAGGCCAGCGCGCGCTGCGCCACTTCGACGTCGCTGAACGGGTATTTTACCCCCCCGATTTCCTGGTAGGTTTCATGTCCCTTGCCCGCGAGCAGCACCGTGTCGCCCGCATCGGCCTCGCGTATGGCTTGCCAGATCGCCTCCGCGCGGTCTTCGATGATGCGCCAGGTGTGTCCGGCCATGGCCGGACTGGACATCTCGCCCCCCGGTATTCCGGAGTCGGACATGCCTGCGACTACCGCGGCGATGATCTCCGCCGGGTCTTCGCTGCGCGGGTTGTCGCTGGTGACGATGCACACATCCGCCAGCTTCGCCGCTACTTGGCCCATCATCGGACGCTTGCCGCGGTCGCGGTCGCCGCCGCAGCCGAACACGCACACCAGCTTGCCACGGCCAGCCGCCTCGCGCAGGGACTGCAATACTTTGAGCAATGCATCCGGCGTGTGGGCATAATCGATCACCACCGCCGGCCTGCCGTTGCCGCCCATGGCTTGCATGCGGCCCGGCGCCGCCTCAACGCGCGCCAGCGCGCGCACCGCGTCCGCCAGTTCGATCCCGCTCACCAGCAGCACCGCCAGCGCGCCCAGCAGATTGGAGGCGTTGAAGCGCCCCACCAGGCGGCTGTCCAGGCGCGCGGCGCCCCAACTGGTGTGCAGTTGCAGGCCTAATCCCGTTTGCGTCACCTGCAAATCGCCGCAATACACCATGCGCATGCCGCCCCGCTCCGCATGCTTCAGCGCGGCATCATTCAGGCCGTAGCCGATAATTTCCACGCCGGCGGATTGCAATTGCCCGGCGAGTTCCAGGCCGAATTCGTCGTCCAGGTTCAGTACCGCATACTTAAGGTGCGGCCAGTCGAACAGGCGGCGCTTGGCGGCGGCGTAATTCGCCATATCGCCGTGGTAATCGAGGTGATCGCGCGAAAGGTTGGTCAGCAGCGCAACATCGTAATTCACGCCGCTGACCCGCCCCTGCGCCAGCGCGTGCGAAGAGACCTCCATCGCCGCGCCTTGCGCGCCCTGCCGCAAATAGTCCGCCAGCAGGCCGTGCAGGCGGATCGCATCCGGCGTGGTATTCAGGGTGGCTTGCAGCGCGCCTGGGAATCCGTTGCCCAGTGTGCCGATCAGCGCCGTCTTTTTGCCCAGCGCGCCAAACGACTGCGCCAGCCAGTGGCTGCATGAAGTCTTGCCGTTGGTGCCGGTCACGCCGATCATCCACAATTTTTTCGATGGGCTACCGTACACATGGTCGGCGATTTCCCCGGCGTGGTGGCGCAAATCGCGCACCGCCAGGTTGGGAACCCGCCAGCTTTCGTCCCAGGCAAACTTATCGGCCTCCCAGATCACGGCGGCCGCCCCGCCGGCGATGGCCTGGGCGATGAACTGCCGCCCATCCGCCTGGGCGCCCGGGTAGGCGACAAATACGTCGCCCGCCCGCACTTCGCGGCTGTCGGTCACCAGCCGCGAAATCTTCACTCCCATGGAATCAAGCAATCCGGTGTGGAAACTCATGTCTCCTCCCTGATGATCTCACCGGTCGGCTTGACGACATTGTCGAGAGGCGCGTCGTTGGGCACGTTGAACAGATGCAGGGCTGCGCCCATCACTGAGCTGAACACCGGGGCGGCAACCTGCCCGCCGTAATATTGACCGTCCTGGGGGTCATCTATTTTGACGGCCACGATCAGCCGCGGGTTGGATGCCGGGGCCATGCCGATGAACGAGGATACGTAATGATCGACATAGCGCCCATGATCCAGTTTATGTGCCGTGCCGGTCTTGCCGGCGACGCGGTAGCCGCTGACCTGAGCGAGCGGGGCAGTGCCGCCCGGCTGTACTACCAGTTCCAGCATGCTTCGCACCTGGCGCGCCGTCGCCGCCGAATAGATTCTCTTGCCGCCGGGCGGCGCGTCCAGTTTCAGGAGCGACACCGGCAACAACTCGCCGTCATTGGCGAACACGGTGTAAGCGCGCGCAAGCTGCAGCAGGTTCACCGAAATACCGTTGCCGTAGGCCATGGTGGCCTGCTCGATGGGGCGCCATGTCTTGTAATCGCGCAGCCTGCCGGGCGATTCGCCGGGGAAGCCGCAGCCGGTCGGCTCGCCGAAACCGCTTTCGTTCAGGTCGCGCCAGAAAACCTCCGGAGACAGCGACAGGGCCATCTTGGCGGCGCCCACGTTGCTGGATTTCTGGATGACCTGCGCCACCGACAGCACCGAGTCTGGATGACTGTCGTGTATCGTGTAATCGCCTATGGTCAGCGCGCCGCCCGACGTATTGATGAGCGTTTCCGGCTTGACCTTGCCCGCTTCCAGCGCCGCCGCCACCGTGAACGGCTTCATGGTGGAGCCGGGCTCGAACTGGTCTATCACTGCGCTGTTGCGCAGCTTTTCCATGTCCGGTTTACCACGATTGTTGGGGTTGAAGCTCGGCCAGTTTCCCAGCGCCAGCACTTCGCCGGTCTTTGCGTCCAGCACCACGATGGAACCGGATTTTGCGCGGTGCCGCTCGACCGCCTGCTTGAGCTCGCGGAATGCCAGGCTTTGCAGTTGTTTGTCTATGCTCAGCACCACGTCGCCGCCGGGCTTGGGCAGGCGCAGGCTGGCCAGCGGCTCAACGACCGTTCCGCGCTTGTCCTGGATCACGCGCCGGCTGCCGTTTTCGCCGCCCACCTGGCTTTGCAGCGCCAGCTCCATGCCTTCCTGGCCGTGGTCGTCCACATCGGTGAATCCCAGCAACTGTGCGGCCACTTCGCCATCTGGGTAATAGCGGCGGTATTCGCGCTGCAATGCCACGCCGGGTATGCCCAGCTTCACTACCCTCTCTGCCTGGTCTGGCGGCAGCTGGCGCTTGAGGAAAACGAATTCCCGCTCGTTGTCGGACAGGCGGCCTTTGACCTCCTCGACGTTCATGTCGAGAATCTGCGCCAGGCGCCGCACCTGCTGGGACGTGGCCTCGACTTTCTGCGGGCTGGCCCAGACCGATTCCACCGGCGTGCTGATGGCCAGCGGTTCGCCGTTGCGGTCGCTGATGGTCCCACGGTGGGCGCTGACGCCCAGGGTGCGGACGAAGCGCTCGTCGCCTTTTTGCTGCAGGAAAGCGTTGTGGATGCACTGGAGATACACCGCCCGCACCAGGAGCAGGAACAACCCGGCCATCAACAGAACGAACAGCAGCCTCGACCGCCACGGCGGCAAGGCGGCAACTCCCGTAGATTGTGCGCTGCTGGTGTAATTCATGGCCGCGCGACCGCACCTCCCGTTAGCGCGGGGCGGATATAGATCACCTTTCCGCTGCCCGGCTGCTGCATCTGCAATTTTTGAACGGCGATTTTCTCCACCCTCACCGGGGCAGCCCAGGTGCTTTGTTCAAGCTGCAACTGTCCCCACTCCACATCCATTTCCTGCGCCCGCTCCTGTTCCTGCTGCAATTCCACAAACAATTTGCGCGCCTTGTGCTGTGAAGTCACAACACCCAACGCGCACGCTATCACCGCCAGCAGAAGCGCCAGGTTCAGCCTAACCACCGGCTTCCCCGGTGCGCTCGGCCACCCGCATTACCGCACTGCGCGCGCGCGGATTGGCCGCCACTTCCCCGCTCGATGCGCGCACCGCGCGCCCGACCAGCCTTAATCTGCCTTGCGGCACATCCGCTTGCCGCACCGGCAGGCTGCGCGGCAGCTTGTCGCCTTGCGCCGTGTCGCGCATGAAGCGCTTGACCATGCGGTCCTCCAGCGAATGAAAGCTGATCACCACCAGCCTGCCCCCCGCCCTCAGCCGATCCACGCATTGCGGGAGGACACGCGCGAGCTCATCAAGTTCCTGGTTGAGATAAATCCGTATAGCTTGAAAGGTTCGCGTCGCCGGATTCTGCCCAGGCTCGCGCGTGCGGACTGCCTGGGCGACGAGCTGGCTGAGCTGCCGCGTTGTGGTAATTGGTTGTTCCTTGCGCGCAGCAACAAGCGCTCTTGCAATCTGTTTAGCAAACCGTTCCTCGCCATAGTCGCGTATCACCTCCCCGAGCAAACCTTCATCCACCGTCGCCAGCCACTGTGCCGCGGTCGGGCCGCTGCTGGTATCCATGCGCATATCCAGCGGCGCATCGAACCGGAAACTGAAACCGCGCGCCTCATCATCCAGCTGCGGCGACGACACCCCCAAATCGAGCAACACTCCATCCACTTTCCCGACCTCCAGCCCATCCAGTATTTCCGCCAGGCCGGCAAACCCGCCATGCACCATGCGAAAGCGCGCATCGCGGATTCCCCGCCCCGCCGCCACTGCCGCCGGATCCTTGTCCAGCGCAATCAGCCGGCCCGAGGGACCCAATCGTTCCAGAATCAGGCGGCTGTGGCCGCCGCGCCCGAACGTGCCATCCACGTAAATGCCTTCGGTCTTCAACTGCAATGCTTCGACTGCTTCTTGCAACAACACAGTGGCGTGGGACAACTCCCCGCTCACAAGGTAAATCCTTCCAGCTCGGGCGGCAGGTCCCCATCGGTGAAACCAGCCATTTTTTCGTGCTGCGCCTTCCAGCGCGTCTCGTCCCACACCTCGAACTTGTTGCCCTGGCCCACCAGCATCACGTGCTTGTCCAGCGCCGCATAGCTGCGCAAGGTGGATGACACCAGCACGCGGCCGGTGGCATCCATCGCCACGTCTTCGGCATGTCCGACCAGGAATCGTTGCAGGGAGCGGATACGGGGATTGAAGGCGGAAAGCTGCATCAGCTTTTCGCGGATGGGCTGCCACTCGGGCTGGGGATAGAGCAACAGGCAGCCATCGGCGTCGGCGGTCATCACCATCTGACCGGCGCAATGGGCCAGCAGCATATCCCGATACCGCGCCGGTATCGCGAGTCTGCACTTGCTGTCCAGATTAAGCTGAGTAGCCCCTTGAAACACCCTTCCCTCCCACTAAAACCCACTTTTTACCACTATGCTGCACTATATTTAAAAATACCGGCGCGGTCAAGGGGCAAAAGCAACTTTTTCTTTATGCGACAAGTAGTTAGCTAACAAAGTTAAAGCCGAGTGAATTTCGTTGATAAATAACAAGTTGGATAAACAACCTGAAGTTGTTTATGAGGGTGCATCAAAAAATCAGAAACACACGCAGGCAGAGGGGAAAGGGGTATGTAGGTGCGAATTCATTCGCACGCGCTCTTGGGACGGTCAATGTGCGAATGAATTCGCACCTACAGGTTGCAATAACGTAATGTGGATAAAGCACCCGCAAGGGGTACGCCGTGGTTGTAAGGGGCTAAAGCCCCAACAACACACGCAGGCACGTAGCGCCTTATCCACCCTACATTACCAACTGGCTTTGTTCCCCCCTTTGAAAAAGGGGGCTAGGGGGGATTTGCGGTGCGCAATGAACCAATCCCCCTCAGTCCCCCTTTTTCAAAGGGGGAAGCGATATGGTTTTAGATCGGGCTATAAGTTGAAGCCAGCCGGTAAGCCGGGTTCTGTCGTGGACAGTCATTCCTCTAGGCGTTTCGTTGCCTGACGCTCGAGCGACCTACCCGCAGGCGGCGCGAGCCACGCCATCGCCTGCCTATTTGGTCTTGCTCCGGATGGGGTTTACCCTGCCGTCCGTGTTGCCACGGACGCGGTGAGCTCTTACCTCGCCATTTCAACCTTGCCTGTGCCGCTTGCGCGGCCATCGGCGGTGTGTTTTCTGTGGCACTTTCCATCACCTCGCGGTGTCCGGCCGTTAACCGGCATCCTGCTCTCTGGAGCCCGGACTTTCCTCCCCGCACCTGCTGCAGTGCGCGGCGACTGTCTGGCCAGCTTCAGGGTGGATTTTAGCATGCGGCGATCGGGAAAGCCGGGAACACCCCGGACATTGATTGGGAAGACGTGGGCTGTCGCCTATTAGGTGCCGTTGATGGAGCAATCGGCAATGCGGGAAGTGGCGCGCATGGAACTGCCTTCTACCAGCAGGTTTAAGATTTGCGCACGTTTTTCGATTGGCGGGACATTCATGGCACCCCCTTAATCATCGTTCATATGAAACGACATCAGAATTATCATGAATTTGAAGCAGAAATGAATACTATCGCTCCAATTTATCCGGAAGTGCCGGGCTTATTTGACAATCCGAAAGACTGGGAAAATAATTAACTGTAGCCCGCGTAGGGCGGAATAAATCAGCGCCGATATGTGCTGTTGGAGACGATGCTGCCGCCGGGCGCCATCTGCACGGCCTTGCACGTATTGTCTGCCGGGTGACTGAGGTAGGTTGAGCATTGGTAAGCCGTACCCGGGCACAAATCCAGCAGCTTTTTGCTTTCGGCGCGAATCTCGGGTGGCGTCATGTTGCTGTTGTCCGCCATGGAGCGCGCCATCGAGAGGCAAGTCTGCAATGCGCCGGGATCCACCGAGGCGGTGTTTTGCTGGGTTGCCGGTGTGGCAGCCGTGGCGCCTGCAACAGCGGGAGGCGGGGGCGCAGGTTGGGTGGTTATCTGTTGTGCACTGCCCTTTGAGTCGTCTTTGTCGCCATAGTGAACAACGCCCTTTTCATCCGTCCATTTATAAAGCGAGGTGGCAAAGGCGGTGGAACACAGGAACAGAAAGAACACGCCAACGAAATATTTTTTCATCATGTTGTTTGATCCTAATGCGTTTTCATGTAAATGCGAAAGTCACCGCATTGAAGCAATATGCTGTGCGCACTATACCGCAGCAGGGGCGCCCGCTCAAATAACCAAGTGGGGGTGGGTATATCCTGCCCACGCTGTACCAGCGCGGCAGGCAGGGGTGAGCTTGCGAACCCCAGCATTTCGAGAATATATGGCGCTGTGGTTCGTGCCCCACCCCAGCCTATGTGATCCACTCGATAACGCGCTACTGCTTCTTGAGCTTGTCCTGCAGTTCCTGCCCGGATTTTTCCAGCGCCTTGCCACTTTGTTCCAGCGCTTCCGAGCTGAGGCGCTTGATGCGATCGCCCAGCGTTTCACGTTCAAAGGGATTCGACAGCAGCGGTTTGTCGCGCCCCATGTTGAACCCCAGCGCCATGCCGATGGCAAGGCCGATTACTATGCCGATCAAAACAGTCTTGAGTTGTTTCATTTATATTCTCCTGTGCTGTAGGTCGGGTTAGCATAGCTAACCCGACATTTTCGGTGAAACTCTGCGTGATTTGTCGGGTTACGCCCTGCGGGCTAACCCGACCTACTGAACTGGCCCTTCGACAAGCCCGTCCTGAGTTTATCGAAGGGCTCAGGGCGAACGGGCTGTATCTACAACTAAACGCTCGTGGTCTTGCAACCCAATATTATCATTTGCCCGCTTTCCCCTCTTCCGGCCTTACCTTCGCCCCCGCCTTCACCCCCGCGCGGTCCAACGACAGGACGATGCTGTCTCCTTCATTGAGCCCGCCGGTGATCTCGGTCTGGTCCCAGTTGGCCAGGCCGGTCTGCACCGCGCGTTCCTCAAGCACGCCATCGGGGCGGTGGAACAATACTTTCTTGCCTTCGAGCAGGGTCTGGGTAGGGATGCGCAGCACGTTTTCCCGCTTGTCGTAGACGATCTCGACATCGGCGCTGTAGCCGATCAGCAGGTTGTCCTTTTTCGGGGCATCGGCATTGCCATCCAGCCCGGTGAATTCGACCTCCACTTCGACCGTGCGCGCCTGCTTTTCGATTTCCAGCACGTAGGGCGCAACGCGCCTGACACGGCCCGGAAAGACCTTGCCCTTGATGGCATCCAGCGTGATGCGCGCATACTGCCCCACCTTGATGTGCGATGCATCCACTTCGTCTATCGGTGCGCTGACATACATGCAGCTATCGTCTATCAGGTCTATCGCGGGCGGGGTGGGTATGCCCGGCGGCGAAGGGGTGGCGAATTCGCCCAGTTCGCCGCTGATGTCGGCAATGACTCCCGCGAACGGCGCGCGCAAGGTCATGCGCTCAATCCCCGCGCGTGCCGCGTCGATGCGCGCGCGGGCCTGGTCTATCTGGCTGCGCGCCGAATCGCAGCCTGCGCGCGCCACCTTGGCTTCCGAATTCTTCTGGTCCATGCCCTCGGGGGAAATGAAGTGCTGTTCCATGAGCTGGTGGGCGCGCCCGGCTTCCTTCTCGGCCAGGTCGGCCTGCTCGCAGGCCTGTTTCATTTGCGCCTGGGCGGTGATGAGCTGGTCTTTCGCCAACTGGTCCTCGGCCTGCAAGTCTTCGCTCCACAGCCGCAGCAGCACCTGGTCTTTTTTCACGCGCTGCCCTTTGTTCACCAGCAATTGGGAAATCTGCCCGCCCGCGGGCGGCGACATCTGCGCGCGCCTGCAAGCCTTCACGGTGCCGGCACGGGTATTGTTCACCGTCGCCTCCACCGTGCCGCGCGCCACCGTCGCCATCACCGCCTCGGGCGGCGGCGTGCGGGTGGCAAACCAGGCTGCAACCGCCGCGGCGGCGAGAACCGCGACGATGATGATCACCCGCCGGTGAGAAGTGATGCTGCCGGGAAGTTGCATTGCGGACATCGGGACTCCTGTTCAGTGGGCCAACTCAGTGGACCAGCTCAGTGCACCACCCGGGCGCCGCCCCATGGGAGGAATACTACCCCATGCGCCGGGGGCGCGGAAAGCCGCCGGAATGTGACAGTTGCCCCGAAGATACGCTTCAGGGCTCGCCTTGTATCAGTTTTTCCAGCCGGCTGCGTCCTTGCGGCGTGGTCATCACCATCAGCACGTCGCCTTCCTGCAGAGGGTGGCTGGCTTCGGGATTGAAAGTCCAGTGCAGCCCCTGGCGGACGGCCAGCACTACGAAATGCCGGCTGGCAAGATTCAGCACCGATAGCGGCTTGCCCGCGAATTCCGCAGGGATGGAAAATTCTTCCAGGCGCAGGGCGTTCTCGGTTTTCAGCATTTCGTCGAGAAACGATACGACGTGCGGGCGCACCATGGCCGACACAATGCGCAGGCCGCCGGTGAAATCTGGCGAGACGATTTCGTCGGCCCCGGCCATGCGGGTCTTCTCGACGTTCTTCAATTCGTGGCAGCGCGCCACCACCCGCAGATTGGGGTTGAGCTGCTTGGCGCTCAGGCTGATCACCAGGTTCTGGCTGTCGTCCGCCGCGACGGCGAATATGCCGCGCGCGCGCAAGATGCCCGCCGCCAGCAGGACGTCGTTGTCGGTCGCATCGGCATGGATGTAGGGCTGCGCGGGATGCCTCTCCAGGAAGACTTCAAGGTGCTTCAGGTCAGGATCCACCACCACGCATTCGCGCCCGGTCGCCACGAGTTCCTGCGCCACGTTGCTGCCGACGCGGCCCACGCCGCACACGATATAGTGGCCGCTCATCCTCGAAATAGACTGCATCATTTTCTTTCTCCGCCGTGCCTGGTTGAAGTCGCTTTCCAATATCAATGCCGTGACGGTGGACATCATGTAGGTCATGGTGCCGATGCCCAGCGTCGCGATGATCACCGTGAACAGCCTGCCTCCCGGATTGTGCGAGAGATCGACGATTTCGCTGTAGCCGATGGTGGCCACGGTGATGAACGTCATGTAGAAGCAGTCCATCCAGGTGTACTGCGCGCCGCCGATGATGCGGTAGCCTACCGTGCCGGTCAACATCACCAGCGCCAGGGCGGAAGCCCCCCAGACCAGGTTGCGGTAAGTGCGGAAGGGGAACAGTTCGATGAGCTTCATTCTTCCTGGATCGCCATCATTCAGGCGGGATCTTCCGGTTCGGGAACAGCACGTCGTTGAAGCCGAAGCGCGTCAAATCGCGGATGCGCATGGGGTAGAGAATGCCATCCAGATGGTCGCATTCGTGCTGCACCACGCGGGCATGAAAGCCGCCGACGGTGCGGTCTATTCCGTTGCCCTGTTCGTCCATGCCCTGGTAGCGGATGGTCTTGTAGCGCGGCACCATGCCGCGCAGGCCGGGCACGCTCAGGCAGCCTTCCCAGTCCTCCTCCATCTCGCCTCCGAAAGGCGTGATGAAGGGATTGATCAGCACGGTTTCCGGCACCTCCTCGGCATCCGGGTAGCGCGGACTGGCTTTTGCGCCGAAAATCACGACGCGCAAATTAACCCCGATCTGCGGCGCCGCCAGGCCCACCCCGTCGTAGGCCGCCATGGTATCGCGCATGTCGGCCAGCAATTCCATCAATTCCGGCGTGCCGAATGCGGCCACCTGCTCTGCCTGGCGCAGAAGGCGCGCGTCCCCCATGCGCAGTATCTCCCTGCTCGCCATTGCTCTATTCCCCGTCCTGATCCACCAAGCTCGCCAGAAGGCTGCGCACCTTTTCCATGGCCGGCGGGATGACCTCGGCCACCGCTTCCAGGCACACGCCGTCCCTGCTGCTGCGACGGCCAGCGGCATCGTTCACCACCACCGCAATGGCCGCATATTCGAGGCCCAGTTCGCGCGCCAGCACCGCTTCCGGCATGCCGGACATGCCGACCACGTCCGCTCCGTCGCGCGCATAACGGTTGACCTCGGCCGCCGTTTCCAGGCGCGGCCCCTGGGCGGCGGCGTACACGCCGCCATCGCGGCAGGCCACGCCGGCGGACTTGGCCGCGGCCAAGATCTTGCGGCGCAGCGCAGGGGTGTATGGATAGGTGAAGTCTATGTGCATCTCGGTGCCCAGCCCTTCGGAATATGAGAAGTCGCGGCCATAGGTGTAGTCGATGATCTGATCCGGTATGACGATGATGCCGGGCGTGAATTCATCCCCTATGCCGCCCACCGAGGTCACCGAAACCACGCGCGAGGCGCCTGCCTCGCGCAACGCCGACATGTTGGCGCGGTAATTCACCCGGTGCGGCGGGATGGTGTGGCCGTAGCCGTGGCGCGCCAGGAAGACCACCTCGTGCTGCCGCAGGTTGCCGAACGTCATCGCCCCGGACGGTTCGCCGTAGGGCGTGCGCATCACCTGCCGGTGGGTTATTTCAAGATTGGCCAGGTTCGTCAGGCCGGTTCCGCCAATAATTGCCAACATAATTTATTCTGCCGCCAAGTTGATCAAATTCCGATTTGCTCCAATTGTAACCCGCGAATCCATTGTCCGGCTGTCATTGCGCCGAGGTAGTCGCACCGGAGGACCACGCCCGCAATCAGCGGCGCCGATGGCGCTATCCCGCGCAGGATGCCTGCGGTGAAAACCTGCCTATGCCGCTCATTAACATGGCAATCTTGCCGCGCACGTATTATCATGCGGCGGCGTCGCGCAGACGGCGGGGAATCTTTACCGGGAAGACTGCATGCGTATCTGGATTTTAAAGGAGGTTTTCGCCGGTTTTG
>Ga0187805_10000625_pt1 | contig 11911 bp, 9 predicted proteins | sample NC_wetland_sal_i_6_FD_132965 | JGI IMG/M metagenome (GOLD analysis project Ga0187805, IMG submission 132965) | Wetland sediment microbial communities from Neuse River Estuary, North Carolina, USA - Control_5 | ecosystem: Environmental > Aquatic > Freshwater > Wetlands > Sediment | place: USA... | reverse complement strand
TCGATCAGGACTCCATCCAAATCAAACAGCAGCGCTGCACAACGGATTTCAGTCATCTCTCGAGCACTCGCGAATCTCCGAAAGCTAGGTTGCCGGCCATGGGTTAACGAGATTGTAAATCAGTCAGATCGGGCGCGGCCCACGCCTTACCCAGAGGACTCCTCGCCTGCGTGATGACGGTCACCGGGCGCAGTATCTGGACTCACCTCGCGCCCATCGGCGTAGGCATAGACTTTTTTCATAAAGTTCGTAGGGGGCGCGAATGCTTTTCGAGTGCGCCAATCCCGAATGTTCGATTCGTAACGAGATCCCACCTAAAAGTTTTCGCCTTGCGTCCGTCCACGGAGTGCATACCCCACGTGCAGAATATTCAGCGTCTTTGTGCACGGTCTGGTTGCTTAGCAACAACAGCGCCAGACTGCAGACTCTGCTCGCGCTTCAATCCATAGGTCTGGCCAGGAGGTCGTTATGAGTGTTGCACAATTTTCTACCCCAGCAATCCCGCAGCCGGCAGAAGTTTTTCATCACATTCTGATGACCACCGATTTTTCGGAAGCTTCGCAGCGCGCCCTTGCCGGCGCGATCGCGCTGGCGGCGCAGAATCATGCCCATCTGTCCGTCGTCCACGTGCTGCACACGGATTGGCGTTACGAAATACTGGACAATCCTCCAGAAATCGATCTGGAGCGGATCGACGCGCAGCGGCGGCTTGAAGCTGCCACTCGCGACATGGGATTCGGACGCGTGCTCGATTCCATCATCATCCGGCGCGGGCCAGTTCCGCAAAAAGTGCTGGCACTGGCCGAGGAGACGGGAGCCGACCTGCTTGTCATTGGCACTCGCGGGCGCGCTGGTCTGACGAAACTGGCCCTGGGTTCCGTCGCCGAAGAATTGCTGCGTATCGCTCCCTGCCCCGTAATCACATTCGGGCCCAACGCGGCTGTCGCGACGGCTCCGATTGAATCGGGGTTTCGCTCAATTCTGTTCGCGACGGACTTCGGCGCCGGCTCCGCCAAGGCTCTACCCTATGTGCGGGCAATGGCCGCCATGCCGTCCACCAGCCTGGCGTTGCTTCACATGATCGCGCCAATGCCTGCCACCGCCAATTTGTCGGCCTATGCGCCCGCGAGTGCAGCTGCCGACGAATTTCAGGAATGGGAGGGATCGTCCCGCGCGCACGCGCTCGAACAGCTCAAGCAATGGTGGCTGCACGACGCACGGCTGGAGCGGGAACCGGAGTACATCGTGGGAACTGACTTTTTACCGGAAGGAATGTTAACCGTCGCGGGACAGCGACACTGCGATCTGATGGTGATGGGCGCGACCCATGCGGCTTCGCCGCGTCTGGCCGCTCACATTCCGTGGTCGGCGGTGCACGAAGTGATCCGCCACGCCGCGTGTCCGGTGATGACGTGCACAGGATGACGATGGATATGAAAAAGAAGCGCCGCGGGAAACAATCTCGCGGCGCAGGGGACGGGAAAAGAATTGATCAGGACTGCACGATTTTTTCCAGGGCCGGCCGGTTGCGGATCACCAGCGTCGACCCCTTCAGTTGCAGCAATTGTTTTTTCTTGAATTCTGAAAACAGCCGGCTGACCGTCTCCCGCGTCGTGCCGATGATCTCCGCAATCTCCTCATGCGTGAGCGTGAGCTTGATCGGCATGGAGCCGTCGTTTTGCGCAGACTTGGTCGACCACGACAGCAGGAGCTTGGCGAATTTTTCCGATGGCGAAGTTGCCAGACCCAGCGTGCGGATCTCTTCATACGCGGTGTAATAGTTGCGGCTCAACTGCTCCGCCACTCGCAAGGCAACTTCCCCATGATCCTTCAGGAACTGCAGCAACGATTCCCGCGGAATAAAATTCGCTTGGCCCGGTTCCATCATCTCGGCCGTCACTTCATACGGACGGTTCGAAACAACGGCGTTGAGCCCCAGCACATCGCCCGCGTCGGACAGCTTCGTGATGATGGTCTTGCCATCGCGGGATGAGGTTGAGAGTTTCGCTTTCCCGGCGCAGAGCACGAAGACTCCGCGCGGTTGCTGCCCTTCAATGAAGAGCATCGCCCCCTTGGGATAAACGGCAGTGGATTTGATTTCGTTGAGTCGTTGTCCGGCGTGTACGGAAAGATTGCAGAACAGATGTTCTTCCCTCACCGAACACGTGAGGCAGTTATCAAGAATATTGAGGCCATAAGGGGCGCGCATAAAGCACACCTCCCTTTCAACTCATTCTAGCATTCGTTTTGTACTTGTGATCAGCGTCACGAGCACTCGTGATCAGACTCATACTGTGATCACAGACACACGAAGGAAACTGTGCGAGTATGGGTGTGGTGTAAGCAAACGCATCACGCATTGAACCCTTTGCAAGTATGAAAAAATGATGGCAGCGTCGACGCGGAGAAATTTTTGTCAAGTCCGATTTCCACCACGCCTGTTGCTTCCCCGGTAGGAAAGATCTACCCTGCGCCTCCGACCCGCGCCGGACTCCGTCCGCTCTTCCTGCCGCAATCCGTGGCAGTGATTGGCGCCACGGATCGGATGGGAACCGTGGGCCGCAGTCTGCTCTCGAACCTGCTGGCCAGCAGATTTCCCATCAAGCTGTATGCCGTCACGCATAGCCACAGTGAAGTCCTCGGTCTGAAGGCGCACAAGAAAATTGCAGACATTCCGGGAGGCGTGGATCTCGCTATAGTCGTGACTCCGGCGCACACCGTGCCCCAGATCATTGGAGAATGTGTCGACGCGGACGTGCGATCGGCAGTGGTGATTTCCGCCGGCTTTCGCGAACAAGGCCACGAAGGCGCTCTGTTGGAAGAAGACATTCGAAAGCATCTGCAGCGCGGATCGCTCCGCCTGCTCGGCCCCAACTGCATGGGACTCATGAATCCCTCCATCGGGCTCAATGCCACATTCGCCAACGCGATGCCGAGGAAAGGCAGCGTCGCATTTCTCAGCCAGAGCGGCGCGCTGCAGACGGCCATTCTCGACTGGAGCCAGAAAGAACATGTCGGATTCAGCGCCATCGTTTCGACCGGCTCCATGCTCGACGTGGGCTGGGGAGATCTCATCTATCACTTCGGCGACGAGCCCAACACGAAAAGCATCCTGCTTTACATGGAGTCCGTGGGCGACGCGCGCTCATTTCTTTCCGCCGCGCGCGAGATCGCGCTCAGCAAGCCCATCATCGTCATCAAGGCCGGACGCTCGGAGGCAGCCTCGCGGGCCGCCGCCTCGCATACCGGGGCCTTGACCGGCAGCGACGATGTGCTCGAAGCCGCCTTCCGCCGTTGCGGCGTGTTACGCGTGCAGAACATCGCCGACCTTTTTTATATGGCTGAAGTGTTGAGCAAGCAGCCGCGTCCGCGCGGGCCACGCCTCAGCATCGTCACCAACGCCGGAGGCCCGGGAGTGCTGGCAACGGACGCTCTCATAGCAACCGGAGGCGAGCTGACCATTCTTTCTCCCGAAACCATTCACCGCCTGGATGAATTTCTTTCCGCGCATTGGAGCCACAGCAATCCCGTCGACGTGCTGGCCTATGCGGGCCCCGAGCATTTTGTGAAAGCGGTTGACATCGTTTCCAAAGATCCGGCAAGCGATGGGTTGCTGGCCATCATCGCCCCGCAGGGACTTGCCGATCCCACGCTGGTCGCAAACCAGATGAAACATTGCGCCCACAGCTCGAGCAAACCTCTGCTCGCCAGCTGGATGGGCGGCGACGGCGTCGCGGAAGGAACCGCCATCCTGAACGCGGCGGGCATTCCTACATTTTCTTATCCCGATACCGCGGCGCGCGCCTTCACCTACATGTGGCGCTATACCTACAACCTGCGCGGATTGCATGAAACCCCCGCGCTGGTGGAAGCCTCGGATTTCGCTGGGGAAGGCCGGAAGCGTGCCGCCGAACTGGTGCAGAAACTTCGCAACGCCGGGCGGACTTTGCTCAACGAGTTCGAATCCAAGCATCTGCTCGCCTGCTACGGCATTCCTGTCGTGGAAACACGAATCGCCGAGACTGAGGGACAGGCGACTGCGATTGCTGCGGAGATCGGATATCCCGTTGTACTCAAGCTTCTCTCCAACACCATCGCCCACAAGAGCGACGTGGATGGCGTACATCTCAGTCTGCTAACCACCGACCAGGTGCGCGCCGCGTTTCGCGCGATTCAGGCTTCGGTGTCGGAAAAAGCCGGGCCGGAGCATTTTGCCGGCGTCACCGTGCAGCCGATGGTGAAGCGCGACGGATACGAACTCATCCTCGGCAGCAGCATCGACGCGCAGTTAGGGCCCGTGATCCTGTTCGGCTCGGGCGGCGTGATGGTCGAGGTCTATCGCGACCATGCGCTGGCTCTGCCTCCTCTGAATACCACTCTGGCGCAGAGAATGATGGAGCAGACTCGCATCTTCACCGCGCTGCAAGGAGTGCGCGGACGCAAGCCCGTCGATCTTTCCGCACTCGAGCAACTCCTGGTTCGCTTCAGCCAGCTGGTCATGGAACAGCCGTGGATCAAGGAGATCGACGTCAACCCTTTGCTGGCGACTCCCGATCAATTGCTTGCGCTGGATGCGCGAGTGGTCGTGCACGATTCGGCCATGACTCTGCAGAACTTGCCGCGCACCGCCATTCGCCCTTATCCCGCGCAGTATGTAGCAGAATGGAACCTCAAAGACGGAACCCCGGTAACCATCCGCCCCATTCGTCCGGAAGATGAGCCGCTCATGGTGCAGTTTCACCACACGCTCTCGGAGCGCAGCGTTTACCTGCGTTATTTCTGTTCTCTTAGTCTGAGCACGCGAGTCGAGCACGAGCGACTGGTGCGCATCTGTTTTGCCAGCTATGATCGCGGATTTGCCCTGGTCGCGGACCGCAAGAATCCCGAGACCGGCGAGCATGAAGTACTGGGCGTAGGCCGTTTCAGCGCTATCAATCGCTTCGAGGCCGAAGCCGCCGTGCTGGTTTCCGATCAGTGGCAGGGACGCGGGTTGGGGACGGAGTTGCTCGCGACCGTGGCCCGCGTGGCGCGCGCAGAAAAGTTGCGGCGACTTTCGGGAGAGATTTTGCGCGACAACCTGGCCACGCAGGCGATCTTCAAAAAAGTAGGATTCAAGTTGAGCCTGACCGACGATCCCTCGTCGGTTTCGGCTCTGCTGGAACTCTAGCAGTGGCTCGGTCTCACGCGATGGGCACGGGCTTGTTGATCTCGAGTTGCGGCTCGAATTTCAAGGTCGTGCCGATCGCTTTCGACACCAGACACAACTTCTCTGCCCGCTTCAGCAGGTCCAGCGCACGATCTCGCTCGTCGGCCGACGCAATCTTGAGATTCGGACGAATCACGATCTGCGTGAAGCTGTACCCGCCTTCGCCTTTGCGTACCGTGCCGCTGGCTTCCACCTGCAGATCGGTGAAGTCAAATTGTGCGCCGCCAGCAATCGCCCGCACTGTCGTCGTGTAGCAACCTGCCACAGCCGCCAGTAGAAGTTCCTCGGGCGTCCACCGCCCTTCTAAACCGCCGAATTCGGCGGGAGCCGTGAAATGAATGGCATTCGGCGCGGAATCCGACTTGGCCAGGCCGGTGCGTCCCGACGTCCACCATGCTGCTACTCGATATGCATGCTCTTCGTTCATGACCCTCACACTCCTTGGGTGTTCCGAAACTGTATAGATTGATGACGGTGAATCTATCGGTTCCCGTCGCTCGATTGCGCTGCCGAAAGATCCGGAATTTAAGCCGCCCCCTCTTTTGCGGACAGACCACGCTCCCGTTCGATCCTCTCGATCTGAGCGCGCAGCCATTTGGCCAGAGCCTGCTCCATTTCAACTTGGCTCCCGGTACGGTACAAATCGTCCACCGTCAGACCTTGCTCGGTCAGCGGGATGAAGCGGCAGGGAACGTTTTCGCTGCGCTGCCCTTCCGGCACAAACTGCGCCAGCAGGCAACTGTCGCAGGGGTGCGGATGCCCGGCATCACAGAAGTTCGGACAGATGGGAGAATCTTCAAAGATCGCCGGCGCTCGCCACGGCGTCCGTGGGGAGCGTCCATAGCCTCCGTCCTGCAGGAAGCCCAACTCGAACCGGAGAACGTCAAGAATGTCACGACCGTCTTGTGCCATAGGTCACCTCGATTTGAGAGTCAGGATGCCAGAGGATGCTGCCAAACACCGTGTATTGAGTCACCCGGAATGGTGATTGCAGTCACACTCAGATGACGCAGGTCGCGGAGCCATATGGAGAATTGCAGCCATTCTGGGAGATTCCCGAAATGGATCGTGTGACGCGTGTCACTGAAACCTGTGATTTCGGTCACACACAGTAAGCCGCCCGTGTGTGGAGATGGCGCATTCGTCCGTCCAGATTTTAACGGTGCCCAGGCTACAGTTTCCGAAACACAAGAACTCGTCAGCCTTGCGAGTCTCCCGGACGCTGGTGAATCACATGCTGTTGTAACTGGAATCACAACTTGCCAACCAAAGCGATTCACGAGCCAAAGTTGCGGCGGCAAGCCGCGTCGCGGCTTACGGCTCGTAAGCGCAGCAAGGTTCAGCGGCGAACAGATCGCCGGTCATCGCGTAGGCTCTCGCCCGCGAACCCCCGCAAACGTTGCGAGCCGGACAGCGCCGGCATTTGCCTTTCAGCTTAGAGCTGTCGCGCAGCGATACAAACAAGGGAGATTCGCAATACACGTCGGACAATCTCTGTTTGGTCACATTACCCGCCGAAAGCGGTAAGAAGCGGCTGGGAAAGACTTCTCCCAGGTAATCGACGAAAACAAATCCCTTGCCGTCGTTCACGCCTTTCGGAGCACAGGTGATGACATCGGCCTCGGTGATCCGTCCCCGTTTTTCGCGGGCGCGCTGTTGCAGGAGATAGCGCTGGTAATGCTGCCCCTCGGTCGTCTTGATTTGAAAACGCACCTGCCGGGAAGCCGTAAATAACTTCGCGAAAACCTGCTCGTGCTCTTCCGCGCTGAGCATTTTCGCGGCCTCTTCGCGGCTGGGAGGAACGAAAAAGAAAACATTCCAAACATCAACATCCAGGCGCGTCAGGAGCTCAATCATGGGATGCACGTCATGAAAATTACGCCGCGCCAGCATGGTATTGATCTGCACCGGAAGCTGCGCCTCGTGACAGGCTCCGATGATGTTCAGCGTCTTTCGATGCAGCCCCGGAATGCCCCAATAGGAGTCGTTCAACGCCGGCGTCGATCCGTTCAGCCAGAAGGCCACCCGCATGAGACCGCATGCTTTCAGGTCATGGATCACCACGCCATCCAACTGAGAAGTCGGGAGCAGCGTAAGCGAGGTTCGCAGCGACCGCCCAGCGGCAAACTCGATCACCGGAAACAGGTCCGGCCGCAGCAGTGGATCACCCCCTGTCAGCGCCAGCAAAGGCACATGCATTGCCGCCACTTCTTCGATCAGATGAAATGCTTCCGCACTGGAGAACTGTGGCCGCTCCCGCGGCCCGCGTGCCGGCGCTCGCTTCGGAACCGCTTTCCATTCACACGCCCGCGTCATCTCCCAGGTCACCTGGAGCGGGCGCGGCTGAAAGCTGCCGACACTCGCCAGCGGATCGGCTTCCGTCCTCCACCCACTTCGCGAAGTTCCAGCGGCCTCTGCTGTCAAATCTGCAATCCCGTGCATCCGTTTATCGTAGGTTGCGAATCTTCAAGCAGGCAGTGCGAGATCGCACACAAACCAGTGATGGATATCACAAGTTACCCAAACTAAGCCTGTGATTGTTGTCACAGGCCCCCGTGACTTCTGCCATAGGTCCACTTTCGCCGCCATGCGAATCTACTCCTGCGAGTGAGTTCTCAGGGTGCAGGACAAACGCACGGTCCAGCGCAGTCCGGATAACGGGATTGCGGCGAGTTCGTCAACGGCCGATCCCTGCCCTGTGATATCGTGCAGGACAAAATTCCTGAAGGAGGAATTCAACATGCAACATCTCTCTTTTCGAATGGGGTTGGTCGTTCTTTTTGCCTGTGGATTGATAGCCGTCTGCAGCTCCTCGGCGGTCGCACAAGACGCTGCCGCTACTTATAAAGCGAAATGTACGATGTGCCATGGGCCGGACGGTAAAGGCGGGAAGATGGGAACCAAGGACTTCGCCTCGCCGGAAATCAAAGCGCAAAGTGATGCCCAACTGATCGAAATCGTGACCAAGGGCAAACCGCCCAAGATGCCCTCCTACGAAGGCAAGCTGAAAGATACGGAAATCAAGGACTTGGTCGCCTATATACGCAGTTTGGCCAAGTAAGCAGTGCCACAGTGCGGCCTAAACCGGCCGCGTGGAGACGTTCAATTCTTAAGAATCGGCGGGTGAGAGCATGTCCATGCGAAGATTATTTACTCTTTTTGCGCCTGGAGTTGCCCTCACCCTATTTTTAACGGCGGGCACGGCCACGGCTGCGTCCAAGAAAGAACCTCCCAAACCGACTGCCGAACAGTGCCTCGCGTGCCACAGCGATGACTCCCTCAGTCACGACGTCAATGGCAAGACGGTCAGCCTGCACGTCGATCCGCAGAAATTCAAAGACTCCATCCACGGCAGCATGTTCACCTGCGTGGACTGCCATACGGATGTAAAGAACGCCGCGCACGAAAACACTCCCCAGAAGATCAGTTGCGCCACCTGCCATGCCGACGAGCAGACCGCCTACGACCGCAGCTTCCACGGCAAAGCCGTCAAGAGCGGCAACCTCAGCGCGGCTACCTGCGTGGATTGCCACGGCAGCCCGCACGAACTGCTGCCAGCGAGCGATCCCAGATCAAAGGTGCATCACGCGAACATTCCCGCGACCTGCAGTTCCTGTCACAACCAGCAATTCGTGATGGAAAAGAATGGACTGAGCACACAGATGGCTGCGTCTTACGAGCAGAGTGTGCACGGACACGCCGTTGCCGAGGGATCGGAAAAAGCCGCAGTCTGCACTGACTGCCACGGCACGCACGAGATCCTCGACGCCAAGGATTCGAAGTCACCCATCTTCAAGTTCAATGTGCCGTTCACCTGCGGCAAGTGCCACGATTCGATCTCCAAGGAATTTCAGCAGAGCATTCACGGAACGGCGGTCGCGCAGGGTAACTGGCAGGCGCCAGTGTGCACCGACTGCCACGGCATTCACTCCATCAAGTCGCACCTGGATCCGAGTTCTCCGGTGAATGCGCAAAATCTGGCGCAGGTCACCTGCGCGCGCTGCCATGAAGGCGTACGGCTGTCGCAGGAGTTTGGAGTGGAAGGCCGCCGCGAGACCACCTATCTCGCCAGCTATCACGGTCTGGCCTCTCGCCTCGGATCGCAGGTGGTCGCTAACTGCGCCAGCTGCCATGGCGTGCACAATATTCTGCCCTCCAGCGACCCGCGCTCCACCATTAATAAGGCAAATCTCGCCAGGACCTGCGGTCAGTGCCATCCCGGCGTAACGGAAAAGTTCACTGCGGCCAAAGTCCACGTGGATGCCCCGCTCTCCGCCGATGTGGGCAGCAAAGCCGTCCGCTGGATCCGCCGCTTTTATCTGAGCATGATCTTCGCCGTCATCGGCGGCATGCTGCTGCATAACTTCATCATCTGGCGGTCGAAAGTCGTAGCGCGCCGCAAGACCCAGCAGCAATTCGTCACGCGCATGCCGTTGCGCTTCCGGCTGCAGCATGCCACGTTGCTGACCAGCTTCTTCGTGCTGGTCGTAACCGGGTTCGCGTTGAAGTTCCCCGACTCCTGGTTCGCGAGCATGCTGGCGATGGGCGAGCGCATGCGCGGTATTCTGCATCGCATCGCCGCCGTCGTCCTGATCGCCGTCAGCATCTATCACGTATTCGATAGCGCCCTGAGCCGGGATGGCCGTCGTCTGGTTCGCGACCTCTTCCCCACGCTCGACGACGCTCGCGGCGCCTGGCAGAATCTCTGCTATTATCTCGGCTTATCCTCTCGCAAACCGGAGTTTGCTCGGTTCAACTATGCCGAGAAGGCCGAGTACTGGGCCCTGGTCTGGGGAATGTTCGTGATGGCCGGCACCGGGCTGATGCTGTGGGCCAGGGTCGTGGTGGGAAATCATCTGCCGCGCTGGTGGCTCGATATCGCCACCGCCATTCACTTCTATGAAGCGATACTGGCGACCCTGGCGATTTTAGTGTGGCACTTCTACCAGGTATTCTTCGATCCGGATGTCTATCCGATGAACTGGGCGTGGTGGGACGGAAAAATGACGCTGCATCACTACCGCGAAGAACATGGGCTCGACAGCCAAGCGCTGACCGAGGTCACGCTTGGCGAGACGGCGGATTCCGAAGGCCACGACTCCGAACTCACTGAGGCCAAGCATGGAAACTGAGAAGACTCCGCCGGCCGAGCCGGAAGCCAGGCATCGGCTGCGCATGCTGCTGCGCAATCCCGTTAGCCTGGCGGGCGTCGCCCTGGCCATTGTCGGTCTGGCCAACATTTTCCTTTTCGTACTGATCGATCTGATTGGCACCAAGCCCAGCCCTTATATCGGCATCCTCGCATACATGGTTTCGCCAGCGTTCTTCGCGCTTGGCCTGATCTTGATGTTGGCCGGACTCCTGATTGAACGCCGTAAGAAGGTCGAACGTACCGAGTTTTATCCCCGTGTTGATCTCAACGATCCCTCGCAGCGCAGCGCCGTCGTTTCATTCCTCACATTCCTCGTGGTCTTTGCGACGGTGAGCGCGGCCGGCAGCTATAAGGCGTACGAATTTACCGACTCGGTGCAGTTCTGCGGACAGCTCTGTCATACGGTGATGAATCCCGAGTTCACCGCCTACCAACTCTCCCCCCACGCGCGCGTAGCCTGCGTGGATTGTCACGTAGGCTCGGGCGCGACCTGGTATGTGAAGTCGAAACTGTCGGGAGCACGCCAGGTTTATGCCGCGACCTTCAATACCTTCCCGCGGCCGATTCCCACGCCGGTGCACAACTTGCGCCCCGCGCAGGATACCTGCGAGCAGTGCCACTGGCCCAAGAAGTTTTACGGCGGCCAGCTCAAGGTTTTCACCCACTACGCTAACGATGAAAAGAACACTGTCCGCCAGATCCGCATGCTGATCAACACCGGCGGAGGCGATCCCGCCACCGGCGCTCCCGAAGGCATCCACTGGCACATGAACATCGCCAACCGGATCGACTACGTGTCCGCGGACGAGAAGCGTCAGATCATTCCTTACATCCACGTCGAAGACCAGCAGGGCAGGGTCACAGACTACTACGCCAAAGATTCGACGCTGACCAAAGACCAGATCGCCAAGGCTCCCCGTCACCACATGGATTGCGTGGACTGCCACAATCGCCCCACCCATATTTACGTTCCACCCGACCAGGCCGTGGATCAATCCATGCTGGCTCGCCGCATCGATGCTTCCCTGCCCTTCGTCAAGCAAGAAGCCGTCACCGTCCTAACCGCGAGCTATCCCACGACCGATGCGGCGGTGCGAGGCATTGCCAAGGGCATGGAGGATTTCTACGAAGCCAAGTATCCCGACGTGGTGAAGACGAAGCAATTAGAACTTCGCAGTGCGGTCACTGAAGTCCAGCAGATCTTCCAGCGCACAACATTCCCCGAAATGAAGCTGAACTGGCAGACCCATCCCAATAATCTGGGCCACTACTACTTCAGCGGATGTTTCCGCTGCCATGACGGGCAGCACGTCAGCGCCGACGGCAAGGTAATCAGCCGGGATTGCACTCAGTGCCATACGCTGATGTCGGAAACAGAAGGAACCACGAGCGTGACCACGGCGGCGCAGCCGTCATTCCAGCATCCTGTCGATATCGGCGATCTGACGCAGGTAAACTGCGCCGACTGCCATACCGGCGGCGTCGGTCCATAGGTTTTGGGAAGGGCACGACTTCAGTCGTGAGGTTTTGGGAAGGGCACGACTTAGTCGTGA
>Ga0187805_10000621_pt1 | contig 11922 bp, 6 predicted proteins | sample NC_wetland_sal_i_6_FD_132965 | JGI IMG/M metagenome (GOLD analysis project Ga0187805, IMG submission 132965) | Wetland sediment microbial communities from Neuse River Estuary, North Carolina, USA - Control_5 | ecosystem: Environmental > Aquatic > Freshwater > Wetlands > Sediment | place: USA... | reverse complement strand
TGCGCACCTTAACCGAGATGCCCCCTCCGAGCCGGGGGGCTTCTGGAAATTGAGTCGGCTTCCGGGGAAAGAAAGATTCTTCAAGTTACAGTTGGCCAAGTTGGCCAATTCCATGATGGCCCGAATTTTGTAAATGACCCCAAAGCCACGACTTAGTGAATTTGTCTTGCGGTTCGGTACCAGGAGGCCGGTGGTTCAAATCCACTCGCCCCGACCACTTAATTCCCTCTCGCCAAATGCACTTACGCTGCAACAACGCGCTCGTGCTCTGCCGAATTCGTAGCGCACGTAGCGCAATTAACGTTCGACCGCGTTTCCGAAGGTTCAGGTAAGTCGAAGCCGAGCCCGATTTTCGCTGCCCATTGATGGCGGAACTCTACATCTTCCGTCAACTGCTTCCCATATCGCGATGACATATCCGAGTTCTCATGGCCCATCCAGAAGTCGATGAGAATTTGACGCACTTCGCTGCGCTGCAACGTCGCCTCGCGAAACCTGCGAAACGCATGGAAGCGCACCCGATCTCGTCCCACCTTTCCTGAGGATTGGCCCGAGGCTATCACGGTAAACGGCAATAGGTGAAAGCATTGTTCCGGTTCTTGATCGAAACAGGAAACCCGATTCCCGCTCGCTGATGTATCGACGCAACATCTCGGCGAGTGCGGGATGAAGATCCACGTCCCTGTTCCCCGCCTCGGTCTTCGGTTGTTGCAGCCGCCCCCAGCGGTCGCGCTGCTGACGGATATGCAGCACAGAGTCCCCTATGGACTTGGCAACCTAACTCCAAAGCGCTCTGCAACGACTTCGGGTGCTTCCAGGGACTGAGAGACAGGGAACCCGTGTTCGCGCCACGCCTTAAGTCCACCTTCCAGCACCCATACTTTGTCAACGCCTATGCGTTTCAATGCCACGGCGACCCGCGCGCTTAACAGGTCGCCTCGAGACGAAGAATAGAGAATAATGTCGATATCATCCGGAACAGTGATATGTGGAGACTTTCGCAGGCGAGCGGGATCTACCCTGAGAGCGCCGGGAATAGCTTCCGGGCTCTCACCGTCCGTTTCTTCTTCGAAGTCCAACAGGTCGAGCACTGCGACTTTCTTATTGGATTTCAGTTTGCGATCGAGCATCGGCGGGCTGATGCGGCGCAGCCGTAGCCGGCGGATCATTCGCACCAGGACTAGTCCACGCCAGCCGACATAGAGACCGATCGGGATCCCAATCGCGATGGCGAGGGCGGTCCCAAAATGTCTGGCCCAGCCCATGGCAACGTCCACTTCATTCGAGAATAGATAGCCGAGCCCTACATAGAAGCTTGACCAGAAGAAGCCTCCTAACGTATCGAGGGCAAGGAAAGGCGCGAGCGACACTCCCTCCGCGCCGACAAGCGGCGGCATGACGGCACCCAGTCCCGGAAAGAACTTGGCCACGCATAATAAAGCGAGGCCATAACGGCTAAACTTTTCATGCGCATTCCTAGAGCATTTTCGCGGGTCGGCAGTCAAGCGGCAGAGCAGCCGCATAGCTTGAGAACCCCACCGTCGGCCGAACCAGAACCATATCGAATCCGCTGCGAGGCAAGCTACAATGCCCAGAGAAACAATAATGCTCGTGCGCATTTCCCCACGCGCCGAAAGTGCACCTGCGGCCATCAGAAAAACGACTGACGGGATAGGCAGGCAGAGTTGTTCGGCAAGAACCGCAAGCAGGACTGCGGTATAGGTCAGTTGTGAGAATGCCGTCATGATTGTGTCACTTTATCCAGCTTTCAGGGCGATTTCGATGCATAGCGGAGCGATCGTAGACGTCACGGGCCAGATGATGAAAGACCGGTTCTTCACCTCCCAATCCCGTAACACCGCTACAACGGTCTAGAAAACCGCCGCCAGTTTCCAATCATGCTCCAATGTCCTTAGTGATTTACAACGCAATCCGTTCTGCGGCTCGGGTTGTGGCCGCTCGCTCAAGCTAGCGAACTTCGACGATGACGAGGGACACGTCGTCGGCCAGGGCGCCGCGACTCCACGCGGCCGCGCCGTCGAGGATGGCCTGTTTCATTTCGGGAAGTGCTCGTGTGGCCGACTGGCGGACCAACTCTTGAAGACCCTCAACGCCGAGCATATCTTCGGACTTGTTGAACACTTCGATAAGCCCATCGGTGTACAGAACCAGACGGTCGCCGGGCGCGAGATCGAGTTCCACCACCGATCCCGACGGCGCAGTCTCGGAGAGATAGCCGAGGATACCATTCTGCGAATCGAGCAGACGCAACGTGCCCTTCGAGAGGAGTATTGCCGGCGGTTGGCACGCGGCCGCAAAAGTCATGCGGCGTCCGCACTGGCTAAAGCGGGCTGCGGCCATGGTGAAGAAAAAACCCTCCTGTGGGATGCGATCATGCACGAAGTCGTGGAGGCGCCGCAACAAACGGCTGGGCTCAGTCTTACGTTCCAGCGCATGAAGTGTTTCAGAGTAGATGCGATTGGCCATCAGGGCCGAACTTACACCATGGCCCGAGACGTCGCACAGGATGAGGCTTAGAAATTCGTCGCCTTGGGGAAGGACTATACCGAAGTCGCCGCCAATCGTACGCGCAGGGCTGTAGTAGGTTTCGATGGCGAGATCCTTCCATGCCAAATTGTGTGGCGCGAGTGACTGCTGAATTCGTGCCGCGGTCGAGAGGTCGGCGTCAATTTCCTTTTGACGCTCCTCAAGGAGGACACTGGCCTTGCGGAGCTGTTCCTCGACTTGCTTCTGTTGGCTGATGTCAGTTACGGTAATCAAAACGTAGTCCTGTCCGTCTGGTCCTTGAATCACCCGCCCGCTGAGGATTACGGGGACTCTCTTGCCGTCCTTACGTGGAAGGTGGAACTCGCTGCTGTGCCGGCCGTAGCGGTGAGCCAATTCGTGCTGCCGCATAATGTACGGAATGTCCTCGGCCGGGAAAATCGTGTCGGGTGTGCGGCCCAGCAGCTCTCCGCGTTTGTACAGGCCCATTTGGAGCAAGGCCTCGTTGGCGAACAGGATGCGAAGCTGGTCGTCAACGATGACAACCCCCTCGTTGAGTTCCTCAAGGATGCTCTCCATCTGTCGAAGCCAGTCTGGTGTTTGAATGTTGGCAAGCATGGCGTTCAGCCGCCTTTCAGGACGAAGTCAGCGGGAAGTCCGGGAGATCGCCTCATTGGAGGTCCGATACGCTCACGCCGTGGCCTTGCCACCGTTCCAGACTGGGTCGGCGGCCTCAGCATGTGCAGCAGCCGGTTCTTTCGATTCCCAGCGGATGATCCTCAGATCAAGCACGAAGATGCTGTAAAGGACCGGAACCAAGAGCAGCGTGATAAACGTTGCGACGGCAAGGCCACCGATCTGCGCGTAACAGAGAGGCTGCCACAGGGGACCTCCTTCAAGCGCCAGTGGAAAGAGCGCGAAGATCGTCGCTAATACAGTGATCATTACCGGCCGAATACGCTGGATTCCCGCGTCCGGAAGCGCCTGCTCCAGGGGCTCCCCTTTCGCATGCATTTCTTCGATAAAATCGAACAGCACGATGACATGGCTGACGATCACGCCGATCAAGCTGGCTATGCCCAGAAAAGCCATAAATCCAAACGGCGTATGCATAATCGCGAGGGCGATCAAAGAGCCGATCACACCGTAGGGAGCGGCGGCGAATACCAGAAGAGGTTTCACTGCGTTGTTGAATTGAATGAGTAGCGCTAGATAAATACCTACTAAAGAGATCATCAGAACGATTTCGAGATTTGCGAAGCCTTCTATCTGTTTCGCTCTTTCGCCTCCGATACGAAGCTGATAACCGGGGGGAAGATCTTTCTGGAACTCTTGCAATTTTGGAAGAATCGGATTGAGCACTTCAGAGGCGAGGACTCCGGGCTCCGGGTAACAGAGTACAGAAATGGTGCGAAAATGCTCGCGCCGGTCGATGCGCCCAGTTTCCAGAGAATTCCCGACCGTCGCGATCGACAGCAAAGGCACTCGGGTGTTCGTCTGTGAAGAGTAAACATACAGGTTCTTGATATCGGCAAGCTGGGCCCGTTCCTCCATCCGAAGGCGCGTCACAATGGGGATGTCCTTGTCGCCTTCCTTGAATGTGCCCACTGGGGTGCCGCTCATGGCTCCGGCCGACGATTCTGCTACATCGGCGTTGGTGATGCCCGCAACGTTTGCGCGGTCTGGGTCTATCTGAATCCTCTGCTGAACATTTGCCGGGAACCAATCATCACGGAGAACGGCAATTCCCGGAGCTTGTCTGACGATGTCCTCAACTTGGCGCGTAATCTGTCGCAGCGTACGAATATCGCCAGCTTCGTTTCTCGCATCGACGTCCTCCTGCCCGGAGATCAGCAGTTCTACGGGGTTCTCCACAGGATTCGTTTGAAGCTGGCGAACCGTAATCCACGCGCCTGGTACTTCCTTGTTCAGTGCGTCCTGGATAGGCTGAGCTAACTTTGGCGAAGCCTCTTTGTCCGTGACCTCAACAATCATTTGCGCGTAGTTGGTCTGCTGCATTTCGGGCGAGACCGAAAACCAGAAGCGAGGCCCTCCGCCACCGACAAAGGTCGTCAGCGACTTAAGAAGATGTCCCCTGTACTCCTTCGTAGTGACGTCAGGCGAATTTTCAATCACTTGCCGAACGACTTGTTCGGCGCGCATTGCACCATCGTTGGTGACGCTCAATGGCGCGTCGTTTGGCAGCCAAATATCCAAATAGAACCAATACTGGACATCCTCGGGGAAGAATTGGGTCTTAAGGCTAGAACCGAACAGCCCCCCTATGACCAGGAAAATCATGGATCCGCCGAGGACAGCCCAACGGTGTTTTATGGCTCTGCCCACAAGTCGGTTATAGAAGCCATAAAATCCTCGCTGCCGCCTCTCTTCGATGGTCGGTTCTCGCTTTGCTGGAGCCCGCAAGATGTAATAGCCGAGGAACGGAACAAACGTCATCGCCACAAGGTACGCGCACAACAGAGAAACCGTCATCACGATAGGGAGGCTATGCAAGAACTCGCCGGTGTTGCCAGTCAGCATCAAGAAGGGCAGGTAGGCGATGATATTGGTGATCGTCGCGAAGAAAATCGCGGTTGCAAGCCGTGTAGGGCCGAGCCAGCAGGCAATCGTGCGCAGCAAGCCTTCTGCCAAACCGCGTTTGATGCCGTCGCCAGAGACCACTGGCACGTCCACGAGAAGGCCCAGCGCGATGATCAACGTTGCGATGGAGACTTGTTGGAGATCGATTCCCAACATATAGACAATGCCGAAGGTCATCGCTAGTGTAATGGGTATGGCAAGAGCCATAATCAGCGCCAGGCGCCACTCCCAAAATCCAATCAGCGAAACGATGACGACAAGAATAATGGCTTCGACAAGCGCCCGCAGGAACAGGTGGATGTTCTCCTTGACTTGAAGCGGTTGATCGGACGTGTGCGCCAGAATCAGGTCAGCCGGAAGAATTTGGCGAAGCTCCGAAAGCTTCGAATTTACGTCCTGGCCGAAGCGTGCAATTTGCTGCTTATCGCGCATGTAAATTGCTAAGGTGATCGCACGGCTGCGCTGCCAATGCCCACGCGCATCTCGCCAAGTATAGTAATTAAGATATTGGGCAGGAGCCTGGTAGCCCCGGCTGATTTGGACGAGATCCCGCAAATACACCGGAGTACCCTCTGACGTAACGGATACAGCCACGTCCCCGATGCTTCGTGGCGTATTGAACTGTCCCGAAGGGGTAAGAATGACCCTGCGCTCGCCTGTTTCAACGGTTCCGCCGGGCGCGATGATGTTCCGAGCTGCAAGAACTTTGGAGAGATCAGCAGGACGCAGTCCGTAGGCCGCGAGGCGATCCTGCGAGTAATCGAGATAGACGGTCTGCGACAAAACGCCCCGCCGCTCCACCTTGGAAACTTCGCGAACTCCCTGCAGCGTTCGGGCAATCAAGTCAGAAACATTGTCGAGTTCGGCATAGCTGTATTTGTCGCCCGCAACGCTGGCCAGTTTCGTCCGTGTTTCGCTCGGATCGCGAATGATCGTTGGCTCCCACGCATCAGGATGTAGCTCGGACCGTTCTAGGCGCTCCGAGATGAACCGTTTGATGAACGCTTGAATGGAGCTGTCATCTGCTTTGGAAACGCCGTCGAAGGCAACAAACCCGTTCCCCTGAATGATCTGCGAATCTCGAAGAATTCCGGCACTCTGCGCTTCCTCTTGAAACAGGTATGCCACATCAAGAACCGCCCGGGGCGAAATGGATTGCGGAAAGCAATCTACCACCGTGATCCGCTGACCCTCTCGATTCTGGCGCTTAACGTCACGAGCTTTGCGAATCGCCGATTCAATGGAACTAGCGCGAGCTGCAATTTCAATGTCGTCTACCTTCGGGCTTGCGACCGTCAGCATGAGGGCGGCGGTGTCCCCGAAATCGCTCTGAAACTGTATGGGACCCGCTCCGTGTGGAAGTTGGGCGTTCAAGGCATCCAGCTTCAGATTGATATCGCTGAACTGACGCTTCGTGTCGGTGATGCCCTCATCGAGCTGTATGTACACAAACGAATAGCCGGGAAGCGATATGGACTTGATCCCATAATCTGCATCCGTTCCCGGGTGAATCGTCTTGTTCTCGGCGGCGACATCTTCAATTCGACGAGTAACGAACTGCTCCACCTGTTGCGCCGTCGCTCCGGGCCATGGACAGATGGCGACGCCGACGCGCACGGGAATATCGGGGTCCTTTCGCTGCGGCATGGATGTGTAGCCGAACCAACCCCAAATCAGCACTCCGGCCAGAAGCATCCAAGAGATCTGCGGGTGCTCAACGAAAAATCTAGGGATATTGCGGCGACTACTGATGTTTTGCTCGTTTTCGTGCGCCATTTTTTTCTATACCTCTATGGGAGAACCTGTACCGAATCGCCGTCCTTCAAACCGGCGGCACCGACAGCAACGACCTTTTCCCCTGGCTTCACACCATCGACTGCTACATCACTTTCGTAGGTTTGGCCGAGCGTAACCTCGCGCAAATGCGCCACCCATTTGCCGGCTTCGTCTGTGGCGACGAAAACCGCGTAGCGTTCAGGTGAAGCAGGATCGGCCACGACGGCCCTGAGAGGCACGGAGGGGGCTGGATTTCCTTGCACGCCATCCAGATCGAGTGAAGCAATCATCCCCGGTTTCAAATAGCTTTTTGGATTAGCTACTGTAACTTCGACGGCAAAAAGGCGATCTTTCTCATCCGCGCTTGCTGCAATGCTCGTGACCCGCCCCTGGTACTCTTTCGGATCGTCCTGCAGATGAATGCTGAATCGTTGGCCCAAGCGCAGCTGCGTTACGGCATAATCGGGAACGCCAAAACTGATTTTGACCGCATGCGTGTCGGCGATCGTAAAGGCCTCCATCCCTGGTGCTGCTAAATCCCCTAGTTCAATGTTCCGAGCAAGGATGTAGCCCGAGAAGGGCGCCCTGAGATCGGCATCACCGAGAGCGAGCTGCGCTTGGTGCAGATTGGCCTTGGCCTGATCCACAGCGGCGGCGGTCGAATCGAATCTAGCCTGCGCTTGATCGAAATCGGGTTTGGTCAAGCTCTGTGTAGCGTAAAGCGCCTTCGCACGCTGGTAATCCAGCGTTGCCTGGACCTGCTGGGCCTGGGCTTGACTCAGCATTGCCGCAGCTTGGTCAAGCTGATTCGTCAAATCCTGATAACGAATATGAGCAAGCACAGTTCCGCGAGCCACGTAGTCTCCTGTTCCTATGTCGCGACCCCGTCCGTCTGCGCCCACGACCCTTTTTATTTCCGTCACATATCCGGGAGACTTGAATGCCAAGCTCGCTTGTGCGAAAGGCAGAACGGAAGCCGAATAGTGCAGACCTTCTGAAGACGAATACAAAATCACATCCGCGAGCCGAACAGGCGTTGGAGATTTAGCTGCCACTTGCGCGGGTTGATGACAGCCATTTGTAGCTGCCATCATGGCGAACAGCACAGCCGTTTTTGCTGGTCCGAGACCTACCCTCAATTTGTTCTTCATAATGTCTACTCCGCTCCAATCGCTTTCTCGAACTGCGCTCCGGGAGTCCAAATGCTGGGAGCGCCTGCTAGTACTGCACCTCGGCTCCCTCGGCTGCCGCTTGGGGTCGGGCTGCTCTCATGGTCATTCTTCCCCCGTTGCCTTGCGCAGCTCAGCGAAGGCGCTCCAATAGGAGGAAAGCGCTTCCTGATACTGAGCATTGGTTTCCGAACTCTTGGCCTGGGCTTCTAGAAGATCTTTCAAGAGCGAAGCCTGCTGTTTATATTTGTTGTTAGTCTCGCGGAGCTGTTCCACAGCCGCTTCGTGAGCGGTCCGAGAGGCCTCAAGCAGCAAAGAGACTTCCTGCCATTTGCGGTATTTCGCCCCAACTTCGACGGCGATCTGCGATTCTGTTTCTTGAATGCCGTTGCGAGCCTGTTCGATAGTCTTGCTTGCCTCGAGAACCTTGTTGTGGCGGCGTCCCCAGTCGAACGGCTCCCAGGTCAGGAAAAAGCCGGCCGTGGCAACATTTTGCGGAAGAACTTGCACATTGTTGATTCCCTGATAGCGCACCTCAAGACTCAGGTCCGGAATGTATTCGGCTTTCGCGAGGCGCCGGTCGTATTCCGCTTGTTTCTCCTTGAGAGCCGCTTCCCGCATCTCGGGGCGGTTCGTCAGGGCTTCCTGCCGGGCTGACTCGAGAGTCAGATCGTTCGTGTCTTGTTCAGGAACAAAATCCACTCGAAAAGGTGTGGTGATATCGCGGCCAAGCAGTTGGTTCAGGGCCTCACGCTGCGTCGCCAGCCCGTCCTGTGCGACCGACAAGTCATAGCGCGATTTGGCCAAACGCGCATCCACATCCAACGCATCGGCCCGCAGCACGGTCTTTTCGGCCACGTATTGGGCCGTGACTCGCTGTGCTTCTTCGAGTGTTTTCACAGCATCTCGCGCGGCATCCACATTCGATTGGATTGCGATAAGGTCGAAGTACGCATTGCGGACTTCAGCGGCAATCTTCTGGCGCTCAGCGCGCACATCTTCTCGGGCGATATCGCGTCCAAGTTCCGTTGCGTGAATGCCCAGGCCGATCTTGTATTGTTGTGTGAGAGGTTGATCGATGCTGCCGGTCAGGTAGGTAGTGAACACCGCGGGCGTGTGGACTTTGGCGTTCGTCCCAGGGATTGGGCCGACCCCTGGATACGTGCCGAAGACACCTTTTTGGAAGGTGAAGTCAAATGGTTGCAACAGCTCGCCGCCCAGCATGGAAAATTGAAATTGGGGCAGCCGCCGGCTGCGCGCTGTGCTCACTTCAAAGTCGTATTTCTGAGCTTCGAGTACCGAGTTTTTCACAAGCCAATTGTGTTGCAGGGCCAGAGAAACCGCGTCATCAAGCCTGAGGATGGGCAAATCTGTGTCGCCGGAAGAAGCTTGCTCTTGTTGAGCCCAAGACATCTCCGGACATGTACAAACCAAGACCGAGAGGATCAGGAGCAGACACGTCAATCTCATGGCCATTCTTGTGCTGCCGCCAGCGTGTGCGCGCCACAGACTCGATTCGGCTGTTCGCCAGCACGTTGCTTTGTTCTTTGCAGTCAAGGAATTCATGGTTATTGTTCCCGATTGCGAGTAGAGCAGAAGGCGTGCCAATTCCAGAGTGTTGCAAGTGGTTGAATCTGCGTGGGCAGGAAAGGCTTTGGCCAGGCTACGCTGCCCGTATGCGGGCAATGCCCCTCCACGTGCCCATTTCAGTGACTTGGGAGCCTGCTTGGCAAATCTAATTTTTCACGGACAAGAATGCCTGGAGCAGTTGGGTGGCACCATGAGGAACGAAAGTGATCGAAATTTAGAGGGGAAGAAGGCGCGGCTGAGTGGAGTAAAGGATCCGGGCGAAAGAGGGCTACCGGATGCCTGTATTGCTGTGACTTCCTTAGTGGCGACGAAATTGAAGGAAGGGCGTAGTCTCTCGATCCGGTAATACCGATAGCGATGCCGCAAAAGCTGGAAATGAAATCTCCGTGGAGAGTCACAGCGGATCCGGCAATGATGTGCTTGCGCCGCGTTTCAGCCTCATTCGTTTTCCGGCTTACATGCGTGGGTCCTGCGGGGCCAACGCTTTTGCGGAAAGCGCCTGACGTGCTCGCCGGCTATGCCCCATCCTTCGTTATGCGAAGATGCAAACGCTCACATACGTCGAGTGAGTAGGACGTCGGAGCAACGAACTCTGCTCCGAAGCGGCCAAAGAAAGACAGTACGTCTTCCCCGACAGAGTCGATGAACGTGACCTCCGTTAAATCGACGACCAGTTTCATCCCATCGCGGCAGCACGTCATGAGCGTGCGAGTGTTCTCGGCGCCTTCCCCTGTAAATCGGCCTGCAAGCTTGACGGTCAGAGTGTTTGCGGAATCGTGTGTCTCAACGCGGAGCATCGGGCCTCCGTGGGGAATCTGGTGCAGGTGATATGCCAAATGCTGTGCCGCGTAAGTTATTGAGATTAAAGCAGACTTAGGAGTTGCCCGGGGCCATTTGTGCCCGAGAGCGGGCAGCGCCGTGGGCAGAATTGTCAGGCGGAATAGTCAGCACGACTAATGTTCAGTTTGCGCATCTTATTTTGGAGAGTTGTTCGCTTGAGACCGAGGCGCTCTGCGGCTCCGCCTTTGCCGGATACTTTTCCGGCAGCGGCTCGCAAAGCGTCGATGATGACCTGCCGCTCCGCTTGTTCGAAACTTGGCGCAGCCGAGGGAACCGAGCGGACAGACGCTTTCTTCAGCTCTGCGTATGGGACATCGAGTTCGTCGCCTTGAGTGAAAATCACGCATCGCTCGATGAAGTTTTCCAGTTCACGAATATTGCCGGGCCAATTGGCGCTCACTAGCGCCTCCATCGCCTGCTTCGGAATCGACTTGACGCGTTTTTGCATTTGACGCGAATGACGCAAAACAAAATAGTGAACCAGGAGCGGAATATCCTCGCGCCGTTCGCGAAGCGGAGGGATCTCGATCGGGAAAACATTCAATCTGTAAAAGAGGTCCTCGCGAAACCGGTTGTCCCGTATCATCGCTTGCAGGTCGCGATGGGTTGCGGCAATCACGCGAACGTCAACGCGGATGGTCTTCGCACTTCCCAAACGTTCGAATTCATGTTCCTGCAGAGCGCGTAAGAGCTTTGGTTGCAGGTCAAGGCTGATATCCCCGATTTCATCCAGGAAAATAGTGCCGCGATCGGCCAACTCGAACCGGCCTCGTTTCTGCATGAGTGCGCCCGTAAACGCCCCCTTTTCATGCCCAAAGAGTTCGCTTTCCACCAGCCCGGAAGGGATGGCGGCACAGTTCAGTCGAACGAAGGTACGCTCGCGACGCGGACTGAGATTATGAATGGCCCGGGCAAGCAATTCTTTTCCAGTGCCGGTTTCACCGTGCAGGAGCACTGTCGACCCCGTGGGAGCAACAATCGCAACCTGGTCGAGCACCCTGCGGAGAGCGGTGCTCTTGCCGACGATGTCCTCGAAGTTGTGTTCCGCGCGAATTTCCGACTCAAGGTAAAGGCGTTCTTCTTCCAACCGAGCTGCTGATGCGTTCAAGCGCCCGTACGCGAGCGCATTATCCAATGCGAGCGAGATCTGAATACTAATCTGCGCCAGTAAATCCAGATCCTCCTGCTTGAAAGCATTGGGCTTGCGGCTGCCTATGACCAGCACGCCCAAGGGCCTGCTACCAGTAGCCAGCGGGGAGACAGCGACAGATGTTATGGACTCGGCTCTCAAGGTCTCCGCGACAGTCGCCGGAAGTTTCTCGATGTCCTCGATTGACCAGATCTCGGACTGGCGGCCGCGAAGCTTCTCATAGTCGGTGTCACTTAAATCAGTCGAGTCAACTTCAGCCAGCAACCCCCTGCCGTCGGGGAAATCCAGGAC
>Ga0187805_10000616_pt1 | contig 11939 bp, 9 predicted proteins | sample NC_wetland_sal_i_6_FD_132965 | JGI IMG/M metagenome (GOLD analysis project Ga0187805, IMG submission 132965) | Wetland sediment microbial communities from Neuse River Estuary, North Carolina, USA - Control_5 | ecosystem: Environmental > Aquatic > Freshwater > Wetlands > Sediment | place: USA... | reverse complement strand
ATGCGATTCTGTTCGGCGGACGCCGCGCGGGAATTGTCCCGCTGGTGACGGAAGCATTTAATTGGCAGCACGGAACTTTTCTGGGCGCCACGGCGAGCAGCGAGACGACTGCCGCGATCACGGGAAAGGTGGGCCAACTGCGTCGCGATCCCATGGCGATGCTGCCGTTTTGCGGCTACCACATGGGCGACTATTTCGCCCACTGGCTCAAAATCGGAGCCGGAGCGGATGCATCCAAGCTACCCAAGATCTGCTACGTGAACTGGTTTCGCCAGGACAAAAACGGCAGGTACCTGTGGCCGGGCTACGGGGAAAACAGCCGGGTGCTGAAATGGATCTTCGAACGCTGCGACGGCAAAGTGCACGCCAAAGACACGCCCATCGGCCGTATTCCCGATGTCGCCGATCTCGACACCACCGGCCTCGACATCAAAGGCGCGCATGTCGATGAACTGCTCAGCGTCGACATCGAAGGCTGGCTGGCGGAGATTCCACTGATCAAAGAGCATTTCGCCAAATTCGGCGATCACCTGCCGAAGGGCCTGCGAGACGAAGTCGCGGGGCTGGAACAACGACTGAAGGCGGCGGAAAGGTAGGCCCCCAGAGCGTTTCGGGGGAACGCAACCGCACGGCGTTCAACATATTTTCCCCTATGGGGTACGTTTTTGATATAGTTCCCCACTGTTATGCCGCGTGCCGCTGCTAACGAAGTGAACCATCCTGTCGCCCCAGTAACTCCATTTCCCACGCGATCTCTCACACGAAATCAGGTTCGCGGTTTTTGGGCGTCTTGGGGCGGATGGACGCTGGACGGAATGGACTCCTTTGTTTATGCGCTTGTGCTCGTACCCTCGCTCCGCGAACTGCTGCCCCGTTCCGGCATTCCGGCCACCAAGGCGAACGTAGGATTTTACGGGGGATTGCTCTTCGCCCTATTCCTTATTGGTTGGGGACTCGCGTTCCTTTGGGGACCTATTGGAGACAAGTTTGGGCGTGTGCGCACGCTCATGTTGACCATCCTTTGGTATTCGGCATTCACTTTTCTGAGCGCGTTCGTCACCGGAGTTTGGCAGCTTGCCGTTCTTCGCCTGCTTGCCGGGATCGGCATTGGCGGAGAATGGGCCATGGGCGGGACGTTTGTTGCGGAGGAGTGGCCGGAAGATCGGCGCCGCGTGGGTGCGGGATTGATGCATACCGGATATTACGTCGGTATATTTCTCGCCGCACTGGCGAACTACGGCATTGGCAGCCACTTTGGCTGGCGTGCGATGTTTATTGTCGGCGGGCTGCCGGCGCTATTGCTGGCTTGGATTCGGCATGGGGTTACAGAGCCCGCTGCCTGGACCAAGAAAGAAAAGGTAGTACGGTCATGGGCGGTCTGGCGTCCGTTTGTGACTTTGTTTTCGCCCGACTTGCGTCGCCGCACGATTGTGAATGCCTTACTGATGCTGGTTTCTATCTGCGGTCTGTGGGCCGGAACTGTTTATGTTCCCGCGGCTATTACCGCGGTCGCCGAAGCGGGTGGCCGCAGCGGTCCCCAGGTTGCGCAACTCGCGTCTTGGGGCATCATGATGGTCTCTTTCGCTACGATTCTCGGCTGCCTGGCAATGCCATGGCTCGCCGAACAGGTGGGACGGCGCGGGGCTCTCGGCATTTTCTTTACGCTCATGATGGTATTTATCGCACTCACGTTCGGCAAGATTTTCTATCTCGGAGCGAGCGCGCTTCCATGGTTTTTCGTTTGTCTCTTCTTTCTGGGTTTAGGCGGGGCTAACTTCGCCGTGTATACTCTCTGGCTGCCCGAACAATATCCCACGGAATGCCGCGCCAGCGCCTTCGCGTTTTCCACCTCGTTCGCCCGTTTTGGCGGGGCTGGAATCACTTTTCTGGTCGGAGCGGGCGTCCGACATTTCGGCTCTCTGGGAACTCCGGTTGCGATTACCTCTCTCGCTTTTGCCATGGGACTGCTTCTGATTCCATTCGGCGCGGAAACACGCGGTAAGACGCTACCAGCCTAAGACGCGGGTTTTCGGAAAGTCAATAAACGGGAAGCACGAGCCCTTCCAATTCCTCCGTCTCCCGGAGGCCGGACTAGCATCCCCCTAAAGTTAGCGCCGATTCTTGTCGAAGGAAACAGTATATGACTCTCAAAACCAAATTCCGGCTGATGATCACTGTTTCTGCCGCCGGATTGCTGGCTGTGGCCGGCTTTTGGATTCAGGGTCAACACTCCAGCCTGCTTTCGGAAAGGCGGCAAAAAACCAAGAACCTGGTCGAAGTGCCCTACTCCATTATCGAGCAGCAACACCAACTGGAGTCCGAAGGAAAGATCAGCCTGATCGAGGCTCAACGACGGGCGATTGAAGTCATTCGGGCCATGCGCTACGAGGACAGCAACTATTTCTGGATCAATGACGAGCATCCCACGATGATCATGCATCCGCTCAAGCCGGCGCTGGACGGCACAGATCTCACCTCCTTGAAAGACCCTTCGGGGAAGGCCGTCTTCGTTGAATTTGTCAAGGCAGCGCAGACCTCCGGCAGCGGCTACGTCTACTATCTCTGGCCGAAGCCGGGCAAAGAGCAACCCGTCGCCAAGCTTTCGTTCGTCAAGCGCTTTGCGCCGTGGGGTTGGGTGATTGGGACCGGAATCTACATCGATGATGTCGATGCGGCTTGGCGAGAAAGCGCCCTCAAGGCCCTAGGGATAGCCCTGTGTTGCCTGATTCCTTTACTGGCAGCGTCGATCGCCACTTCGCGTTCGATCTTTTTGCGTTTGCGCGACATGGTGCATCGGGTCAAAGACGTGGAGGATGAGGGGGATCTGACCAAGAGGATCCAAATTACCTCCGACGACGAAATTGGAGAACTGGCAAAGTGTTTCAACGGTTTCATTGAGCGGTTGAACGAGATGATCGGAGCGATAGCTCAGAACGCGCTACAGATAGCTAGCGCTAGCGAAGAACTGGATGTCACTAGCCAGCAGATCACCGCCAACTCCGAAGAGACCTCCGCCCAAGCCGACACCGTTTCGAAGACCGCCGAACAGGTTAGTCAGAACCTCCAGACCGTCGCAACGGGGGCGGAACAGATGGGGGCCAGCATCAAGGAAATTGCCAAGAATGCCACTGAGGCCGCGAAGGTCGCATCCTCCGCCGTTAGGGTCGCTGAAACCGCTAATGCCACCGTGTCCAAGCTGGGCGATTCCTCCAGCGAAATTGGTCAGGTCATCAAGGTCATCACCGCGATCGCGCAGCAGACCAACCTTCTCGCGCTCAATGCCACGATTGAAGCTGCTCGGGCGGGTGAGGCGGGCAAGGGCTTCGCGGTAGTGGCTAACGAAGTCAAAGAACTCGCCAAGGGGACCGCCAAGGCCACTAAGGACATCGGCGGCAAAATCGAAGCCATCCAGGCCGACACCAAGGCGGCAGTAGCTGCTATCGCGTCGATCAGCGCGGTAATTAACCAGGTCAACGATATCTCGAACACCATCGACACGGCGGTTGAAGAGCAGAATGCGACCACCAACGAGATGGCGCGCAACGTGAGCGAAGCGTCGCGCGGAAGCGGCGAGATCACCACCAATATTGCTGGAGTAGCCCAAGCGGCGGAGAGCACTTCACGCGGATCCAGCGATACCCGGAAGGCAGCGCAGGAGTTGGTGCACACGTCTGCGCAACTGCGCAACCTGATCGAGCAGTTTAAGATCGGGCGCCGCGACCCACGGATAGCTGTAGCGTTGCCGGTGCAGCTTACCGGGACCGACGCCAGCGGTCGCCCTCTGAATCAAAAAGTTATGACGGTCGACATCAGCCATCACGGAGAGCTGTTGACGGGTATCGACGCGATATTGAGGCGGGGTGCCATAGTTTCTCTTGCCCGCGCGGATAAGAAGGAGGACTTTCGAGTCGCGTGGGTCGGGGCAAAGGGTACTCCAGAGGCAGGCCAGACCGGAGTATCCTCGGTCGGTGTGAATACATCGTTTTGGAATGACGTGCTCGAAACAACGGCCCCTTCGGAGCGCGAGGCCGCCAGCGCGTCCGCGATCGGCGGGCGGCGAAGCAAGACGGCGCGGGCAGGCGCGTGATTATATGTTACTCATGCGACCGGCTCTGTTCGAAAAGAGAGTATGCACCGTCTTGCTGCCTCCTGCTTCCTTACGCCACGCCTCGCGCCTTCATGGGCGTAGTCATGTCGACCGTGTGCAGGCCGCTGTTCGATTCTGCGACCGTGCGTGCCGCCACCGGCTTCAGCCAGAACAAAGCCAATAACGCGGCGATAAGGTCGCAGGCAATCATTGCCCAAAAGACCTTCGTCCAGGAACCGGTTTTTTCAAACATCCACGCAGCACCAACGCCAGCAAAGAAGGCGCCCGCTCCTTTGGCGGTGTAAACGATGCCGTAGTTTGTAGTGGCCCAGGTTTTTCCGAACAAGTCGCCCGTGATCGAGGGAAACAACGAGAAGATCTCGCCCCAGGCAAAGAAGCACAATCCCGAGAGCGCGATGAACCAGACGGGACGGCTGATGAGTTGAAGCAGGGCGAATACCGCGATCGCTTCCATGGTGAAAGCGATGAACATGGTATTCTCCCGGCCGATGTGGTCTGACACCCAACCCCAGAAGGGTCGTGTCAGCCCATTCAGATAGCGGTCGACCGTGATCGCCATCACCAGCGCAGTCATGCCAAAGCCGACGATGATTTTATCCACGTGGTAAGACACCGCCATGGGGTTGAGTTGCGCCGTAACCACCAAACCGCCAAACGACAACATCGTCATCATCAGATAAATAACGTAGAAGGAGGGTTGTCGCAGCATCTGCCAAGGAGTCATGTCCACGGCCGAACTGCGCACATTTTTCTTGATCTTGATTTCCTTTTCCGCCCAGTTGGGAGGAGTCCAGCCTACGGGGGGACGGGCCATGAACAGAGCCGCGAACAAGACTACGAAGCCTTGGATGATTCCCCAGACGACCAAGGTGTGCTGATAGCCGCTGGTCTTGATCATGTCCGCAATCGGAGAGACCGTCAGCGCAGTTCCAATCCCGTAGGCGCCAGCGGTGAGACCGACGCAGAGCCCGCGATGATCCGGAAACCATTTCAGGGCATTTCCAATAGTGCCACCGTAGACGACTCCGGCGCCAACGCCGCCCAGGCAGTACCAAAAGTACAGGCTGCGCAGAGTCTCCGCCTGACCTGCGAAAATCCAACTGAGGCCAACCAGGATCGCGCCTACGCCCAGCATCAGGCGCGGTCCGATCTGGTCGACCAGATAGCCTTCGAACGGAACCAGCCAAGTCTCCAAGATGATGAAGAGACTGAATATTCCCTGAATTGCCGCCAGCGAGACGTGCAAGTGGGACTGCATGGGTTTGGTGAAAAGCGTCCAGGCATATTGCAGGTTCGCGATGGCCATCATCGCGATAATGCCGGCAATTAACTGGATCCAACGATTGGGAATACGCGAAGGGTGAATCAGAGACGCTGACCCTTGAGCCATAGGTAAACCTCCGTCATGACGGCGCGCTAGAGTTTAACCGCACACTGCCAAAACCGCCGGTCCCCCAATCTTGCTTACGATCCCGCTCCCCAAGTTGCGTATGTCGACGAACATTGCCGCCAGCGCGTTCTAACTCGATGGCGCTGCGTCGGCCTCCACCTCTTTCCGGAATGGGATCACACCGGGAACCAGCCACTTTTCCCACATTTCATCGACTTTGCTTTGGAAGTAATCGATATCGTCCTTGGTAAAGTGCGCAAATCTTCCTTGCTTTAGTAAGTAATCTCGTACCGGCTGCCGCTGGATTTTCTTGGCGGCGATCTGTTGCGTCCTGCCGGTGAGCTTCAGCACGCCGTCTTCCACTTCGTAGAGTGGCCAAACGCCAGTATTCACCGCTAGTTCGCCCATCTCGTGCGAGAGGTAAGGATCGTAATCCCAGCCCTTTGGGCAGGGATCAAGCGAGTGAATAAAGGTGGGCCCCCCTATGGTCAGAGCTTTACGCATGGCGTTCATTCCCGCCAGGCCGTAAGACATGCAGATGGTTGCAACATAGCGGCAACTGGGATGCCCCGCCGCCATCATGCCCGCCATGTTCTTCTTCCAGCGGCGATGCATAATTCTTTTCACTCTGCCGGGCGTACTGAACGTGGTATTGGCGCCCCACGGTGTGCTTCCTGACAGCTGAATATCGGTATTGGCGTAGGACTCGTTGTCATACATCAGAATCAGGCAGTTGTAATCGGGATGAGTGAGGGTTGCCGAAATTGCCCCCACCCCCATGTCTGCCCCGCCGCCATCGCCACAGAATGCTATCACATTAATGGGCTCCTGCTTCATTTTGCCTTTGCGCATCAGGGCTTTCAGGGCGGCGGCGGCGCCCAGAGCGGCCGATCCGCTGCTTCCCAACTGGGTGTGCATCCAGGGAAGCACCCACGAAGTGCTGTAATACGTGGTGTTAGCCACGTACATGCACCCGGTGCTGCCGAGAACGATCGTCCTGGGGCCGGCGGCCTTAGCCATCATTTTCATCAAGAGCGCGGATTCACAGCCCTGGCACGTTCGGTGACCCGAAGTGAAATACTCATCCAGGGGGATTTTCTTAACCGCCTTAAACGGATCTAATTTCTGGGTTGGATCGATTTGTACGTAAGTCGCCATAATTCCTCATCCTCTCTGACATCAAACATATCCGGCAAAACGGATTACTCTCGCAATCCGATCCATTGGGTTAAGGGCTGCGCCTTGCCATCGGCAGCGTTGTAAACGGCATCGGCCATCCTCTGCACATCCGGCACGGTAACTTCGCGCCCGCCGAGACCGCAAATAAAATCCACCACCGGAGGTTTCTTGCCCGGTCCCGGATACAGCGCGTGGCGAACCTCGCCGGCCAGTACGCCGCCCAAATAGGGCGAGCCAAAGGAGTAGTCACGATCAATGACTCCGATCGCCGCAAAGCGTTGCAGCGACTTCGCCAATTCTTCCGCGGCAAACGGCCGGAACCAGCGCATGCGCACAAAGCCTACTCGCTTCCCTTCCTTGCGCATCTGCCGGATCGCGACCTTCACCGAAATGGAGAGCGTTCCCATTCCCATGAGAACCACATCCGCATCATCAGTCATGTACTCTTCGAAGAATGGATTGCCATAGGACCGTCCAAAGATGCGCTCGAAATCGGCATACGCTTCCTTGATCACGCTTGAAGACCGCTCCATGGCCGCGTAGTTCTGGCGGCGAATTTCCATGACCCAGTCTTCATTGCCTTGCGGCGCCACCGTGATGGGATTGTCTGGATGAAGCAGCAAGTCGCCGCGGTCGTAAGGGGGGAGGAATTCGTTCACCTTCTCTTGCGACGGAATTTGCACCAGGGCCTGCGAGTGCGTCAAGAACGCGCCATCGCAACTTATCGCACAAGGCAGGAAGACGCGCCGGTCTTCAGCTACTCGATAGGCGATCAAAGCCGTGTCCAGCGCCTCTTGCGCATTGTCCACCCAAACCAGTTGCCAGCCCAGATCGCGCACCGCCAGCGCGTCGTTGTGCTCCACGCCGAAAGCGCCAGGATCATCCAACGCCCGGTTCCCTACCATGGCGATCATGGGAATGCGCAGCGCGGGGGTTACCGTCAGCGCTTCCATGGCGTACATCCAGCCGACGCCGCTGGAACCGCAGAACACGCGGGCTCCGCAGGCGGAAGCGTGCTTCACGATTTCAAACTGCGAGTGCTCGCCTTCGGCGACAATATATTCGCAATCCATTTCTCCGTTCGCCACCAGTTTGCACACATACTGCATCACAGTGTCGTACGGACGGATTGGATAGGCGGTAATTACATCCACGTCCGCCAGTTTGCAAGCGACTGCGATTGCTTCGCTGCCGGTGATTAAGGCTGTTTCCTCAGTCTTGCGCTGTTCCTCGATTACTGTAGCCACTGCCATGACGGAGTCTCCTCGTAAAGGACGCTATAAACGAATGCTACTTACCTTGAGCGATCTCGAGCATCTCCGGGACCTGCTCCTCATACTGTCCGCGATAGCGGAAACCGTGGGACCGCTCCGGATGTGATTTGATTTTCTCTTCCAGCCAAACTTTGTAGCCCTCTTTGTCTTTCCGCCAGTCTTCCCACTGGCTGCTGTTGTCCTGGAACTCCGTCTCATTGACCATGGTGACGCATTCCTTGACCGGGCAGACGGCTTCGCAAACGCCGCACCCGCAGCAGGCTTGCATGTTCGCGTCGTACAAACCTTCCGGCGTCACATCGAAGCATGAGTCCGGGCACTGCAGCCAGCACAACGTGCATTTGATACAAGTATCGAAATTCACCACCGGACGCATGGTTCGGGTGCTGAATTTTTTGAAGGTTGGATTGCGATCGGGTTGAAATCCACCGCTGGCGTGGGACGTGGGATCGTCCATTTTGTGTCCGGCAGGAATGCTGGGGATGGCAATGCCTTCGCCCATTTCATGCCACTTGGGCAGATCAAACTTGTAAGGCACTTCCGGATTTCCCTGGTTCGGCTGCACCGTAACACTGGTAGTGCGCTCGTAGGACTTGGCCGCCGAGGTGGCTTTGAGTTCATCTTTCCACTCGTCGACAATTGCTCGTTGAACCGACTTCAGGCTGAACAGATCAGGCAAGATTTTGGCAATCGCGCCCAGAATGCGTACGTCGGTGTGATCGTCTTTGTACACCCACAGTCCCGAAAAGCTGACCGTCCCCTTCAAGATCGACAATTGGTAAGGGTGCTCCTTGCGGTGAGTCATCGCGATGATCGCGTCGGGGCCTTCGCGCGAGGTCACAATCAGTGTGCCACCGGGTTTCAGCAGCCGGTTGACGGGCTGTAAACCATACCAGGCCCACGATTCCACGCCCTTGCAAAGAGTGTCATCGACACAGATGGTGACGTCGACTTCTTTTGGTTCATACTTGGCCATTCCTTCCTGAAGCGTTGTCTCATCGGTCGCCACAATGGCGAAGTTCTTCGCGGGAATGCCGTTGCGCTCAGGACTGTCGCCGTAGCGGCCAAAAGAAATCCCATTCTTGCCTTCGTGATGAGCGGCGAGCACGATGGCCCGGCTGATTCTGCCAGCCATAGTTTTTTGAAAAATTCCCCGATAGATAATTTCGATCGCGAATAACCGGCCCATGTGAACATCCTCCGTTAGTCAAAACTTGTTAAGTACGATTTCTTCGACATCTTCAATGTGCCGGCGCATGGCCGATTTAGCGGCTTCGGCATCGTGGCGCCTGATGGCAGCCAGAATCCGCCGGTGCCCGGCAAGCGACTTTTGCGGACGTCCCTCCACCTGCAGAGAGCGTTCCCGCGTTTCGCGCAGCAAGTCCATTAGAATGTCGAGCACTTTCAGCACGACACTGTTGCCGGAGGCCAGCGCAACGCTATAGTGAAATTCCGTGTCCTCCGCTACCGCCGCCTCACCCTGGCTCTGCTTTTCTTCTTGTCGCTGCAGAATTTCTTCCATCTCAGAAACTTCGTCGGCGGATGCGTGTGCGGCGGCCCGCGCTGCCAACGGCGGTTCCAGCATCCTGCGAAAATCCAGAAGTTCGCTTACCATTTCCTGCCGCCGCTTCAGCGCGTTGGCGAAGGGATTTACCAGGGCGTCCACTGAGGTTTCGCGAACGATCGTCCCCGCTCCCTGCCTCGGCTCAACCAGGCCCATCAGCTCTAAGCCTCGAATCGCATCTCGAATGGAACTGCGGCTCACTCGCAAAGTCTCTGCTAGTTCACGTTCCGAGGGCAGTTTATCCCCGGGTTTCAGTTTCTTAAGAATCAGACGCTCGATCTGCTTGGCGACTTCTTCGTAGACCTTGTTTCTTCGGATCAGTTCGAATTCGGATTTGACCGCCGTTACCAAGCCGAATCTCCAAGTGGTCCGATAAGTGGACCAGCCAACGAAGGGAGTATACCCCCGCTGTCAAGCCCCCAGCAAATTTTTTTATTGGGCGGATAAAAAATAAAGCTCGCCGGAGTCAACTAGAGATAGTGGCTTCAACATGCGAGTCGCCCGCGAGGCGCCAACCGGGTAACGTGACTCCGGCTTGCCTATTGTACAACTATGACGCTGCCACCCCATGAGGTTGAGATCGCTTCGATCTGCCATCTTTCAATTGTCCCTTTTTGTTCCAGCCGCCAAGATCGAGTGCGACGGAGACGCATGCCGCCCGCAGTTCGTCCGCAAGAGCGTGGTCGGCCAGGGTACGAGCCACGACCATGCCTCCGATGGACAGGGCAGCTATACTCTGGGCAGTTATTCGGCGGCTTTGGCCGCGCTGGTCTAAGCTCCGCTCCAAGACGGTTACCATTGCCTTGAACACCGTCTCAAAGGCGCGCTTCGCACTCACCCCGCTAGGGGCGACATCGGTCGGCAATGCGACCATGGGGCAAGAGTTCTCCACGTCCTCGAAATGCTGGCGAGACAGATAGGCGCGGACGACCTGAGGCCCTACGTCGGTCAATGACAGATCCACATGCACACCTTCCCAGCAACTTTTCCACTGCGGGTCGGTGAAGAAGCACACTAAACCTCGGCATACAGATCGCCCTTGCTTCTGAAATAGCGGCATAGGACATGTTGTCTCCTCGGTTGTTCAGCTGAAGTATGCCTCGAAGTGGATTCACTTGCCCAACGAAATATTATCTTGAACATATTTTGCCGCGATGCTTTTATGCGTGAGTAGTTCAACGCAACCAGTTGGAGGCGACGATGAGCGATACAACGAGTGTCGAAGGGCGGATCAGTCACCCCACGCGGCGGCAAGCGATCGTCGCTGTCGCGGTCGCATGCGGTGGAATAGCCTCGGGCCGACCTAAGGCCTGGGCGGGAGCCGAGGAGGAGATTTCTCATACCGCGGAAGCCATTCACCAAGTGGTCGTATTCAAAGCGAGCCGGAAGCGCGTCTACGAAGCACTGATCGACACCAAACAGTTCGACCAGGTAATACAGCTCAGCGGAGTCATGAAGTCCATGGCTCTGGGAGATAAGCCCACGGAGATCAGTCGTGAAGTTGGAGGTGCGTTCGTAATCTTCGGGGGTTATATCAGGGGACGCCACATCGAACTAGTGCCGAATGAGCGAATCGTCCAAGCCTGGCGAGTCGGCAGCTGGGATCCTGGCGTCTACTCGATTGCGAAGTTTGATCTCGTGGAGCAGGCCTCCGGCAGCAAAATCGTCTTTGATCACACCGGCTTTCCCAAGGGCGCGGGGGAACATTTGGCGGCGGGCTGGAAAGCACACTACTGGGAACCGCTCGGGAAACTGCTGGCTTAGGCGCTGCCCATACCGAGCCGAACCAGCACCGCTGTTTGGAACCACGACATGCTGTCGGCGCCGGGATCGTGAGTTTGGGCGAGGAGGCAAGTCCAGACTCCCCGACTGTGCTAACGAGCTAGAGCGTCTACCGGGACGCTTACTTTCGTTGCCGTCGACTCGCTCTGCGCCAGTAACTTGGTGCAGTTGTAGACGGTTCGCGTGCACGTCATGGGAAGACCGACGCGCTCTCCTAACTCCACGACCGCGCCCACTAGGGCTTCCAGTTCCATTGGCCGGCCCGCTTCGAGATCCTGCAGCATGGAGGTTTTGTGCTCCCCAACTTTTTCCGCGCCCGCAATTCGCTGATCAATGGAAACCGGCAATTCCATACCTAATTTGTGCGCGACCGCTTCCACTTCCTGCATAATGTTTCGGATTACCGAACAAACTCCCGGATCACGCACCATCTGCACCAGCGTGGCGCGCGTCAGTGCGCTCACTGGATTCAAGGAAGCGTTGCCCATGGCCTTCACCCAAATCTCGTGCCGGAGACGGGTGGTGACCGGGCAGCGTAAGCCGGAGGCGATAAGCGCCTCCGCAATTTGGCGAGAACGATCGGACCGCGTGCCGTCCGGTTCACCGAGCGAAATGCGGTTTCCCTCGATGTGCTGAATCACT
>Ga0187805_10000615_pt1 | contig 11939 bp, 16 predicted proteins | sample NC_wetland_sal_i_6_FD_132965 | JGI IMG/M metagenome (GOLD analysis project Ga0187805, IMG submission 132965) | Wetland sediment microbial communities from Neuse River Estuary, North Carolina, USA - Control_5 | ecosystem: Environmental > Aquatic > Freshwater > Wetlands > Sediment | place: USA... | reverse complement strand
GGAGGCAAAGGATATGAATTTTGCGATTGATAGTGCCCAACCGGTTCCGCCGCCCCCGAAACCCGTCGTGGATGCCGACGCAGATGAGTTTGCCGATTTAGTGTTAACCCGCGCGCTTCTTGGGGCGGAGGAGATCAAACAAGGAAATCCACGCAAAGCGAAGGGGCAGGTTAGTGTTCGCGTCGAGCAGGTGTTTCGTACGCGGAGCACAGTGTACGTCCATTACACGATTGAGAACAATAGCAGGCTTTTCTATCGCGTGAACACGCCCCAGGCCTATCAACTCAAGCCTGATGACCTGCCGATTTCTCTCGCGAGTCTCGCTCACACCCAACTCGACCGCACCCTGGTTGAGGAGATTGATGACGCGCATGAGGCGGCCCTCCCCGTGGTTCACGCCGAAGCTGAGAGCGAGAATCTTCATCCGGGCGAGTCAACCCAAGGAGTGGTTCCCATCCGACAGGATCTGAAGTCCCCGGCGGTCGTGCAATTGGTATTTAGCGACGGAGTGAAAGCCACATTCGTGCTTTAGCGATGAAGGATAAAGAGCAAATCGCGATACGGATAACGCGCCTGAGAGAGCTCCACGCGATGGATCGACGCCAACAGATCGGCGAGGTATTGCGGTGCTTGATCGAAGATCCGCTCAAGCCGAAGACGAAGAAAGGAAATCTCCGCGTCAATTCCATCCTGGTTTTGCTGGCAATTATGGCTCTACTGGCGGGAGGTACGTTTCTGTTTTTTAGTTTTGTTCAATTATGACCTACGGCAATGAATATCGACTCGGCCGCCGCGCCTATCACTACCACCAGGAAGAGAGTCTTGCCTTTGCGCTCTCCATCGTTGGCATCATCGTACTGGCATTTGGCTACTACATTCTTGCGACGCGCTTTCACATCCGTCCCGCTCAGCTCGTCGAACTATCCTTGTACGCCCTGTACGCTCTAGTTTCCACCATCTTCGTCGCTTGGTACTTCTTGACCCTGCGCCGGCGGCGGGAATCAAACTGGCCTCCCCCTCCTTTATTCATCAGCCATGCCCGGGATCGCAAGGCGGTCGAATCTGCGTATGAACAGAATTCGATCGTGCTCGGCTATAACGTCCACGGCGAACCGTGGTTTTGGTCTGATGCAACGCGGGTAATGCAGTCCATCGTGTTCGGCGCTACCGGCTCTGGCAAGACCACGTTGCTCAAGAACATCATTACCCAGGATTTGTTTCGGGTTGTTGGTCCACCAGAGCACCAGCATCGGATTCCGATGCTGATCTTCGACGGCAAGGCCGACAAGGAATTTCTCTTCGATCTGCTCCCTGCTATCGAGACCGCAGGCCGGATGCACCAGTTGCGTGTCCTAGATCCTTCCCAGCCCCAAATTTCCGCCCGCTATAACCCATTCTTCAGCGAACACGGACTATACCAAGAACATGCGAACTTTGTTTTCGAATCGTTCGATCTAAAGGAAGACTTCTTCCACGGACACCAGGCCACCTATCTGAACGATCTTGTTCGCGTCCTAGCCCATACACGCAAGCGTTTCAATATCTACGACCTCTTGGTCTTGGCGCTAGACCCGCGGGTCCTGCACGAACAGATTGCCGTTGCCCGATCCTGCCTCGATGCAGAAAGCGGTATGAACCATCAGTGCCGTTTGAATTTCGAGATGTCGGTTCGCAACCTGCAGCAATCATTCCAGGACCGGGAGCGAGTACCCAAAATTCAGGGTCTTTTGAATGAACTGATGACCTTCCTTGCGGATGACCTGTCCCCAATCACCGGTGCTTACGATGACCTTTTGTCTCTCGATGAAGTGATCGACAAGGAACTGATTCTGTTTGTCTCCCTCAACACCAACAAGAACTCTAAGGCCGTGACTGCGCTCGGGCGGATGCTGCTGCAGAACTTGCAATTGATTCTCGGCAAGCGCTACGAAAACGCGCAGGAGCGGCGTCGCGAGAATCGCCCCATGGTCAGCGTGATCCTCGACGAATTCGCACCGTTCGCGTATTCCAATTTTGCCCAAATCCTACAAACCGCTCGCGGCACCAACACGGCGTTCCTGTTCGCACTCCAATCGCTGCCCCAGCTATTGAAGGTGGGGCGTGGCTTCAAAGACGACGTTTCTTCGGCGCCCAATACAACAATGGTCTTGCACACTCGTGACGAAGAGACAACGCAGTATTTTCTGAAGGCGTCTGCTCGCGTGCGTCAGAAACGGCGCACCCTCACCGTGCAGCGCACCGGGGTCTTTGAAGAGAAGTACGAACCTATCGGTTTCGGCAGTGAGACCGACATCAAGGAGACTCGCGCCCAGGACGAACACATCAAGAACCTGCCCATTGGACAGATGGAAATCCTCATGACCGATCCATTGCAAGGCACGCTCCATTCCCATTTACACGTGCGCAGGCCTCGCAACTATCGGGTCCCGGGGCTTGAGCCAATCATTTATCCCCGGTTGTATTCGCCTTCGCACCTCGATGGGGCGAATCTTCGTTTCAGAGATCCGGATCTGATGCGCCGTCACGGGCGCATCGGCGTCAGAAATGGGCGGCTGGCTTGGATATGAAGCGCTTCTATCGCATTGCCGCTGCCGCCATCCTTGTCGCGACTTGGGGAACTTTTTCGGTCGCGCAACCCGGCCACTCCAGCTATGACCCTGCCCTGCATTCGGTTTCGTCGAAACCTCGGGATAGCTTCCTCGATTTCACGCTCAGGCGCATCAATCCCTCGGACGCGAACTACGGCCAGTGTCTCAGCGAGGACCGCAGAATATTGCTTGAAGAGACCCTGAGGGATGCCTACTTCTGGTCAAACATCGTTGCCTTAGGTTTGCTCGGTTGGCTTTTTCTCGTCATTGTTTATCAACACAAAATTCAAACTCGGCAAGAGTGGACTACCGCCGAAATCGTTACGGAATTGGAGCAATCACTCACGCGGTCGAGAGCGCAACTAGCCGAAGCCAGCAAGAAGAATGGTGAGCTTAAGGATGCATTAGCGGCACTGAAGGAGTCCGCTTCACGATCGCCGTCTGTCCCGCCGGAATCTGCGGAACCGGCTTGCTCGTCTGCCCAGCCACCTCGCACAGCGAACGCACAACCTGTGCCGGCCGCGCTGCAAAGAGCAAACACAGCTAAGCCCGCCAATGGAGGTGCCGCACGTTCCGCAACGCCAAAAGGTCCAGTCGGTCAGATGCGGCTTTTCACGCCGGACGCGGACTTCACCATGAAGCTCAATTCCCTGGAACAGCAACTGGCACAATCGCGCGAAGACAACAAGCAGTTACGTCGCCGGATAGCCGATGGCGATCGGCGGCTGGAAGCAGAGCTAGACAGAAATCGCCAGCTCAAGGGTGCATGAATTCGCACAGCACAAGGAGTCAAGATGACAGCGGATGATACCAGGCGACAAAAGGAACGAAGCCACGATGCTGCTTCGATACAGGAGAACGACCTGGCTGAGGTGTGCGCCCGGTTTGCCGACCTTTGCCAGTACTTTTCGCAGCAGAACATGGACCTGCCAGCAAACATTGTCGATGAAGTACGGTTGGTGTCAAAGCTGGCAGTAGAGGACCGCGTTGCCAGGATCAAACGGCTCAACCAACAGTTGATGGAGTACCTCCATAGTGCCAGTCCTGGTCCTCAAATTCGGCAGTAATCGATGGGTTTGTTCCGTTTGAAAGTCCCGCTTATGCGCTACGCGAAGAACAGCGTCGTTATCCAAGCCGACCGCGATATACCTTTGCTGCGGCAGGTCCGCAACTCCAAGTTTGCCAGCCATGAGCAGCTGTTCGAGTTGATGACATTTGGCGGCTACGAATGTTCCCGCGACAGCTTCGGCTGGCGGGTCCGACGACTGGTTAAGGCCGGGTTTCTGTCCATCTGTGAAGGAGCTTTTGGCTTCAAGTCGGTAGTCTATCGGATCACGTACAAAGGCATTGCCTTGCTCGAACATCACGGGCAATTCACGACCGTTTTGCATTCCAAGACCAAACATCTCCCGCATGCTTCGCAGGTATTTCATTCGCTGGAATTGAACCGCATCCAGTTGGCATTAGCACGACAAGACTTGCTCGCCAGCTGGCAATCGGAGATCGAAGTTGCGTCCTTCAACACCATCTCCTGCGCACCTTATGAGAAGGATTACGACGCCATTGTTGACGTGTGGATTGGAGAGAAGACCGCGAGGTTTGCCCTCGAATATGAGCGCTGCCTCAAAAGCTACAGACATTATCACCGCATCCGGGCAGCGCTCCAGGCGGAGCGACAAGTCGATTGGATCTTGTTCCTAACCTCAGGGATGGAAGTACTGATCCATCTCGTTCACGAACTCAACACAGTGGCGAACAAGGTGGCGTTTGCCAACGCGCGGGATTTTGAGCAAATGCTGCTTGACACCAGGGTGGTTACGACGCGCAATCTCGCCGGCACCAACTTCCGGGAGCTTTTGCAATGAGAATGAAGGCGCCCTCCTCGTCGGTTAGCACCTTTTTCTGGCTATTGGCTTCGGTTTGCCTTTGTTATGGCGTCGCTAAGCCTTCGGTTTGGCCTTGTAGGAGGGCCTGCAAGCAGCTGCAGTTCAGTGATTTCCGTTCTGACTCCCCCCTGAATTTCACTTCATTTTGGTTGCAGTTTGGTGATGTTGGCGAGGCTATTCGCGTGTGCCGGGTTCTCGTCCTGCAATCGACTGCCTGTTGCGTGTCGGCATGTACGTTGCAGTCTTGGACGACTGCTGGTTGCTCTTCCATTTGTTTCTCTTGGGGTTTCCGTTGTCTGGTCTTGCGCTGGAAGTCTTGTGCTCACAGTCGGGTGGCCGCTTTCCTCACGAGTTCGCCATTCAGGTATGACCGTGTGTGCAGTTGTTCGGATAAATGTGGCAACCGGCAACGACGCCGACGAAGCATCAACCAGTCGCGTTGGACCTGGCTCGATGCTAATCGGGTGCCGTACACCGTCCGTCCAGAACGGACAGAAAGGAACTGAACATGTATCAAAGTCGAGGAGCAGTAAGTTTCACTCCGCTATTTACAACCGACGACATCGGCCTGCGCAAGGATGCAAGCGTCGAGCACGTCGTCAAGGTTTTCCTGACAGTTGGGGAGGCCATAGCGACGCGCTGGATTGAGATGCCAAGAGGCGTTCTGCTTTTGCAAACGGTGCCGGATCAGGCAGCATCCGGCGCGATTTATGTGTACGACCGGGAGCGCCACATCTTCTTCTTTGTCGACTTTGTCAGCGGGCGAAATGACGCGCTGACCGTAACCGAGTTTGATCAACTCGTAGCAGAGTATGACCTCGTTTCCTGGACGGCAAATCCCGCACAGCTTCCAGCGACTATCAGCAGTATCGCGGCGGCGTGAAGGAGGGGACTTCATGAATTCACCGGGCCCAGCGACAACAGAAATGGCAGCGCGTTACTTTCACCTGTTTGTCAACCGCTTGGCCTACACTTTGCAGTCGAACAAACCAGATCTGAGCGGTAAGCATTATTACTATCGGCCGAAGGACGGGCGGCAACTGTCTGTTCAGACGATCCGCGAACACCTCAGCGGACGACTTACGATTGGCCTGTATGCACTTAACCCTAAGACGCAAAGATCGAAGTGGGTCGCGATCGACGCAGACTACGACAATGCTCTGGACGATCTGCTCAAATTGCAGTGGGAACTTCGCCAAGATGGCATTGAAGCGGCGCTCGAGAAGTCTCGGCGCGGGGGGCACCTCTGGATATTCGCCGACCAGCCATTACTCGCTCAGCAATGCCGGGTCTACATCTATAACCTTGCTCTTCGCTTGAGAGTGCCAGTCAAGGGTGGAGCGGGGCTGGCGGAAGGGATCGAAGTCTTTCCTCGACAAGATCAACTGCGACCGGAGGAATTCGGCAACGCCATCCGCGGCCCGCTCGGTGTACATCGGGCTACGGGAAAGCGGTACTGGTTTTACGGGTCAGACTACCGGCTCGGAACTCAATTGAAATATTTGGAGGGGCTGCGGAAGATCACCGAAGCCGCGATCGTTCGCTTCATCGCGGGGCTCGAAATGCCGGAAGAATTCCGCCCAAAACCGAAGATTGAGCTGCCTCCGTACGACCCAGCGCGGCGCGAGTTCCGAATCCTCGATCATGTTGTGCCGGTGCGGAAGCAGGCGGGAAATTACTGGGCGCAATGCCCCTCTTGTGCACAGCAGGGTCGTGATCAAAGCAAAGACAATCTGGCCATTTCCATTTCAGACCCACGCAAGTACAGGTGCTGGGCGGGATGCACGAAGGAGATGATCCGAGCGGCGGTCGGCCAGCCAATCCGAATTCCGAGAGGTAGGACGGCGTGAGCTCAATAACGCAATCGGCGACGTACGACTCGGCACAGCGGGAGATCCTCTCCCGACAGGGCTTGCGACTACCGGCAATCACTTTGAAGCACCTGCGCAACGCAGGCATCTACTGCCAGCCGACGATCTCGATTGAGTATCAGCATGTGGCGAAAAGATGGATTCTCAGGGGCGTGGAGTCGGGAGGCGCCGCCACCGACATCGGTGCCTATTCGAGCTTTGTGAATCCTGATGGAAGTGCGCTGCCCTGGCTGCAAAGGGTGGACAGTATTGGCGGGAATGGTGTACATGCGATCACAATCGCTTCTAGTATGCTGCGGCTGGAAATGATCCGAATTGGCAAGTCCTACGACTTGTTCATCACGCGGCATAGCCTAACGAACTCGAGTGAAAATCACCGACCACGACTCGAAAGCTCGATCGTCTTTTATGGAAGAAGAGGCACGCTCGAGATGGAACTGTGGGGCCAAGACGCAGGATTTCGCGGGGCCGTTTCTCCTGTTTTTTACAGCCGCAGCGGCGAAGTCCTCAACATTCCACCCGAGTTTGGCTGGGCGACCGCAAGGCTGACAATGGCGGTGTGCTGTGTCGGGTGCCGGCATTGTCATCTGCTGGAGCCAGCCATTTTTGAAGCCAAGTTCTTGGTCGTGTCCTGAGGCTCGCAGGTGTTCAGGAGCAGAGTAAGGTACGCATTAGCTCCTGCATTCTATGGTTACCACCCATATCCGGCAGAGTCGCCCGACTGTCGAATAAAAGGTAAAACCCTTAGAATGGAGCTCGGATGAAGGAAGATGAGGCAAAATCAGCGGCGACTGTTATGGGCCTACTCGATGTACCGCCGATCCCACAGACGCGCGCAGAAGCCAAGAGGGTTCGGGACGAACTCGACACGCTTTTGACGGAACAACTGGGCAAATATGCTTCCGAAGACACCAGTTTAGTGGTGTTTGGTTCGCTTGCGCGGGGAGAGTGGACTGCTGGAAGCGATCTCGATTGGACTTATCTGGTCGACAGCCAAGCAAATTCTGATCACTTGAGAATTGCTCAGAAAATCACCAAAGTTCTGCGAGACCGCTATACGGGCCCTGGCCCGACGGGAACATTTGGCAATCTCGCCTTCAGTCATGAACTCATTCACCAGATTGGCGGACAGTACGATACGAACAAGAACACTACTCAACGGATTTTGTTATTGCTCGAATCGAGGGCAATTGGGACTCGCACTCAAGCCTACGACCGCGTAATTCTGGGCGTAATCAACCGTTACCTCGAGGAAGACACACATTTGCTGACCCATGATTTGAGCCACTATCGAGTTCCCCGATTTCTCCTGAACGATATCGTTCGATTCTGGCGAACCATGGCCGTCGATTTTGCCAGCAAGCAGCGGGATCGCGAAGGGGCCGGTTGGGGCCTTCGCAATGCCAAACTTCGAATGTCTCGGAAGTTGATCTTCGCATCTGGTCTGCTCGTCTGTTTCAATGCAAGCCTTGATCCTGAATTAAAAAAACAGATTTCCACCGTGAAATCCACTGACGACGATGCTATAAGGTCAAATCTGGCAAATCACATCAGAAGTCTCGTTATGTTGACACCTTTGGAAGTTCTCGCGAAGTCGGTTAACGACTACGGCGTTCAGGAAAGCATAGGGAGAGATTTGTTTGGCGCGTACGGGGAGTTTCTCTCGATGCTTGCGGATGAGGGGACTCGCAAGGCCCTTGCGGAGCTTCGGGCGAAGGATTCGAGAACCGATCCCACATTTAAACAGGTTAGGAAAATCAGTGAGCGATTTGAGAAGGCGCTTGATGCGATGTTTTTCGAGAGCGCTCTTTTGGGACCCCTCACGAGAAAGTACGGTGTCTTCTGATGAGAATGATCGGATTTTCTACGGGTGCGCTCGCCCGCAGCGACTATCGGCAGGCTCTCAGAATGCTGGCGGACAAGGATGTGAATGCGGTCGAACTGTCAGCCCTTCGACAGGAGGAATTGCAGCCACTGGTCGAAGACATAGACAATCTCGATCTGCGAAAGTACCAGTACATTGCCTTTCACGCCCCCAGTTCAATTGAACCCGCGTTTGAAGAAACTGCGATCAAGCTATTAGAACGTGTCGCCGCACGAGGTTGGCCCATCATTGTGCATCCCAACGCCATGCATGCGCCCGAAGCCTGGGCTAAATTCGATGCGTTGTTATGCATTGAGAATATGGACAAACGAAAGCCGATCGGCCAGACAGCCGCGGATCTCGTGAAGATATTTGACGCCCTACCTGGCGCTTCTTTTTGTTTCGACATCGGGCATGCTCGGCAAGTCGATCCGACAATGAGCGAGGCCACGGCAATTCTGCAAGCATGTAGTGGCAAGCTAAAGCAACTTCATGTCAGTGAAGTGAATACGCAAAGCAAGCACGATCCCCTGAGTCTCGAATCGATGCTGGCATTTCAACGCGTTGCTTGTCTCATACCGGATGACGTCCCTGTCATCATGGAAAGCAGAGTTGACGAGACTCACATTTCAGAGGAATTGGCGCGCGCGCTTGAATCGTTGACGCCGAACGCCGTACTCGCGATGGCGGGAGATTAGTCCGGCGGGGCCTTCTGGCCGTCCTAATTTCTAACTGAAAGAACTCATTATTATGGGGCCGTTTTCGAGCAATTGCGCTCCCTGCGGATCTCAATACGCCGCACCCACAGAATCGGTCAGATTGTCTCCCAGCACCACACCCACTCTACCTGGGCTCCGAATCGTCAAGTAGTTGATCTAGGTACTCGTAAGCGTGCTCCTTTTCCCCTTCATGGAACTGTTTTCCCGGCCGTCTGGGAACAACTCTACCGCCTTTCTTCCCGACAGTCTGATTGTCGCGCGAGTGATCGACACTGGAAGTCGCTGAAGATACGAAACCCCGGCTTAAGAAAGGCCGATCGGAGTGAGCTCGAGTAGTGCCTGCATAGTGTGACGTATACATCACTTTGTCTCTTGTTTTGCAGCAAAAGTGAAGTATACGTCACGTTTAATACCCCTACTTGCATCTCCCAATCCAGCCCATCCAAGCCCAAGCCATCAATCGTTGTGACGCGCTCGAATTCCCAATACGGAGGCTGCGATGAATTCCCCCTCGACCGATCCCCGCAGTGAAACGAACTCGCGGCCGCTTCCCCTCGAAGGCCCGTTGGTTCGCCAGAGCGGCCCGCTCACAAGCGAAGAACTGAAAGAGGTTTTGCAGGCATTGGCGATTCCTTTCGATTTGCCACTCGTGCAGTGGCGGGCCACCGAATGGAGCGATGACGGAGGACGCGGGCTGATGCTTCCCTATGCCGATCCACGTGCCTATAGCGACCGGCTCAATGACCTGTTCACTCCCGCAGGCTGGAGCCGTAAATACACCGTGCAGGCCAGTGCGCCGGTCCAGCGCGCGAGGCGCGGCCCGGCGGCAAAGATCCTGGTTACGTGTGAGGTCACGATCGCGTGTATCGGCACCAACGCGGGCACCGGAGAAGAATGGTCGGACAAAGAGAATGCTCTGACTGGCGCCGAGGCCCAAGCATTTAAGCGGGCTCTGTCCTGTTTCGGGCTCGGACGCTATTTGTACGACATCGATGGCGAATGGGTTGAGTTGAACGAGCACGGTTTACCTACCAGGATCCCGAGATTGCCGCGCTGGGCGACTCCGAACGGCTGGCTCGCCGGGCTTCGACCGAAGCTGCGGCGAAACCGGCATGCACTCGTCCGCGCCAATGGGCACGGTGGCGGCGGCACCCCGATGAGTCACGAGACAAACGCCCGTCGACAAACTCTGGTCACGGCGATCGAAGCCATGGAAAGCAAGATCGGCAAGCGTTTGTATCGAGGCTTGCTGAAGAACGTGGCCCGCGCCTGGAGTCCGCAACAGATTCAGGAGACGGCAGTGCTCGAGAAAGTGCTGGCCCAGATGCAGGGAGCAGAGCGGGGCTTGGCGCGACTCGAAACGGCGCAGGCAAAACTCGCTCCCGAAAGTGTGCAGAGAATCATCTCGTCACTCGATGCGCCGCCCAGGAAGCTCGAAGATCTGCAGACCTTGCACACCCTGGTCGTAGCTCTGGAAAAAGAAGTCGATGCGCCGACGCAACATTAGGTCTCTCTCCCGCCTTCGGGTGGGTTCCGAACAACTTCGCCTTTGAACAACTGCCAAAGGAGCAAACAAGCACATGGAAAACGAGTCAAGTTCAGCCAAGGAAGCACTAACTCCCGAGGAGGTCCGGGCAAAAGCTGCCATCCTCGCGGAATGCGAGAACCTGGCAGCGGCAGGTGTAACTTTCGTTGCCGCCCATTTTGACGGCTACGGAGACAGCGGAGTGACCGAAGAAGTTGAGTGTTTCGATTCGGCATACTACGCATACAAAGAGCACGAGCCGGTAGCGCATGATGCCGCTTACCTCCAAGAGCATTTCGAAGCCTTGGTCCCGCTTGGGTACGAAAACGACTGTGGTGGATTTGGCGACGTGGTTCTCGATGTCGGCGCACGCAAAATCACTGTGGAGCGGAACGACCGCTTTGAGGACTACACCACGAGCACTTACGAGGTCTAGCCATGGCCCACCCTATCGAACACGCTCGGAGCAGCGCGAAGAAGTTCGGCGGCCAACCCGAAGACTATCTTGCCATTCATTGTTGGTTTGATGAATCGAAGGCGTTTTTCGCCGACTTCCGCCATCGCGCACTCCGCCATCACACGGAAGGCATTTTTCTGGCCGAACGGATCTTCGGCGTTAGTGTCGTGAACCGCGATGGGGTCGCGGTTCCAGTCCGCTACATCGGAGAACAACACGTGAGGGAGGACCTCGGACGGATCCCTACCGCCCAAGACTGGCTGGCGCAAATCAAGCCCCAGCGTTGGATGTATGGAAGGCCACTTGAAGGCGTTGCTTCAAAGAGCTGACGCCGCCGCATTCAATAGCTTGAGCAAGTCGTAGGTGGTGGTCGTCTCACCCAGCCGGGGGAATGTCTTCTCGACGCTATGACGGTGTGCATCAGCGTCTCGGTCTGTCATTGCATCCACGACAAGCACCACGTTGTAGCCGTAATCGTAGGCGCTACGGGCCGTCGATTCCACACCCGCGCTGGTCGCAACGCCGGCCACGAAGACCTGGGTTACACCCCGTTGGCTTAGGTAGTCATGCAGATCTGTGCCGATGAATGCGCCCACTCGTTGTTTGGTCACTAGGTAGTCGCTTGGTTGCTGACCCAACTCTGGCACAAGTTCGGTCCAATCCGGCGGAAGCGAAAACTTAGGAACTCCAGCATCGGTGCGGCCTGGAGCCCTGCCCGAGACGTTAACGAGGACCACTGGAAGATTGCGTTCGCGGAAGGCAGACGCGAGTTGGGCGGTACGACCGACTATGTCGCCGGCGGGGTGCACGGTCGCCAAACCGGCGATTCCTTTTTGCAGGTCGATCACGATCAGGGCGGCGACGGGATCGAGTTGTGTCAGAGGCATTGGTCTTTCCTTCTAATGAGGCGCATCTCAAGTACGCGCATCGCACCATTTGTCGTTGATTCGGTTAGCGGGCTTGTTTCTTTGCGAATCCCACGCTCGACCATGTGCTGATCGCAGCGATGCCCAAGAAGAAGACAAACTG
>Ga0187805_10000614_pt1 | contig 11949 bp, 9 predicted proteins | sample NC_wetland_sal_i_6_FD_132965 | JGI IMG/M metagenome (GOLD analysis project Ga0187805, IMG submission 132965) | Wetland sediment microbial communities from Neuse River Estuary, North Carolina, USA - Control_5 | ecosystem: Environmental > Aquatic > Freshwater > Wetlands > Sediment | place: USA... | reverse complement strand
TCGTTCTGGCCGACACCTGGCCCCCGGATGCTGACATAGACGGCGTCGCCGAGCAGATCGCCATCGCCGCCAGCGGATACGTGTCCGGCGAACAGGCGCGGGTCGTGGGCTGCGTGGTCCACGGCCTGCCCGGGGCCGATGCCGCCGCAGCCGCCGGACTGCGGGCCGCCCTGGCCAGGCACCAGCTCCGCCTGATCGCCGCCGTGCCGCACCGCCCTGAGCTGACGTGGCCGCGGGTCCGCGACCTGGTCCGCGAGCTGGATCCGGAGGTCCTGCACGAAGGTGACCTGTCCCGGCGGATCAGGGATGTGGCGGTGATGGCCCGGGGCATCCCGGGTGGCATCGAAGTCTTGGACACCGGGCGGCTGATCGTGGTCCCCGGCGACCGGCACGAAGTGATCATGGCCGCCTACCTGGCCGAGCTGAGCGGAATCCACCTAGCCGCCCTGCTGCTGAGCGCGGGGACCGCGCCCGACCCGCAGGTCAGCCAGCTCACCCGCGCCACCGCGGCCGACGACCTGCCCGTTCTGCTCGTCGAGTCCAACAGTTATCAGACCGCGACCCGGGTGCGTGATCTCGACCCGGGCCTGCCCGTCGACGACACCGAACGGATCGAGGGCGTGACGGAGAATATCGCCGACGCCCTCGATCCGTCCTGGCTGGAGTCGCTGACCAGCACGGCCCGGCCCCGGCGGCTCAGCCCCCCGGCGTTCCGCTACCGGCTCGTCGAAATGGCCCGCGCTGCCCATGCACTCGTGGTCCTGCCCGAAGGCACCGAGCCGCGCACCCTGCGAGCCGCGGTCGCATGCGCCAAACGCGGCATCGCCCGCTGCGTGCTGCTGGGCCCGCCCGACGAGATCGCCGCGCAGGCCAGACACCTCGGGCTGCGGCTGCCCGACGGCGTTACGGTGGTGGACCCGCGATCCGTCGCCGAGCGTTACGTTGCCCCGCTGGCCGCACTGCGGCGGCACAAGGGCTGGACCGAGGAGATGGCCCGCGAACATCTCACCGACCCGGTCACGGTCGGCACCATGATGCTCAGGCAGGGCGAGGTCGACGGCCTGGTCTCCGGGGCGGCGCACACTACCGCGGCCACCGTACGACCCGCGCTGCAGATCCTGGGCACCAGTCCGGGCTGCCGGCTGGTGTCCTCGATCTTCTTCATGTGCCTGCCCGACCAGGTGGTCATCTACGGGGACTGCGCCATCAACCCCCAGCCCAGCGCCGAGGACCTGGCCGACATCGCCATCCAGAGTGCTGCCTCCGCGCGGGCCTTCGGGATCGAGCCCCGCGTCGCGATGATCAGCTTCAGCACCGGAACCTCGGCCGCCGGCTCGGAGGTGGACAAGGTTGCCGAGGCCACCCGGATCGCGCGCGAGCGCGAACCTGGCCTGCCCATCGACGGCCCGCTCCAGTACGACGCCGCCGCCATCGGCTCGGTCGGGCAGGCCAAACGGCCCGGCAGCCCGGTAGCCGGCCAGGCCACCGTGTTCATCTTCCCCGACCTCGACACCGGCAACACGACCTACAAGGCGGTCCAGCGCAGCGCCCAGGTCGTCAGCATCGGCCCGATGCTGCAGGGCCTGGCCCGGCCGGTGAACGACCTCAGCCGCGGCGCCCTAGTCGACGACATCATCTACACGATCGCACTGACCGCGGTCCAGGCCCGCTCCACGGGGGTCAGGGCATAGCCCCTGGGACCAGGCGTCCGGCGCCGGCTTGCTGAGGCGCTGGTCCAAAGGCGCGGAACGCCGGATCGACGAACACCACCGGCAGCCGCGGTGACCGATCAGGCGTCCTGCCGTACCTCACCGCGCAACTGAGACGCGATCATGCGCGCCCACTGCTTCACCTGCCCGTCGTCACGCCAGTCACCGGCCCGCTTCTTCGCCATGGCGCTGGCCGGGAATCCCCTGGCGTCGGACCGGAGCCGGCCGCCGAAGGTCACGTGCTCGCGCACGCCGGCCTTCTCCATGAGCGTCTTGACGCCCTCGACCGGCGGGATGTCCACGCGGATGGCGGAATCGTCAAGAGGACCGCTGGAGAAGAAGAAGGCGGGGCGCTGCCGGATTTCGCCCGCGTAACGCTTGACGAACCTGCGGGCCGCCCTGTGCCAGCGGGAGGCGTACAGCGCGCCGCCGACGATGACGGCGTCGTAGCCATCCAGCCGCCGGACCCGCCAGGGCGGCAGCACGAAGACCTCGAAACCTTCGGCGCGTAGGTCACCGGCCACCATCTCGGCCAGCCCCTGGGTGCCGCCGCGGGTAGAGCCATACGTAACCAAGATCCGCATCAGGCACCTCCTCTCCGTCCTGTCATGCGGCCACCCTCGGCTCCCGCTGCCCAAGAAACTAGGGACTGCGGTCAGCGCCGACTAGGACTTTCGCCTCTCACGTGCCGCCACAGCCGTGAACACCATGGCTTAGAACCTCGGGGCGTGGTAGCCCCGGACGGCGAAGGGGGCCGGAACCGATGAGCATAACCACTGCTGGCAGGGCGCCGACCGGGGTAGTGGAGGCGGGCCTGGCGGCGCGCATCGTGGACGGCGTGAAGATCTACGGCGCGGGCGTGGCGGCGGTCCGCGCGCTTGACGACATATCGGCAGATTTCGCGGCCGGCCGATTCACCGCGATCATGGGACCGTCCGGTTCGGGGAAGTCAACCCTGCTGCACTGCCTGGCGGGCCTGGACCGGCTGACCGAGGGACGGGTGCTGATCGGGGACATCGACCTGGGTTCGCTCGACGACAAGGCCATGACGCTGCTGCGCCGTGAGCGCATCGGGTTCGTGTTCCAGGCCTTCAACCTCGTCCCCACCCTGACGGCGCAGGAGAACGTCGTTCTCCCGCTGACCTTGGGCGGCAAGAAGCCTGACCGGGCCTGGCTAGGGGAACTGGTGCGGTCGCTGGGGATCGCTGATCGCCTTGACCACCGGCCCGCCGAGCTGTCCGGCGGCCAGCAGCAGCGGGTGGCGACCGCCCGGGCGCTGGTCACCCGGCCCGACCTGATCTTCGCGGACGAGCCTACCGGCAACCTCGACTCCAGGTCGGCGACCGAGTTGCTCACCCAGATCCGCCGGGCCGTCGACGAATACCACCAGACCGTGATCATGGTCACCCACGATCCGCATGCTGCCGCGTACGCCGACCGGGTGCTGTTCCTGGCCGATGGCCGGGTGGTCCGGGAACTGAGTGCGCCCACCGCCGACCGGGTGCTCGACACGATACGGGAACTGGGTCAGGCCAGCGAATGAAGATCGCGCTCGCTTTGCCTAGGGAGGCAGATCATGTGGCGGGTCACCTTGAAAGGGGTCGTGGCGCATCGGCTGCGTTACGCGCTGACCGCGCTGGCGGTGCTGCTCGGCGTGGCGTTCATCGCCGGTACGTTCGTGCTCACCGACACGATGAATAATTCGTTCAACGGCCTGTACAGCCAGATGTACCAGGGCACCGCCGCAGTGGTCAGGGCCACGCAGCCGTTCAACCCAGGCACCAACTTCGCCAACCAGCGCCAGCTGATCGACGCCAGCCTCGCGACCACGGTAGCTAGGGTGCCTGGCGTACAAGCGGTGGCGCTCGACACCGAGGGCTACGCCCGGATCGTCGGCAAGAACGGTAAGCCGATCGGCACGGTGGGCAACGGCGCGCCGACGCTCGGCTTCGGATGGACCGATGTGACGGCGCTCGACCCGTTCCGGCTGCTGGCCGGCGGGCAGCCGCCGCGCAGCCCCGACCAGGTGGTGATCGACAAGCACTCGGCCGACGTCGGCGGCTTCAAGGTCGGCGACACCGTACGCATCCTCACCCAGCAGGGTTCCGGCATCTACACGATCACCGGCATCGTCACCTTCGGCAGCTCGGACAACCTGCTCGGTGCGACGACCGCGGGCTTCGACCCGGTGACCGCCGCGAAGCTGCTCGCCCAGCCGGGCAAGACCGACGCGATCGACGTGGAATCCGCCCCAGGCGTCTCGGCCGCCACGCTCGTCACCCGGATCCAGAACGCCATCCACAACCCAGGCATCGAGGTGGTCAGCGGCGCGTCCGTCACCGCGGAGGGCGAGCAGGCCGCCCACCAGGACCTGAGCATCATCGGTGACTTCCTGCTCGCGTTCGGCCTCATCGCGCTGTTCGTCGGGGCGTTCGTCATCTTCAACACGTTCTCGATGGTCGTCGCCCAGCGGCAGCGTGAGCTCGCCCTGCTGCGCGCCGTCGGCGCAAGCCGCGGCCAGGTGCTGGCCATGGTCCTCGGCGAGTCGGTGGTCATCGGCCTGATCGCGTCGGGCGCCGGCGTGATAGCCGGCATCGGCCTGGCCATGGTGCTCAAGGCGGGCATGGCGGCGCTGGGCATCAGCCTGCCGGGCAGCGGGCTCGTCGTCAGTCCGCGGACGGTGCTCTTCGGCCTGCTCGCCGGGACCCTGGTCACCGCCGCATCGGCGATCGTTCCCGCCCGCCGCGCGGCCACGATCCCACCCGTCGCCGCCTTGCAGGACGCGGCGGCCGAGCCGCGCCAGCCATCCGTCCAGCGCTCCGTGAGCCGCCTGATCGTGGGGATGCTCGGGGTGGTGATCTTGAGCATCGGATTGTTCGGTCACACGGGCGACCGGGTCGAGCTCGTCGGCATCGGCGCCGCGGCGGTGTTCATCGGCGTGGCCGTGCTCAGCACGTTCGCCGTCCGCCCGGTCTGCCGCGTGCTCGGCGTCCCGCTGGCGCGCAGCGGTCCGGCCGGCATGCTAGGGGAGCGTAGCGCCATCCGCACCCCGGCGCGCACCTCGGCGACGGCCGCGGGATTGATGGTGGCCGTGGCGATGGTGTCGATGATCACGATCATGGCGTCGTCGCTCAAGGCCTCGGCCGATTCAACCATCACGTCCGCGCTGCGTGCGGACTTCGTGGTCGCCACCGGGGCGCAGGCCGGCGGCTCTGGCGGCCTCAGCCCCAACCTGGAGCGGTCGCTGGCCGCGCTCCCGCAGGTCAGCGACGTCGCGGGCATCCGCTCCGGCGTGGTGAAGATGTTCGGCACCGTGACCCCGGTGGTCGCCGCGGACCCGGCGAAGGCCGCGCAACTGGTCGACATGGGCGTGACCCAGGGTGAGCTGGCCACCATGACTCCGACCGGAATCGGCGTGTCGGTGCAGGTCGCGTCCAGCCGGCACCTGCAGCTAGGTAGCACGGTCGCGGTGACCTACCCGACGACGGGTACCAAGGAATACACCGTGCAGGTCATTTACAGCGTCCGTGACGTGGCCGGCGACTACATCCTCCCGCTCGCCGCGGCGCAGGCGAACTTCCCGTCCTCGCTCGACATCGCGATCATGGTCAAGCTCGCCCCCGGTGTCACCGCTGACGCGGCCCGGCCTGCGATCAGCCGGGTGCTCGCCGCGTACCCGACCGCCACGCTGCAGAACCAGGACCAGTACAAGGCCTCGCAGACGCAGAGCTACAACACGCTCCTGAACCTCGTGTACGAGCTGCTCGCGCTGGCGGTGCTCATCGCCTTGATCGGCATCGCCAACACCCTGGCCCTGTCGATCTACGAACGGACCCGGGAGCTCGGCCTGTTGCGGGCCGTCGGCGCCACCCGCGGCCAGCTGCGCTCGATGGTGCGCGCCGAGGCGCTGGTGATCTCGGCGTTCGGCGCGCTCGAGGGGCTGGTGCTCGGTGCATTCTTCGGCTGGGCGATCGTCGACTCGATGCACTCGCTGGGCGTCACCCAGCTGGCCTTCCCCGTCTCGCAGCTGCTCATCGTGACGGTCGTGGCCGCGCTGGCCGGCCTGCTCGCCTCGATCGCGCCAAGCAGGCGGGCCGCCAGGCTCAATATCCTGCAGGCGGTCACCACCCAATGACGCCCGGGCCGAGCCCGTCGAGCTTGTCAGCTTCGTCATGACCCGCGAGATGCTCTGCGGCATCAGGGACCGGGCCGAGCAGTCAGGAACGAGTCCCTGATTACCTGGTCGATGTGCCGGAGAGCGGCATCCAGCACGGCCGCGACTACGATGGCTCCTCAGAACGGGTTCTCAACCGGGAGGTTTCATGACGCCGGACCCCGGCCGGGTGTCGATCTATGACTGGGCGGTCCCGGCGAACCTTCAGCCGGAACCGATCACCGTCGAAATCTGGCGAAGCCTGCCCCAGGAGTTCTGCCGGCAGGTCGAGCTGGTCAACGGCCAGGTGGTGCGCAGCGAGAAACCCAGCCGCGCCCATCAGGCCGCGGCCATGCGGGTGGCGGCGATGCTCGATGAGGCCGCGCAGGGGCACATAGAACGCAACCCCGGCACGTGCCTGGACACCAGCAGTGACTTCGACGTCCTGTTGTGGGAAGTCCCTGCGGCCACGATCCGCAGCCCGGACGCCGCGCTGTTCGACTGCGCCCCCAACGATGTCCGGCCGTTGCCCGCTTCACTGGTGAAGGTCGTCGTCGAGGTCGTCTCGCCGGGCAGCCGAAAGGCCGACAAACTGGACAAGATGGCCGAGTATGCCGACGCGGGCATCCCCTTCTACTGGCTGGTCTGGCTCTCCGACGATCACGTGCTGTCCATTGACGTTCACGTGCTCGATCACACCCTGGGCTACTACCGGCTCTTCCGCACGCTGACCCCGGAACAGGAAGTCAGCACCGTCGAGGTCCCGATCAGGGTGCAGGTCGACTGGCGTCGGCTCACCCATCTGGTCAGGGCGTGAACCACCGGTCGTTCGGCCTGATCTACCCGCCCTGATCACCTCGGAGATCCCGTACCGCACCTCGGCGATGAGCAGCGATCGGCCCCTGGCTCCGGGATCCGCCGGCGGACGGGCCCGCAGGCCGGGGACTTTGGTCCTCGCATCACCGGGCGTTCGGCTCTCACCTTCCCGCGTGCAGCGGGAGTGACGTAGGGAGGAGGCCGCCAAGACGCGGCCTGGACGAACGGAGTGCGCAATGAGCGTGACCACTACGACGGGAGCAAAGGTTTACGAAGCCCCGGGACAAGCAGGCAGCCCGGTGGAGGTCAAGTCCCGCTACGAGAACTTCATCGGCGGCCACTGGGTGGCACCGGTGGACGGGCAGTACATGAGGGACCTGTCGCCCGCCACAGCCAGGCAGTTCACCGAGGTTCCGCGGTCGACCAAGGAGGACATCGAACTGGCTCTCGACGCCGCCCACGCGGCCAAGGACTCGTGGGGCGAGACGTCGCTGACCGAGCGCGCCAGGATCCTCAACCGGATCGCCGACGTGATCGAGGAGCATACCGAGATGCTGGCGGTCGCCGAGACCTGGGACAACGGCAAGCCGGTCCGGGAGACGCTCGCGGCGGACATCCCGCTGGCCGCGGACCACTTCCGGTACTTCGCCGGGGAAACCCGCGCGCTGACCGGGACGAGCACCGAGATCGACAAGGACACCGTGGCCTACCACTTCCACGAGCCGCTGGGTGTGGTCGGGCAGATCATCCCGTTCAACTTCCCGCTGCTGATGGCTGCGTGGAAGCTAGCGCCCGCCCTGGCCGGCGGAAACTGCACGGTGATCAAGCCCGCCTCGTCGACCCCGTGGTCGATCCTGAAGCTGGCCGAGCTGATCGGCGACATCGTGCCGCCGGGCGTGCTCAATATCGTGACGGGCCCCGGCGGCGAGATCGGCAAGGCGCTGGCGACCAGCAGGCGGATCGCCAAGATCGCGTTCACCGGCGAGACGGTCACCGGCCGGCTGATCATGCAGTACGCGGCGGAGAACATCATCCCGTCCACCACCGAGCTGGGCGGCAAGTCGCCCAACGTGTTCTTCGCCGACGTCATGGATGCCGACGACGCGTTCCTGGACAAGGCGGTCGAGGGCCTGGTGCTGTACGCCTTCAACAAGGGCGAGGTGTGCACCTGCCCGTCCCGGGCCCTGATCCAGGAATCCATCTACGACCGGTTCATGGAGCGCGCCCTGGAGCGGATCGGCCGGATCAGGCAGGGCAACCCGCTCGACCTGAGCACCCAGATGGGCCCGCAGAACTCCAAGCAACAGCTCGACAAGATCATGTCCTACGTCGACATAGGCCTGCAGGAGGGCGCCGAGCTGCTGATCGGCGGTAAGCAGCCCGAACTGGACGGCGAGCTGGCGGACGGCTACTTCTTCGAGCCGACGGTGCTCAAGGGCCACAACAAGATGCGGGTCTTCCAGGAGGAGATCTTCGGCCCGGTCCTGGCCGTGACCACGTTCAGGGACGAGGCCGATGCCCTCGAGATCGCCAACGACACCCTCTACGGGCTGGGCGCCGGCGTGTGGACCCGCAATGGCAGCCTGGCCTACCGCATGGGCCGGGCCATCAAGGCCGGCCGGGTGTGGACCAACTGCTACCACCAGTACCCGGCAGGCGCGGCCTTCGGCGGTTACAAGATGTCCGGTGTCGGGCGTGAGCTGTACCGCGAAACGCTCACCGAGCACTACAGCCAGACCAAGAGCCTGCTGGTCAGCTACAGCGACCAGCCTCTCGGGCTGTTCTGACCGGCGGATACGAGACAGCGATGACATACCAGGATGGCCAGCCTCCCGTCGACCGGGTGACGGCTACGCCCGCGGCGCTGGACGCGCTGGCCCGGGTGCGCGAGCAGCGGGGGGCGGTCATCCTCTACCAGTCCGGCGGCTGCTGCGATGGCAGCCTGCCGGTCTGCCTGGAGCAGGGGGACTTGCGTCTCGGCGGCGGCGACGTGCTGCTCGGGTCGGTCGGCGGCTGCCCGGTCTACATTGACGACCGCCAGTACGCGGTCTGGAAGCACACCCAGCTCATCATCGACGTCGGCGAGGGGGAGCCCGAGGGCTTCTCCTTGCCGGCCGGCGATGACCGGCATTTCATTACCAGGTCCCGCGTGTTCTCCGCCACGGAGCTAGCCGCCCTGCGGGGGATGAAAGGAGAACCGTCGTCATGAGCGACCCCATAGGAACCTCGGCTGTCACCGTCTGTGCCGTCAGGGAAACGGCGCCGGGCGAGCAGCGTGTCGCGCTAGTGCCCGAGTCGGTCCCGGTCCTAGCCCGCGCCCAGGTGCACGTGCTCATCGAGTCCGGCGCAGGTGCCGCGGCGTCCTTCCCCGACAGCGCTTACGAACGAGCCGGGGCGGAAGTCGTCAGCAGGAACGAGGCGATCGACAGAGCCGGCATCCTCGTCAGCGTCGGCGCGCCCGCGCCGGATCTGCTCGCCCGGTTGCGCGACGGTCAGGCGGTCATCGGCATGCTGCGGCCGCTGGTCCAGCCGGACCTGGTCCGCCAGCTGGCCGGGGCCGGGGTGACCGCGATCAGCCTGGACGGGCTGCCGCGGACCGTAAGCAGGGCCCAGTCCATGGACGCGCTCACCTCCCAGGCCAACGTGGCCGGCTACAAGGCGGTACTGGTCGCCGCCGATAACTTCGGCCGGTTCTTCCCCATGCTGATCACCGCGGCCGGGACGAGCCGGCCCGCCACTGTCCTCGTCCTCGGCGCGGGCGTGGCCGGCCTGCAGGCCATGGGTACCGCCCGTCGGCTCGGCGCCGTGGTGACCGGCTACGACATCCGGCCGGAGACCCAAGAGCAGATCGAGTCCGTCGGCGCCAGGTTCCTGAAGCTCGAATCGGTCGCCTCGGCGGCGGGTGAGGGTGGGTACGCCCGGGCGCTGACCGCCGATGAGCAGTTCGCCCAGCAGGCCGAGCTCGCCGCGCAGATCGCCCGTTTCGACGTCATCATCGCCACTGCTCAGGTGCCGGGCCGGCGGCCGCCGCTGCTGGTCACCGCCGAAGCCGTCAAGGGCATGCAGGCCGGCGCCGTCCTGGTCGACCTGGCCGCGAGCAGCCTGGGCGGGAACATCGAAGGCTCGGTGGCGGACCAGACGGTCATGACCGAGAACGGCGCGCGGATCATCGGGGCGGGCAGCCTGCCCGCTCAGGTGCCCACCGCTGCCTCCGCCGCCTACTCGCACAACATCGCCGCGCTGCTGGCCGAGCTGATCCGCGACGGCGCGCTGACGATCGACCCCGCCGACGAGATCCAGGCCGGCGTGGTCATCACGCACCAGGGCCAGGTGATCCACCCAGCGGTGACCGCTGCGCTCGGACCGGCAACTGAGGAGGCAGCCGATGACCACCGGCCTGATGTCTGACATCTACATGTTCGTACTGGCCATCCTGGTCGGCTACGAAGTGATCACCAAGGTGCCGTCCACCTTGCACACGCCGCTGATGTCGGCGTCCAACGCCATTCACGGCATCGTCATCGTCGGGGCCTTCATCACCGCGTCCCAGGCCCGCACGGACGCGGGCTACGCGCTGGCCTTCGTGGCCGCGTTCTTCGCCGGGATGAACGTCGTCGGCGGCTACAGCCTCACCGACCGGATGCTGCAGATGTTCCGTAAGCGGCCCGTGCCGCCCGCTCACGACGGGACGAAGGAGCTGTCATGAACTCCGTCACCATCGCCGTGGACCTGGCTTACCTGGTGGCCGCCGCCGGCTTCGTCGTGGCCCTGCACCTGATGAACTCCCCGGCCACCGCCCGCAAGGGCAGCCGGCTGTCCTGGCTGGGCATGATCGTGGCGGTGGCCGCGGCGCTGACCAGCATCATCCACGACGCCACGATCACCACCACCGGGTGGATCGTGCTGTCCGTCGGCGGCGCCGGCGGCGCGGCGGTCGGACTGATCATGGCCCGCCGGGTCAAGATGACCGACGTCCCGCAGGTGGTCAGCATCTTCAACGCGGTCGGCGGGGGCGCCGCCGCCCTGGTGGCGGCCGGCGACTTCGTCCGCCTGGCCGGCGGCGCCGGCATCTCCAGCCGGGTGATGATCGCGACCGTCCTCGACGTCATCGTCGGCCCGGTCACCTTCTCCGGCTCGCTGATCGCCGCGGGCAAGCTGCAGGGCTGGGTCAGTTCGAGTCCCGTGGTCTTCCGAGGCGCCCGCCTCATCACCGCCGCGCTCACCGTCGTCGGGGTCGGGGCGAGCTGCTACCTGCTGGCCGGCCACGACTCGACCGCCATGCTGATCCTGGTCGTATGCGCCGCCCTGGCCTTCGGCGTCACCATGACGATGCCGATCGGCGGGGCGGACATGCCCGTGGTCGTCGCCTTGCTGAACTCCTTCACCGGCATCGCCGTGGCCATCGCCGGCTTCGTCATCGACAACGGCGGCCTGATCATCGGCGGTGCGCTGGTCGGCGCCTCCGGTGGCATCCTCACCGTGCTCATGGCCCGGGCCATGAACCGCTCGGTCATCAGCGTCATGCTCGGCGGCTTCGGCACCGGCGACAGCGGTCCGGCCACCGGCCCGGCCGCGGTCGGCGCGGGCGCCAGCATCCGGCGGATCTCCGCCGAGGACGCCGCCATCCAGCTGGCCTACGCCAGCAAGGTCATCATCGTCCCCGGCTACGGGCTGGCCGCCGCGCAGGCCCAGCACGAGGCGGCCGAGCTGGCCGCATTGCTGCAAGAACACGCGACCGTGTTCTTCGCCATCCACCCGGTGGCCGGCCGGATGCCCGGCCACATGAACGTGCTCCTGGCCGAGGCGAACGTTCCCTACACCGACCTGAAGGAGATGGACGCGGCCAACCCCGAGTTCCCGACCGCGGACGTGGCCCTGGTCGTCGGCGCTAACGACGTCACCAACCCGGCCGCCCGCCGCCCGGGCAACCCGGTATCAGGCATGCCGATCCTGAACGTGGACCAGGCCAAGAGCGTCATCGTGATCAAGCGGTCCATGGGACACGGCTACGCCGGGATCGACAACGAGCTGTACATCGACCCGAAGACCGGCATGCTCTTCTCCGACGCCAAGGCCGGCCTGGCCGAGATCATCGCCTCGGTCAAGGCCCTGGTCGCCAGCTGACGTCATACCGGTTCATCGAACTGGGAGGGGTTACCTGGCCGCTGCCCTCTGGTACCTGACCAGCCGACCGTCACTCGGCAGGCCCGCGGCGGTCAGGCCGCCTCCGCGGGCGCCTCGGTGAACTGGCTGTTGTACAGGGCGTAGTAG
>Ga0187805_10000613_pt1 | contig 11961 bp, 10 predicted proteins | sample NC_wetland_sal_i_6_FD_132965 | JGI IMG/M metagenome (GOLD analysis project Ga0187805, IMG submission 132965) | Wetland sediment microbial communities from Neuse River Estuary, North Carolina, USA - Control_5 | ecosystem: Environmental > Aquatic > Freshwater > Wetlands > Sediment | place: USA... | reverse complement strand
TTCCTGCGCGAGGCACCGGAGTTCGAGCGGATGCTCGCCAGAGACGGGATCTTGCTGATCAAGTTCTGGTTCTCGGTGTCCAGGGCAGAGCAGCTGCGCCGGTTCGTCGGCCGGCAGGTTGATCCGGTCAAGCGATGGAAGCTCAGTCCTGTTGACCTGGCCTCGCTGGACAAGTGGGACGAGTACACCGAGGCGAAGGAAGCCATGTTCTTCTACACCGACGTGGCCGACGCACCCTGGACCGTGGTCAAAAGCAACGACAAGCGGCGGGCGCGCCTGGAAGCGATACGGTACGTGCTGTCCCGAGTCTCGTATGAAGGCAAGGACGAAGACCTGGTCGGCCAGCCCGACCCTCTTCTTGTCGGCCCGGCTCCGCTGCTGCGGGATAGCAGCGAGCGCACCCGCCACCTAGCCGTCGCCTCGGCCAGCTAACTCCGGCCACCGGGCCGCGAGCGTGACGCTCGGCCGCTCGAGCACGAGCCAGTCGCAGGGCGGTCGGTTGGACACCTCGCCGGGCGGCCAGACAGTGATCTGCATCGCTCGGGAGCCCGGCCGGCCGACGTCGGCCCAGCGCGCCGTGCTGTCCGCGAGCCGCGCAGTCAGCGCCGGCCCGCCCGGGCCGAATCCGCGCAGCAGCGCGCCGGACCAGCCGTCGGCCCGCAGCGGGCTGGCCGGTTCGGGCGCGAGGTCGGCTGGCAGCAGAATGGCGGCGCCTAGCTGGTCGGCTGTCGTCGCGCCGTCGATCAGCGCACCGAACGGGGGCAGCGGGGCCAGCCGGAGCCAGCCGCCGGGCGCGGCCAGCACGGTGAGCCGGTCGAGCCCGCACGCGGTCATCGTCAGCCACAGGTCCAGGTCCGCGAGCTCGGCCACGCCCGCCAGCGGCACCTGAACCGATGCGTCGCAGGCCTCCCCCGCCAGCGCCGCACGCAACGCCGCGGCATCCACCGGGCTGCCGTCCGACATCTGGAACACCAGCGCCGCCGGCTCCCCGAGACGCATTACCGCCTCCGGTCCGGCGAACGCTCCCAGCATGCGCACGAAGCCGCAGCGCCACGCCGACGTGCTGCGCCAGCACGCACCGGCTCGCTCCAGCCCTATCGAGAGCTGGATGCCCCGGATCGACAGCGGCAGGACCAGCCGTCCCGCCGGGACCAGCTGATCCAGCCAAGCGGGGGCGATGTCCCACGCTCCGGCGGTCACGATGATGCGGTCGTACGGCGCGCGCAGCGGGTCGCCGAAGCCGCCGTCCGCGCACTGAACCGTGACCCCGTCGAAGCCGGTGGCGCGCAGGCTGGCCCGGGCCCGCGCCACTAGCTCCGGGTCGATGTCGATGGTCACGACCTCGCCGCCGGCGCCGACAACAACGGACATCACCGCGGCGTTATAGCCGCTGCCGGTGCCGATCTCGAGGACTCGGTGACCGGGCCGCAGGTCCAGCTGATCCAGCATGATCGCCATCATGGCTGGCTGCGACGATGAGCTCACGGGCAGACCGTCCGGTCCGCATTTGATGACGAATGCCTCGTCCCGGTAGGCCGCAGCCGGGCCTATCTCCGGCACGAACACGTGCCGCGGGACTTGCTCGAACGCCTCCAGGACCGACTCGCTCAGCGGATGGCCGTGACGGCGTAGCTCGCCGGCGAGTCTGGCGCGCGCGGCAGCAGGCCGGGCTGCGCCGGGGACGGCGTGATCTGACTCAGGAGACTCTGGCTGACCGGTCGTGTTCGTCTGGGCGGGCTCGCGAGGCTGCATGGCGCGACCACCTCCCGTCTCCACCATAGGCGTGCGCGACGCCGGGACGGCCGGGATGCTGCACGAGCTGTGAGTTCAGCCGCCCGGCGCGCGCAGGCGCGCGACGGCGTACAACGCGATGCTCGCCGCGACGCCCGCGTTCAGCGACTCCGCCCGGCCCGTGATCGGGATCCTGGCCACGACGTCGCAAAGCTGCGTGACGAGCCGGGACATGCCCTTGCCCTCCGAGCCGACGACCAGCACCAGCGGCGAATCCGCTAGGTCCAGGTCGCCCACGTCGGCGGAACCCGCGGCATCGAGGCCGGCCACGAACAGCCCGTCCGCTTGATATGAAGCCAGCGCCCTGGCCAGGTTCGCCGTCTGGGCGACTCGCACCCTGGCCAGCGCCCCGGCCGAAGCCTTCCAGGCGCCGGCGGTCACGCCGGCGGACCGGCGGGCGGGAACCAGCACGCCGTGCCCGCCGAACGCGGCGACCGAGCGCACCACCGCCCCGAGGTTGCGCGGGTCGGTGACGCCGTCCAGCGCGACAATGAGCGGCTGCTGGCCAGCATCGCGAGCGGCCTGGACGAGATCAGCGGGATCGGCGTAGGAGTAGCGCCTGATGCGTAGTGCCAGGCCCTGGTGGATTGCGCCGCCCGTGATCCGGTCCAGCTCGGCCCGGCCCGCCTCCACTACCGGGATCCCGGCGTCAGCCGCGAGCATCACGGCCTGGCCGATCCGCTCGTCGCTGTCGAGCCGGGGGCCTACGTGCAACGCGGTCGCGGGCACGCGCGCGAGCAGCGCCTCCAGCACCGCATTCCGGCCGGCTACCAGTTCGGCGGCGCTGCCACCGCCACGACCCTGACTGCCACGGTCCGTACCGGCCCGGTCCTGACTGCCTCGGCCCGCTCCGGTACGAGCCAGCGCACCGCCGTCGCGGCCGCTTGCTGCCTGCCCAGCCCGGTCGTGGCGCGCACGGGCCGGACCGGTCCGCGGCTGGCTTTCCTTGCCCTGAGCCGACCGCTTCGCCTGGGCCGCCGCCCGGCGCTGGGCGGGATGACCTGGCCGCAGCTCGGCAGGCGGCGTCGGACCTTTGCCTTCGAGCTTGCGCTTGCCGTAACCGCCGGTGCCGGGCCGCGGCTTGCCCGACTTGGTCCAGCCGCCCGGTGATTTTGCTTGCCCGGTGGGACGACCCCCCGAACCCCCCCGCGGCGCTGGTCCGGGGCGACGACCCCCCGAACTTCCCCGCGGCCCGGTCACGTGCGCAGCTCCCAGCGCGGCCCCCGCGGCGTGTCCTCAACGTGCACGCCAGCCGCCAGCAGCTGGGCCCGGATCGCGTCGGCGGCCGCATAGTCCGTGCGCGCCCTGGCGGCCTCTCGCTGCTCGAGCGCGACACCGATCAGCGCGTCCACTACGAGCCGCAGGTCGCCGACGGCGGTGGCCTGCGTCCACGGCGGCGCGAGCGGGTCAAGCCCGAGCACCGCGAGCATCGCCCTGGCGTCGCCGAGCCACTTAGCGGTGCCCGCGGCGTCGCCAGCAGACAGCGCCGCGTTCCCCTCCCGGATGCTGTCATGCACCAGCGCGAGCGCCTGCGGGACGGCCAGGTCGTCATCCATCGCGGCGGTGAAGGCCGCAGGTAGCGATGCGATGTCTGCGGCCACGGCGTCGGCACTCACGCCGTCAGGGCCGACCAGCTCGGCGGCCCGGGTCACGAAGCCCTCGATCCGCCGGTAGGCTGTCGCCGCCTCCGCCAGCGCGGCAGGCGAGTAGTCGATCTCCGAGCGGTAGTGCGCCTGGCCCAGGTAGTAGCGGAGTTCGGCCGGACGCACCTCGGTCACCATCGCGTCGACCAGCAGCGAGTTGCCGAGAGACTTGCTCATCTTCTCGCCGCCGATGCGGACGAGTCCGTTGTGCAGCCAGTACCTGGCGAAGCCATCGCCCACCGCGTGCGACTGGGCCACCTCGTTCTCATGGTGCGGGAAGATGAGGTCCAGGCCGCCGCCATGGATGTCGAAGGTCGGGCCGAGGTACTTCGTCGACATCGCCGAGCACTCCAGGTGCCAGCCCGGCCGGCCCGGCCCCCACGGTGTCGGCCAGGACGGCTCGCCCGGCTTAGCGCCCTTCCACAGGGCGAAGTCGCGCGGGTCGCGCTTCGCCGCGTTGTCCTCGGTGTCCTCGGCCGCTTTCATGTGGTCGAGCCGCTGACCGGACAGCGCGCCGTAATCCGGGAACGAGCGCACGTTGAAGTAGACGTCGCCGGCGGCTGCGTAGGCGTGCCGGGTGTCGATCAGCCGCTGCATCAGCGCGATCATCTCCGGGACGTGGCCAGTCGCACGGGGCTCCACATCCGGCGGCAGGCAGCCGAGCACGTCATAGGCACGGGTGAAGGCGCGCTGGTTGCGCTCCGCGACCGCCCACCACGGAACTTCCTCGTGCATGGCGACATGGAGAATCTTGTCGTCGATGTCGGTCACGTTCCGGCAGTACGTCACCTGATAGTGCGAGGCCCGCAGCCAGCGTACCAGGATGTCGAAGCTGACCCCGGACCTGATGTGGCCGATATGCGGCGGCGCCTGCACGGTAGCGCCACACAGGTACAGCGAGACCCGACCGGGCTGAAGCGGGGTGAACTCGCGCACCGAGCGCGTGGCGGTGTCGTGCAGGCGAAGCGTCACGGCCCCAAGGCTACGGGATGCGTGCGCGTGGCCAGCTAGCACCGCAGGTCGTCCCGTATGTTGGAGGACGTGCGCGGGCCCGACGACGTAACCAGGCGCGCCCGCCTGGCTACTCGCTTCGCCGGCCTCGCTCCCCGTCGTCGGCTCCTGATCATCACGGTCACGCTCGTCGTCGTGGTGGCCGCCGCAGCGTCGGTGGCCGCCACGGTCGCGGCCGGCGGCAGCAACCCGGCCGGCGCGTCCGCGGCGCGCCCGGGTGGTCCGGCCCAGAACCGGCCGGGACCGGTCGTGCTCGTGCCGGGATACGGCGGCGGCACCGGCTCGCTCGACTCGCTGGCGAGCCGCATCCGGGCAACCGGTCGCGCGGCGACGGTGCTGCAACTGCCCGGTACCGGGACCGGCAGCCTGCTCACCGATGCCGCGCTGCTAGCCGAGGCCGTTAACCGCTATCTGCGCCAGGGCGCGCCGTCAGTCGACGTCATCGGCTACTCCGCGGGCGGTGTGGTGGCGCTCATCTGGGCCAGGCACGATGACGGCGCCGCCCGGGCGCGCCGCGTCATCACGCTCGGCTCGCCGTTCCACGGCACGCGGCTCGCCGCCGCGGCCGCGGCGCTGGTGCCGGGCGCGTGCCCGCCGGCCTGCCAGCAGCTTGTCCCGGGCAGCAGCCTGCTGGGCAGCCTTGACGTCGCCGACCCGGCCGGACTGCCGCACTGGATGTCCCTGTGGACGACTGATGATCAGGTCGTGACGCCACCCGATTCGGCCTTGCTGCCGGGCGCCATCGACGTGCAGGTGCAGTCGGTCTGTCCGGCTGCCCGCGTCAGTCACTCGCAGCTGCCTACGAGCCCGGCCGTTGTGGCCATGGTGCTGCAAGCGCTTGGCCGCAGCCCGATGGCGCGGCCGACCGCCGCGGACTGCGTCAGCTCGTGATGTCCTTGCTGGCGAAGTTGGCCCACGCAGCAGCCAGGAACACCACGACGTAGACGGCCTGGATCGCGAACCCCCGGTCGATGTCACGCCACAGGATCGGCTGGCGGAAGAAATCGAGCCAGGACAGCCAGTACCGGGTGGGCAGGTAGGGACTCACCGACGCAGCCGCATTGAGCGCGACGAGCACCCCGCTGGTGACCAGGGCCGCCAGTGCGCCGAGCGCCGCCGCCAGTGACGAGTCGGTCAGCGTCGACAAGAACAGCGCGATAGCCCCGACGCCGAGCATCGACACGGCGATAAACGCCACCGCGCCAGCAGTGCGGGCCAGCACGTCGGCCGGGGTGAGTCCGGTGCCGGATAGCGAGTTCGCGATGACGTTCGTGGTGATCCCGCTTGCCCCCACCGCGACCGGCTTGTCACCGAACAGCAGCCGCCCGGTCAGGTACGACGTGAGCGCGACGGCGATGACGGCGACGAGCACGAACGCGACGAGCGCGATCAGCTTCGCGACCAGCAGCCGGGTCCGTCCAACCGGCCGGGCGAGCAGGTAACGCAGCATTCCCGAGCTGGCCTCGCCGGCGATCGCATCGCCGGCGACAACGGCGACCGCGACGGGCAGGAAGATGGGCAGCACGATGGCGAGCGCCGCCGCCGGGTACAGCGATCCGTTGGACAGTACCGCAGACAACAGCGCCGGACCCTGACCAGGCGGCGGCGCCACGTGCGTGACGGCCACGAACACCGCCACCACCGCGGGCAGCAAGCACAGCAGCAGGATGGTGACCCAGCTCCGCGGCCGGCGCGCCAGCTTGATCAGCTCGACCCGGATCACTGGTCGGCCTCGCCGGCCAGTTCGTCCGCCACTGTCGGCCGCTGCGCTGCGGCCGGGGCGCCGTCGAACTGGTCAGAACCGGAACTGGTCACCGACAGCACCACCTCCTCCAGCGATCGCCGCTCCGGGCCGATCTCGGCGACCCGCAGGCCTGCCGCGATCAGCTCCGCGTTCACCGCCGCCGCGTCGGCGTCCGGGACGATCAGCCGGTCACCGTCCCGCTGCGCGACCCTGCCGTCCAGCACGGCCGCCACCCGATCAGCGTCGGGGCTGCGCACGATGACCCGCCCGGTCGCCCCGCCCAGCGCGGTCAGGTCGTCCTGCAGCACCAGGCGACCGCGATCCACCACGCCGATCCGGGTGCACAGCTGCTCGACCTCGGATAGCTGATGGCTCGACAGGAACACCGTGGTCCCGGCCGCGTTCAGCTCGGCGAGCAGGCTGCGGATGTCATGGATGCCACGCGGGTCGAGGCCGTTGGTCGGCTCATCCAGCACGAGCAGGCGTGGCGACCGGAGCAGCGCGGCCGCCAGCCCGAGCCGTTGTCGCATGCCGAGCGAGTACTTCCGCACCGGCCGGTCATCGATCCCGCCGAGTCCCACCCGGTCCAGCGCCTCGTGGACGCGCCGGCGACGATCCCGGCGGCTGCCCCATGCTGCGCCGTGCACCCTGCTCCCGCTGGCGTCGATCAGCGCCAGGTTGGCCCGGCCAGACAGGTGTGCATAGGCGGCCGGGGACTCGACCAGCGAGCCGATCTCCGGCAGCACCGCGGAGATCTGCTGAGGCACGGGCTGCCCGAGCACCTCGATCGTTCCGCTAGTGGCGTAGACCAACCCGAGCAGCATGCGGACGACCGTGGTCTTGCCCGAGCCGTTCGGGCCGAGGAACCCGTACCGGTCGCCCTCGCGCACGTCCAGGCTGACGCCATCGACCGCCAGCAGCTGGCCGTAGCGTTTCGTCAGGGCCCTGGTAACGATCACGAGTAGCCCGGCAGTTGCAGGGCCGCGCGCTCCAGCGTCGTGGCCGTGACGGTCCCGGTGAGCAGGTAGACAGGCCCGAATGTCGTCGGCGCCAGAAGCACGGTCAGCAGCGGTGTCTGGATGACGACGGCCGTGCCGCTACCGAGCTCGATCGTCGTGCCAGCCGCGGTGGCTGCCTGCAGCACCGTGGCACCGGTGCGGCCAGGCAGCGGGATCACAGCGAATCGGCCGAAGCCGCTGCCGTAGGCGGCTATGTCCGGCAGTCCGGGCACACCAGCCACTTCGCTCGCGCCGCCCAGGCTGGCGGGCAGCGGCGGGCCGTAGCCGTGCAGGATTCGGGCCACGTCAGGCAGGCCGGTGACCACATACCCGGTCGCGCCGTCCGGCGGCGGCGGCGTCACCGCAGCGGCCGACGGCCGCGCCAGACTGACATCGAGAAGCCGGGTGACCAGCACCGGCGCAGTCGCGTCGCGACTGAATATCTCGACTTCGAGCGGCAGCCCGGTGCGCGGGTCCGCCCAGATGTCCACGGCGCTGATGATTGACGTGGCGGAGACGGGAGCGAGGCGGAGCCCAGCAGCGTCGATGCCGCCGACGCGCTGGCCCGGCAGCCGCGACATCCGGGCGTGCGGCCCGGCGTAGCTCGCCAGCCGGCGCGCCAGCTCGGGCGGCAGCAGGTCGGCCGGTCGCGGCAGTCGGGCCGGCTGGCTGCCCACGACCTGAGTGAGCAGGTCGCTGCCGTAGTCCCACTCGAACATGCTGATGACGCCGGCCTGGTAGGTGTCGTTCTCACCCCCCGTGGTGAGCACGTCGGCGCGCCACTGATCTGGCGAGCGGTACCACGCGTATTGATCGGTGCTGCCGTCCAGCAGGGACGTGACATCACCTACGTCAGGCAGGCTGGGCAGGCCGAGCGCGGCGTTGCTCTCGACGTAACCCTGATAGGGAACGCCTGCCGACAACATGATCCGCGCCCGTAGCTGCGCGGCCGAGAGAGCCGCAGCGGGGACCGGCCAGGCAGCGACGGCCGCGGGCAGCGCGCACAGCAACGCCGTCCCCGCTGCGACGATCGCCCAGCGGCGGCTCGCCCGATTGCTGGCTACCCGCATCAGGCGGTGCGCATCACGGCTACCACGACTCAACAGTACGTCCGGCGCCGCGGCACCGGACTAGCGGTCTTTGACCGGTCAGAAGCCTGGACCCTGATCGGCCTGCTGCGGGCTGATCGTGCCGCGCGCGGCGCCAGCCCAGCTCCACGCGTACTCGGGATCCTCGGCGCTGCGAGCCGACTCGGCGAGCAGCAGCGGGCGGAACGTGTCGATCATGACCGCGGTCTCGTCGGTGGTGGTCTTCCCTTCGGCGAGGCCCTGGATGACGGCGTCGACCGCCCCTGGCTGCGGCCCGTGGGTGAACCCGGACGGGTGCAGGGTGATCGAGCCGAGCCCGACGCCTGAGCCCTTCCGTGCCGAGTAGTCACCGGCCACGTAGTACATCATCTCGTCCGAGTCGACGTTGTGATGGTTGTAGGGAATCGGCACCGCCTCGGGATCGAAGTCCAGTGGTCGAGGGCAGAACGAGCAGATGACGAAGTTCGGCCCCTCGAACGTCTGGTGCACCGGCGGGGGTGCATGCGTGCGCTTCACGATCGGCTCGAAGTCGGCGATGTTGAACGCATACGGATACAGATAGCCGTCCCAGCCGACCACGTCGAACGGGTGATAGGCGTACGTGAGCATGGTCAGGCCCGCTGCGGTTCGCACGATTACCGGGACGTCCTCCCCGTCGGCGAGCAGCGGCCCGTCCGGTCCGCGCAGGTCTCGCTCGCAGTACGGCGCGTGCTCCAGGAACTGGCCGAACTGCGACAGGTACCGCCTTGGCGGGCGGATGTGGCCGCGTGCCTCGATGATCAGCGCGTGCACGAAGTCGCTGGCTGGCTGCCAGCGGTGGATGGTGCCGCGCGGCACGATCACGTAGTCGCCGGCGCCAGCCGAGATGCTGCCGTACACAGACTCGAATGCCGCCGAGCCCGACCGCAGGTAGACGGCCTCGTCGCCGGCCGAGTTCCGGTACAGGCCGGACGGGCCGCTGGCAGCGGCGAACGAGATGCGCACGTCGTCATTGGCCAGCAGCAACTGCCTGCCGAGCACCAGATCGCCGCCGACTGGAAGATCCTGGGTACGGAAATGCCGCGGCAGCAACGGATGGTTGGGGACAAGGCGTGCCTCGCCCGCGGCCGTGTGCACGCCTTCACTCTTGACGATCGCGGTCGGCGGGTACCGGTGATAAAGCAGCGATGAATCTGCGGCGAAACCTTCCTCACCCATCAGTTCCTCTGCATACAGGGTCCCGTCTGGGCCGCGGAAGCGGACGTGACGCTTTGCCGGAACCTCGCCTGCAATCCGGTAGTACGGCATATCGTCTCCCTTGACGCGGGCTGGCAGTGAAGCTGCCCTGTGGGCCATTTTCCCGTGACTTGCCCAGGCAGCGCCCACCGGGAACGCCGCCCGCCCCATTCCGTGAGGAAGGACCCGTCAAGCCGATGAGCGCGCAGACCTCGATGGAGGACAGCCCGGCGGGACCCGCCGAGGCGAACGGCGCATCAGGCGCGCTCCGGGCACTCGGCCTGGCCGCCGTCTGCCTGGGCGTCGCCGTGCTCGCAGCAGCCACGTTCGTGCTGTCGTACGCGGGCATCCGCGCGATCGCGCTGCAGGGTGGCATCGAACCGCGATACGCCCGGGGCTACCCGCTGCTAATCGACGCCATGCTCGTGATCGTCCTCGCAGCCGTGCTCGCGCTGCGCGGGGCCGGCCTGCCCAGCCGGTTGCTGGCGTGGCTTACCTTGCTCGTGGTGCTGGCCGCGGCCGCCGGAGCGGACGCGCTGCACGCCACCGGCCGGACGCTCGCGCACAACACCGCTGCTATAACGGCCGCCGTACTGCCGTGGGCGCTGGTGTTCCTCGCGTTCGTGCTGCTGCTCACGATGCTGCGCCACGCCCGGCTGCGCCGCCAGGCGACCGCGCCTAGTCAGACTGTGCCGCCGCCGCTGCCCGTCGCCCCGCTCGCGCTCCCGGCTGCGCCGCTGACAGCGCGCCCGCTCCGGCCGGAGCCCGCGCAGCCGGATGCTGGCCAGCAGAGCCAGCGCCCGCCCGACCTCAGCCACCTCGACCTCGGCCAGCCGGACCTGATCGCGCCCGTCATCCCGCAGCAGGGGCCGGCCGAGCCGACTGGGTTGCCGGTACGGACGCCGCAGCCGTGGCGCTCCGCATCGATCGTGCCCGGCTTCTCCCGCCACCTCGCGTCGGCCACGGTGGCTGACGCGGCCGAGGTCGACGCGCCGGAGTCCGATCTCGCACTTGAGGCGGAAGAGCGAGCCGACGAGCCAGGTGGCGGCGAGCCAGCCTTCAGCGCAGCCGCGAGCGACTGGGCCGGATACAACACGCTGGCCGAGAGCCCGGCTGAATCCGACGACACGGAGCTGCCCGAGGACACCGAGCCAGCCGAAGCCGAGCTACCCGATACCACGCAGCTTGCTGACAGCCCGCTGGTAGCCGATATCGCCGAGCTCGCAGACGGCACCGAGCTAGCCGACAGCGCCGTTGCTGACCCGGCCGACCTCGTGGCCGGCGAGCCCGATGCGGACTATCTGACCGACGACGAGCCGGCGTCGGCATTCGATGATGCCGACGCAGCAGCTGGCGAAGCCGGGCCTGATTCGGGTCAGGCAATCGCTGGGACCCACGAGCCCGCCGATGAGGAGGACATGCCGGTGTTTCACCGGATGTGGAGCTCGCCGACGCCACCCGATAGCTGACGGCTGCGGTTGGCCGTGCCGACGAGCCGCGAATCCGCCCCGGGCCGGCGGTCAGACTGGGACTACGAGCGCGGTGGCGATCGCCGCGATGCCCTCGCCGCGCCCGGTCAGCCCCAGGCCGTCGCTCGTGGTGGCGGACAGGCTGACCGACGCGCCGCCGAGGGCGGCCGCCAGAGCGCGCTCGGCTTCCGCCCGCCTGGCCGAGATGCGTGGCCGGTTGCAGATGACCTGGACGGCCACGTTCCCGATGGCGAACCCGGCGGCACGGGTCAGCCGCGCGCTCTCCCCGAGCAGCGCCGACCCCGGTGCTCCAGACCACTCGGGGCGGTCGGTGCCGAACTGGCTGCCCAGGTCGCCGAGGCCGACCGCCGACAGCAGGGCGCTGCACACCGCATGGGCCGCCACGTCGCCGTCGGAGTGACCGCTCAGGCCGTTCTCGCCCGGCCACAGCAGGCCGGCCAGGTACAGCGGCCTACCTGCCGCGATGGGATGAACGTCAACGCCGATGCCGACTCGCGGCAGCTCGGGCACAGCGGTCAGGACGCGAGAATCTCGTCGAGCAGAGCCTCGGCCTTGTCCTCGTTGGTCTTCTCGGCGAGAGCCAGCTCGCTGACCAGGATCTGCCGGGCCTTGGCCAGCATCCGCTTCTCGCCGGCCGACAGGCCACGCTCGCGGTCCCGGCGCCACAGGTCCCGCACGACCTCCGCGACCTTGTTGACGTCACCCGAGGCGAGCTTCTCAAGGTTGGCCTTGTACCGGCGGGACCAGTTGGTCGGTTCCTCGGTGTAAGGGGCACGCAGCACGTCGAAGACGCGCTCAAGCCCTTCCTGCCCGACCACGTCGCGGACGCCGACGAGCTCGGCGTTGTCCGCGGGAACGCGCACGGTCAGGTCACCCTTGTCGACCTTCAGCACGAGGTAGGTCTTGTCCTCACCCTTGATCACACGGGTTTCGATTTCCTCGATCCGAGCAGCCCCATGGTGGGGGTAGACAACGGTGTCG
>Ga0187805_10000612_pt1 | contig 11974 bp, 10 predicted proteins | sample NC_wetland_sal_i_6_FD_132965 | JGI IMG/M metagenome (GOLD analysis project Ga0187805, IMG submission 132965) | Wetland sediment microbial communities from Neuse River Estuary, North Carolina, USA - Control_5 | ecosystem: Environmental > Aquatic > Freshwater > Wetlands > Sediment | place: USA... | reverse complement strand
TCGTCGAACCAGCCGGCTTCAGGTTCGAGGCTTCGACCAATCCAGCCTCGGTCGGTGCCGCCGTGGACGCGGCGATGCCGGGGGGTCTGTCTTCGTTTTCGTTGGTCGCGATGTTCGATGCCGCGAAAATTGCCGACGCGGGTTTAATTGCGCGCAATTTTATCAGGGGCGACAGGATTCATCCGATGGGGATGCGTGGCACGCGGAAGGTTCATGACGTTTTTGTCGATCGCAAATTGCCCCGCGCGAGGCGCGAGCGCTTCCCGGTGGTCACGGTCGGCGGCGAAATCGCGTGGCTTCCGGGGCTTGCGCGCGCTGACTGCGCGCTGGTGACCAAGGCCACCGAAACGATACTGCGCGTTAAGGCGTTTGAAATCGCGGCTTAGCGCCTCACCACGTTGCGTGGGCCTCAACGCGCGTGATATTTTCTAATGTGATGAACCAGTTTTCCCGCAGTATCGCCCTGTGGCTGGTGCTGGGACTGATGTTCCTGCTGCTGTTCAATATCTTTAGCAGGCAACAGCCCAAGGAACCCGAGATAATTTTCTCCGACTTCCTCAACCAGGTTGAAAAGAACCAGGTTGTCGAGGCAACGATCCAGGGAAATTTAATCAAGGGCGACACGACCAGCGGCGAGCATTTCAAGACCTACGCGCCCGAAGACCCCGACCTGGTCAAGACGCTGCGCGAAAAGGGCGTCAAGATCGCGGCCAAGCCGGTCGAAGGCGATCCGTGGTGGATGGTCGCGCTGGTGCAGTGGTTCCCGATAATCGTGCTCGCGGCGCTGTGGATTTTCTTCATGCGCCAGATGCAAATCGGTGGCGGCAAGGCGATGTCATTTGGCAAGAGCCGCGCCAAGCTGCTGACTGAGAATACGCACAAAGTTACCTTCGCCGACGTGGCCGGAATCGACGAGGCCAAGGACGAACTGGAAGAGATAATTCAATTTTTGCGCGACCCCAAGCGCTTCACCCGCCTGGGCGGCCGGATTCCCAAGGGTGTGCTGCTGGTCGGCCCGCCGGGAACCGGCAAGACGCTGCTCGCGCGCGCGATCGCCGGCGAAGCGGGCGTGCCATTCTTTTCGATCTCGGGCTCGGACTTTGTCGAGATGTTCGTTGGGGTTGGCGCGTCACGCGTGCGCGACCTGTTCGTGCAGGGCAAGAAGCACGCGCCGTGTATCATTTTCATTGACGAGATCGATGCGGTGGGGCGTCATCGCGGGGCCGGTCTCGGCGGCGGTCACGATGAACGCGAACAGACGCTCAATCAGTTGCTGGTGGAAATGGATGGGTTCGAGGCCAACGAGGGCGTAATCCTGGTGGCGGCGACCAATCGCCCCGACGTGCTCGACCCGGCGTTGCTGCGCCCGGGCCGCTTCGACCGCCGCGTGGTGGTGCCGCTGCCCGACGTGAAGGGCCGCGAGGGCATCCTGAAGGTCCACACGCGCAAGGTACCGCTGTCCGACGACGTCGATGGCAGCAAGCTCGCCCGTTCGACCCCGGGCTTTGCCGGGGCCGACCTGGAAAACCTTGTCAACGAGGCCGCGCTGCTGGCGGCGCGCCGCAACAAGGACAAGGTCGAGATGTCGGACTTCGAGCTGGCCAAGGATAAGGTGATGATGGGCGCGGAACGGCGCTCGATGGTGATGTCGGGCTCGGAGCGCAAGATAATCGCCTACCACGAAGGCGGACACGCGCTGGTCGCGATGCTTCAGCCGGGAGCGGATCCGGTCCACAAGGTTACAATTATCGCGCACGGGATGGCGCTTGGCGTGACGCAGCAATTGCCGCTGGACGATCGCTACACCTATCCGCGCGACTACCTGGTGACGCGATTGGCCGTGATGTTCGGCGGCCGCACGGCGGAAGAACTCGTGTTCGGACAGATGACGACCGGCGCGGGCAATGATATCGAAAAAGCGACCGAGCTCGCGCGCAAGATGGTCTGCGAATGGGGCATGAGCAAGGAGCTGGGCCCGATGACGTTCGGCCGGCGCGAGGAACAGATTTTCCTCGGCCGCGATATCGCGCATCATAAGGATTACTCCGAGCAGACCGCGCTTGAGATCGATCGCGAAGTGCGCCGGATCATCGACGACTCGTATCAGAAGGCGCGCCAACTCCTGTCGGATCATCTGCCACTGCTCCACGCGGTCGCCGCCCGGCTGCTGGAGAAGGAAGTGCTCGACGGGAGCGAAATCGAGGCGATGGTGGCGGCGTTCCGCGAAGGGCGCGAGATGCCGCCGTCGCCGGCTGCAGTGCGCACCGATTCTCCGACGCGTCCGGGCGTTGAACCGGGCAAGGAAAAGCGCGCTGAAAACGAAATCCCGGTGCCCGGACTCCCGCCCAAACCGGTCCTCGTCTAGTCGTCTCGGCCGGCGTGGTCGCGCGGCGTGCTGCATCTGATTCGCCGCGGCGAGTCGGTTGCCGCGCGGGTCAGCGGTGAGGAGGAAGTGGGGCCGGTGCGATGCGACGCGCGCGGATTAAACCCAGGTCATCAAGCGATCGAGCCTTGCGCAAGCGGGCGTCCCGACCCCCGTACCTCAAGCTTTACGACGGCCGCATAATCAAGTTCCCCGCCGTGATGGGTGTGCTCAACGTCACGCCTGACTCCTTCTCCGACGGAGGGCGATACCTGGAGCCGGACCGCGCCGTCGAGCACGCGCTTGCAATGGAAGCGGCAGGCGCCGACCTGATCGACGTGGGCGGTGAATCCTCGCGTCCCGCAGGCGCGTCGGAGATACCGGTCGAGGTCGAGCTCGCCCGAGTGAGGCCGGTGCTCGAGCGCCTGGGCAAGCGGCTCGGCGTGCCAATCTCGATTGACACGCGCCGCGCGGAGGTCGCGCGAGTCGCAATCGAGTCGGGCGCGGCGATAATCAACGACATCACTGCCCTCGGGCACGACTGCGAGATGGCGCCCCTGGCGGCGCGAACCAGGTGCGCGGTCGTATTGATGCATATGCGCGGCGGTCTGGCCAATCATATCGAGTTCGCACGCTACCGGGACGTGGTGCGCGAGGTCGTCGAATACCTCCGCGCGCGCGCGCGATTCGCCGCCGCCACAGGAGTTGCGCGCTCGCGAATCATAGTCGACCCGGGACTAGGCTTCGCCAAGACGGCCCAGCATAATCTTAGATTGCTGGCCGCCTTGCCCGAGCTCTGTGCGCTCGGCTATCCGGTATTGGTGGGAGCGTCGCGCAAGAGTTTTGTCGCGCGCATCGCCGGCACGGGCGAGCGGAAGCTGGAATTCGGCAGCGCGACTGCGAACGCGCTGGCAGTGGCTGCCGGCGCGTCGATCGTGCGCGTGCACGACGCAGGCGCGGCCGCCGCGGTGGTGCGAATGGCGGCGGCGATGGCGGGACGGGATCAGCGGTTCAGGCCCAATGCATAACTACATACCCATGATACCGCAGCCGCGATGGCAGGACGTCGTTGACATCCTGATCGTGGCCTACGTGATCTACCGGATCGCGCTTTTGATTCGCGGCACGCGCACGATGCAGATGGTGGTCGGGTTGGTGGTCGTGGGCGGCGCGTTCGTAGCGTCGCAGGTGCTGGGTCTGTTCACGCTCAACTGGCTCTTGAACAACTTCCTTGGTTCGTTGTTTGTGATCCTGGTGGTTATCTTCCAGGCGGACATTCGGCGAGCGCTGACCCGTGTCGGTGCGCAATCCTTCCTCGGCCGCGGCGCGGCTGCGCTGACGCCGGCGGAGGAAATAGCCACCGCGGCGGCGTGGCTCTCGGCGCGTCGAGTCGGCGCGCTGATAGTGATCGAGCAGGAGGATGGGCTCGGTGAGTTCGTCGAAAGCGGAAGAGTCGTTGACGCCAAGGTCTCGCCCGAACTGCTCGAAACGATTTTCGTCAATGGCGCTCCGCTTCATGATGGCGCCGTGATAATCAACGACGACCGGATACTGGCGGCGGCGTGCCTGCTGCCGTTGTCGCAAAACCCAAACGTAAGCCTGGCGCTGGGCACGCGTCATCGGGCGGCGATTGGACTGAGCGAGGACAGCGACGCGGTGGTGTTGGTCGTGTCCGAGGAGGACGGGACGATTTCTCTGGCGCGCGGCGGTGTTCTCAGCCGTGGCCTGGAACCAGCCGAAGTCCTGTCCACGCTGAGGAAGCTGCCGGGTTAGGAAGGAGCGCGCAGGCACAAGAGCGGCGGAACGACGCACGATGAGGCTGAGCAACTTCAAAGATTTCTTCGCAGTTAGCGCCGTGCGGCGGCTCCGCGGCGCCAACCTCGGCCTGCGCCTACTGGCGCTGGTGCTCGCGATTGGGCTGTGGATGTTCGTCAACGCCGGTGAGCGGGGCTCGGTCGAGATGCTCACGGTGCCTATCAGCTATCGCTCGCTGCCGCAGGGGATGGTGATCGTGAACCGCCCGCCGGCCTTTGTGAAAATCGAGGTCACCGGTCCGCGCACCCTGCTCTCGCTGCTGGATCCCGAGCGGCTTACGCTCAAGATCGATCTGCGCAGTGTTGCGGTAGGGCAATCGGAGTTCAAAATATATCCCGCGATGTTCAACGTCGGACGAAATACCGCCGTGACCAGCATCTCGCCCGATCAATTGACGCTCGACGTCGATCGCGTCGTCAGCCGCGAGGTGCCGGTCCATCTGGCGGTGCAGGGCAAGGTTGAGCCGGGCTACACGGTTACCTCGGTCGATATTACCCCGCCGAGCGTCACAATCATGGGGCCGAGCCGTTTCGTCACGCCGCTTACGTCGGTCACCACGGAACCCTTCGACCTGAGGGGACTCGCCTCGGATACCAGCCGCTCGGTTGATATTGCGACGCCCCATCCGTTGTTGGGATTCTCCACCGGTCACGTCGACGCGCGCATCAATGTCGCGGAGGCGATCGCCGACCGTGAGTTTCGCGCGGTCGACGTGGAGGTCAAGGACAGCGGTTTCAAGTACCGAATCGAACCCAAGCAGGCCACGCTGACGATTCGCGGGCCCGCGGTCAAGCTCGCCAGTCTCGCGCCGAAGGGGCTGGCCTACGTCGAGGCCAAGGGCGTCGCGCCGGGCTCGCATGAATTGCCGCTGCAGGTGGCGCTGCCCGACGGAATGCAGTTGGTGCGCCAGTCGCCCGATAAGGTTAGACTGCGCATGTATCGCGAGAAGCTGACAACCACCGTCGATGAACACCCATCTTAAACTGTTCGGCACCGACGGCGTCCGCGGAGTCGCCAATCAGGAGCCGATCACGTCGGAGACCGCGCTCAAGCTCGGCCGCGCGCTCGCCCATGTATTCCGCAATCCCGCGGGGCGTCACCGCAGAATTCTTATCGGCAAGGACACGCGGCTGTCGGGCTACATGCTTGAGACCGCGATCGAGTCCGGAATCTGCTCGATGGGTGTGGACGTGTGGCTGGTCGGTCCGCTGCCGACCCCTGCGATCGCGTTCCTGACCCGCAGCATGCGCGCCGACGCGGGCGTGGTCATATCGGCCTCGCACAATCCCTTCCAGGACAACGGAATCAAGTTTTTTTCGCGCGAGGGATTCAAGCTTGACGACCGGACCGAGCGCCGGATCGAAGCGCTGGTGTACGACGAGGCCGAGGTCGCTAGGCATCGCGCGCGCGCGGGCGATATCGGCAAAGCCGCGCGCATCGACGACGCGCTCGGCCGTTACCTGGTATTTCTGAAGTCGTGCCTGCCGCGCTCGGTCGCCTTCGACGGGCTGAAGGTCGCGATCGATTGCGCCAACGGCGCTGCCTACAAGGTCGGCCCCGAGGCGCTCGTGGAACTGGGCGCCGAGGTCGTGGCGATCGCGGCCGAGCCCGACGGCACCAACATCAATCTCAATTGCGGCGCGACCCATCTCGACCCGATACGCGAAACCGTTGTGCGCGAGGGCTGCAACGTCGGCATCGCACTCGACGGCGACGGCGATCGCGTGATGCTGATCGATGAGCGCGGCGAAGTCTTCGACGGCGACGATGTGATGGCGCTGCTCGGCCGCAAGCTCGCCGCCCAGGGTGGGCTTCGCGGCAACGCCGTGGTCGCAACCGTGATGAGCAACTTCGGACTCGAGCTCGCGCTGCGCGAGGCGGGGGTGCGGCTGATTCGCACCGAGGTCGGCGACCCCGCGGTGGTGCGCGAGATGCGGCTCAACTCGTACAATCTGGGCGGCGAACAGTCGGGCCACGTGATCTTCATGGATCACTCGACCACTGGCGACGGAATGATAAGCGCGCTGCTGGTGCTCGCGCAGATGGCCGAGACGGGGCGCGCGCTCGGCGAACTTCGCGCGATGCGCCGGGTGCCGCAAGTTCTGGAAAACGTGCGCGTGCGAAATCGCGTGCCGATAGCCGAGATGCCCGCCGTTCAACGAATCATCGCAGACGCCGAACGCCGCCTGGCTGGCGGCGGCCGGCTGCTGGTGCGATATTCCGGCACCGAGATGCTCGCGCGGGTGATGGTCGAAGGCGAAGACGGCGCTCAGATCAAAACGCTCGCGCAGGAAATCGGCGCCGCGATCCAGAAGTACGCCGGCGCGCTCGAAGCGAATTAATGGCCCTTCGCCGGTTTGCGCTTCGCCCTGAGCGGCTTCGAGCCAAGTGCTTTCAGATACGCCTTCACCGTGCGCACGAGACCCATGTAAAGCGCGTCGGCAATTAGCGCGTGGCCGATCGAGACTTCCTGCAGGCCTCTGACCGCTTTCGCGTAGGCCGGAATGTTCTTGAGATTGAGATCGTGCCCCGCATTGACGCCGAGCCCGATTTCCCGCGCGAGGTGCGCGGCCTCGCGATGCGCGGCGAGAATCTCTTGACCGGCCGGCGTGCCGAACGCGTTCGCGTATGGTCCGGTGAACAGCTCGATTCGGTCGGCGCCGAGTTCGTGCGCGCGCCTGATTTGCCGGGCGTCGGTCTCGAGAAAAAGACTGGTGCGGATGCCCGCCTTGCCCAGCCTGGCGAGCACGTCGCCAAGCCAGTCGGCCCCGCTCGTCAGGTTCCATCCCGCATTCGACGTCAGCACGCCCGGCGGGTCGGGCACCAGCGTCACCTGTGTCGGCCGGACGCGCGTCACGAGGTCAAGAAACTCCGGGGAGGGGTATCCTTCGATGTTGAATTCGACCGTCAGCATCGCGGCGAGATCGAACACGTCGCGAAACGTGATATGCCGCGCGTCGGGCCGCGGATGGACCGTTATTCCGTGGCATCCCGCGGCGATGCAGGTGCGCGCCGCCTCGATAACGTCGGGGATATTTCCGCCGCGCGCATTTCGCAGCAGGGCAATTTTATTGACGTTGACGCTCAGCCGAATCATTCCGACCCGAGCCTAGCAGAGCGAACGAGCCAGTCCAGCGCCGTTCGCGACGCGCATTCACGCTCCGGGGCCATGGTGTAATATCTGCCTCGGGATACCGCCGATGATTTTGCTCAACGCCGCCGAAAGCCGCGAACTCGATCGCATCAGCCAGGAGAAGTACGCAGTCCCGTCCTACTCTTTGATGACCCGCGCGGGCGAGGCGGTTGCCGACGCTCTCGTCGAGCGCTTCCCCGCGGCGGCCGGCGAGGTGCTCGTCGTGGCGGGCCGGGGCAACAACGGCGGCGACGGATTCGTCGCGGCAAGACGGCTCGTCCAGGACGGCTTCGAGGTGCGAGCCGTGCTGCTCGGTCGCGCTGCGGACTTGAAGGGCGACGCCGCGCGCGCACACGCGGAGTTCCGCGCGTCGGGTGGCAGGGTGATCGAGGTATCGGGAGAGTCCAGCCTCCAGGCCGCGATTCGCAAGCGCCCAAGCGCCGTTATCGACGCGATTTTCGGCACTGGCTTGAACGCGGAGGTCAAAGACGCGCCGCGCCACGCGATCGAGACTGTCAATTCGTTCGCGGTGCCTACAGTCGCCGTCGATATCGCGTCGGGTGTGAACTCGGACACCGGTGCTGTCATGGGCGCGGCGATCCGCGCCTCGCTCACGGTGACTTTCGGGTTTGCCAAGTTCGGCCATGTTTCATACCCGGGCGCCGAGCTATGCGGCGAGTTGCGGATCGCCGATATAGGTTTCGCCCCGCGCGCGATCGAGGAGATAGCGCCTCGCGGCCGGTTCCTCGAGCCCGGCGACGTGCGGCATTTGATTCGCATGCGTCCGGCGAATTCGCACAAGGGAATGTATGGGCATCCTCTTGTAATCGCCGGCGGCCGCGGCAAGTCCGGCGCCGTGCTGCTCGCTTCGCGTGGCGCTTTGAGAGCGGGCGCGGGTCTCGTTACGGCGGCGGTGCCGGAGTCGATCCAGCCGGTAGTCGCTGCCGGCCAGGCCGAACTGATGACCGAGCCGGTCGCCGATCGCGACGGCCACTTTGACGGCGCTCATGCGCCCGGCACGTTGAAGATGATAATCGGCGGGATGAACGTGCTGATCGTGGGGCCCGGAATGGGAGTCAGCGACGACACCAGGCGTCTCGTCGAATGGCTCATCGGCGAAGCGTGCGAGCGCGAGCGGCCGATGCTGATCGATGCCGACGGACTCAACGCGCTCGCCGCGATCGGTTGCGAAACCGCCCGGCGCGCGCGCGGCCCGGTCGTGCTGACGCCTCACCCGGGAGAAGCCGCACGCTTGCTCGGCGTGACGCCGGCGGTCATCAACGGCGATCGCGTGTCTGCCGCGCGCACTTTGGCGGAACGGACCGGAGCGACGGTGCTGATAAAGGGCGCGCGCTCGGTCATCGCCTCTCCCGACGGCGACGTCTATATCAACTCGACCGGCAATCCCGGGATGTCCACGCCGGGCATCGGTGACGCGCTCTCGGGAATCGTCGGCGCGATGCTGGGGCAGAAGATGCGCCCGCTGGACGCGCTCGCGCTCGGCGTTTTTCTCCACGGCTACGCGGCCGATCGCGTCGCGGCGCGGATGGGACGCGTTGGCTATATCGCCGGCGACGTGATTGACGAGCTGCCGGCGGCGCTGGAAGCACTAACTCAGTAGTTGAAGTATAATACTAAGTGACTAATCGCGATGGCTAATCAGGCTGCAGAATCGGGCGCGCGCCTCGTCACGATGGCGATCGAGAGCCGCTCGCCGCACGAGACCAAATCGTGGGGACGGCGGCTCGCCTCGCTTCTGGAAGGCGGCGAGCTGCTCGGCCTGATTGGCGACCTCGGCGCGGGCAAGACCTGCTTCATCAAAGGCGTAGCGCTGGGGCTCAGCCTGCGCGAAGAGGACATCCTGAGTCCCACCTTCACGATGATCCAGGAGCATCACGGCCGCATGCCGCTCTATCATATCGATCTGTATCGCCTCGAAGAGGCGACCCTCGACGACCTGGGTCTTCGCGAATACTTGTTCTCCGAAGGTATTGCCGCCGTCGAATGGTTCGAGCGGTTGCGCGGCGGTGCGGAGATGGATTACCTGGCAGTCCGGATAAGTTACGCCGGCGCGAACCTCCGCCGGATCGAATTCAGCGCAGGCGACTCGCGTCACGCAGAGATTATTTCAAAGTTGAAGCGCCGCTTCGCTTAACCCATGAAACCCCGCCACGCTGCCGCGCTCGCGCTTGTGGGCTGGTATCTGATGATGCCACCGATCACTTATGAAAATGATGTCGCGAAGCTAGAGCGGACCGCGCCATTATCACAGTGGATTCATATCGGTCACAGAATCTTTCAGTCCAAACGCGATTGCGAAATTCGTCGAAAAGAGGACGATGCTGAAACACGCAAGAATCCGAACAGCCCCGTAAATCCTGATCGTCCCTTCGAGACATTGCCGAATATGGTGTGTATCTCCACTGACGATCCGCGCCTTAAGGGAAATTAAGACACTCGCGTTTTCAAATTCAGACACTCAGCCTCGAATTAAGACACTACCCCGCGGCGCAAGGGGCTGGTTTGAGGCCCATTTTCCGCTCATAATACAAAATTCGACCTTTTTTCAGGGCAGATAGGGTCTTTGCAGTGGGCTTGGTAGTTCAAAAATACGGCGGCACTTCGGTCGGCTCGATCGAGCGAATCAAGGCAGTCGCCGATCGCGTGGTCCGCTCGCGCGAAGCCGGCAATCAGATCGTCGTCGTGGTCTCGGCGATGGCCGGCGAGACCAACCGCTTGTTCAAGCTCGCCTCCGAATTGAGCGACACTCCCAGCCCGCGCGAGACCGACGTGCTGGTCGCCACCGGAGAGCAGGTCTCGGCCGCGCTGCTCGCGATCAGGCTCCAGGCGATGGGCCGTCCGACGGTTTCTTTCCTGGCTTTTCAGATGAACCTGACCACCGACTCGAATTACGGCCGCGCGCGAATCAAGTCCGTGCAAGCCGATCGCGTGATGCGCGCTCTCGACGACGGGCAGATCGTCGTGGTCGCCGGCTTCCAGGGCGTCAACCCCGCCGGCGATATCACGACGCTTGGCCGCGGCGCGTCCGATCTGACCGCGGTGGCGCTGGCAGCGGCTCTCAAAGCCGACATCTGCGAAATCTACACCGACGTGGACGGCGTCTATACCGCCGATCCCGGCATCTGCCCCAAAGCCCGAAAGCTCGGCCGCATCTCGTACGATGAGATGCTCGAGATGGCGGGACTCGGCGCCAAGGTCCTGCAAACCCGTTCGGTTGAACTGGCTCGCCGCTACAACGTGCCGCTCGTCGTCCGCTCCAGCTTCGGTGAAGCCGAGGGGACGTGGGTTGGACAAGAGGATTTGTCAATGGAGGACGTGCTCGTTTCGGGCGTAACGCTCGACCAGAATCAAAGCAAGATAACCATTGCCGGCGTTGAGGATCGGCCCGGTCTGGCGGCGAAGATTTTCAGCCCGATCGCCGCCGCGGGTATCGTCGTCGACATGATTATCCAGAACGCCAGCGCCGACGGCCGCACCGACATGACCTTTACCATCGGCCGCGAAGATCTTGGCCGCGCGCTCGAAATCGTCAAGCGCACCGCCGCCGAAATCGGCGCGCCGGGCGTGCGGCATGACGATCAGGTCGCCAAGGTCTCGGTGGTCGGGGTCGGCATGCGCACCCATGCGGGAGTCGCGGCCACGATGTTCCAGGTGCTGGCGGCGGAACGGATCAATATTGAGATGATTTCGACCTCGGAGATTAAGGTCTCGGTCGTGGTCAACTCGAAATACGGCGAACTCGCGATGCGCGCGCTGCACGACGCGTTTGTCAACGGTGGGAGCGCGAACGCCGCGCGGCAGGAGACCGTTTGAGTCCGATGGCGGATGCAAAACATATCCAGGTTTACGACACCACGTTGCGCGACGGATGCCAGTCCGAAGACGTCTCGCTGACGGTCGAGGACAAGGTCACGATTGCCGAACGGCTGGACGATCTCGGCTTCGATTATATCGAGGGTGGATGGCCGGGCTCCAACGAGCGCGACGCCGCGTTCTTCAAAGAGATCAAGAAGAGCAAGCTTCGCCACGCCAGGATCGCGGCCTTCGGTTCGACGCGCCGCTCGGGAGTTCGCCCGGCGGCCGATCGCAATCTGCAATTGATCCTGCGCACCGGGGCTCAGGTCGCGACCGTGGTCGGCAAGACCTGGGACATGCACGTGCGCGAGGCGCTCAGAATCCCGCTCAACGAAAATCTCGAAATTCTCAACGACACGATCGCGTTTCTGAAAAAGAACTTCGACGAGGCGATCTTCGACGCCGAACATTTCTTCGACGGCTATTTTCACAATCCCGAGTATGCGCTGGCGTGCCTGAAAGCGGTCGACGACGCCGGCGCGACGCTGATCGCGCTGTGCGACACCAACGGCGGACGCCTGCCGGGCGAGATCGAGGCCGCGGTAACTGCGGCGCGCGCCGCGGTCAATTGTCCGATCGGAATTCACTGCCATAACGACTCGGACGTCGCGGTCGCCAACACTCTGGCCGGCGTGCACGCCGGCGCGGTGCAGGTGCAGGGCACGATCAACGGTTTCGGCGAGCGATGCGGCAACGCCAACCTGGTTTCGATAATCGCCAATCTGCAGCTCAAGCTCGGCTACCATTGCCTGCCGCCGGCCAAGCTCAAGGCGATGCGCGCGGTCTCG
>Ga0187805_10000611_pt1 | contig 11975 bp, 12 predicted proteins | sample NC_wetland_sal_i_6_FD_132965 | JGI IMG/M metagenome (GOLD analysis project Ga0187805, IMG submission 132965) | Wetland sediment microbial communities from Neuse River Estuary, North Carolina, USA - Control_5 | ecosystem: Environmental > Aquatic > Freshwater > Wetlands > Sediment | place: USA... | reverse complement strand
AGCCCGCGTGCGGCACCGAACCGTAACGGCGCAGATCGAGGTACCATTCCAGCGGCGCGGTTGGCAGTCCGTGCGACACGATCTTGCTGCGCAGCGTTGCGTCATCATCCTCGCGCTGCCCGCCGCCGATTATCTCGCCATGACCCTCCGGCGCGAGCATGTCGACGCATAGCGCGACCTCGGGACGCGCCGGATCCTGCTTCATGTAGAACGCCTTGCACGCGGTGGGGTAGCGATGCACCATCACGGGGCGATCGAATTCCTCGGACAGCGCGGTCTCCTCGTCGCCGCCGAAATCGTCGCCCCAGCTGATCGCGACGCCCTTCTTCTTCAGCCGCTCGATCGCTTCGTCGTAGCTGACGCGCGGATAGGGCGCTGCCGCCGAGCGTTCCAGCTTGGCCGTGTCGCGCTCGAGCGTCTTGAGCTCGGCGCCGCGGCGCTCGAGCACGCGGCCGACGATATAGGACACGAACTGCTCGGCCAGTTCCATGTCATCGTCGAGGTCGCAGTACGCGACTTCGGGCTCGACCATCCAGAACTCCGTCAAATGGCGCCGCGTTTTGGATTTCTCGGCGCGAAACGTCGGGCCGAAGCAGTACACCTTGCCGAATGCGAGCGCGCCGGCCTCCGCGTAGAGCTGTCCGCTCTGCGTCAGGTACGCCTTGCGCTCGCCGAAGTAGTCGAGCTCGAACAGGTTGGTGGTCCCCTCGCATGAAGTCGGGGTCAGAATCGGCGCGTCGAACAAAACGAACCCGCGCTGGTGAAAGAAATCGCGGCACGCCGCTTCCACTTCGCTGCGGACGCGCAGGATAGCGTGCTGGCGCGAGGAGCGGATCCACAGATGGCGGTTATCGAGCAAAAACGCGACGCCGTGATCCTTGGGCGTGATCGGATAGTCGCTCGCCGGCGATATGATCTCGAACGACTTCAGCGCAAGCTCAAATCCGCCCGGCGCGCGCTTGTCTTCGCGCACGATCCCGGTCACTTCGAGCGAAGTTTCCTGGCCCATGTGATCCGCCGCCGCGAAACGCTCCGCGCCAAGATCGGCCATCGACGCCACGCACTGGCATACCCCGGTGCCGTCGCGCACCTGGAGAAAATGTATCTTGCCGCTCGAGCGCTTGCCCGCAAGCCAGCCCTTGAGCGTGACCCGGTTGCCCACGTGATGCGACAGTTCTTCGATATAGACTCGCGTCATGTGCCCATTTAAGCACATTTTTCAGGGGCCGCCTCTGCTGTCATTCCCGGGCGCGATCGAGCAGTTCGCGGGCGGCGCGCCGGAATTTGTCAGATACTTCGCCGCCAAGCATGCGAGCGAGCTCCTCGGTGCGATCGCCGGGTTCCAGAACCGCCACCCGGCTGCGAGTCGAACCGCGGCGCTCTTCTTTTTCGACGGTAAGATGGCGGTCGGCGAACGCCGCGATCTGCGCCAGGTGCGTGACACACAAAATCTGATGAAAGCGCGAGAGTTGTTTCAGCTTGCGGCCGACCACCTGGGCAACCGCGCCGCCGATCCCGGCATCCACTTCGTCGAAAATCATCGTGGCAACACCGCGGCGCTGCGCCTCGAGGCGCTTGAGCGCGAGCATCACGCGCGAAAGCTCGCCGCCCGATGCGATCCTCAGCAGCGGCATCGCAGGCTGGCCAACATTGGGCGACAGATGAAACTCGATCGTGTCGATGCCGAAGGGACCGAGCGCAACGCCGCCATGCACGAAGCCGGCTTCGTCCGGACCGAGCGCGCCGAGCCGCGGCTCGAAACCCGGCGAGCGCATCCCGAGCGTCTTCAACTCCGCTTCCATCTTACGGCCGAGTTCGGCCCCAGCGCGGCGGCGAATCGAGGACAGTCCATTAGCCTGGCGGGTGAGCTCGTCGAGCGCCGCCGTCATCGCGGCTTCGGCTTGAGCCCTGGACTCGCCGATTCCTTCGAGCTCTCCAATCTCGGCCCGCGATCGTTCCAGGGTTTCGATAGCGGTATCGATTGACCCGCCGTATTTGCGCTTGAGCCGCGTCAGTTCCGCAACGCGGTTGTCGATTTCCTCCAGACGCGCAGGATCCGCCTCGATCCTGGAGGCGTACGCGCCGAGCGTGCGCGCCGCTTCCTCGAGGTTCGCGCGGGCCGAGCTGATCATCTCGAGCGGCTCGCCGAGCTTAGGATCGAGCGCGGCCGCATCGATCAGTCGCGCCTGCGCTCGAGAAACCGTGTCGGTCGCCGCGCCGTCGGCGCCGTAGAGGGCCTGCTCGGCCTCGAGGGCGGCGGTGGCGAGCTTGCTGGCGTTTGCGAGCACGGTTCGCTCGCGCGACAGCGCTTGGTCCTCACCGGCGACGAGCGCGGCGCGCTCGAGTTCGGTGACGCGGAACCTTGCCAGGTCGAGCAAATCCGCGCGTTCACGTTCGCGGCGGTTTAGTTCGTGAAGGCGGGAGCGGAGCTCTTCCGCGCGCGCGTAGCTTTGGCGATAGGATGCGAGTTGGTCATCGAGGTTCGCGTAACGATCGAGAGTCTCGCGATGGCTTTCGGCACGGAGCAAGGAATGCTGCTCGTGCTGTCCATAAACCTGAACCAGCGATGCGCCTAGTTTGCCCAGGCTTTGCACGGTGGCGAGCTCGCCGTCGATCGTCACGCGCGAGCGCCCGCCGCCTTCGGCGATCACTCTGCGCACGATCAGCTCGCGGCGGCTGCCGTCGAGCCTGCGCCCGGCCAGTTCGGGAATCGCGGGCTCGCCCTCGAGCTCGAACAATCCCTCGACGACCGCTTCTTTCTCGCCGGCGCGAATCATATCGGGCGAGGCGCGCGAGCCGAGCAGCAATCCGAGCGCGCTCAAGATGATCGTTTTGCCGGCGCCGGTCTCCCCCGAAAGCACGTTGAGGCCGGCGCCGAACTCGAGATGAGCTTCCTCGATTATGGCGAAATTGCGGATGTGCAGTTCGAGCAGCATCTGGGACGCGCGCGCCTATCCCCAGTGGAGTTTGTCGCGCCAGATTTCAAAATTCGGATGAGCGGAGCGGACCAGCGAAACCACGTGGCGTGCGCGATGGATTCTGATTACGTCGGTGGATCCCAGTTGCGCCGACTCCTGGCCGTCGACGGTGAAAACCGCGTCATGATCCGGCGCCTTGACGTGAATCTCGATTTCATACGAATCCGGCAGCACCACCGGACGGTTGCTCAGAGTATGCGGACAGATTGGCGCGACCACGACCGCGTTGACGGTCGGGAAAACGATCGGCCCGCCGGCGGAGAGCGCGTATGCGGTCGAGCCGGTGGGAGTGGCGATGATCAATCCGTCGGCGCGATACGAGCAGAAGGCTTTGTGGCCGGCGAATACTTCGAGCTCGAGCATGCCGCCGAGCGAGCCTCTGGCGACGACCACGTCGTTGAGCGCCAGAAACGGCTGGCTGAACTGCTCGGATGCGCGTTCGACGATTGCCTCGAGCATGATGCGATGATCGACCTGGTAGTCGCCGTCGAGTATGCGTTCCAGGGCAGCGGGCGCCTCCTTGATGGTCGCTTCGGTCAGGAAGCCAAGTCCGCCAAGATTTACGCCCAGGATCGGAATTCCCTTCGACGCGACCAGCCGCGCAACGCCGAGCAGCGTGCCGTCGCCGCCGAGCACGACGATAAGGTCGGCACGGTCGGCGAGCTGATGCCGATCGACGGCTTCGGCGCCGATCTTTTTCGCCGTCTCGCTGTCCGCGAGCGGGGTCTTGTGCCGGGAGCGGAGAAGGCGGGTGAGGGTTCGCGCGATGGTGATCGATTCGGGCCGCTCGTGCTTGACGACCAGGCCAACCGCTTTTATGGACCGTTTCGCCACCGCAATCAGGCACTTATCACGCGCTGAAATCGGCGGCAACGCGAAAGCAACCGACGCCCGCCGGTACTCTCACCGAACTTTATACGCGGTGCCGGCCGCAGGCGGATTTTCCTTGCCGTACACGATCGCGACCGAATTGATGTAGTAACCGGTGCTGGCTTCGCTGGTCTGCGCCCTGCTGGTGAGTATGACGATCGCATCCGCGCCTGTCTCGCAGGCCTTGCGCTGCACGGCGGGCAGCACGTCGGCCTCGCTGGCATAAACGTTTCCCAATCCCTCCACAATCGCGACTTTGCGAAAATCCGTCAGCGGCTCATGGCGCAACACCGGCATGTTACAATCGGGCGGCTTGGCGGCGCGGCCCGACGGCTCCACCTCAGAAAGCGTGACCTGCGGCGGCAGCGAAATGACGTGCGCGCATCCCGCGACGGCGATCGTCAGTCCTATGATGATCGCAGTCCGCACAAGTAATGAAGTATCCACCGATGGGCTCAGCGGGCAAGAGCGCCGGCGTGCGTAGCTGGCGCTCGCTTTGGGCGTTCATTCGTATAAAATCGCGATGCGCTTGCGCCGGCAAAACCCGGCGGGTAAAGGCGGCAGGTCACGATGGCAAATACCGGCAAATCCATTCGTCCATTGTTGGGCGCGCACATGTCGATCGCCGGAGAAGTCGGCGAGGCGCTGATCCGGGGCAAGCAGGCCGGCTGCGATTGCATTCAGATTTTTACCAAATCGTCGCGACAGTGGGCGTCGAAGCCCTATAGCAAAGAGGAAATCGAGAAGTTCAAACACAATCAAATCGAAACCGGCATCGCGGTCGTGATCGCACACGACTCCTACCTGGTGAATCTCGGCGCGCCGGATAATGCGCTGCGGGTCAAATCGGTCCGGGCATTTATCGACGAGATGGAACGATGCGAGGCGCTCGGCGTGCCCACGCTGGTCGCGCATCCGGGCGCTCATGTCGGCGCGGGGGTCGAGAATGGAATCAAGACGATCGCCAGGTCGATCGACGAGGCGCACGCCGCGTGCAAGGGCTTCAAAGTGAAGATCGCGCTCGAAATCACGGCCGGGCAGGGCAGCACGCTGGGCCACACTTTTGCGCAGATGGCGCAAATCTTCGACGCGGTCGCGGAAAACGAGCGCCTGCGGCTGTGCTTCGACACCGAGCATGCATTCGCCGCGGGCTACGATCTGCGCAGTGCGCAAGGATATGAAAATACATTCAGCGAGCTCGACAAGTTAATCGGCATCAAAAAACTTGCCGCGTTTCATCTCAACGACTCGATCAAGGACTTCCATTCGCGCGTCGATCGCCATCAGCATATCGGGAAGGGATTTATCGGACTCGACGCATTTCGCCGCATCCTCAACGATCGGCGGTTTTTCGGGCTGCCGATGTGCCTGGAGACGCCAAAGGGTCCCGACCTGAAAGAGGATATCGAGAACCTGGCGACCTTGCGCAGTCTTTTCAAGAACTGACTATTGACCGATGATTAAACGAATACTCACTGGCGACCGTCCCACCGGGCCATTGCATCTCGGTCACTACGTAGGATCGCTGCAAAACCGCGTACGATTGCAGGAGGAATACGATACCTACTTACTAATCGCCGACATCCAGGCGCTGACCGACAATTTCGAGCATCCCGAGAAACTCGAAGCGAACATCTTCGAGGTCGCGCTCGACTACCTGGCGGTCGGGCTGGATCCGGAGAAGGTGAAGATCGTCGTTCAATCGATGGTCCCGGAGCTGACCGAGCTGACGATTTACTTCATGAACCTGGTCACCACCGCGACACTCGAGCGCAATCCGACGCTGAAGGACGAAATCAAGCAAAAGAATTTTACCAAGGGCCTGCCAGTGGGATTCTACACGTATCCAATTTCGCAGGCTGCGGATATCACGATCTTCAAGGCGCACCTGGTCCCGGTCGGCGAAGACCAGCTGCCGATGATCGAGCAGGCGCGCGAGATCGTGCGGCGCTTCAATCGCTTGTACGACAAGGTCCTCATCGAACCGAAGGCGCTGGTCGGCCAGATGGCGAGGCTGCCGGGGACCGACGGCGGCGCCAAGATGTCGAAGACGCTCGGCAATTGCATCTACCTTGGCGATCCGCCCGACATCGTGCGCAAGCGCGTGATGTCGATGTACACCGATCCCACGCGGCTGCATCCGACCGATCCCGGCCACGTCGAAGGCAACCCGGTTTTCACCTATCACGACGTGTTCAATCCGGATAAGGCGGAGGTCGAAGAGCTGAAGGAGCGCTACCGCAAGGGCAAGGTCGGCGACGTCGAGGTCAAGGAGAAGCTGTTCAAGGCGCTGGACGTATTTCTGGAACCGATTCGCGAGCGCCGCGCGCATTTTGCGTCGAAGCCAGAGCGCGTCCGCGCGATTATCGTCGAGGGTACGCGCAAGGGACGCGCCGTCGCGCAGGAGACGATGGCCGAAGTGCGCACCGCAATGAAGATCAGCTACAAATTCTAATCGCGGCCGCGGTCCTTTTTTGGCTCAGTACGCCTTGGCGAAATACGCGCGCTCGGCTGCCGCTTCGCCGCATACGAGGCACTTTCCCGCGACCCCGTCCTGCGCGAGTGGAATTGCGCGGCAAGAGGCTTTGGTCTCCTCGCGAATCCGCGTCTCGCAGACTGGATTGCCGCACCAATAGACGTCGGCGAATCCACCGCCGCCCTCGCCTTCCATGTGGCGGCGAAACTCGGCGTAGTCCTCGAACTTTCGCGTATTCGCGATCATCGCGGCCTTTGCCTGCGCGTAGAGATTTTTCTGAATCTCGCCCAGCAGCGCCCGAGCCGCGTCCGCGATCGTTGCGAGCGATGCCTTGCTCTTGGACTGCGGCCCCGACTCGTCGCGCCGCGCCAGTACCGCCTCGCCCGCGGCGACATCGCGTGGTCCGATCTCGATTCTCACCGGCACGCCGCGCATCTCCCAATCGTTGAACTTGAACCCCGGCGTCAGTCCTTGGCGATCGTCGAGGCGCGCGCGGATTCCCGCCTGCGTCAGCGATTCCAGCGCGGCACGGGCGGCGGCGAGCACTTTTTCGCCTTCCTCGGGTTTGCGAAATATCGGCACGACCACCGCTTGCGTCGACGCGACCGTGGGCGGCAGCCGCAGTCCCTGGTCGTCGCCGTGCGCCATCACGATCGCGCCGAGCAGCCGTGTCGATACGCCCCAACTCGTCTGCCACACGTACTGCATCTGATTCTGATCGTCGAGGTAGCGGATCTCGAACGGCCTGGCGAAGTTCTGGCCGAGAAAATGCGAGGTGCCGCATTGGAGCGCGCGCCCGTCGCCCATCAAACCCTCGATCGCATAGGTCTCGACCGCGCCCGGAAACCGCTCGGCTGCGCTTTTGCGTCCGACCATCACCGGAATCGCCAGGAACTCCTCGACGAACTGGCGGTACACTTCGAGCATCGTGAGCGTCTCGCGCTCAGCCTCCTCGCGCGTGGCGTGCGCCGTGTGCCCCTCCTGCCAGAGGAACTCGGCGGTGCGCAGGAACAAACGCGTGCGCATCTCCCAGCGCACGACGTTGCACCATTGGTTGAGCATCATCGGCAAGTCGCGATGCGATCTGATCCAATCGGCGAACATATGGTTGATGATCGTCTCGGAGGTGGGACGCACGATTAGCGGCTCTTCGAGTTCCTTGCCGCCGCCGTGGGTGACGACCGCAAGCTCGGGCGCGAATCCCTCGACGTGTTGGGCCTCCTTTTGCAGGAAGCTCTGCGGGATGAATAGCGGGAAGTAGGCGTTGCGGGCGCCGGTCTTCTTGATGCGCTTGTCGAGCTCGTCGCGAATCGCCTCCCAAATGGCAAAACCGTCGGGGCGAAACACGATGCATCCGCGCACCGGCGAGTAGTCGGCCAACTCCGCGCGCAGACAGATGTCGTTGTACCAGGCGGCAAAGTCCTCGCTGCGCGGGGTTACCTTTTTGTCATTTTGCCTTGCTTGTTTTTCCGCCATTCGTCTTGCGCGACGATCGTGACTATCGTCAATTGATACAGTCTGGGGATAAAATCGCCTCGAATCAACTTATTCCGCAGCGCGCCCGAGGTGAAACGCATTATGAAGCTCAGACTCCGAGCAGCCGGCGCCGGCCTTGCGCTTGCGACGGTCATCGCGATGTTCGCGTATCCGGTGTCGGCGCAAAGCGGTGCGAATACCCCCGCCGTGCGGACGATCGAAGTCAATGGCAACGGCGAGGTGCACACATCTCCCGACACCGCCGATTTGGATCTCGCGATTGATACTCAAGCGAGGACGGCCGAGCAAGCCGCCGGCAGTAATGCGGCGCTGGCCACCAAGGTGATCGACGCGCTCAAGTCCAAGCTCGGCAACAAGGGCAGGATTACGACCGGGGGCTATTCGCTGAATCCGGAATACGACCAGCGTCCGAGCCGAAAGCCAACGATCGTTGGCTACGAAGCGCAAAATACGGTTACGGTAAATACCGGCGCGCTGGACCTCGTTGGCGCGCTCATCGATACCGCGATTGCGGCCGGCGCAAATCGCGTCAACTCGCTTAGCTTCAGCATCAAGGACGACACCAGGGCGCGCACCGAGGCGATCGCGATCGCAACTCGCGACGCCCGCGCTCAGGCTCTGGCGCTCGCATCTGCGCTGGGCGTCAAGCTCGGCAGGGTCGTCAAGGCGACAACGGTATCGCAAGCGCGGCCGATTCCGATCCGGATGGAAAGGGCAATGGCGATGCCGGCCATGGCCACTCCGGTCGAACCCGGCGAGGTCACGGTGCCGGCGACGGTTTCTCTGACCTACGAGATTGAGTAGGTTTCGGATTTGCGCTATCGACCAAGCGTGCACTTGAGGCCGCGATGCTAAAGCCCGGCGATCCCGCTCCGTCGTTCGATCTTGAATGCGCTCTTGACGGGCGTATCGCACGCTGCAGTCTGGCGAAGATTTCTTCCGAGTTGGTGCTGATCTTTTTCTATCCGCGCGACTTTTCTTTCATCTGTCCCACCGAAGTCACGGGCTTCAACAAGGCGCTGAAGGAATTTACCGCCGAGCAGACGACGATCGCGGGCGTCAGTATCGACGGCGTGGACAGCCATCTTCGATGGGCTCGCGAGCTCGGCGGAATCGGCTACCCGCTGCTCGCCGATCCGGATGGCAAACTCGCGCGCGCCTACGGCGTTTTCGACGACGGGCAAAAGGTCGCGCTGCGTGCGACGTTCGTCCTCGATCGCAAACGCAAGGTCGTGTACGCCGTATCATGCCCGCTCAACGTCGGGCGCAGCGTGATCGAGACGCTTCGCATCGTGCGCGCGCTTAGAACCGGCCAGCTCTGCCCCGCCGATTGGACGCCGGGCGTCGAGTTCGGTCCAGTCGATCGCGAATTCTAGGACGCGCTTGGCCGCAATCGATCCCGCGGAAAAAAGGCGGCTCTTCGAGCGGCTTTCGAGCGTCCGCGAAATCGTGTTCGGCGTGCAGGACGGCGTGCTGACCACCGCGGGCGTGCTGTGCGGCCTCAGTGGCGCGGTCTCGCAGCACTCGCAGGTAGCGCTCGCCGCCCTGGCTTCCACTGCCGCCGGTGCGCTCTCGATGGCTGCGGGAGCCTACTTGGGCACGCGCGCGGAAACCGAGGTGCTGCGCGCCGAGCTCGAGCGCGTGCGCCTCGATGCGGCTGCACAACCGTACACAGTGCAGGAAGGGTTGCTCGACGAGCTGTGCAAGGAAGGCCTCAGCCGCGAGGCCGCCTACCGCACCGTCCGGTTGCTCAGCAGTTCGCCCCAGGCCCTCACCTCGACCGCCGAGGCCAAGATGTTCGGGCTTGGCGGTGCGATGCTCGGAAGGCCGGCGCTGGATGGAATCGTGATGGGAATCGCGTTCCTGGTCGGCGCGCTGGTGCCGTTGCTGCCGTACATCCTGATTACAGTTCCGCGTTTCGACCTTGGCGGCGCGCTCGCCGCAACCGCACTCACCTTGTTCGGGGTTGGATACTTCGAGGGATGGCTCGCGCATCGCGACGATCGCTGGCGGCCGGGCATACGCTTTCTTGCAATCGCGATGGGCGCGGCGGCGGCCGGCTATCTGATCGGACTGGCGATCTCGCCGCTGGGAGCGACCGCAGGCTGACGTTGCCCGCCATGAAAGTTCCTGCGTACTCGTCGCTGGCCGCATTTCTGGCGCACTATCGCGCGCTCAAAGCGGACCCATCGCGCGGCCTTGACGACGAGCAGCTGCTTGCCGGGATGTCGGCGGCGATCGCGGCGCTTTCGCCCGACGCCCGCGCCGCACTCGACTCCACCGAAGACACCGCCCGCGCCAGACGCCATCGCGAGCGCGCCGAGCTCCAGCTTTGCCGCGAGCTTGCCGCACGCGGGATCGTCGCAGGCTGAGCGATGCTCGCCTACTTGGTACGGCGAATCGTATTTGGCGCGGCGGTCCTTGTCGGAACGTCGGTCATCACGTTCGCGATCGCGTTCATCGTTCCCGCCGATCCCGCGGTCGCGATGGCCGGGGCGAAGGCCGATCCGCAAACTCTCGCCTCGATCCGGAGCGAGATGGGGCTGGACCGGCCGCTCTACATCCAGTACGCGCGCTACTTCGATCGCGCGATTCACGGCGACCTCGGCCGTTCGTATATCCGCCGCGAGAGCGTGACGCGGCTGATAGTCGATCGCTTTCCCGCAACCGCCGTGCTGGCGTGCGCCGCGATGGGGTTGTCGTTGATGCTTGGAATTGCGATGGGCGCGATCGCCGCCGCCTATCGCGGCCGCGCGGCCGACAACGTCCTGCTGGTCATATCGCTCGGGCTCGTGTCGATCCCGGTGTTCTGGCTGGGCACGATGCTGCTGATCGCGGTCGCCGCCACCATTCGTTCATTTCCGCTTGGCGGTTACAGCGGCGCGACGAGCCTCGTCCTGCCGACGCTGACGCTGGCGCTCGGCTCGGCCGGCTACTATTCGCGCGTTCTTCACACCAGCTTGTGCGACGCGTTCGATCAGGATTACGTACGCACCGCGCGCGGCAAGGGTCTGTCGGGCGTGCGCGTGATGCTCAAGCACGCGATGGCCAACGCGCTGCTGCCGCTGGTCACGCTGGCCGGGCTCGATCTGGCGGGTCTGCTTTCAGGCGTCGTTCTGACCGAGACGGTCTTCAACTGGCCGGGAATCGGGCGGCTGGCGGCCGAGGCGATCTTCAATCTCGACATCCCGCTGATCATGGGCACGGTGCTGTTCTCCGCGTTCCTGATTGTGGTCGTCAATCTGTTGGTGGACCTGCTTTACGCGTGGCTCGATCCGCGCATTCGGCTGGTGGAGAGCGGATGAATATCCGCCGGCTCGTCACGCTCGAAACCGTTGGCGCTGCGATGGTCACGGTGCTCGTGATCGTAGCGGTCTTTGCGCCCATGCTCGCGCCGCACGACCCGACGGTCGTCGTCGCGCCGACCTTTGGCGATCCCGGCGCGCCCACATTCGCGTTTCCGATGGGCACCGACGAATTGGGCCGCGACGTGCTCTCGCGCATCATCTTCGGCGCCCGAATCTCGCTCACTGTCGGCGTCGCCGCGATGGCGGTCACCATGACCATCGGCATCGCCATCGGCCTGTGCTCGGGATTCTTCGGCGGCACAGTGGATTTTATCCTGATGCGCTTCACGGACCTGATGTTGTCCCTGCCGCCGCTGCTGCTCGCGATGGCGCTGGTTGCGGTGCTGGGACCGAGTCTGCGCACGATCTTCATCGTTATCGGTCTCGTTTCATGGACGTCGATCGCGCGCGTGGTGCGGGCGGAAACGCTTGCGATGTCGAGGCGGGATTTCGTGCTTGGCGCTGCGGCACTGGGTGCGCCGTCACGCCGATTGATCGCTCGCCATATCCTGCCCAACGTCTTGCCGATAATAGTTGTGATGGCGGCCCTCAGGACCTCCGACACGCTGCTGCTCGATGCGGCGCTGAGCTTTTTGGGGCTGGGCGTGCCGCCGCCAACGCCGAGCTGGGGCCGGATGATCGAAGAGGCGACGATTTACTTCCGCACCGCGCCGTGGCTGGCGACCTTTCCGGGTCTCGCGATCTTTTATGCGGTGCTCAGCTTCAATCTGCTCGGCTACGGATTTTTGCGCAGGCGTTCGCAATGAAGCGTCGAATAATCATGCCGGCTCTCATCGCGATCGCGTT
>Ga0187805_10000610_pt1 | contig 11987 bp, 8 predicted proteins | sample NC_wetland_sal_i_6_FD_132965 | JGI IMG/M metagenome (GOLD analysis project Ga0187805, IMG submission 132965) | Wetland sediment microbial communities from Neuse River Estuary, North Carolina, USA - Control_5 | ecosystem: Environmental > Aquatic > Freshwater > Wetlands > Sediment | place: USA... | reverse complement strand
TGGATGGATCGCGCAATGGGAAGAGATGCTCCTCGATCCCGAGCAGAAGATCATGCGCCCGCGTCAGGTCTACACGGGTTACGACCTCCGCAGCTACATCCCGCCCGACCATCGCAGCTAGCCGCGCCGTTTGTCCCGGCTTCCGTTTCGGCACACGTGTGCCGTTTGGGTCAGCGCTCGACCCCGCCTTTCGCGCTCCTGACTGATCTCGCCATAGTTGTTCCAAAACGGACGCCCCACTCATCCTTTATCGGGAAGATGCCGATGTTCTACGAGCACGCGTAGGTCGGACTGCGTCTGCGCTCTCGCTCGCGTTCGGCGTGCCCGTTGGGGGAAACGGAAACGCATGGAAATCTTGCGCAAGGTTTTCGGTTCCGAGGGCTTCATGCCACACGGCATGTGCTACCTATGGAATACGCGGCTGATCTATCTGCACGTGATATCCGATTCGCTGATCGCGCTGTCGTACTTCGCGATCCCCGTCATTCTTCTCTGGTTTGTGCGCAAGCGCCGCAACGTTCCCTTCCGTTGGATGTTCGGATTGTTCGGCCTTTTCATCGTGGCCTGCGGCACGACCCATGTGATGGAGGTCTGGAATCTCTGGCATGGCGACTACTGGCTTTCCGGAATCATCAAGGCGATCACCGCCGTCGTGTCCGTTGCCACGGCGATTCTGCTCGTCCGCCTCGCCCCAAAGGCGATCGGCCTTCCCGACCTGAGCGATTGGGTCGAAGCCAACGCCGCTCTCGAAGACGAGGTGCATAAGCGTCGCGACATCGAGCTCAATCTCCGCACCAGCGAAGCTGCCTACCGCGCACAGGCGGAACTTCTCGACCTCACTCACGATGCGATCTTCGTGAGGGATATGCAGGACAAAATCATCTACTGGAACCGCGCCGCCGAGCGTCTCTATGGATGGCGGTCGGCCGAAGCGTGCGGGCAAGTCGCGCGGGAACTGCTTCAAAAGCGACCCCCTGTCTCTCTAGCCCAGATTGAAGCGGAGGTTCGTGCGCAGGGATCTTGGGAAGGCGAAATCGTTCATCGATCTCGCAACGGCGCCGAGATCGTTGTGTCGAGCCGCTGGGCTCTGCGCACCAATTCTGCCGGCCAGCCTCTCTCCATCCTCGAATCCAACCGCGACATCACGCAGCGGAAGGACGAGGAACAAAAGTTCCGCAATCTCCTCGAATCGGCTCCCGACGCGATGGTAATTGTGGATCGCGACGGGCTGGTGCAGATCATCAACGCACAAACCGAGCGTCTCTTCGGCTACTCGCGCGAGGAACTCATCGGCAAGCCTGTCGAGATGCTCGTGCCCCAGCGCTTTCACGCCCAGCATGCTGGGCACCGCAGCCACTATGCCGACTCTCCCCATCCGCGTGAAATGGGCGCCGGGCTCGAGCTTGCCGGCCGCCGCAAGGACGGCACCGAATTCCCCGTCGAAATCAGCCTGAGCCCTCTCAAGACGCAGGGCGGCACTTTCATCTCGAGCGCCATTCGCAACGTCAGCGATCGCCGCCACGCCGAGGAAGAAATTCGAAAGCTGAATTCGGTCTTGAAGGACAGAGTCGCGGAGCTCAATGCCGTAAACAAAGAACTCGAGTCTTTCAGTTACTCTGTCTCGCACGATCTTCGCGCCCCTCTGCGCCACATCGACGGCTTCGCCCGCATTCTCAAGGAAGAGCATGGCCGGGAACTCTCGCAGGATGGGACTCGCTACCTCGATCGCGTCCTCGATGCCGCGAACCACATGGGCCAACTCGTCGACGACCTGCTGAATCTGGCACGCATCGGCCGGCGCGAAATCGCCAAGCAGCGAGTCCGGCTCGAAGACGTCGTGCGCCAAGCTATCGCCGAACTTCCTCCCGAAGCAAGGGAACGCAACATCGAATGGCTGATCGAGCCCCTGGCCTACGCCGAATGCGATCCCGGGCTCATGAAACTCGCGTTCTCAAATCTTCTCTCGAACAGCGCTAAATTCACTCGCACGCGCGAAAACGCCGTAATCGAAGTCGGCGAATGCGAAAGCCGCGGCGCGCCGGCCTACTTCGTTCGCGACAACGGCGTGGGCTTCGATCCCAAATATGCGGATAAGCTTTTCGGGGTTTTCCAGCGTCTCCATCGGCAGGAAGATTTCGAGGGGACGGGTATCGGGCTTGCGACCGTGCAGCGGATCATTCGCCGCCACGGGGGCGACATCTGGGCCGAAGCGGAGCCGGATCGCGGCGCCACTTTCTTCTTCACGCTCGGCACCCAGCCGGACGAGCCGTCGCCGAATCCACAGACCGAGGTGGTCCTTGACCGAACACAAGGAAGTTGAAATTCTCCTGGTTGAAGACAATTCGTCCGACGCGGAACTGACTCTCCACGCTTTCCGCAAGAGCAAGCTCGCAAACCAGGTCCAACTCGTTCGCGACGGCGCCGAGGCCCTCGATTTCCTCTTCTGCCGCGGCGCCTTCTCCAGCCGCCGCTTCGGTAGCCCTCCCAGCCTTGTTCTTCTCGACCTCAAGCTTCCCAAGGTCAACGGCCTGCAAGTTCTCGAGGAGGTGAAGCGCGATGCGCGCACGAAAGCCATTCCCATCATCGTCCTCACATCCTCCAAGGAAGAAACGGATATGGTGAAGAGTTACAAGCTGGGCGTGAACAGCTACATTCAGAAGCCCGTGAATTTCGGCGAATTCCAGGACGTCGTTCAACAGCTCGGCATGTATTGGCTGCTGCTCAACAACAAGCCTCCCGTCGCCGCGTTTCTCGACAAATAGGACTCACAGGAAACCAGGCCCCGATGTCAGAGACACCTGCAAAACAGAAGCTGGCCGCAGTGAAACCGGTGCGCCTGCTCATCGTCGATGATGACGCGCATGATGTCGAACTTTGCCTTCGGAATCTCAAGAAATCCGATCTTGATTTCGAGGCTATTACGGTCACAACCCGCGAGGATTTCGTCCGGCAGTTGCGCGACAACCCCGTCGACATCGTTCTCTCGGACTATCGCATGAGGGGCTGGACGGGAATCGACGCCCTGTCCATCGCCCGTCAGATTCAGCCACGCACTCCCCTGATCCTCGTCAGCGGAACTCTCGGGGATGAGCTCGCCGTCGACTGCATCAAGTCTGGCGTCACCGACTATATCTTGAAAGATCAGATGGCACGGCTGCCGGTCGCCATCCGCCGCGCCCAGGAAGAGAAAACACTTCGCGATGCGGAAATCACGGCCGTGCGCGCGCTTAAGGAAAGCGAAGAACGCTATCGGATCCTCGTCGAGAATGCGCCGGAGGCCATTGTGGTCGTGGATGGCATCACGGGGAAATTTGTCGATTGCAATGAAAACGCTCTGCGCCTCTTTGGTCTCAGCCGCGCCGCGCTGCTGCATTGTGGCCCCGCCGAGTTCAGCCCTACGCATCAGCCTGACGGTCAGGAATCGGCCGCCGCTGTTCGGCGTAATCTGGGCCTCGCAATCTTAGGCAAGACTTTCGGCTTCGAGTGGCTGCACCTCAATGCCCGCGGGGAAGAGATTCCGTGCGAGGTACATCTCGTGTTGCTGCCATCCCGGGAGCGCTGCCTGATTCGCGGCAGCATTGTCGACATCAGCGAGCGCAAACGTGCGGAGGCGGCTCTTCGCCAGAGCGAAGCCCGCTACCACGGCCTCGTCAACAACTCCACGTACGGAATCTATTGGGTTACCGTCGAAGGCAGGCTACTCGACGCGAATCCCGCCCTCGCCCGTATGCTCGGCTATGATTCCGTCGCCGACCTGCTCACGGTGGGTCAATCGCGTGAACTTTACGCCAATCCCGCCGAACGCGACAGGATCCATGCAGAATATCTCGGCGCTGGGCGCGGCCACGCTACGGTCGAGTGGAAGCGCAAGGACGCCAAGACCATCACTGTCCGCCTCAACGGCTGGCAGGCCGCCGGTTCCGAACTCGCCAAACCCTGCGTCGAGGTGATCGTCGAGGACGTCACCGAGCACATCGCCCTCGAAAAACAGCTCGTTCAAGCGCAAAAGTTCGAAGCCATCGGGCAGCTCGCCGGCGGCATCGCTCACGACTTCAACAACATGATTGGCGCGATCATCGGCTGGGCGGATATGGGCGTGGAAGAAACGGCGGCGGCTCCACGGCTGCGCCGCTATTTCGACAAGGTCCGCCAGCAGGCCGACCGCGCCGCTGCACTCACGCGCCAGTTGCTCGCCTTCGCCCGCCGCCAGATCCTCGAACCTCGCAACATCGATCTCAACTTGACCGTCATCGAAACGCTGAGCCTGCTCGAGAAAGTGATCGGCAGCAATATCTCGATCCGGGCGAATTGCGCGCCCGATCTCGCCGTCGTGCGCGCCGATCCCGTCCAGGTCGAGCAGGTACTGATGAACCTCTGCATCAACGCCCGCGATGCCATGCCCGACGGCGGCTCGCTCTCCGTCGACACCTCGAACATCACGATCGATGAGGAGTTTTGCATTCTCCAGCCGCTCGCTCGTCCCGGCCAATACATCATGCTGACCGTCACGGATACGGGCACGGGCATGGACGCCGGCACGCTCGACCGCATCTTCGAACCGTTTTTCACCACCAAGGAAATGGGCAAGGGAACCGGCCTCGGCCTCGCGACCGTCTACGGCATCATCCGCCAGCACGGCGGTTTCCTCCACGTCTTCTCCCAACCCGGCGCCGGCAGCACGTTCCGTGTCTACCTGCCGGTCAGCACCGTCAGCGAGCCTCAGTCCCCCGTCGTCAAAGATGATAAGCCGGTTGGCGGCGGCCAGGAGACACTACTGGTGGTGGAAGACCACACCGGCCTTCGCGAGCTTGCGCACGAAACGCTGGTTAATCTGGGCTATCAAGTCTTGCTCGCATGCGACGGCGCGGAGGCAGTGCAACTGTTCCAAGCGCATCGCGATGAAATCGATCTCGCTGTGCTGGACTTGATGCTTCCAAAGCTCAATGGTTCGCAAATTTACGATCGAATCCACAGTGAGAAGCCCAATCTCCCGGTGGTCTTTGCCACCGGCTATAGCCCCGACATGGACTTGCTTCAGAAAGTCCAGGAAAAGAACTTGCCCATCCTGCAAAAACCCTACTCGCCGGGCGATTTGGCTCGAAAGGTTCGCGAAACTCTCGACAGGCGTCCCCGATTGGTCTCTCACGAATAAAGTTGACACCTCTTTCGCGCGTGTGATATGCGTGGAGCATACGTGGCACCGGCTTAAACGCCGGTTTGCTGAAGCATCCAGGCGCGGAACACCAAAATTCCAAACTGGGTGTATTTGGCAACAAACCCCACCCACCCCGGGAGGTGGAAGCTTCGGCTTTCGCCTCCCGTTTTATTTTCCGTTGGCTATGTATATAATTCGAAGGGGTTAATGTAGCTCACCCGCTTCCCGTGGGTAAGGCCCTTGCCTCGCTCGAGCCGCCCTCAGTTCGAGCGGCCTCAGTCGCCCATCTGCTACCGCCATACCGAGCCCCCTGTCATTCCGAAGACCGAGCAGACCGATTTCCGCGCCCATGCACCACGGGTCGCGCGGAAATCGGGCGCATTGGCGAGGGATGAGGAATCTCGGCGCCGGAACGGCGGACACCGCTACTTGTCTTCAGACCTTATAGGCTGGGCGCCCCCGTCTTTGCCCTGACTCTCGACAGGCGCGGCTTGCGTAATTCGATAGTTTTGGTACTCGATAGATAGCTCAGCGCGGCCGCCCAGCCGTATCAAGCTTTCCGTCTTGTTCTCGGCCGGCAGCCAGAATTCGTCCACCTTCTCGTAGCGGTGGTTCACTTCGCTCTTCTTCACCCAGAATGATGGGCTTTTCGCCGGCTCCGCCTGAATTCGCGTGACCGCAAAATCCGTCCCGTCAACCCAGATCTTCCCCCGATAGACGAACTTGCTGTCCTTCTTCGGCTTCACGTTCAGCACGTATTGCGGCGTAGCCTCCGACGTTTCGTAGCCGGCCAGCGTGAACTCGTAGTTGCTGGTGTTCAGCGCCGTACGCTGCTTGTTTTCCGGGTTGGCCGCCTCCTTTTCTCCGTCCAGCAGCCCCTTTAGCACGTGGTCCACAATGAACTTTGTCCCCGACTGCGACACGATCGTGAAGTCCTTGTTGTCCGGCGACGTGTAGTTCACGCTGACCGTCATCTCCGCGCTGTGCGTCCCCAGAAAACCCGTGTATTTCAAGCTGTAGACGCGCGTGCCTTGGAATTTCTGCAGAGCCTCTTCCCGTTCGCGGTTTCGCTCCACTAGCCGGGTCACCACTTCCCCGACCGTCAGGGGTGGCTTCTGCGCATCGACCACCACAGCCGGTGGGTCTGCCTGCCTAGCCGCAGCTGGAAGAGCTTTCAGCAACGCTAGCCCGCCGCAGCAAATGCTCGCGACGAACAAGGAAAAGAGGACTGCCCGTATGCGCATTCGGTCCCTCCGCAGCATCTTTTGAAACCACCCCGCACCAAAATCTTACTCAGCAGGGCGCGGCGCCGCAATCCCAGTCTGCGGCCGCACGTGGGCGTCTTTGCCACCTACGGCGCAACTTCGCAGTTCGCGCCGGTAGTCCGCGTAAACGCCCTCAAAAATGTTGTCCCACGAGGCCTGCAGCGCGTATGCGCGGGCGGCCTCTCGCATTGCCTGCAGCCGCTCAGCATCGGTCGCCAGATGCCGGGCGTACCGAACAAATTCGCCCTCGCTCTGCGTCACGAAGCCCGTCTCACCGTGTTTCACGATGAACTGCGGCCCTCCTTGATCCGTCACGATCGCGGGCACCCCGGATGCCAGCGCCTCCAGAACCACGTTCCCAAACGTGTCCGTGTGCGACGGAAATACGAATGCGTCCATGTTCGCGTACGCCCGTGCCAGATTCTCGCCGTGAAGCACACCCGCAAAATCGGCGTGCTGCATGTTAGCCTTGAGCCACGCTTCCTCGGCTCCCTGCCCGACGACCAATAACCGGAAATCAGCCAGCCCCGATTCCACGAGCGTCCGCTCCAGCTCCGCCAGAAAACGGATGTTCTTCTCGACGGTCAGCCGCCCCACGTACCCTATGATGAATTGGGTGCCGCTCCGGTCGCGCCGTTGCGGCGAAAAAAGCTCCGTGTCCACGCCGCGGTGCATGGAATAGACAGGCTTGCCCGTCCCTCGCTCGAGCATTTTCATGAGCTCCGGGTTCGGTGCGAATAGCAATTTGGGAATTTTGTAGAACCTCAATGCCGCTTTGAGCGCCGATTCGCGGATCAAGTGCCCCATTTGCTCCCGCTGCGGCGCGGCGAGAAATCCGAGCAGCCCGTTCGCGCGCCGCTCGGCATATTCGTGGAGGTTGGTGTGCCAGGAAGCGGCCAACGGGATTCCCAGCCGGTGCGCGACGAGCGCTCCGAGCTGCCCGACGTCGCTCGGCCCCGTGATGTGGACGATATCCGCATCGAATTTGCGGACCGCCTCTGCGGCATCGTTGTAGTGCCGCCAGAACGCCAAATCGTAATCGTGCTTCTCATCGACTCGGAAGCCGATGCGCCCGCGCCTCCGCGTGATCCGCACGGCGGAGCCGTCTGTCTGCGTCCCATTCTCCGTCCCGCCGCAAATGGTCAGGAAGGGGAGTCCGCGCTTTCGCGCGTACGCCTCAAACTGCCGGCTCGTGTTCGCCACGCCGTCGATTTCGTCGTAGGTATCTGGAAAGAACGCGACCCGTAGATTTTCTTCCATTGCGATCTGGCCTCCAGCCCGCGGTCGAGGGCAAAATGCATCTGGTGTTCGGGTTTAGCGAGCGCTTTTTGCATCGCTTGCCGGATGGCGTCGATTTCCAGCATGCGCACGGTGGCGATAAAAATCTGGATGAACGGCGGCGGCGCGTCCCACAGCGTCGCGAGCGGCCGGATTTCTCCGCGGCGGTCGGGATGAAACACGCGCTCGTCCCAACGCCGCGAACTCTCCGGATAATCAGGATACTCCCGAACGATATCCAGGAAGGATAACAGCATGCGAATGACGAATGGCTCCGCGTACTGCGGCATGAACAGGACGTGGCAGCGCCGCTCGCCTCGCACCTCATGAACGAATTCCGAAAAGCTCTCGGCATTCGTCAGGTTCACGACGGCGCTCGGCTCGGCGCCATGCCGGTCGCCGCCGCCGATCGCGATCTGATCCCATTGCTCCGCGAGGTTTAGCACCGCGCGGTTCTCTTCCCAGCTCCGCAAGCCGCCCAATTCGAAAGCGTGGATGAACATGCCGAGTTTCGCGATGAAATCGGACAGCGTGTGGACGTGCCGCTGCTTCCCGATCCCCGCCAAGTCCCACATCGGATGATTCAGCACGATCAGCACGTCTGGCATTTCGTCGAGCATCTTGAAAAGCTCCGGAAGCTGCTGCTCGACCGGATTCTTCGTGTGCCCGGCCATCTGAGCCATGATAGCTTCGGCCCGGTCGCTCGGCAGATTGTGCACCCCGATGTGGAAGGTGGTATCGCTGAAGGGCACGCTCCACTCGACCGACACCGGTATGGTCCGCGCCTCCGGCACGATACGCAATAGCATGGGCGCCTCGATCGAGTCGTGGTCCGTAAGAGAAACCATGCCCGCGAGCCCGAGGACGCGCTCGATTTGATCGCGCTCGAGTTGAAAAGCCGCCATAGGCGTCATCGGCGGCGTCCAGTAGGCCCTCGCGAAATCCAGCTTGATCGCAGATTTCACCTGGGCCTCCCAGTCCTGCGTTGCTAGCGCGGCCCGCAGGACCGGGTTCCTCCCGGCGTAGTCTCCAATGAACGAGAGTCCTTCTTTCGAGTGGCTCGTGTGGCCGTGCAGTGAAACCGCCGCGCGATATCCCTTCGCGGCGCCGGGCTCTTTCCAAAGGCACGTCAGTTGGCTTTGCAAAATGGCCCTCCGGTGGATTCATTCGCTCTTTCGCGCCCACTGTCGCACGCGCGATGCGGCCGGAGGTTACGCGCCCGCTATTTTTCGTCTCATGAAACTTAGTAATCACGGGTTACTCAAAGGCAAGTATTAAAGTCTTTTTACGGTACGTTAACCTTGCGCACAAATGGCTCTCGCCTATACTCGCGAGGTTGGCGCAATCACCCGTCCAAACACGCGAAGGTCTCGCTGCTGTTTCCGCCGGCCCTCCTTTCTTCGAAGTGCTGTCCGGTCTTTTTCGGCGTCCTCAGCGCATGTTTCTCCTGTGGAATTGGAAAGCCGCATGTCTGAGCATTATTCTGCGCGCTCCAATTTTTCTGGGGGCCACCATTCACCGCGGCTTTCGCGTGAGCGCCTCGACGATCCTCGTAGAGTGCCTGTACTGCGCGATCACTGCGGGATTCTACGGCGCGATCGTCCAGAATCTGCGCGACGCCGAGCCGCAATGGCTTACCCTGCTTTTCTTAACGGTTGCCATACCGAGCATCTTTCAGGTATTCGAATTCCTGCTTCACCGCCTTCATGGCACGCCTCACCTGAAGATCGCGGAGTTCATTTCGATCGGCGTGAGCGCGGTCTCGGCGCTTTTCAATTGGTACGCGATGCGCCGCGGCGCGCTCCTCGTGGGAGGCGAAGGCGGCAGCTTCGGCTCGGACCTGCGCCGCCTGCCCCGGCTGATATTCAAGTTCGTCACTTCCGGTCCGCGCTCGTGGGCAAGGCGAGGCAAACGCGCTTAGAAAGGGGGCATTGTGGCGCTCAAAACTCTGCATTTGACGAATTCATGGCACGCAACTTCCGGCGGCATCGCCACGTTCTATCGCGCCCTCATGGCCGCAGCCAACCAGCGCGGACACCACATCCGCCTCGTCGTGCCCGGAGAAACCGATCGTGTCGAAGACGCCGGCGAGTTCGCCAAAATCTATTATGTGAAATCGCCTAGCGCCCGCTTTAATCGCGAGTACCGCACAATCTACCCGTCGCAATTCATCTCGCCCAGGGGCCGCGTGCAACAAATCCTCGCCGCCGAACGCCCCGACCTCGTCGAAATCTGCGACAAATACACGCTCAACTATCTCGGCGCGCTTCTCCGGCGCCGCCTTCTGCCCGCGCTCGATTTCCGTCCCGTCGTTGTCGGGCTCAGCTGCGAGCGCATGGACGATAATTTCCGCACCTACGTGGGCTGCGTGCCCTTCGCGCGCGCCTTCTGCGCCGCCTACATGAAATGGATCTACTTCCCGTTCTTCGATCATCACATCGCGAATTCGGAGTACACGGCCGAGGAATTGCGCGCCGCCTCGCAAGGGCAAATGGTCGACCGCAACATCTGGATCGAGCCGATGGGCGTCGACATGGACCGCTTTTCGCAGGAGCGAAGATCGGTCGAGATGCGTGAGCGGCTCCTGCGCGATGCCCGAGGACACCGCGACAGCGTCCTGCTCTTGTACGCAGGCCGCCTGGCGCCCGAGAAAAATCTCTCGCTGCTGTTCGAACTCGTCGCGCGCCTCGCGGTGGACGCGCAGCGTGATTTCCGGTTGCTGATCGCTGGCCACGGCATCGAACGCGCCCGCTGGGAAGCGTTTTGCGAAAAGCGCGCGGCGGGGCGAGTCGCGTTTCTCGGACACATCAAGAATCCCGTCGAGCTTGCCAACCTTTTCGCGAACGCCGACATCTTCGTCCATCCGAATCCGCGCGAGCCTTTTGGCATCGCGCCACTCGAAGCGATGGCTTCGGGCCTGCCGCTCCTAGCGCCGAATCGCGGCGGCGTCACATCGTACGCGAGCGCGCAGAATGCGTGGCTCGCACCGGCCGACGTCGATAGTTTCGCCGCGGCGATCGACGAGCTGCTCGCCAACGAGGTCGAGCGAAATCGGCGCGCGCAGAATGCGCTGCGAACGGCCGCCGAGTATCGATGGGATCGCGTCGCGTCGTCGTTCCTCGATCTCTACGCCGAACTCGCGGCTGCCGGCCCCGAACGCGCCGCCGTTGCGAGCTCGCTTCCCGCGCCTGCCTTTTCGTCCACGCCAGCGACGGGTTTGCAGCTCGCACTCTCTCGCGGCGTCTCGCGCAGCGCCGAAAAAGTTTTCCAGCTCGCCTCGGCGCTCTTTTCTCGCTGAGCTGCCGAAACTTACGCCGCAGCGCGCGAGCGCGTTACAAGCGAATCCACTGAGAGCATGTTGTACCGGCGATAGAACAACAGCAAAAAGTAGGTGATCGAATAGATCATCTGTATTCCGACGGTCGGCCAATCACTCCGTAGCCCAGTCCCGAAAATGAGGCAGATCATGAGCAAGCCGCCGGCAACCAGCGCCCATCGAGTGAACAAACCCAAAGTAAGGAGCACGCCCAAAGCAGCCTCGATGAAAGGCACCGCCAGCAAGAATCCGTAAACCGCCCAATGCGGAAGCGGCGTAGCTCCAAACATCTGCGCCGTTTTCAAAGCGAACCCTCCCGCCCCCGGGCCAAAGATTCGTCCAATTCCGTGAATGAGAATGTTGATTCCCAGCGCCAACCGAAAAATCCCGTAAGCCATCCACCGGTCTCTCGCCATCTCGTCTCTCCGCATGAACCTGATCGCCCAAACATGGGACTCAACCAAGGTGCAATCGGATTCACCAAAGTGGAAACTGGACGGGCATGCCTCAGGCGGCCTTTTTCGGGCGGGCGCTTATGAGTTTTTCTTCAGATCGGCGAGGACGAGCTTGGCGAGTTCCTTCAGCGTATCGAAGACGCCCTGCCCCGTGACGGCAACCGCCTCGAGCGCCGGCTCGCCCTTCACGTTGAGCTGCTTTTTCAATTCATCGCAGGGAAGAATATTCGGCAGATCACGCTTATTCAGCTGCAGAACGTAGGGAATCGTATCGAAATCGAGCTTGTGATCTTTCAGGTGCTCGCGCAGGTTGTCGAGCGTTTCGAGGTTGGCGTCGAGCCGCTCTTCCTGCGAATCGGCGACGAACACGACTCCATCCGCGCCCTTCAGAATCAGCCTTCGGCTGGCCTCGTAGAACACCTGTCCCGGAACGGTATAGAGGTGGAAGCGCGTCTTGAATCCGCGCACGGTACCCAAATCGAGCGGCAGAAAATCGAAGAAAAGCGTGCGATCGGTCT
>Ga0187805_10000609_pt1 | contig 12000 bp, 9 predicted proteins | sample NC_wetland_sal_i_6_FD_132965 | JGI IMG/M metagenome (GOLD analysis project Ga0187805, IMG submission 132965) | Wetland sediment microbial communities from Neuse River Estuary, North Carolina, USA - Control_5 | ecosystem: Environmental > Aquatic > Freshwater > Wetlands > Sediment | place: USA... | reverse complement strand
GCCAAACTGTCAACCCGTCGCGACGGGTACGCAGTGAATCCGCGGGGTGCATGATGACTGGCGGCAATTTCTACTGAGGCATGCGTTACGCAGCAAAAAACCGGGATTCCTCGCGTTTTTCACTGGCAGCCGCGCGCGGCAATGACAAATGCGGGCGGCGCGTTTGCTTTGAGAGCCGTATCGGATAGTTTCGACTCATGGCCGCAGAGCGCAAGCAACTCATTTTAGTCGACGGCTCGGGATATATCTTCCGCGCTTTTTTCGCGCTGCCGCCGATGAATACCTCGCGCGGGATGCCGACGCAGGCGGTCTACGGCTTCATTCGCATGCTGCTGAAGCTGTTGAAGGAGGCGCGCCCTTCGCATATCGCAATCGTCTTCGACTCGCCGAAGAAAACTTTTCGCGACGACCTGTTCGCCGACTACAAGGCCAACCGCGCCGAGGCGCCCAACGATCTGGTCGTGCAGATCCCCTATATCCATCGCGCGGTCGAGGCGTTTCGGATCAAGTCGCTGATGGTCGACGGATTCGAGGCCGATGACGTGATCGGCACGCTGGCCAAGCGCGCGGCCCGCGAGCATTTCATCGTCACGATCATCACCGCGGACAAGGACTTCATGCAGTTGGTCGGCCCGCACGTGACGCTGTGGGACACGATGCGCGACCGGCGAATCGGAGTGCGCGAGGTCAGGGAGCGCTTCGGCGTCGAGCCGGCGGCGCTGGCGGACATTCAGGCGCTTACCGGAGATCCGATCGACAACGTCAAAGGCGTGCCCGGCGTCGGCGAAAAAACCGCGGCTGCGCTGGTGCAGAAGTTCGGCGGGGTGAAGGAGATCTACCAGAACCTGGACCGAATCGAGGAAAGCGGAATTCGCGGGGCGAAAAAAATCGCGGCCCTGCTCGCCGAGCATCGCGCGGCGGTGGACCTGGCGCGACGCCTGGTTCGCATCGACACCGATGTACCGATGAGCATCGAGCCCGACGAATTCGCGTGGCAGGGTGTGGACCAGCGAGCGGCCGCGCAACTGTTGCGCGAGCTCGAGTTCCATTCGATCCTGCGCGAGATATCGCCGTCGGAGGCGGAACTTCCCGGCCTTCAATCGTCCGCCAGTCCTGCCGCCACGGTGGCCGGCAAAGATCTGGCCGATGCGCTCGAAACTCTTGCCCGCGCGCCGCGCATCGCGTTCGACCTCGCAATTGCCGAGGCCGGCCAGGACCGCTTGCAGCTCGCCAGCGCCGACGACAAGAAAGCATTCGTCATCGAACATGACGGGATTGCGAGCGCAGCACCGCTTCTATCCGCCGAACGCCCGCCCAAATCGTGCCACGACCTCAAGACTCAAATTGGAGCGTTCGCCCGGCACGGAATCGCGCTCAAAGGCGTCGATTTCGACACGATGCTGGCGGGCTTTCTCGTCAATTCGGGGCGGCCGGAGCCGCGGCTGACAGATTTGTATCACGAGTACCTGGCGCCGCTGGGCGCCGCGGCTGCGCCGGGCACCAACGCGGAACTGGTGATAAATCTTCGCGAAGTGCTGGCGACGCGGCTGGAAGCCGACGGGCTCACTTCGATTTTCAACGAGATCGAGATGCCGACCGCGCCGATCCTGGCGGCGATGGAAGCCGCGGGAATCGGCATCGACGGCGATGCGCTCAAGATCATCTCCAAAGAATTTGCCGAGCAACTGCATCGGCTGGAACGCGAGTGCTACGAACTGGGCGGCCGCGAGTTCAATCTCAACTCGCCCACGCAACTGCGCGAGGTGCTGTTCGGCGAGCTGAAACTTTCGGCCCGGGGACTCAAAAAAACCCGAAGCGGATTTTCGACCGACGCCGACACGCTCGAGAAGCTCGCCGCGGTGCATCCCATAGCGCGCAAGCTGATCGAATACCGCACGATTTCGAAATTGAAGTCGACCTACGCCGACGCGCTGTCCGAGGTGATTCACTCGGGCACCGGGCGAATCCACACGACCTGGCATCAGGCGCTGGTCGCGACGGGGAGGGTCAGCTCGAGCGATCCCAATCTGCAAAACATCCCGACCCGCAGCGTGGAAGGGCGCCGGATTCGCCGGGCGTTCGTGCCCAAGCCGGGATGCATTTTCGTTTCCGCCGACTATTCCCAGATCGATTTGCGCGTGCTGGCTCATCTGTCGGGCGACAGGACCCTGGTGGACGCATTCAACACCGGCGAGGACATCCACCTGCGGACCGCGACCGAGGTGCTGGGAATCACGGCGGACAAGGTCAACGCCGAAGCGCGGCGGCTGGCCAAGGTGATAAACTTCGGGATCATCTACGGGATGGGACCGCAGCGGCTGGCGGGCGAGCTCGGGATTGCGTTGGACGAGGCCTCGGACTACATCAAGCGCTACTTCGAGCGGCTGCCGGGAGTGCGCGCATGGCTTGACGAGACGGTTCGCAACGCGCGCACTACAGGCTACGTAACGACGATGTACGGGCGGCGCCGCTATCTGCCCGAGCTCAACGCGCAGCCGGGCGGGGCGCGGGCGCAGGCCGAGCGAATCGCCATCAACACGCCGATCCAGGGCACCGCGGCAGACCTGATAAAACTCGCTATGATACGGCTGGATGGGGTGCTTCGAGAGCGCGGGCTGGGGACGCGGATGATTTTGCAGGTGCATGACGAACTGCTGCTGGAAGCGCCAGAAGGCGAGTGGCGAGAGGCGGCAAAGCTGGCGAAAGGCGAAATGGAGGGGGTGGCCGAACTCAAAATTCCACTGAAGGTGGAACTGAAATCCGGGCCAAACTGGTCTGAAATGAGCGGCGCGGCATGAATGATTCGCTGAATTTAGTCGCCCGCACCTGCGTCTACTCAAGTTGAGAACTCCAGGCCGCCAGGACGGCGACGAAGCCGAGCTAATCGATCGCTCGCGCAAGGGCGATTCCCAAGCGTTTGGCGTGCTGGTGGAACGTTATCAGCGGCGCGTGGTCGGAGTCGCACTAGCGGTGGTGCACAATCAGGATGACGCGATTGAACTGGCGCAAGAAACCTTTGTTCGCGCTTTTGAAAACCTCTCGAAATTCGAATCGCGATCGAGCTTTTCAACCTGGCTCTATCGAATCGCGGCCAACCTCGCAATCGATTTCTGGCGCCGCGAGGGACGCCATGTGGTCCTTCACGGAGAAGATGCCGACGAAGAAATCAGCCGGCTGCCGAGCAGCCGGGGAGATTCATTCAACGAAGCCAGCCGCAGTGAGCTCTCGGCGCGCCTAAAGCAAGCGCTGGAGGAGTTGACGCCGGAACATCGCGCAGTGATACTTCTACGCGAAGTCGAAGGAATGTCGTACGACGAAATTAGCGAAGTTTTGCAGTGTCCAAGAGGAACGGTCATGAGCAGGTTGCACTATGCTCGAACCCACCTGCGTAACATTCTGAAAGACGTGGCCGGAAGCTGAGGGACATATGGCTGAATGCGGTGAAATAAGCATGATGCTCGGCGCATTCGAGGACTCGGAGCTCGAGCCCAACGAGATGCAGGAGGTCGCGTTTCATCTGGCGCGATGCGAATCCTGCACCGGCATCCTCGGCGACTACTCGACGCTCGGACGAAACCTCAGGTCGATTGCGCCCGAGCCGAAGCTGGCCGGCTTCTCGAGCGCGGTGGTCGCTCGCGTCGAGCGCCTGCCACAACCGGTGCTGACGAGAATCGAGCGCTGGTTGAGGCGTCAGGCGGATTCCGTGGGTTCAGGCATCGCCTGGAGCGGCGCAGTAGCAGCGGTCGCCGTCGCGACGATAATTCTGATGACGCCGTATGCCGAGCAGTTCGCCAATCGAGGGCCGCACTCGACGACTTCGATCGCTGAGACCGGGCACGAAGCCGCCACGGCCGCAAATCAAGTGGCGCAAGCGACTGCCAGCGAGCCTACGATGGCGGATAACGATTCGCATGCCGACATCTCGCGGCTGGAGTCGGAGAACCATTCGGTGGCAGTGTGGAGCGAGCCTCGCAGGGGTACGACAGTCATTTGGTTACCGGATCAGCCTTAGGTCGCCATGACGCTGCGTTCCGGTAGCCTCGCCTCCCTCATCATCGCGCTCACGGCCTTCGCAATGCCGGGTTTCGCGCACGCTCAGGCTAAACCGAAGCAGGTGACCGTTTATATCGACTCGGTTATGGCCGCAGATACCAACGAGGGAACCGACCCGCGGCTGGCGCCGATGAGCGCGAAGCTGCGCGGCCTGTTCGGCTTTTCGACTTACAGCCTGATCGGCCACAACGAGGGGCAGACCGATTGCGGCAAGATGGTCGCGTTCATATTGCCGGGCGGCAAGATTCTCCACGTGCAGCCGCGCGCCATCGACGGCGACATGATCGCTATGGAGATCGTGCTGTTTGACGGAACGCGCCCAATGATGACCACCGACCTCAAGCTCAAGAACAACGGGACGTTGATCGTCGGCGGCCCGCGCTACGAGCAGGGGATGATGATCATCTCGATTGGCGCGAGCACCGGCGAATCGCATCCGATGCAGGCGACCCCGGCCGAAGCGAATACCCGGTAACACTCGCGCCGCGCCAGCGCTGCGAGCGGGAAAAAGCTCGCCGTCAGAGCGGATCGAAATACGGCATGACGCGGCCCTCGAAGTGGAACTCGCGCGCCAGCGCAATCCACTTGCGTTCGGTCCCGTGCATCGGTTCCGGCAGACGGTCCAGTGGGAAGAAACGGGCGGCAATAGCTTCGAGCGGATTTGGCTTCAGCTCACCACCGACGATTCGACAATAGAAAAGCATCGAGTAGATATGTCGGGCGGGTGAGCCGTACTTCTTGTTGTCGATTACAGCGATCAAGCGCTCGGGCTCGACGATGAGCCCGGTTTCCTCGCGTGCTTCTTTCGCCGCGTTTTCCGCCGGCGATACGCCGACATCGCAGAAGCCAGTGGGATACCACCATTTGCCGGTCGGCCGCTGAATCAACAGAATTTCGTCGCGCTCGTTGAATGCGATCACGCCGCATCCCGAAGCCGCCGTGACATATCCTTCGTATCCGGCGATCACCTGGTCGCGCCATCGCCGGCGCAATGCTTCGGCATCTTGGTCGGTCGCGCCGGCGACGGCCGCATGCATTCGGGCAGCCTCCTTGAGCAATTCCTCGTAGCGTTCGGAGTCGAAGCCGTCGGGCTTGAAGGCAAGTCCGGTGCGCGCGATCGCTGTTATGCGTTCTATGAAGCGCGCCAGTTCGGCGAGCAGATCGGAATCCGGCATCGGAATTTTCCTTGTCGCGAGTTCGTAGGGAAATATAGCATGTTGGCCCGGTGCGACTGCGATGAAGCTCATCCTGAGCCGCAAGGGATTCGACTCGGCGCACGGCGGATGCCCAAGCCCGATCCTGGACGGCCAACTGTTGTGCCCGCTGCCGATTCCGGATGCCGGAGCGCCGACGCCGTACGGGGAAATTTCCTCGTTCCACGGCTCGGCAATCGCTCAGATTGTCGAAGACCTGACCGACGGCCGAGTCGGCCGAGGCGACGGCGCGCATCTCGATCCGGATTTGCGCCGCGATGCGACTGCGCGCGCCGCGGGATGGCGTCCAATCTTCGGTCAGGCCGGAGCCGCGCAGAGCCATCTCGCCAGCCATGGGATAGGCCGCGGCGATCTGTTTCTTTTCTTTGGATGCTTTCGGCGCGCCGAGCGGATAGGCGGCGCGTTGCGCTTCGTCCGCAGCGCGCCGAAACTTCACGTTATCTTCGGATGGCTCCAGGTCGGGAGCGTGATCCGCGCCACCGGTGGCCTGGCCGCCAAAATCCCGTGGGCCGACGGACATCCGCATCTCGCCGCGCCCGATCGATACAAGAACAACACTCTCTATTTCGCCAGCGACCGTCTCTCGTCACTCGGCATTGACGCCGGCGGAGGAGGAGTTTTCCAGCGGCTGGCGCCTGAACTGATACTCACGCAGACTGACCCGTACGCGAATTGCTCGGTCTGGCGGCTGCCGCGATGGTTCCATCCGGGCGGGCGCGCTCCCCTCTCCTATCACTCCAGGGCGAACCGCTGGACGGACTGTGCGACGTCGGTCCGGGTGCAATCCGCTTATCCTGGCCAGGAATTCGTGCTCGATGTGGGCCAGTATCCCGAGGCGCGCGCCTGGTTGCGATCGATCTTCCGCGCTGCCAATCGCTAGCGGCTGGACGCGGAGCTGCATACCGCCCAGGCCGCGTCGGCCAGCGCGGGTACCTGCTCCTTCATGCCGGCGAACAGGGGATCGTCGGCCTGTCCGCGCACAAATCGGGAGTAGCTGCCCTCCATGATGATCGCGAGCTTGAACAGCGCGAACGCCTGGTAGAACGGAAAATCGCGCATCGCGCGCCCGCTGCGGCGCTCGTATCGATCGATCATCTCGGGCCGCGTCAGCCATCCCTGGGCGTCGTTCATGCTTGCGATCACGCCCCGCGTCGCGCGGTCAGTCGGGTCGGGCCAGTAGGTCAGCATCCAGCCGAAATCCGCCAGCGGATCGCCAATGGTAGACATCTCCCAGTCGAGCACGGCGATCGCGCGGGCGCTGGCGGGGTCGAACATCACGTTGTCGAGCTTGTAATCTCCATGGACAATGGTGGGCGGCGGCGACTCGGGGATTCGCGCGCGCAGCCACTGCTTGACGTTTTCCATCACGGGCAGCGGGCGGGTGTACACGATCGTGCGCTCGAGCTGATCGGTCCATCGTTTGAGTTGGCGTTCGAGGTAGCCGTCAGGCCGTCCGAAACCCTCCAGGCCGACCGCGCGCCAATCCACTTCCTGCAGCGCGACGAGCACATCCACCATCTGCTCGCTGACCCGGCGCCGAAGCTCGGGGGTTTGAGCGAAATGCTGGTTGCCGGCTCGCACTACATCGCCGCGCATGTACTCCATCAGGTAAAACGGCGCGCCGATATATGAAGGATCATCGCACGCAGCGTACACGCGCGGCACCGGCACGGCAGTGTCCTGCAGAGCTTTGAGCACGCGGTATTCGCGCATTACGTCGTGCGCGGTCGGGAGCAGCGGTCCACGCGGCGGGCGGCGCAGCGCCCATGAACGTCCATCGAAGTGAATCAGGTGAACCTCGTTGGAATGGCCGAGCGAGATATTTTCGGACCGCAGCGCGCCGGTGTCGCCGAGCTTGTGCTCATCGAGGAACCGCTTCAAGCCAATGAGATCCACCGTCGCCGACGGTCCGGTTTTTTCCTGCGTTGAAGTACTCATCAAGCCGTACTGTTTTCGCAAATGGAGCTCGCGGTCAAGTGATGCCGCTGCGGCGGCAACCCATGGAATCCGCGCGGTGCATGATGAGAGGCGACAATTTCTGCTGTGGCATCCGTTGCGACCGACCTGGCTAGGCCGAGCCGGCCGCCGTGCCCCGCGCGGCCGGCGTCTTGCGACGACAAAGCTCAGACCTGTACAAAAGAATGCAATGAACGCGGCGCCGAAGTTGAGCGACAGCCAGAGCACCGGCCAGTTGGCCGCGATGATCCGCCTGGCGCGGCCTCATCAATGGATTAAGAACGCGCTGGTGTTGGCGGCGTTGCTGTTCGGCCAGCGCCTGTTCGTCTTCCACGATGTCGTGCTTGCGCTCATTGCGGTCGTCGCATTCTGCGCGCTTTCGAGCGCCGGTTACATTCTAAATGACATCACCGACCGCGACGCGGATCGGCTGAATCCCGCGAAATGCGACCGCCCGCTGGCGCGCGGCGATCTCACCGTCGCCGCGGCAAGCAGGGCTGCCCTCTTGCTGGGTACGATTGCGGCCGTGTTGAGCATCGTATTGGGCTGGGCGTTCGTGGGAATCGCGCTGCTGTACGTCGCGCTTCAGCTTGTCTATTCGCTATGGGCCAAGCATCGGGTGGTCATCGACGTGATCGCGGTCGCGATTGGTTTCGTGCTGCGCGCCTTCGCCGGCGGCGTCGCAATCGACGTCGAGGTATCGCCGTGGCTGGTCTTCATCACGTTCGTGTTGGCGCTGTTCCTGGTGCTGGCGCGCAGACGCCACGAACTGATCGCGCTGGGCGACGGCGCCATCGCGCATCGCAGTGCGCTCTCGCAATACAGCGTCCGGCTGGTCGATCAGATGATCTCAATCGTCGCCGGCGCGACTCTCGTCAGCTACATGATTTACACCGCGTCGGCCGAGGTCGAAGCGAAGCTCGGAACCCGGCATCTCTATCTGACGGTGCCGTTCGTCGCCTTCGGAATCCTGCGCTATCTGTACCTGATCGATGAGCGCAACGAAGGCGGCGACCCGGCCAGCGCGCTGCTCCACGATCGGCCGCTGATGCTCACGGTCGCGCTGTGGATCCTTACCGATATCGCGTTGTTGTACTTCTAGGACCGCCGGCCGCGCGCGGTCTCAATAACTTGGCAGCACTCCGGTCGGCGAGCCAACCAGACCCTGCTGCTGGAACGGATTGCTTCCAAATGGCCTTTGCCCCCACGAGCCCAAACCGCCGAGCGTCAACTGGAACTGGACCGACGTTTCTTTGGGATTGTAGGAATCGATGATTCCGACGTCCGCCGCCCAACAATCGCACGGCGATTTCAGCCGCACGCCGTATTGCGTCATCATCATCTGGTCCGACGAGAAATTGTAGGTGGGCGAAAAGTAAAACCCCAGGAAATCCAACAGCTCTGTGTACATGGCTGCCGTCAGCCCTTCCGCAGCGTTCCGGTGAGGCCCGGGAATCACCGTGTCGTTCCGATTGGCGTAGTTGTATCCCACCGTGACGAACGAGCCTTGCATCGCCTTGCCCATATACATACTGGCCCCCGCGCTCGACCACGGCGGCTGATAACTCACCGCCGCGTCGGCGAACGTGACCCCGCCATGGGTTCGCGGACTGTAGTCGACCTGCGAACTAAGGGTAAAGACTTGATTCAAATAGATGTGCAGCAGCGCCTCGACGTCCGACATGTCCGATCGACCGGACACTGCGTGCCCGATGTCGTAAGACTGCTGTATCGTCAACGAGCCGACTTGCGAAGAATGCTCGCCCTCGCGGATGATATTTCCGGCGTGTGCGACCAACGTATCCGGGCCGATGGGTTCTTCGTGCAACGGCCCGCCGGCTGAATCGGATAATTCCTGAGTCTGAGTCGTGTCGGTGGTCGTCGCCTCCGGGGCTAATCCCCAGGACTTGGCGAACAGCCTCGTGGTGACCCCATAAGTGAACAGGCTGCGCGAATTTATCCGATCGTACGCATCGAACAAGGGCATGTTGCCCTGGTAGATGTTCGGCACGTAGTAATAGTTGGCAAACGGTTCGATGGTATTTTTGAGCTTCTCGACCGACTTCCATTCGACGTCGTAAACCCGGTCCAGATCGGTTTGGATTCCGGCTTTTGCATAGGGGATGATTCGTCCGCTCGTTCCCGCGGCGCTGAAGGGGCTCAGCGCAACGCAATTGTTGTACGTGAGGCTAACGCCGCCACCGTTGGCGCAAGTGGGGTGTCCGTATTTGGGTATGGCTCCGACCGGAAAGATCTCCATGTTGTGTCCGGCGGTGTCATAGAACGTGGCTTGCGAACCCAGCTCCCCGTAACCGTAGACGTAGTCACCCAGACGCCACGGCAGTGTGACGCGAGGATTGGCGTCGATGCGCCCGCCATCGATCCCTCTGTCGCGGTAGAAGTTAACCGCCTCCGCGTCGTAATCCGCGTACATCAGGTGGTTGAATAGTTCCTGGCGTCCGCTCACCGTGAAATCGGGCAGCCGCTGCAACGCGAATTGTTGCGGCTGAATCAAATCCTGATTCCAACTGCCCTGCAGCCGCACATCCGCGTTTTGGAATTCGTCAAGCAAGCCGAAATCCGAGGGCGAATTTCGCAGCGCGCTGTAGTTGTTGCCGACGATGCCGCCGCCAAAGCCGTGCGACAACGTCCACACATCCATCTCTCGCAGGTACAGGCTGTCGCTGACCGAAATCGTGTCGCCGTATGCGACCAGGTTGTCGGTGAGATGCTCCCGCGTCATGCCGATAAGCCCATAGCGGTCGATCGGGATGTGCGTATCGGCGAGTTGGTTGTCGGTGACGTCGCCCACCCGATTCTTTTCCGATCGGAGCGACTCGTTGTAGAACGCGCCGTCCACCCACAAATAATCGTCTTTCCCATTAACCAGCCGATACTCGGCCAGGCCGCCGATTCGCTGGTTGGTCTCGAGGTCGCCCGCGATCGTCGCGTCGGAACTTTTATTGATCGCGATATAGTACGGCTGAAACAACTGAAAGCCGCGCAGTCCCGAATAACCCTCTCGCCCCGTCAGCAGGCCGCTGTGCCGCGTACTATCGGCCGGAAACGCAAGGTACGGCATCCTCATTATCGGGATGCCGGCCACGTCGAAGGTGGCATTGGTGGCGTGGCCCGTATGTCCCATGTTGACGACCATCTGAGAGGCGTTTATCGACCAGTCGGGAGTGCCCTTCTCGCACCCGCAGGTCGTAAAGAACCCGTCCTTCACTACGTAGGTCTGCCCCTCGAGCTTCGAGACCTGCTTGCCTTCGAGATGGTAAATATGTTTTTTCGCCAGGATCTTGGCGTTGTGCAGCACCATCGTCTCGTTGATGATGTCGATCGTCCCGTCGGTTGCCCACATTTCGATTTCCGGATCGATCAAATGGACGTTGCCGATCGCGCGCGCCTGGCGCTCGCGGCGCATTATGTCGATCTCGTCGGCCTTCAGCACGCTGCCGCCCTGGCTCATGACGGCGTCGCCCTTGACCACGAAGGTGTCGGTCTTGGAGTCGTAGATCGTTTCCTGGCCGGTGATGTTGACCGGTTCTTCCGCATGTTCGGTGCGGACCGGTACGGGAACTCCGAGGCCTTTCTTTCGCGCGGCCGGGACCGGCTTGGGCGCCGCCGCGGCCGGCGCGTCTGCGTTGGCGATAGCCGGCGAAAGCGTCGCTGCGCAGCCGAATAAAACCGCGATCGCGATACTTTTAAGCGCCGGCTTCAGCAAACAACCCACTTCGCCCCTCGCGGGCCAGAAAATACGGGTAAACTTCGCCGATAAGATACACCGATCCCGTCACCAGCGCCACGTCGTCGGGCGCCAATTCGGAAATCACTCGCTCGATCGCTTGGAGCGGCTCGCGCTCGACGCGCGCGGCACAGTGCGCCGCGAAATGCGCCACCAGTTGCTGCGGTTCGAGCGGGCTTTTGGGCTTGGCCCGCGTCAAGGTGACGTCGCGCACGCGCGGCCCGAGCATGGCGGCCATCGTGGCCCATTCCTTCGCCGACTGGCAGCCGAATATCAGGCGCGGCTTCACGCCCGGACCGAGCTCGACGCTCATCGTCTCCAGCAATGCCGCAATACTCATCTCGTTATGTGCGCAATCAAGGATAACCAGCGGCCGCTTCGACACGACATCGAAGCGCCCCGGCCAGCGGATCTCCCGCATGCCGCGCCGGATGGCGTCCTCGTTGATACTCCCGCCCTGCGCGCGCAGCGCCTCGAGCGACGCCAGCGCAATCGCGGCGTTCTCATGCTGGAATGGACCCGCCAGTCCAATTTCGAGATCGCGCATTTCCAACCCAAGGCCGTGGTAGTCGAATCGATGCGCCGGGGCGTGCGAATCGTACCCGAAGTCGCGATCGATCAAGCGCACGGCGCTTCGGCGCTGCGCGGCAAGCGAGGTCAGCACCAGGCGCGCATCGGAGTCGCGCGCGCCGATCACGACCGGGATATCGTGCTTGATTATCCCGCCCTTCTCGCCCGCGATCGCCGCGATCGTGTAGCCGAGATATTCCATGTGATCGAAACCGATCGGCGTGATTACGCTCAAAATCGGTGTCACCACATTGGTCGAATCGAGCCGCCCGCCGAGCCCCGTCTCGACCACCGCGATATCGACGCCCGCCTCGGCGAAGTACAGGAACATCATCGCCACCGTGAACTCGAAAAACGTGAGCGCCAGGCCCGCGCGATCGTAAATCGCGCGCAGCCGCTCGATATAGTCGAGCATCTGCGCCGCCGGAATTTCGGCGCCCGAGATACGCGTCCGCTCGG
>Ga0187805_10000606_pt1 | contig 12007 bp, 8 predicted proteins | sample NC_wetland_sal_i_6_FD_132965 | JGI IMG/M metagenome (GOLD analysis project Ga0187805, IMG submission 132965) | Wetland sediment microbial communities from Neuse River Estuary, North Carolina, USA - Control_5 | ecosystem: Environmental > Aquatic > Freshwater > Wetlands > Sediment | place: USA... | reverse complement strand
GCCGCCCGCACGGTCGGATCCCCGCAGATCCGCAACCGCGGTACGATCGGCGGCAATCTGGGCACGTCTTCTCCGGCGGGCGACTGCCACCCACCCCTGCTCGCTTCAGGCGCCGAGATCGAGATCGCGTCGGCCAGCGGTACCCGCATGGTCGCGGCAGCGGAGTTTTTCCTCGCGCCCAAGCGCAATGTCCTCCAGCCGGGAGAGCTGGTCGCGGCGGTGCACATTCCCAGGGCCTTCGGCCCGCAGGTCTTCGCGAAGACCGGCACGCGCAACGCGATGGTGATCGCCGCGTGCTCGCTGGCGCTCGTGCTCGACCCGCAGGCCCGCCAGGTGGGTACCGGGATTGGCTCGGCCGGGCCGGTCCCGCTGCGGGCCGTCGCCGCGCAGGACTACCTGGTCGGCGCGCTTTCCGCGGACGGGCAGTGGGACCGTCCGCGGTCGCTGCCGCCGGAACTCATCTCGGGCTTTGCCGACCGCGTAGCGGCTGCCGCAAAGCCGATCGATGACGTGCGCGGATCGGCGGCATATCGAGTGCATGCCCTGCGGGTCCTGGCGGGCCGGGCGCTGACCTGGGCATGGGACGAGTTCAGGGAGATGCCGTGAACGTCTCGTGCATCGTCAACGGCCAAGCCGTATCCGTCACCGATGTCCGCCCGGCCGAGAGCCTGCTGGACATGCTGCGCGACCGGTTGGCGCTGACCGGCGCGAAGAACTCCTGTGAGCAGGGCGAGTGCGGATCGTGCTCGGTGTACCTCGACGGCATGCTCGTGTGCTCCTGCCTGGTGCTGGCCGGCCAGGCCGAGGGCACCAGCATCTCCACAATCGAGGGGCTGGCCAGAGAGGGCGAGCTCGACCCGGTGCAGCGGGCATTCGTCCGGTGCGGTGCCATCCAGTGCGGGTTCTGCACGCCTGGCCTGGTGCTGGCCGCCCACGACCTGCTCTGCAAGACGCCCGATCCCGACGACGACGAGATCCGCGAAGCGCTGGCCGGCAATCTGTGCCGGTGCACCGGCTACCAGAAGATCATCGACGCGGTCCACAGCGCAGCGCGCGAAGTGGCCGACACCGCCGCGCACTGATCCGGCCGCCCGCGGCGGACCGCGCCGATCTGGTCACGCGGCCGAGCTACCACCGCGCTGCGCCTTGACGTAGCACCGCGCCCGGTGCCCGGCGCTCGTTTCAGCCCGCCTCGTTATGAGGACTCAGGACCCCGGACTCGGGGTCGAACGGCCCGTGATCTGCGCGCTTACCAGCTTCTAGCGTCCCCTCAAGGGATCGGTGCGGCAGCGGCCAGAGGAGGTGCTATGAGCCAGCACGAGGCATCGTTGCCTGGGAAGGCCCGGCTGGCTGGGATCGCAGCCAACGGCTGGAAGCCCTTATTCCTGCGCTGGCTCACCCTGCCTACCGCCGCCGTCAGTGCCCTGCTGATCGGCGCGGCGATCATCGCCGTGATGGGGGCTAACCCGCTGACCGGCTACCACGCGCTGCTCACCGGCGCCTTCGGTGGTTCCTACGCGCTCACGAGCACCGCCGTGAAGGCGGTGCCGTTGCTGCTTGTGGGGATCGGCATCTGCATCTCGTTCCGGGCCAACGTGCTCAACATCGGCGGCGAGGGGCAGATCGTGATGGGCGGCCTGGCCGGCGCTGCGACTGCGCTCGCGCTGCCGAACCTGCCCAAGATCGTGCTGATCCCGCTGGTGCTGCTGGCGGGCTGCGTCGGCGGCGGGATCTGGGGCGCCATCCCCGGCATATTCAAGGCGTACCGCAACGTCAACGAAGTGCTGAGCACGATCATGCTCAACCTGGTCGCGGTGCAGCTCATGAACTATCTGCTGGCCGGGCCGATGATCGACAAATCGGAGTCCTTCGCGGTCGTCGGGCGAATCCCGCAGACAAGGCTCCTGTCTCCGAACTCGTGGCTGCCCATCATCGTCCCCGGCACTCAGCTCCACCTCGGCGTGGTGATCGCCGTGCTGGTCGCAGTGGCCGTGTACGTGCTGCTGCGCCGGACGGGCGTCGGCTTCAGGATCCGTTCCGTGGGCCTGTCCACCGACGCCTCCAGGTACGCCGGCATGGCGGTCAAGCGGACCACGGCCATGGCGCTCACCCTGTCGGGCGCGATGTGCGGCATGGCCGGCGCGATGCTCGTGTTCGGCAGCATCAGCCACCGGATGGTGACCGACGGCACGCTCAGCGGGTTCACCGGAAGCGACGGCTATTACGGCATCGTGGTAGCGCTGTTCGGCGGGCTCAATCCGCTCTGGACCATCCTGTCGGCCTTCCTGTTCGGCGGCCTGCTCGTGGGCGGCGTGTCGATGGGGATCGCGCTGAACGTGCCCTACTCCTCTGACCTGGTGACCACCATCGTCGGCCTGGTCGTGTGCTTCGTGGTCGCTCTCGACGCCGTCCGCCGCCGCGCAAACCTGCAGTCCGGCCCCGCTTCCCTGCGTCAGCTGCTCACCAGGAACTGGCGGGCGCCAGCGGATAGCGGCCCGCGCGCCGCACCAGTGCCAGCCATCCAGCCGGCCATCGAGGCCGCGGTGCCGCTGCCGCCCCCGCCGGTGCCGGAACTGACGCCCGCCGACCCAGGGGAAGCACTGCCATGAACCACTTCTTCACCGTAGCCGTGCTGTCGGCGACGGTCGCCTCCGGGATCGCGCTCGGCTGCCCGCTGCTGCTCGCCGCCCTGGGCGAGACCGTCGGACAGCGCAGCGGCGTGCTGAACCTGGGCGTCGACGGGATCATGCTGCTGAGCGCCTTCGGCGCCTACTTCGTCGCGCTGCGCACCGGCAACATCGCCCTCGGAGTGCTGGTCGCGCTCGGCGTCGGCGCGGTGATGGGCCTGATCACCGCGTTCATCAACGTCACGGTCCGCGCCGAGCAGGGCATCAGCGGCATCGGGATCTACATCGCCGCGCTCGGCCTGTCCGGCATGCTGTTCGAGCGGTACGTGGGGACGCCGCTGCCCATCACGAATACCCGCGGGCCGTTCTTCGCGGTCGACATCCCGCTGCTGGACCGGATCCCGTACGTCGGCACGATGTTCTTCAAGCAGAACGTGCTGGTCTATCTGGCAATCCTGCTCATCCTCGCGCTGACGTTCGTGCTGCGCCACACCACGTACGGGATGAAGGTGCAGGCCGCAGGCGAGAACCCAGCCGCCGCCGACACGGTGGGGCTCGACGTCAGCCGGATTCGCTACTCGGCGGTCATATTCGGCTGCACGATGGCCGGACTGGCCGGGGCAGCACTGCTCATCGTCGACGGCATCTTCCAGGAGAACCTCACCCAGGGCGCCGGCTTCATCGCCGTGGCGCTCGTCTACTTCGGCGGCTGGCGGCCGGGCGGGGTCGCCATAGGTGCGCTGCTGTACGGGCTCACCGGAGCGGTCATCCTCACCTGGAAGACGCTCGGCATCATCCCGCTGTCCCTGTCCGACCTGGCCGCGACAGCGCCTGCGGTGATCGTTGTGCTCGCGCTGCTGTTCCTGGTCGGGCGGTATCGGCAGCCCACAGCGCTCAGCAAGCCATACCTGCGCGGGGTCAGCTGACCCGGCGAGCTAGCTCCTAGATACACGAAGGAGAGGGAGCAGATGAAAGGCAAGGTAACGAAGGCGAGGTGGCTGCTGTTGCCAGCGGCCGCGGCCCTCGCCGTGGCGATGGTCGGCTGTGGCAGCAGCGCCAAGCCGGCCAGCTCAGCCGGTCACCAACTCAAGGTTGCGCTCATTACCCCGAGCGCCACCAACGACCTGGCCTTCAGCCAGGCCATGTACTCCGCGGTGGAGTCACTGAAGACCAAGTACAACTTGCAGATATCCGTGCAGGACAACATGTACGTGGTGGCGGACGCGGCGAACGCGATCCAGCAGTACGCAGCCGAAGGTTACAACCTGATCATCGCGAACGGGTCCCAGTACGGCAGCACGGTCCAGCAGCTTGCGCCCAAGTACCCCAAGGTTTCGTTCGCCTGGGGCACGGCCGGGTCGACATTCAACATGCCGAACGTGTACGCCTACCAGGCGGCGGCTAACGAGGGCGGCTACGTGCAGGGCTACATGGCCGCGCTGATGAGCAAGAGCAAGGTGATCGGTGTCATCGGGCCGATCGACGTGGGTGACGCACAGCTGTACACCGACGGCTTCAAGGCCGGCGTGATGGCAGCCGACCAGTCCGCGACGGTGCACCTGTCGTTCACCGGCTCGTTCAGCGACGTGAGCCTGATGGCCAGCGCGGCACACTCGTACGTGTCCGAGGGCGCGGACGTGCTGACCGGCAGCTCACAGTCGGTGGTCGGGGCGATCGGCGTCGCCAAGTCGACCAGCGTCGCATGGTTCGGCACGCAGTGGGATCAGGCGTCGCTGGCGCCATCCGACGTTGTGTCCAGCCAGGTCTACAACTGGGTTCCGGTGCTTGACCAGATCCTCACTGGCATCAAGGCCGGCAAGCTCGGCGGCGCTACGTATTCGATCGACCTGGGCAACGGCGGCGAGAAGATCGTCTTCAACTCCGGCTACCCGCTGCCCGCCTCAGTGAAGTCAGCCGGCCTGTCCGTGCTCAGCAAGATCGAGTCCGGCACGCTGACTCCGCCACAGTGACAGCTGATAGCAGCATCGATAACGGAAACGGAGAGGACGTTGGCGAGCACGCAGGCAGGATCGGTCCCGCTGCTGGAGATGCGCGGGATCACTAAGCGATTCCCTGGCGTGCTCGCCAACGACCGCGTCGACTTCGACGTGCGGCCCGGCGAGGTGCACTCGCTGTTCGGCGAGAACGGCGCGGGCAAGAGCACGCTCATGCGGATCCTGTATGGGCTCTACCAGCCCGACGCCGGCGAGATCATCCTGAACGGGCAGCCGGCGGTCATCCGCTCGCCTGCCATGGCGATCGCTCATGGGGTCGGGATGATTCACCAGCACTTCATGCTGGTGCCGACGATGACCGTGGTGCAGAATGTGGCGCTCGGCCTGAGGTCTTCTCGCGGCCTGCTCACCGACTCTGGCCGCGTCAGCGCGCGCATCCGCGAGCTGTCCGATACCTACGGGCTCGCGATCGAACCCGGCGCGCTCGTGCACCAGCTCTCGGTGGGTGAGCGGCAGCGGGTGGAGATCATCAAGACGCTCTACCGCGACGTCTCGCTGCTCGTCCTCGACGAGCCCACCGCGGTGCTAACGCCGGGTGAGGTACGTGAGCTGTTCCGGGTGCTCAGGGAGATGATCGCCAGCGGCCTCGCCGTGGTGTTCATCTCCCACAAGCTCAACGAGGTGCTTGAGCTCTCAGATCGGATCACCGTACTGCGTACCGGGCGCAAGATCGCCACCGTCGACGCGGCCGGCACGTCCAGGGACGAGCTCGCCACGATGATGGTCGGGCACGAGGTGGCCGCCATCACGCTGCCGCCGGGCACGCCAGGCGACGTGCGGCTGTCGGTGACTGACCTGCGGGTGCCGGGCGACCGGGCCGCAGAAGCCGTGACCGGGCTTTCACTCGAGGCGCTCGCCGGGGAGATCGTCGGCATCGCCGGTGTCTCCGGCAACGGCCAGCGGGAGCTGGCCGAGGCGATCGCCGGGCTCAGGCCGGTCACCAGCGGCCGGATCGTGATCGACGGAATCGACGTGACCGGCAAGCGGCCGGCCGCGGTGCGGCACGCCGGACTCGGCTACGTCCCCGAGGAGCGAATGCGGGACGGGCTCATCGGCGACTTCACGGTGACGGAGAACCTGCTGCTCGTGGACAGCACCAGCCCGGCATTCTTCCGTCGTGGCTTCATCCGGTCGGAGGCGGTCCGGCAGCACTGCACCGAGCTTGTGCGTGATTTCACGGTCCGCACGCCGACCCTGGACACGCCGGCCCGCAACTTGTCGGGCGGCAACATCCAGAGGCTGATCATGGCACGCGAGCTGTCCAGGTCACCCGGCGTGCTGCTGGTGGCGCAGCCGACCCGCGGCATCGACGTCGCCTCGGCACAGTACATCCACGAGCGGCTGTTCCGGCAGCGCGCGGCGGGCACCGCGGTGGTCGTCGTCTCCGAGGACCTGGACGAGGTCATGACCATCTGCGACCGTGTCGTGGTCATGTACGAGGGCAAGATCGTCGGTACCGTCGACCCGCGAGTAACCAGCCGCGAGACGGTCGGACTGCTCATGGCCGGCACCGCGGCCGCCACGCCCAGCTAGCGCCGACCGGCCGCCGCGAGCTCACAGTCGGCAATCCGCCGCTGCCAGGGCGAGCCCTGGCAGCGGCGGATATCTGCAGTTGCCGCTTACTGTGGCACCGCAGCCAGCTCGCCCTCCTCCCGCACCGAGCGGGCCCGGAACAGCCCGTGCAGCGGGCCCGCGAGCAGCCAGTACAGGCCAGCGCCCAGGACGATCCCGATGGCCCAGCTGAAGTCTGACCCGCTCGTCCGGCTGGAGATCGGGCCGACGTACGACGGCCACGCGGTGGGGGCGTCGATCCACATCAGCGCCGCCACCATGCCCACGCCCTGGGCGATCAGCGCTGGCCAGTGGATGCCGCCGTGACGCCAGTACAGGCCGCCGCGCTCGGCCGCCAGCGAGTCGCGGTCGTATCGGCCGCGGCGCAGCAGGTAGTCGGTGATCAGGATGCCGAACCAGGGCGCCAGCCACACCACGATGTACAGCAGGAAGCCGGAGAAGTCATGGTAGAAGTTGCCCTTGAACAGCACGAAGTAGGTAACGATCGCCACCACGACGGTGTCCACTATGACCGCGCCCCACCGCTTGATCGGGATGCCGAGCGCCTGCAGCGTGACCCCGGATGAATACAGGTCGATCGTGTTGATGCAGAACAGCTGGACGATCGCGAAGATCAGGAACGGCACGACGAACCAGGATGGGAACGCCTGCGGGACCCCGATCGAGGGAATGCCGACGACCTTGGTGGTCACGGTGAACGCGAAGATGCCGAGCAGTTCGAGCAGCAGGGACGGCACCCCGCCCCCGATCGTGGCCGCCCAGAACGTGCGGCTCTTCGGCGTGTCGGAGGGCAGGTACCTGGAGTAGTCGTTGCCGTTCTCGGTCCAGCCGAGCCCGCCAACCGAGATGATCAGCACCAGCGCGGTGGTCCAGACCGCCCACGAGGCGCCGTGCACGTGGAAGGTTGACAGGTGCAGCCGCTGGAACACGAATACCGCCAGCACCACCGTCAGCGCGATGAACACGTAGGCCAGCCAGCGCAGCATTTTCGAGATCGTGGCGTGCCCGAACAGCGGCATCAGCATCTGGACCAGCGACGCCGCGATGATCAGCACGATCTTCGCGGCCGTGTCGAGATGGTTACCGTAGCGGGAGAACAGCAGGATCACCGTGGCTACGACGAAGAACACGCCCTCGATCTCGAAGCCAACCTGGGTGACCCAGTTGAACAGCGCCACCGACCGGTTGGCATTCTTTCCGAACGGCGCCCGGCTGACCATGAACGCCGTGGTCCCGGTCAGCGGTCCCTGAATGCTCGCGAAGCCGAGCAGCGCGTAGAACAGGTTCCCTACCAGGACGCAGACAACCGCCTGCCAGACGGACAAGCCGAAGATCATGATCAGCGTGCCGTAGAAGAAGAACTCGACATTGAAGACCGCGCCCGCCCATAGCCAGCCCAGCCCGCTCGGCCGTTGCTGCCGCTCGTCGTCCGGGATCAGTTCAATGCCGCGCTGCTCTATCTTGAACGCCGCATACTCGTGGCCCGCGGGGGGGGCGGCAGGCACGGCCGCGGGGACTTCCGGCGAAGTATCTCTGGCCATTACGTTCTCCTTCCTGCATCTTCTGTTAGTGGGGCGGTGAGACGTGACTCATGTTGAACGAAGCAGCTGATGGTTCACCGTCACAGTGACCTCCGGCCATAGCCTGAGTGACTTTGGGTACCTGGTAACGCGATCGCGCGCATCATCGCTGCACTCCCGTGAACAGGACTGCAACGCGCTCGCGCGGTCCGGCCAAGCCGCGGCTGCGAAGCTCGATCAGCCCGGCGAGTCCGGCGGTGCCGGTGGGGTCGACGTTGTAGCCAGCCTCGTTGCCGAGGGCATGCGCCGTCGTAATCTGGTCCTCCGACACCACGACGGGCTCTCCCCCGCTGCGCAGCATGCCCTCGACTACCGCGCGCCAGTCGTAGGTCTCGTCGTCGAGGATGCCGGTGGCGAGGCTCTTGGGCTCGTTCTCCCACGGCCACATGTAGGCAGACCGGTGATGGGCAGCAGCAGACATGGCAGCCTGCAGTTCGGCAGGCGCGGGCCGCCCCGGCAGCCCGGCCCGCACGAGGTGGTAGGCGCGCTCGAGCGGGTGCGCGCCTTGCGTCTGGACCGTGTGCACGCGGGGCCCGGCCGACGCGACACCGAGTGCGACTGCTTCTTCGAACGCCCTGATGCAGGCGGTGGCCAGCGCACCGCCGCCAACCTGGATAACCAGGTGATCGAGCTCAAGGCCTGATCCGGCCAGCTCGGTCACCATTTCGTAGCCGAGGGTCTGGCCGCCCTCGATGGCCATCCCGTTCAGGTTCCCCTGGCACGTGAACGGCAGAGCGCCGTCTGCCAGCTCCCGCATCAGCCGGTGATAGGTGGGGTCACCAGGCTGATCGGGCAGCCGGGGACAGGTCACCACGTGCGCACCCAGCTGCCGAAGGCGCGCCACGATGCTGGCCTCGGCGTCGACCGGGACGAATACCTGAAGCGGCCAGTCACCGGCGCTGGCCAGGACCGCGGCCGCCAGCGCGGCGTTGCCGCAGCTCGCGATCGCGAGGTCGGGCCGCCGCGCCGGTTCCGCGAGCCCGATCCGTTCAGCCACGGACAGGTGCAGCAGCACCCCCATGAGATGGCGCGCCTTGTGCGAACCCGCCACGTTGCCGGTCTCGTCCTTGATCCAGACGCCGCCAGGCTCGCTGAAGCCGAGCCTGACGCTGAGCATCTCATCGCGCCGGAACGGCCGGTAGCCGAATCCGTGCCCGTCCACCTGCGCGACTCGTCCGTCCAGCGCGCGGACGAGCGCGCAGAATTCCTCGTCCGGCACACCGGCCGCAGTGGCGCGGTGGTAACTATTCAGCAACCCGCGATAGCGCAGGAACGGGTTGTCGTGCGCACCGGCCGGGTCCGGGAACCGCGCGCGTCGAAGGTCGAGCGTCCGGACCAGCACGTGGTCGATGTCGTCGTTGCCGGCGTTGCCGCAGCGGAACGGGTACGGGTCAGAGGCGGCCGGGACGCCGCCGCATCCCGCGCAGGCGATCGTGCTGAGCGGCCCGGTCACGGACTCACCCCGGTCCGGCCGTTGAACTCCCTGATCATCTCGTCCCAGGCGGGCGGCAGTGCGCGCAGCCCGGTCCAGAACGACTGGTCCCAGCGCGCGGTGAACTCGCCGACCGGCACGCCTTGCTGCTCCACCCACGTGTAGTAGCCGAGGTCGAAGATCCGTCGCCGGTCCGTTCGGGTCGTCTCCAGCAGGTTGTCGGTGCCCGCCGCCAGCATCCACCGGCCGAATTCCTCGGCCGCGGCGACCTCGTCGAAACCGCCGCGAAAATCGCGAGTCAGGATCCGCGTCCGCTCGCTCTCGTACATGCTGGCTCCGTCCGTCGCGACAGTGACGATTACGTCGTCAGGCCCGAGCTCTAGGTACGTAGCAATTTTCACGCTGGCCACAATGTTGCAGATACTCGACAGCCCGAACAATGGCAGCGCCGAAATCTCTGCCTCGCGCACACCCCGCCGGTCGCGCAGGTACTCCAGGCCAGCCGGAGCGGCCAGCACCAGCGACAGGTGGTCAGTCGCCCGGTCGGACACCGCGACCACGAAGTCGGTGTTGGCGACGTTGTGGATCAGGGGGATGTGCTTGTCGCCGATGCCCTGGATGTTGTGCTCGCCGTAGCCGTTCCTGAGCATCGTCGGGCACTGCTCAGCCTCCACGGCGGCGATCGCCGAGCCATAGGTCTCCTTGAGGTAGTCGCCCGCGCCGAGCGTGCCGGCCGAGCCCGAGGCCGAGACGAACGCACGCAGCCGAAGCTCTGGCCTGGCCTGCCGCATCCGCTCGAACACGGCGCCCAGGGCCCGGCCCGTCGTGACATAGTGCACAAGATGATTGCCGAACTCGGCGAACTGGTTGAAGATCACGTTGCTCGGGTCCGCGGACAGCTCGGCGCACTTGTCGTAGATCTCCTTGACGTTGCTCTCAGTTCCCGGGGTGCGGATGATGGCCGATGGATCGGTGACCCAGCCGCCGAGCCAGTCGAATCGCTCCTGGCTCATGCCGGCCGGCAGGACGGCGACCCCCCGGCTGCCCATCAGCCGGGAGATCGCCACGCCGCCCCGGCAGTAGTTGCCGGTCGACGGCCAGATCGCGCGGTGCCTGGTCGGGTCGAACTGGCCGGTGATGATCCGCGGCGCCAGGCAGCCGTAGGCGGCCAGCACCTTGTGCGAGGCGATCATCGGGAACCTGGCCCCGATGGCCACCACGATCTTCGCGTCGACGCCGGTGAGTTCCTTGGACAGCACCACGTGCCCGGGGATGTCGGCCTGGCTGGTGCGATCTTTTCCGTTGTACCAGTGCACCCGGAACAGGTTGAGCGGGTGGGCCTCGTCGGGCTTCACCTCGGCGAGCGCGCCGCGTATCTCGCCGGGAATGCTGGCAGGGTCTGCGAGCTGCGCGAATGTCGGCAGCAGGATCCGTGCCTCGCGAAACCTCGCCACTGTGCGGTCATAGATACCGCGGTCCACGATGTGCTCTTCGAGCCCCGGCGTCGGCATCTGTCCACCTCTTCCCCCGCGCCTGCTGCGGCGCGGCCGCCGCGAGCGAGCGCAGTATCGTTTTCTGCCCGCGAGCTAGTGCGGCTAGCCCGATGCGACTTCCAGCGGCGTCTTGGCGAACTTCACCGTGTCGATCAGGCCAAGGTCGGTGATCTTCAGCTCGGGGATTACCGACAGTGCCAGGAACGACATGGCCATCAGCGGGGCGGGAAGCGTCACGCCGAGGTCGACCTTGGCCACCTGCTCGAGACGTTCCGCCAGGGCGGCCACGTTCTCGGCAGGCTGGTCGGATACCAGTCCGCCAATCGGGAGCGGAAGCTCGGCGAGCACCCGGCCGCCCGCGACGGCCACCTGTCCCCCGCCGAGTGATGCCAGCCGGTTGGCCGCCACCGCCATGTCGTCGTCGTCGGCCCCGACGACGACGAGGTTGTGCGCATCGTGCGCATGTGTGGAGGCCAGAGCCCCGCAGCGCAGGCCGAACCCGGTCACGAACCCCAGGCCGATTCGCCCGGTGTCATGGTGGCGCTCGATCACCGCGACCTTGGCCAAGTCTCTGGCCGGATCCGCAACCGCGGATCCGGCCGTTACGCTGGCCTGCAAGACCAGGCTCCTGGTCACGATAGTTCCGGGCTCCACCCCGATCACCCGGACCTGGCCATGTGCCGGGATGTTGAAATCAGCGGCCGTGAGCGTGCGGACGTGCACGCTGCCACGCATCCAGTCCGGCACGGCGGCCCTCGGCGCCGCAAGGGCGAGGCCGTTCTCGGCGACCAGCCGCCCGCGCTTGTACACCGCGACTGGGACGAACCGCTCCAGGTCCTCGACGGCCACGATGTCGGCCAGGTAGCCGGGCGCGATCGCGCCGTGCTCGGTGAGCCGGTGCCACCGCGCGGCATGCAGCGTCGCCATCGTGATGGCATCGGCGGCGGGGCAGCCAGCCGCGACCGCACGGCGGATCACGCGGTTCATGTGACCCTCGCGCAGCAGCAGGTGCGGTTCGCAGTCGTCGGTGCACAGCATGCAGTTGGCCGGGCCGTGCGCGATCACCAGCGGGATCAGGGCCTCGACGTCGCGAGTCGCCGAGCCCTCGCGGATCATGATCTGCATGCCCAGCCGCCGCTTCTCCAGCGCCTCGTCGAACGTGGTGCACTCGTGGTCGCTGCCGACACCGGCGGCCAGGTAGGCGCACAGGTCCTTGCCGGTCAGCCGCGGAGCGTGGCCATCGATGTGCCGTCCGGCCGCGCGCACGACCTCGATCTTGGCCAGCACT
>Ga0187805_10000605_pt1 | contig 12016 bp, 9 predicted proteins | sample NC_wetland_sal_i_6_FD_132965 | JGI IMG/M metagenome (GOLD analysis project Ga0187805, IMG submission 132965) | Wetland sediment microbial communities from Neuse River Estuary, North Carolina, USA - Control_5 | ecosystem: Environmental > Aquatic > Freshwater > Wetlands > Sediment | place: USA... | reverse complement strand
CCGTGGCCGCCCGCTCTGATCCTTTCGATAAGAGTACCCTGAGGGATTAGATCTACCTCGAGCTGGCGGGCGGTCATCTGTTTTTGTGTCTCAGGGTTCAAGCCGATACGGCTCACGATGGCCTTGCGAAGTAGGCGCGCGGAGACAAGCTTGCCGATGCCGTTGCCGGGGCTGGCTGTGTCGTTTGCGATGACGGTGAGATTGCGCTTTTCCTGGCGGACGAGCTCATCGATTGCACGTTCGGGCGTACCAACACCCATAAAGCCACCAATCATCACGCTTGCCCCGTCAGGGATCATCGCGACGGCGTCCTTGAGCGTGATGGTTTTCATGCGGACACCTTGACCTTGGAGGGTGCCGCAGAAAGCAGTGCCAGGGTGTGCCGCGCAATCATGAGTTCTTCATCGGTGGGGATCACAAATAGGCTGATCGCGCTCTCCGGTGCGGAGATGATTTGCCTTCCCTCACCATTTGCAGCTTTGTCTATTACAGCCCCGAGCCAGCTCAGTCCCGCGGCAACTTTCGAACGGATAAGGGCGGAATTCTCGCCGATGCCTGCGGTAAAAACAAAAGCATCAAGACCGCCTAATGCCGAAGTCAGCATTCCGGCAGAAAGTGCAATCCGGTAGACGAAATAGTCAATAGCGAAGGCGGCCTGCGGATCACGACTGCTTTCTAGTTCGCGCATATCGTTGCTGAGGCCGGATAAGCCCTTCAGCCCGCAATCGTGATAAAGGTAATGCTGAAGAGCACTTGGGCGCATCTCCTTTTCATTCAGAAGGTAGAGCAGCACTCCCGGATCGATTTGGCCGCAGCGCGTGCCCATGGGAAGGCCGTCGAGCGCAGTGAGTCCCATCGTGCTCTCGACACTTCTCCCATCTTTCATCGCGCACATGGAAGCACCGCTTCCCAGATGGGCAACGATGACCCGGCCCTTCCCTATGTCTGGGGCTACTTCGGCCAATCGTTGCGCGATGTACTCGTAGGACAGGCCGTGGAATCCGTAACGGCGCACGCCCTCGGCATAAAGCCGCTCCGGAAGAGCATAGTGATCGGCGAATGGGTCATGGCTGCGATGGAAGGCGGTATCGAAGCAGGCTACTTGCGGAAGTTCAGGCCGGGTCGAGAGGATGGATCTGATCGGAGCCAAGTTATGCGGCTGATGCAAAGGGGCGAGCGGAACGTAGCGCTCCAGCCGCGTAAGGACAGACGCATCAACAATAACAGGCCCGTCGTAATCCGGCCCTCCATGCACGACGCGGTGTCCTACCGCGATTGGCTCTATACGAAGCTCGTCGCGTAGCCAAGCGCCGGCGAGATGAAGGGCGGAAGCGACATCCGGGATTGCGTCATTGGAGTAACTGCGGTTAATCAGCGTCTTGCCATCGGCATCATTGGCGAAAAGCGCGGGCTTCGTCCCTATGCCGTCGATCTTGCCCTTAATTTCCCGGCTGAGGCCGCCGTGCCCGGATGCCGCGAAGACCTGGAACTTAACGCTTGAGGATCCGGCGTTGGCGACAAGGATCGTGTTCATCGGGATCAGGCCGCCGGCAACGCCACTACCCGGCGTCTCGCATCGGCATAGAGCGCCGCAACCGCGCAAGATGCCATGCGAGCCCTCAGAGAATCGGCGCGCGATGTCAAGATGATGGGAACCCTTGCGCCTAAAACGATGCCAGCCGCATCGGCCTTCAGCAGAAAGGTCAGATTCTTGGCCAGCATATTTCCCGCTTCGAGATCGGGAACGACGAGGATCTGAGCCCGGCCGGCAACAGGAGAGCGTATTCGCTTGATTTCGGCGGCTTCAGGATCAATCGCATTGTCGAAGGCCAGCGGCCCATCGACGATACCCCCGGTGATCTGGCCGCGATCGGCCATTTTGCAAAGCGCAGCCGCGTCGATCGTCGAGGGGATTTTGGCCGTAACGGTCTCCACCGCCGACAAGATCGCTACACGGGGCGGTTCATGGCCGGTCTGATTGTAAAGATCGATGGCGTTCTGGATGATGTCGCGCTTGCAGTCGAGGTCGGGGAAGATGTTGATCGCCGCATCCGTGATGAAGAGCGTCTCCTTGTAGGTTGGAACGTCCATCACGAAGACATGGCTGATGCGACGGCCAGTCCGCAGGCCTGACGTCCCGGAAGTTACACTGCGCATAAGCTCGTCGGTGTGAAGGCTTCCCTTCATGAGAACTTCACCCTTCGCCTCATGAATCAGCTGAACCCCTTTGGCTGCCGCTGCTTCACTGTAATCGGCGTGCACGATCTCAAACGGGCTGATATTGAGACCAAACTTTTGCGCCACAGCTCGAATTTTTTCCTCTGGCCCGACCAGAACCGGTTCGATGAGGCCTGCTTCGGCTGCCTCAAGCGCACCTCGCAATGACGATTCATCGCAGGGATGGACAATGATCGCTTTTGGAGAGCGCACCTGTTTGGCTTGTGTAATCAGGCGCTCATATTTTGCGTGGGGCCGTCTCTTCACGCTGCCGATTTCTGCGGTGCTCATCGCGTCGAGATCTCCCATTTCGTGAACTCCGCGCGGCACGCGAGGGGGCGCGTATTTCTTTTGGCTTTGCTGTCTTGACTGCCGCATCGGCTCGGACTGCCTCGGCATCGACTGCCTCTGCAGGCGTCGCGAGCCGGAACAGCTGTTGGATTCTTCGCAGCCGGCTGGCCGTATCTCCCGCTATCGGCCCACTGGCCTCTAGTACATCCCTGATCGCTGAGAACGCCTTCTCGCGTTGTCTTATGTCTTGCGGCAGTAAACCAGGAATGGCTTTGATCGTGGCCTCCCGGTCGAGTAGCAGCATATAGAACTGCTCGCGGGCCAAGTCCTTGAATTGGGCGAGCGTCAGTCTTGGCTTGTCTTCAGTGAGCCGTATGCTGCGAAGAGCGTTGGCACCGCGCTCGTCAACCCGGCCCCTAGCAGAGCCTGCATAGAGAAGGCCCCGGATGGTCGCCTCCTGCAGCCCGCCTACTTTGATTCTCGATGTTAGATCCTCTATTCGGCGTTGTATTAGTGCCCGATGCACCGTGGACTTTGGTGCTTTGCGCAGCGGTTGGTTCGAGGCCGGATCGATCCCTGCCGCGGCTTGCAGCGCAGGCGAACCGTAAACTAAGAGGAACACGCTTTCGAGGACTCTGTCCCGAATTTCACCCCAGGTTTCGAGCGCGGTGGCAATTTGTTGGGAGGCAGCTTCCTGCGCCATCACAAATGGATTCGCTGAGGCCGAGGGCTCGCGGTTTTTTCGCGCTTCCGCAGCCAGAGCTGTTAGGATCGAAGCCAAGGGATTTTCATCGCTGAAAATTTCATACGGGAGGCGCACTGGATGAAGTTTCCGCATCCATTGCGCCACCGCCGGGGATGCCCAAGCACGGACCCAGGGCTGAACGAAGGTGCGGTAGAGCGCCAGATTGGCAGCGGAGACTTGGGCGGCAGCAGCGAAAAGCTTCTCATCCCTCGGCTCGTGTCCGCCCAGCGCCCTGATGTCCTCCAGTGTGCGTTCCTCGCAACGCATGACCCAATCGCCGGAAACAAGAGCCGGATTGGCCGTATCTTGGGACTTGCGCTCGAAGCGCGCTTCATACAGCCCAGGGGGCAGGACGTCGATCAGGTCGATATTGCTGGAAAATTCCGCGTGTTCCTTCTTTGCAACTCCGCCTGACACGAAGATGCCAAGGTGGCCTGCAGTCTCATGGATCGTGTAAACAATCGTCTGTCCATAAGAGCGGATCTCGCCGGCATCCTCATAGAGATCGAGGATCCACCCAAGCGCTTGCTGCGGGGGAGTGATGTTGTCGCCCTTTGAACAGAAGACGACGATCGGAGAGCGGATATTACGGAGGTCAACTGCCGTTCCGTCCGATGCTTGCACACGTCCGGCCGCGAGGTTATTGGCGATGAAAAGCTCATCGACGATGAACTGGATTTCTTCGGCATTCAGGCTGACGTGCCCGCCCCACCAGCGTTCGAAATCCAGATAGCGGGGGGCTTCGCTGTCGATCTTCGCATAAAGATTGTAGTGCTTTTTCCAAAGCGTATTGGCCGGGTTGAGATTTTCGAAGTTTTCGACAAGCCATGCGCCGTCGAATTTTCCAGCCCCCATATCGCCCATCAGTGCTGTAAGCCAGCTTCCCCCCAGCAATCCGCCAGTGTACCGCATGGGGTTCACTCCGCGGATTCCCGCCCAATAAGACAAGGGTGCACCTGCGGCAATGATGGGGCCAAACAATTCTGGACGCATCGCTGCCAGCATCATAATCGCCCAGCCGGCCTGGCAATTGCCAATGACGCAGGGTTTGCCGTCCGCTTCCGGGTGAAGGGCGATCACCTTTTCAAGAAAGATCGCCTCGGCGCGCGCAATGTCTTCTATAGTTTGTCCAGGCATCGGGTCCGGAAGAAATCCGATGAAGTAGCAAGGGTGGCCCGCTTTGAACGCGACACCAATTTCGCTGTCGGCTTTGAAGCCGCCAATCCCTGGCCCATGCCCCGCCCTCGGATCAACGATAACGAACGGGCGGCGGGTGGAATCGATTTTAGTACCCGCCGGAGGAATGACGCGCGCCAAGACATAATTGACGGGGCGTTGAAGCGTTCTGCCATCGAGCACGGGCTCAGCTGCAAAATCGAGAACGTGCGGGGCCGATTTGGCGATGTGCTCGCGATAGATATTACCGCGCTGGCGCATAGTGTCCCAGAACAGAACCTGGCGCTGCGTCGCGTCCACGGCGAAAGAAAGGGCCGCGTTCATGAGATTGAGAGGTGCAGCGCCGCTATGATCACCCGCTTCGGGTCTGCCTGAATGCATCGCCTAACCTGGTGTTGCCTATGCCCACGTTATTTAGGATTGCAACGCTTTCATTGATCATTGTCAATGTCAAGCATAGTATTAGTCAACAAAATGTTTGAATAGTAACCAATATATTGTTGCATTATTGCTATTAATTTCACATTAACTACGTTGCTTGTTCACTTGCAGATTATACTCATTCTACACGAGGCATGTGATAGACAGGCATAGGTCTTGTTTTCTCACATTGACTGCTAAGTTGAGGGTTCCCCTGATGGGTGTGATAACAGATCAAATACTTCCGGATGCGACCGAGGCGCTGCTGAAAGTGGCCGAGGCCGAATTGGCGAAGGCTGATGAACGAAAGCGGGCTGTCGCGGCCGCCGAAGCTGAAAAAAAGGCCTTGCTCGATCAGCTCAGAAAGCCGTCGGGGCTTTCAGAAGAAGAAAAGGTAAAAAAGGCCGCGACAGTCATTGAGCGCGCCGTGAAAAATGGCTTGCGGGAGGTGCAAATCTATCGCTTTCCGAATGCTCTCTGCACGGACGGCGGGCGGGCCATCAATCAAGATGAGCCTGGCTGGGAAAACACCCTGACAGGGCTTCCGAAGGAAATCTACCAGCTCTGGTACGACCATCTACGCCCGCGGGGTTACAAGATCCGGTATTACGTCGTCGATTTTCCGGGAGGCATACCCGGGGATATCGGCGTCAATCTGAGCTGGCACTGAGCAAAGATAATCTGAGGGAGTGTTCGGCCCATCCGCATTGCTGCAGGAGGTTAGTTTGCGTTACGGACTGTGTTTGCTAGCACTGATTCCTATGTGCTTGCCTGTAATGGCACAGGAGCCTTCCCAAGTCGCAGTCCCCGTCGTCACCGTTACCGCTGAGGCTAGGCCCGTTTCTAAGACCAAGGACTTCGTTGGCCGCATTGAGGCCATCCAGCGTGTGGACGTCAGGGCGCGTGTCACTGGCTTTCTAGAGGCGGTGCTATTCAATGAAGGAGAATTCGTTAAAGAGGGTCAGCCCCTGTACCGTATCGAACCGGATCTTTACAAGGCCGCCCTGGAACAGGCGCAAGGAGTGCTGGAAGGGAGCAAAGCGTCGAAGAGGCTGACCAAAGTCGAGCTCGACAGGGCCAATCAGCTTATGTCCTCGACCTACGGCACGCCGCAAAAGCGTGATCAGGCTCTCGCCAACGACGAGAATGCCGCTGCCGACATCCTAAAAGCCCAAGCCAGTCTGGATAAGGCAAAAATCAACCTCGGCTATACCGATATCACCTCGCCCATCTCGGGAAAGGTCAGCCGTACGCGCATTACGAAGGGTAATGTCGTATCTCCGGACAGCGGTGTACTGACAACGGTGGTGAGTCAAGACCCGATGTACGTCGTTTTCCCGGTTAGCCAGCGCGAGTTCCTAGAGGTACATCGCGAAGGCAAAGTCCCCGATCCCGCCCAAATGATAGTAACGGTGCGGTTTTCCGACAACAGCGTCTACAGCCATAAAGGGCACATCAACTTTGTAGACGTCACGGTCGACAAATCGACGGACACCGTCACGGTTCGTGCCACGCTTCCCAACCCCGGTGGCATCCTGATTGATGGACAGTACGTTCGCGTCAATATCGACACGGGTGCGCCCAAGGAAAGGGTTGTTATCCCTCAAGCAGCCTTGATTGCAGACCAGCAAGGCCCGTACGTTTTCGGCATTGAGGACGGCAAAGCCGTTATCCGCCGCGTAAAGCTTGGCGAAGAGATGGGAGCCAACGTTTCCATTGATTCCGGCCTGAAAGCCGGCGAGCAGGTCATTGTCGAAGGGATTCAGGGCGTGAAGCCGGGAGGCAAGGTCGTCGCCTCACCGATGTCTCCCCAGGCAAGGAGCTAGAGCCGTGCTTTCGTCCCTATTTGTGGACCGGCCGAGGCTCGCGATTGTCATCGCGATCGTGACCACCATCGCCGGTGCGCTGTCGCTTCTCGTAATTCCCATTGCGCAGTACCCGGATGTGGTCCCACCGCAGGTCTCGGTCACGACGAGTTACCCAGGCGCGTCCGCTTCCGTCGTGGACGCAACCATCGCCCAGCCCATCGAGGCGCAGGTCATCGGCGTCGACAAGATGATTTATATGAAAAGCGTGAGCGGCAACGACGGAAGCTACACCTTGACCGCCTCTTTTGAGCTTGGCACCAATCCCGACATCAATACGGTCAACGTAAATAACCGCGTGCAAGTAGCACTCTCGAAGCTGCCGCAGGATGTTCAAAAACAAGGGGTGACAGTCAAAAAGAAGTCCTCGGCCCTGCTTGGTGTCATCGCGGTCTACTCTCCGAAGGGCACGCTCGATCCGCTGTTTATCTCCAACTACGCAACCATAAATCTGTTAGACCAGATCAAGGCCACGCCGGGTGTGGGCGATGCGACTTTGTGGGGCCCTCAAGATTACGCCATGCGGGCCTGGGTGCACACGGACAAGCTCACGGCGCTCGGCCTTACCACCGGCGATATCATCAACGCGATTCAGGCCCAAAATGTTCAGGCCGCGGTGGGCCGGATCGGCGCCAGGCCCGTTTCGAACGATCAAAGACTGCAGCTTAATATCCAAACCAAGGGCCGTCTGAATTCCATCGCCGATTTCGACAATATCGTAATCCGGACCAATCCGGACGGTTCCATTCTCCGCCTCAAGGATGTTGCTCGCGTTGAGCTAGGGGCTGCGAACCTGGACCGCGAAACGCGCCTAAACGGGAAGCCGGCCACTGCATTGGCGATATACCAAACGCCCGGCGCTAATGCGCTTTCGACCATGAAGTCTATCAAGACCCAGATGGCGGATCTTGCAAAAAGCTTCCCGGAAGACCTCGCCTGGAAGGTAACCTACGATCCCACCACCTTCGTGACGGCCACGGTCCACGAAGTACAAAAGACGCTGGTCGAGGCATTCATTCTCGTTGTTCTTGTCGTTTTTCTCTTCCTCGGCAGCTTCCGGGCGACGCTCATCCCAACCATCGCGGTTCCCGTCAGCCTGATCGGCGCGTTCATCGTGCTTTATGCCATCGGCTATTCAGCGAACTCTGTCTCACTGCTTGCAGTGGTGCTTGCAATCGGCATCGTCGTCGACGACGCCATTGTCGTGGTTGAAAACGTCGAACGCGTCATGGAGGAGCACCCTGAGCTTTCTCCAGCCGATGCGACGAAACTGGCGATGAAGGAGATCACTGCACCGATCATTGCCATTACGCTCGTCCTTCTCTCGGTCTTCGTACCCGTTGCTTTCATACCCGGTATTTCCGGCGAGCTGTTCCGGCAGTTCGCGGTGACGGTGGCGGTTGCAATGTTCCTTTCGGCGATCAATGCGCTGACACTTTCTCCAGCGCTCTGCGCGATCCTTCTGAAGCCCCATCATGGTCCGAGGCGCGGCATCATCGGATTGGTGATGCGCACCATTGATCATATTCGCGACGCCTATGGTGCTGTGGCGGCGCGTCTGGTCCGGATCTCTATCATCGGACTTGCCGCGGTCGCTGCGTCCATGTTCGGCGTTGTAAGCCTCTCCAAAGTTACGCCCACCGGCTTCTTGCCGGAAGACGATCAGGGAGCCTTTTTTGTCGTTACTCAGCTCCCTGGCGGCGCTTCGGTTGCCCGGACCTCGGAGGTGGTTCACAAGGCCGAACACATTCTCTCGGAGGAAGAAGCGGTTGCGGATTACACTTCGATTGTTGGGTTGAACTTCATCGACAATTACTCGCAGCCCAATTCCGCTTTCTTCGTCGTGACGCTGAAGCCTTTCGAGGAGCGGGCCGGAAAGGATCAGGGCGTCAACGCGATTATAGCGCGGCTGAACGCGAAGTTCCGTCAGATCCAGGGCGGAACGGTCGTGCCGATGCCTCCGCCGCCCATCATTGGCCTCGGCACCGGCGGCGGCTTCACCTATGTGCTGAAAGACCTCAAAGGCGGCGACCCGAAAATGCTTGCTCAGGTGCTGAGGGGTTTGCTGGTTGCGGCAAATCAGGATCCGAAGCTCAATCGCGTTTTCAGCACCTTCTCCGCAACAGATCCCTCCATCTATCTCGATATCGACCGCGATAAGGCGCAGGTGCTTGGCGTACCCTTAAGCTCTGTCTTTCAGTCGCTGCAGGCCTCGCTCGGCGGGTTTTATGTGAACGACATGAACCTCTTCGGCCGGACCTGGCAGGTTCAGGTGCAAGCCGAAGCATCCGACCGGTCCAGCATCGACGACATCTATCGCATCAACGTGCGCAACAATGAAGGCAACATGATCCCGCTGCGCAGCATCGTGGAGCCAAAGCTCATCGTGGGGCCGCCTTCTTTGATCCGGTACAATAATAGGCGTGCCGTGACCGTGCAGGGAACGCCTGCGCAAGGAGTGTCATCCGGGCAGGCCCTCAAGACGATGGAGACTGTAGCCGCGACCACGCTACCGTCCGGCTTCGCCGGGGAGTGGACCGACACCGCTTTCCAAGAGAAACGCGCTGAGGGCAAAACCGGGATGATTTTGGGCTTTGCCCTTCTCTTTGCCTATCTCTTCCTCGTCGCCCTTTACGAAAGCTGGATCATACCGGTACCGGTGCTGCTTTCAGTGTCCGTCGGCGTGCTTGGCGCCTATGTGGCAATCCTCGCCGGTGGCCTTACCCTGGACCTGTACGCCCAGATTGGCATGGTGGTACTTATCGGGCTCGCTGCTAAGAATGCCATTCTGATTGTGGAATTCGCGAAGGAACAGCGCGAGCATGGCGTGCCGCTGTTGGAGAGCGCGGTTGAAGGGGCCCGCTTGAGATTCAGGCCTGTGATGATGACGTCGCTCGCCTTTATCCTGGGGCTTTATCCTCTTGTGGTTGCAACCGGTGCCTCCGAGCTTGCCCGGCGCGGAGTGGGTAGCCCGGTGTTCGGCGGCATGATCTTCGCCTCATTCCTCGGCATATTTGCCATTCCACCGCTCTATGTCACTTTCCAGTGGCTGGCGGAACGCATGAAGGGCGGAGCACCAAAGGCCGCGCAAGCCCCAAAGCAGCACGAGGAAGAGCCGGCCTCGGGGCGTTATTCGCCTGGTCCTGCGGAGTAGCTTTGGGAATTGGTCAAGGGCGCGAGTGGAGGGCGGAGGAGCTCGGGTGCCAGTACAAATTAATGCACATTGATTTATCGGCGCCTTGTCTTTTTACACCGTCAGCGATTTCAGCTTATGCAAGTTCACGATAACATCAAACCAGGTTCCCACACGGAGACTTCTATGCGGCAGCTGGTAAGCGCCATCGAAATAGTGATTTCGGGAAGCCGCTTTTTGATGGTGCCATTCCTGCTCGGGCTCCTAGTTGGTCTGGGGGCGCTGCTTTACACCTTTGTCACGAAGCTCCTGACGTTCATTGCGTTAGTCCGAAGTGGGCATAGTCCCCGCTAGGGTCCCGCCGGTAGATTGTGGGGGCAGCGGACGAGATTCGCCCGCGCTCACCTGCATTGGACAGGCAACTACCACCAGCATCGCAAACGTCAACGCCCGCCACATCCAACGCAAAGACCGCCCCCGCAAACAACTAAGCAATTCACAAACTATGACTGCGATCTATGGCAGGCGCAAGAATGGCCGGTTTGTCCGCTCTCATCAATGCAGGCGTTCATATCAAGGCCTCTGAATGGCGGCATTTGGCCCGACGCAGGACTGAACGCAGTTTTCAAAAAAATGTCGGCTTGACCTTGAAAGAGCGGACCTGCCCGAAAAGGTCGACAGATTAGCTCGAAGCCGCTCGCACATTACCGCTCGATAAGAGCCTCATTGTCGATGAGTGCGTTACAGGCGATGATCTTTCGATTGGCATCGTCGCAATTGCAGTCCGCGACAAAGTCGCCCGGCGCTTGATTGGCGGTCCGTCCCGGAGACGCTAAACTTGTTGAAGTTAACAAAAGAAAGACCAACAGCGCCTGGTAACGAGCTTTATGCATGCCCCATCTCTAATTCTGCCGCATATTTAGTAACCCGCAACCAACAGTCGCGCGTGGCCAAAGGGCAGGATTTGTGTTGGGCTGGATGCACCAACGTTGTTAGTGACTGAGTGCGCCGCACTGTCCAGAAGAGGATACCCATGAGAGTATATGCCGTCGTAGCCCTTGCGTTGATCGGTTGGACTTCGGGGGCTCACGCTGATGACATCTCCTGCGTGAGCACTACCTTCCGCTTCATAGGCAAAAACGACAAGGTTTGCGTTAGCGCTTTTGACGATCCAAAGGTACCAGGTGTGGCTTGTCACATCAGCCAGGCTCGCACCGGCGGCCTGGGTGGCTCCATCGGTCTCGCTGAAGATCCGAGCCGCTTTTCGATCGCCTGTCGGCAGATAGCGCCAATCACGGCCGAGCTCGACAAGCTCGCCCAGAACGAAAGGGTGTTTGCCGAGCATACCTCGGTGTTTTTCAAGCACACCAATGTGTTCCGGATGATCGATAAGAAGCGCAATACGCTCGTGTATGTCGCAATCAGCGATAAGCTGATCGAAGGCTCCCCGCAAAACTCGATTTCTACGGTGCCAATCATGCCGTGGCCTGGCGGTCGCTAGGTGCGACTTCTTCGTATTCTGAACTCATCAGGCACCCCTCCCCGCCTGTGCCCCCACAGGGGCAGGCCCGCACCTCTTGATCCAGCTCCCGATGTCAGAGGGCAGCCAGCCGGGCCTATCGCAGGCATGGAGGCGATCGTCATTCATTTCCGGTTATGGGCCGGCGCTGACTAAGTCGCTGACTTGAAATGCACTTCCGCTCGTCCCTCAGCTGCGGACCAAGCCCTTTTTGCCGGAGATGTCTGCAACCGGCCTAACCCGGCCGAAATCGAATCCGGCCGCATAGGGTCGGGAAGAGACCTTCGAAAAGTGCGAACTTAGATCGGCTTATCCTTCAAGAGCGGCGGGCCCAAGCAATGTCCCGGAACAGCGTCAAGACCTCAACATCGGCCGAACCACAATTGGGTCAAAGTCTTGGTTGAGATGGCTAAAAGGTGGCTTTGCAGTTTTCGTGGCCACACTTCAATCAAGGCAGTTTCCATGAGACTATTGGGGGTGGCCGGCGCAGCCTTAGTGGCTGTGTTTATAGCCGCCGGGGCAGCACAAGCGGCACCCGGCTTTGCGACGGCCGACGTGAATGTGCGAAGGCCCAGATACCGAGTTTCCAAGCGTGGGTATTGTCCCGGCGGGCGCGCCGGTCGAAGTCTTTGGCTGCCTGAACGACGAGT
>Ga0187805_10000604_pt1 | contig 12019 bp, 11 predicted proteins | sample NC_wetland_sal_i_6_FD_132965 | JGI IMG/M metagenome (GOLD analysis project Ga0187805, IMG submission 132965) | Wetland sediment microbial communities from Neuse River Estuary, North Carolina, USA - Control_5 | ecosystem: Environmental > Aquatic > Freshwater > Wetlands > Sediment | place: USA... | reverse complement strand
TGCCCAAATTATCTGATTCCTCCCCGTCAAACGACACGGAGAGCCGTCTCGAAGGATTACGTCACCATGCAGCGCAACAAAAGCAAGCGACGCTGGAGCGCCTGCATGCTGCCATTGTTTCCCGCAAGGCTAAGGGAAAGCCAATTACCGTTCACACGGTTCGAGCGGAGAGCGGTCTCGATTACAAATCATATGCCCGCAGCCCCGAGGCCCTTGCGCTCTTCCAGGAACACAGCACTTTTCTTGTGGCCAGGCGCACAGAGGCACGAAGAAAACACAAAAAAGGAGCATCCCAACCGAAAGATCCTCTGCTCAATTACAAGCGTCCACAACTCGCGGCCCGTCTCCGTCAGGAAATGCAGCGTCGTGAGGAAACCGAAGGTCAATATCGCCAACTCCTGGAGGAGCATGTACACGGTGATCTCAAGCTGCATGAACTTGAGGCAGAACTAGTATTAACGCCGATGTATAATTGGCTCTCCCGCATCTCCTGGGCAAAGCAAAGCTGATCTGGCCAGCACGCGGTGTCGTAAGAGGTCAAAGCCCGCTTGTCCATAGGATTGCCTCTTCAGCAGCTTCAGGGGGAGAATCCGCCCTTCCACTTGTCCTTGACTCCACGAATAGGTGAGAGCGGCAAACACAGCAGATTGGTCGCGTCGGATCCCTGCGACAAAACTGCCCAGTTCCGGGATCCCGCTGTCGATGGCTTGCTCTAACCAGGGTTCTAATGCTTTGGCATTTCTGCTGCGAATCATCTGGGCGAATGCTTGCGCCAGCAGACACGCCGTGTTGACTTCTGGATGCGCCTCGAGGACGATGTCCCTCTGGCGCCGCTTCTCCTCCGAGAGCCTCTCCTGCCGACTCAGGATGAGCCAGGTTGCCCGACGACTGGAGGGGGCGCTGGGCTGCCATCGCTGTTGCCCAGGGGTGCTGGCTCTTAACTGGCGTCGAGGTCCGGTCCGTGGCTCTGTCTCGTCTGGCAGTTCAGAGAGGTAGGCCCGCACCGTCGTTTCCGAACCACGAAACCCTTGTGCACAGATCGCTCGGTACAGTCGAGCTGCGTTATGTTCTCCCGCCTCCCAATGGCTCTGCAGGTAGGGGAGATAGGGCGTCAGCTTGCGACGACGATCACCGCGAGGACGAGCTTCGGGAAACTGCGCGGCCTGGGCGAATTTGGCCACCGTCTTTTTGTTCATGCCCAGCATGCGGGCAATGGAAGCAAAACTCCAGCCTTGCGCATGGAGCTTGCGCACTTGCCTCTTAGCGGGCCAGGCGCCGGTCGCGGCGGGACTGGTGGATACGCTCTGCGTGCGAGATGACGACGGGGGCAGGGATCGCAGGAGTGTGCTCCGGTTCCTGCTGTCTGCTGAAGGCGCGCTTGATGCTGTCATGATGGCGTGCCAGAACCTTTTCTAAAGCCGCCCCCAAATTGCCTAAGAGATGCCAGCGATCGGCAATCTGGGTGGCTTTGGGCGCTCCCTTGGCGGCTCCATCAGCGTAGGTTCCCGCACGGTCGCGCGTGATCAGTTGGACGCTCTTATGCTGCTTGAGCCAGGCCGCAAAGGAGTCCGCCGAGGCGTCTTCCAGCACATCGATCGGGGCATGACGCTGGAGATCAACCAGCATGGTGCCGTAGCTTTGTCCCTTGCGCCACGCCCATTCATCGACTCCCAACACTTTGACAGCAGGAGAGGCAGGCAAAGCAGCGTGACGCACCAGGCGCAAGACCGTATCAGCACTACACGCCATCCCTAGTCGCTTGCTCACCTGAGCTCCCGCTTCGCCACCGACGACCTCTCCGAGCGCGCGCAGGCTCTCTCGCAAGCGAGATGTGCGCTGAGCGTGAGGCAAAAGGAGGTTCGGCAAGGGTTCAGCGAAGGTCTTGCGTGGACACCCCGCATTCGCGCAGCGGAAATGGCGCACCCGTAAGACCAGCGAGACGGACCGTCCGCTGGAGGGTAAGTCCATCGGGGAGCGGGTGTAATAACTATGCACGCGCGATGACGGCTGCTGGCAGTCAGGACAACACGCAGTTGGGGACGTGGCTCGAGCAGTGATAACGATGTGGTTCTTGGTTCTGTTGATCTGCTCTACGCAGAAACCGGGAAGATCCGGCAACAAGGCGATTGGGGACATGGATGTAGACTCTTTTCTTCACATGGGGGATGTCTGTGAGGATTGCTCACCCTTTATTATACCACATTCTTTAGCCCAGGAGATGCGGGAGAGCCATAAAAACGGATTGGCCTCTAGAGGGCATTTAAATACATTTTAGCTCACTCTTATTGTAATAGCACTTAACGAATGTAGCACTAAGCTTCTTGTAGAGTTGCTCAAAATCTCGACAACTCTAAGCAGATAATCGCCAGAACTCCAAGGCTTGACATCGATGAGTTCTCTCAGTATAATTATTTTACAATATAATTGTCAGACAAATATGAGGCAGCATGGCGAAAGTTTTTAATTCTCTGCAACGCCAGAATCTTTCCGGACAGGTCGTTCACCAGATCGGTCTGAGTATTATGCACAAGGATTTCAAGCCAGGTGACACGCTCTCAAGCGAGCCAGAGCTTAGTCTTCAATTCAATGTTAGCCGACCCATTATGCGTGAAGCGCTGAAAATACTGAGCGCCAAAGGGCTGATTGAGTCGCGACCCAGGACGGGTACAAAGGTGCGCCCGCGTGCTGATTGGAACATCCTTGATCCAGAGGTAATCGGCTGGATGTATGAAGTCGGCCCTGATCGGTCCTTTCTCGATGCGCTCTGCGAAGTGCGTCTCATGTTTGAGCCGACGGCTGCCCGGCTCGCGGCTGCCCGAGCCACCGATGACGAGATCAAAACCATTGAAGAATGCTACCGGCGCATGGAAGAGGGAGTCAATTCTCCTCAGACCTACATTCCGGCTGATCTGGCATTCCATGCCGCTATTTGTGCAGCCGCCCATAACGAAATGTTGCAGAAGATCACTGAAACCCTTACAACGTCACTGCATTTGAGCCGAGTCGTCACTTCGCGCTTGCCAGGGGCGAATCTGGCAGCAATGCCATTACACTGGTCGGTAGCCGAAGCTATTCGTAAAAGAGATGAGCAAGCAGCAGAGGAAGCTATGCGAGAACTGGTGATCCTGACAGCCGGTGATATTCAACGAGCTCTGGAGCAAAAAGAGGCAAGCGTAGAGAACAGTTGAAGCATCTGATCGAATGAGAAGGAAAGGAGGGGCACGCACACTATAAAAAGAGGAAAAACACAGCAGAGGGGGTAGGGTTGGTCAGAAAGCCACGACCGGAAGAGCGGTTTGCACTGGCGAATCTCGTATTGTTCTTTTAGTAAGACTGCGAATGTCTCAAAGTGGAGGAATCTACATCATGGCAGACACAAACTTTGCGGGGTATTTTTCCCGGCTGCCCATCAGACGAAGACGCTTGCTCCAGACCGCGATGGCAAGCTCGGCGGGTGCGGCATTCCTGGCGGCTTGTGGTGGCAGTAGTCCAACGACCACCAATAATACTACTCCCACCGGTGGTGGTGGGAACTTCCCCAGTCATCCCAAGTGGAACTTCGTCTTCGTCAACCACGTGACCACCAACCCGTTCTTCGTCCCTACCCAGTACGGTATTCAGGATGCGTGTGCGCTCGTCAACTGTTCCTACCAGTGGACCGGCTCCGATAACAGCATTGTCGCCGATATGGTGAACGCGATGAACACCGCCATCTCCGCTAAAGCCGATGGGATTGCTGTCGCGATTATCGATCCGACTGCCTTCAATGGGCCCGTCGAAAATGCGCTCAGCGCCGGAATCCCCGTCGTCTCCTATAACGCGGACGCGCCGGCCAGCAGCAATAACAAGCGCCTGGCGTACATCGGGCAGGACCTCTACCAGTCGGGCGTAGCGCTGGGCAACCGCATCGTCTCGCTGGTTCCCAGTGGCGATATTGCAGGTTTTATCGCTACCCCTGGTTCATTGAACATCCAGCCGCGTATCGATGGGGCGAAGGCGGCCATCCAGGCCTCAGGCAAACCAATCAACTTCGTTGAGATCGCCACCGGTGCAGCCGTCAACGACGAACTCACCCGTATCGAAGCTTATTACCTGGGCCACACGAATCTCAAGGGCATGGTTGCTGTTGACGCGGGCAGCACGCAGGGGGTCTCTGAGATCATGGAGAAGTACAGCCTTGCGGCCAAGGGCATCCACGCCGGTGGCTATGACTTGCTTCCCAAGACCCTGCAAGAGATCAACGCGGGCAACCTGGACTTCACGATTGATCAGCAACCCTACCTTCAGGGATTCATTCCCGTCCTGCAACTCTTCCTGTACAAGCTGTCGGGTGGCCTGATGCAGCCATCGAATACAGATACGGGTCTGCTCTTTGTGGAAAAAAGCAACGTCGGCCCCTACCTGAATACGCAGACGCGCTTTGAAGGAAGCTCGACCCAGCAAAAGGTGGTAACCCCGTAGAGATTTCGCCGCCCGGAGTGAGAGAAGACTGCCGGGGTGTGGTTTCCAGTCCTGCTGTGGATGTCTCGCGTTGAGGTTAGACAGCCTCGCATGGGGGGGCGGGCATCCACAGGGGCGCTTTACATTCTTGCCCTGCTATATTACTACTGCATTATCAAGAACAAGCATATCCTTCAGGTAGTAGAAGGGATGGACGTTTCTTGCTTACTACGTTTTGCTTTACCATAAGGAGTAGCTGAATGGCCGAGACAATTCTTTCGAATGACTCTACTCCAGAGACGGATCTCCCACCTGTGCCTGCGCGGAAAGGCCTCTTGCCGAGACTGGGCAGCATCATTCTGCAACAGCGTGAAGCAAGTATTTTAGTTGTTGCTATCGTCGAAGTTATTTATTTCCAGTTTGCCAGTTCGAATTTCATTACGGGTAATAATATCCGCACGATTTTCGAATTTGTCTCAGCTACGGCTATTATCGCTGCCGGTGAAGTTATGTTGCTCATCTGCGGAGAAATCGACCTGTCGGTTGGCCAGGTGTTTGCCCTGGCGCCTTTCATCATGTACTTCGTCAATCAGGCGGGCCTTCCTCTGTGGGTGGGCATCATCGCGGGGTTGCTTGCCTCTGCCGTGGTTGGCCTGTTCAATGGGATTGTCACCGTCTGGTTCAAGATTCCTTCTCTGATCTCCACCCTGGGGACACAATTTCTTTTGACCGGTATTACACTGACCATCTCGCAGGGCTTTCCGGTGATAACTCCGGGCAAGGGGAACTTCAATGAAGTCATGGGCCACGGCGCGTACTCGGAAATCGTCTGGGCCGTCCTGGTGATGATCGTCGTGCAGGTCATTCTCTCGTTCACGCGCTGGGGCAAGCATACCGTGGCGACCGGTGGGAACCTGCATGGAGCCAGTGAGGCCGGCGTCAACGTCAACCGGATCAAGATGGGGAACTTTATGCTGGCCAGCACGCTGGCGGGGCTGGCGGGAACGCTGGAAGCCTTCCGCATCACCTCGATCGATCCGCTAGCTGGTGGCGTAAGCATCATGTTTTCCGCCGTGGCCGGGGCGGTGATCGGAGGGACCGCCCTGACCGGCGGGCTTGGCACCGTCGTCGGTGCGTTTCTGGGCGTGCTGGCCGTCTCCATCCTCAATGACGGCTTTACGCTCCTGGGTGTGAGCGCCTTTACCTACAATATCATTCTTGGCGTGGCGATCCTGATCGCAATGATACTCAACGTTCGTCTGCGCATTTGGCGAGAGGCAGGGCGACTATGACAGAAATAACATCCCCCGTTGAACGTCCCGATGCTATCCGCACAGAGCATATTGTGAAGCGCTACGGTGCGGTGATGGCGCTGCACGATGTGAGTATACGCCTGAGAAAAGGCGAGGTGCTTGGTCTCGTCGGTGATAATGGCGCGGGCAAATCAACCCTCATCAAAATTCTGACCGGGTTTGTGCAACCGAACAGTGGCGAGATCTACGTCAATGGTGAGGAAGTCAAACTGCGCTCTGTGAGCCATGCTCGTTCACTCGGCATTGAGACCGTCTATCAAGACCTTGCGCTGGTGAGCGAACTCAGTGTGTACCACAATATGTTCCTGAACAGGGAAATACGCTATTCCCCCCTGCCTTTTCTCAACAACCGTAAGATGCGCGAGCAGGCGCGCAATCATCTGAAGAGGATGGGGGTCTCTATCCCCTCGGCCGATGTTGAAGTTGCCAAGCTATCGGGCGGCCAGCGTCAGGCAATTGCCATTGCCCGGGCGGTCTACACCGATGCGAAGATTCTGCTGCTCGACGAGCCGCTCGCCGCGATGGGCGCGAAGGAAGGTGCGTTGATCCTCGATTTGATTCGCAACCTCAAAGCGATGGGCGAGGTCTCGATGATTATGATCGCGCATAACTACTCGCAGGTGCTCGAAATCTGCGACCGGGTCAACTTGCTCCAGCACGGCACGATCGCATTTGATAAACCCGCCGCAGAGACATCCCTGGATGAACTCAACGAACTGGTGATGCGCGAGTATCGTGAAGCAGCAACAAAAACTCCGACGAAATCGTGACACCGGTTTTTGGGAGTGAAGAACGTGAACGAACCTGTTGTACGGCTTTCACACTATATCGCAGGTGAGTGGTTGGCGGTCAACGGCCAGGAATGGACGGCCGATATCAACCCCTCCAATGTCACGGAAGTGCTTGCCCGCGTCCCTTCAGCAGATGCAACGGCGGTAAACCGTGCTGCCGAAGCGGCTCACTCTGGCTTTGAACGGTGGAGGGCGGCGAGCGGGCCACAGCGAGCGGAAATCCTGCACCAGAGTGACGCCTTTCTTGATCGCCTGCAAGCGGAGATTCGCGCTTTGCCGCTGGCTCCGGCCATCGACCCCGGGTGTGCGGTCGGGCCGCTCATTACCCCCGACGCAGTCGAGAAGGTGAACTGGTATGCCGAAATGGGCTTCAAGATGGGCCAGGTGGTGATCGGCGGGCACCGCCCGGATGAGCAAAAGCTCAAGCAGGGCTTTTTCTTCGAGCCGACGGTTGTTGCAGACGTTCCCAACGACGCGCCTCTCGTGCTAGAAGAGATATTCGGGCCGCTACTGGTCGTGCAGCGCGCGCGCTCAATCGATGAGGTACTCTCTCTGGCGAATAGTACGAAGTTTGGCTTGAGCGTATCCCTGTTCACGCGGGATATCAACGCCGCCTTGCGCTATATTCAGGACATCAAGTGTGGCATGGTGCGCGTGAACGGGGACACCACGGGCGTCGATCCTCATGCTCCATTCGGCGGTATGCGCGCTTCCAGCTCGCACTCGCGCGAGCAGGGGCCTGCCGCCATTGAATTTTTCACCGAGACAAAAACCGTGCAGATCAATCCGGCCAGTGGGCTCTGACGTTCTACTCCTGGAGAGGGGGAATCTATGAAGGCAATCGTGATCGAAGGCCCCGGCATGGTGCGCCTGGCAGAAATGGCGCCCCCTGCGCCGGGACCGGGAGAGGTGCTCATCCGGTCTCACGCGGTCGGTATCTGCGGCAGCGACGTAGAGCTTTACCAGGGCACCCGGCCAGAGGGATTCTATCGTTACCCGCTCGTGCCGGGTCACGAGTGGTCGGGAGAAGTGGCGGCCATCGGTGAGCAGGTGCGCGGCCTTTCCGTAGGGGATAGAGTGGTTGCCGAGGGCATCCTCTCTTGCGGCACCTGCCGGAATTGCCGTGTTGGTTTGACGAATCTCTGCGAGGCTGGCTACGATGAAATCGGCTTTACTCGTCCGGGCGGGCTGGCCGAGTACGTGGTCGTCCCGGCGCACCAGGTTCATACGCTTCCCCGCGATGCCTCGTTCCAGGAGGCGGCCCTTTTAGAGCCGACCGCGGTTGTGGCTCAGGCCTTTTTACGCTCCACACCGCAGGCTGCTGAAACGGTCGTTGTGATAGGAGACGGAACGATCGGTTTGCTCGCTGTGCAGGTACTGCACCTGTTCAGCCCCGCTGCTCTGATCCTGGTAGGTTCCCACGACGAACGTCTGGGCATAGGGCGACGCCTGAGCGCTACCCATACCATCAATAGCAAACATGACGATGCCGGGCAATTTCTGCATGACTTGACTCAAGGGCGCGGGGCAGACCTGGTCTTTGAAGGAGGGAGCCGCGCCGCCGGAGTTGAACTGTCGATGCGCCTGGCGAGACGAGGGGGGACGGTCATACTTGAGGGCATCGCCGGGGCTGGCGCTCATCTGAGTCTGGAGAGCGATACCTTCGTGCTCAAGCACCTGACTGTCCAGGGTATCTTTGGGGCCTCTTCTGCTGCCTGGGCGCATGCAGTGCAGCTCTTTAGCGCCGGCCTTCTGCAGCTTGCCCCACTGATTACGCATCGTTTCGCCCTGTCCGACTACGAGGCAGCGCTCAATACCGTGATGGCCCGTCGCGAGGGGGCGCTCAAGGTTCTACTGGTCCATGACGAGAGCGGGAGGTGATTTATGAAAGCTGCTGATACGCGAGATGTAGCGCTGGATATCGTCACTGCCCAGCCGCCGCCACAGGCCGTCGCGATGTGGTGGTTAGGGCAGGCGAGCGTTGTGCTGCGCGCTGCTGGAACGACTGTCTATATCGATCCCTTCCTTTCCGAGTACCCCGAGCGATTGGCGCCGCCTCCCTTTACCCCTGCGACTGCTCCCCCTGCTGATTACGTGCTCTGCACGCACGAGCACGTCGATCACTTCGATCCGCAGACCCTCCCCGACATGGCAAGGGCAGCGCCTCACGCGCGCTTTGTCGTTCCCCTGCACATGGGCGAGCAGGTAACGGCGCTCGGTATCTCTGCCGGGCGCGTGCTGGGAACGCAGCCGGGCGAGGTGCTGCACCTGGGAGCCATCACCCTACTTGCCGTGCCTGCCTGCCACGGGCTGAAAGCTCCCCCCGCTATCTACGGCTTCGATTTCGTCGAGCGCGCGGGGAAACATCTCTACCGTTACCTCGGCTATATCCTGGAAATAGCAGGAGTACGCATCTATCATGCCGGTGACTCGGTCATCTACGATGGCCTGGTAGAGCGCCTGCGCGAACAAGAGATCGATGTCGCGTTCTTACCCATCAATGGCCGGAGTTATTTCCGCGAACAGCGAGATATCGTGGGCAATATGGACGAGCGCGAAGCTGCCGACCTCGCGGCTGCTGCAGGCGTGAAAGTGCTTGTCCCCATCCACTATGACATGTTCGCAGCCAATCTGGGACGACCGGGAACGCTGGTTGATTATGTGCAGGCCAGCCATTCCGGGCTGACGTGCCTCATTCCCGCTCCTGGCCGGCGCTTCACCTTTATGAAAGGAGATGGACGCTGATGGAAGCCACGCGCCGCTTTCTCGAAAGCCTGGGTCTGCCTGCGGGAGACCTCCATGCCCTCCCGGACAGCACGAAACGCTTCCCCGATGGAGCGCAATACCGCGTCGAGATCCCCAGTACCGAGGGGCCAGCAGCGCTCGCTGCCATCCTGGAGGAAGCCAGCTCCTATCGCCTTACGGTACACCGGGTCTCCCAGGGAAGTGGCGTCATGCTCATGACGGATGATGAGATTCGAGCGATGGCGCGCCTGGCCCGCTCGCACCAGGTCGAGGTCAGCCTCTTCGCACGGCCCAACGCGGCATGGGATACCGGGGCCATGGCTACGACGAGCGCCGGCAAATCGATCAGCCCGCGCCTGCGGGGGCAGGATCAACTGGTCTACTGCCTGGAAGATGTGAAGCGGGCAGCTTCCCTCGGCATACGCAGCGTCCTCCTTGCCGACGAAGGGGCGCTGTGGGTCGCGGGCGAAATGCGCAAGGCTGGTATGCTACCCAGGGAGATGCAGTTCAAAATCAGCGTCTTGATGGCCTCGGCCAACCCTGCCGCCATTCGCCTCATTGAGCGCCTGGGAGCCAATACGTTCAATATCCCGACTGACCTCACGCTGGCGCAGATCGCCGCGATCCGGCAGGCCGTCGATATTCCGCTGGATGTCTATTTGGAGGTGCCCGATGATCTGGGCGGTTTTGTGCGCCTGTACGAGATCGCGGAACTGGTGCGGATCGCCGCCCCGGTCTATCTCAAATTTGGCTTGCGCAACGCGCCGAATATCTACCCGGTCGGCAAACATCTTGAGCAGGTCTCGCTGGCGCTGAGCCGCGAACGGGTGCGCCGCGCTCGCCTCGGCCTGGACTTGCTCGCGCGTTACTATCCAGAGGCTGTGCAGTCTCTACCCGGAGCCTCCGGGCTGGCCCTGCCAGCCGTAGAAGAGAGTGAAGGAGAAATGCGTGAAAATCGTTGATGTCAAAACTGCTGTACTGGGTACCGCCTGGCGGAACCTGACCTTCGTCCAGGTGATTACGGACGTAGGGCTGGTTGGCGTGGGCGAGGTGCGTATGCTCAACCATACCGACGCGCTGCGTGGTTATTTCGCCGAAGCCGTTCCCAACCACGTGCTCGGGCACGACCCCTTCAATATTGAAGACCTGGTACAGCGCATGTATCGCAACGACTACGCACGCGCAGACGAGATTGCTATGTCCGCCATCGCAACCATCGAGATTGCGTGCTGGGATATCATCGGTCAGGCCCTGGGACAACCGGTTTACAAACTTCTCGGCGGCGCTGTGCGAGAGAAGGTCAAGGCCTACGCCAATGGCTGGTACACGGTAGAACGCACCCCGCAGGAGTTCCACGCTGCTGCCACGAGGGCTATCGGGAAAGGGTATCGCGCGCTTAAGCTCGATCCGTTCGGCGCTGGCTTCTATGAACTGGACCGCGCTGAGAAGATGCGTTCCATAGCGCTTGTGGAAGCGGTGCGCGATGCGGTCGGACCAGACGTGGAGATAATGGTCGAAATGCATGGCCGGTTCAATCCTGCCACGGCGGTCGAGTTAGCCCGTGAGCTGGAAGCGTTCAAACCCTCGTGGATAGAGGAGCCGGTGCCGCCAGAGAACCTGACGGCGCTGAAGAAGGCATCCGAAAAGATTGCCATCCCGGTCGCAACCGGTGAGCGTATCCATACGCGCTACGATTACCGGCAGCTCTTTGAATTACAGGCCGCCGACATCATCCAGCCCGACATCACCCATTTCGGCGGCCTCCTCGAAACGAAGAAGCTGGCCGCCTGGGCCGAAGCCTACTATCTCCTGGTCGCGCCGCACAATGTCGGGGGGCCGGTCTCGACGGCAGCGGCCCTGCACTTTGCCGCGTCCACGCCAAATTTCAAGATTCTCGAGCATTTCAATGACTTTGCCGAGGATTGGGTGAAACCTGCGGCTCCTGGCAACCCGGAAGTCCAGGACGGGTACTTTGCGCTCCCGCAGGGGCCAGGGCTGGGCGTGAAGCTCGACGAAGAGGTGATTCGCCAGCATCCTCAGCAAAAGATCTTCTTTAACCTGTTTGCTGAGAACTGGCATCGTCGCCAGGCAATACGCCAGGAGTAATATACTATCTGCCGGGCGTGCAATTATTTCAGACATCAAGGTGATTTCCATGTCGCTACTGTGTTGGTAAATCGGCTGAAACGTGAGCCGATTTACCATGTGTAAATGTTCAGGTTCGATGGTGGTAATTTTTGACAATTATGTGAGGCAATGCTGCGGATTGGACTTGAGATTGGCTCTTCCGCGCTTCTGGTGCTGCTCGCTGGCTTGCCATACTCTCATCGATGAATCGTTCTACAGGGAGACAGAACCTTGTAGAGGGATGCTCAGATGCAGATAGAAGCCTCATCCTTGTTTTCTCTGCCTGATGGCTTAGAAATAACCTCCATGACGGTTGTTGGGAATCTACTCACCATCCATGTGATGGCGACAGCGAAAAGCCGCCCCTGTCCGCTGTGTACTCAGGAGGCAACACACGTCCGTAGTTACTACACCCGCCTGGTGGCAGATGTGCCTTGTGCAGGCCGCCAAGTGCAACTGATCTTGCATGTTCGCAAGTTTCGCTGTGATACCGTGTCCTGCCCGCGCAAAATCTTCGCGGAGCGCCTTGGCCTCTTTGTTGAAGCTTGGGCGCGGAAAACGACACGACTGCGTCATGCTATCGAGGCCATTGGCCTGGCAACC
>Ga0187805_10000603_pt1 | contig 12019 bp, 12 predicted proteins | sample NC_wetland_sal_i_6_FD_132965 | JGI IMG/M metagenome (GOLD analysis project Ga0187805, IMG submission 132965) | Wetland sediment microbial communities from Neuse River Estuary, North Carolina, USA - Control_5 | ecosystem: Environmental > Aquatic > Freshwater > Wetlands > Sediment | place: USA... | reverse complement strand
GCGCCGAAGCCAGCGGCTCCTCCTCGGCCACCGCCCAGGACTGCCCGTCCCGCCCGAGCCAGATCATCGCGCGTCCAGCGCGGGCGTCCACCCGGGCGTACGCGTAACGCTCGGTGCGCCCGTCCCAGGTGACCACGAGCGTGTCGCCGTCCCGCTCCGCCCGGCCCGCCACCGGGTCGCCGCTACTCACCGCGACCTCCGCCGCGCCGCCCAGCCCGCGCACCCGTACCGGCACCGGCTTGTCCGCTCCAATCGCCAGGCGCAGCGTCGTCCAGGCGTGCTCCCCGACGCGCCAGCCGTCCGGGATGTCCCAAGGGCTGCGTACCTTGCGCCCGGCAGGCTCCCGCGCGAGCAACTCAGCCAGCGCGGCGGCTGCGAGCACCTCGTCGGGCACCGCGACGACCGGCATCTCGGCCGCGATGCGCTCGGCCAGGGCGGTGTCCAGGTGCCCGGCGGCGACGTCGGGGTCGCTGAGCAGCGTCCGCAGGAACGCGATGTTGGTGGTCACCCCCAGCACAGTCATCTCGGCGAGCGCGGCGTCGAGCCGACGCAGCGCGGTCGCCCGGTCCGGGCCGTAGGCGATGACCTTCGCGAGCATCGGGTCGTAGGCGGTGGCGACCGGCACGCCAGCGGCGAGACCTGAGTCGACGCGCACGCCCGGCAGGTCCGGCTCGCGCAGCGCGAGCACGGTGCCGCCGGCCGGCAGGAAGCCGCGGGCCGGGTCCTCGGCGGACACCCGGGCCTCGACCGCGTGCCCGGTGAGCCGCACCTGGTCCTGACGGACCGGCAGCGGCTCGCCCGCGGCGACCCGCAGCTGCAACTCGACCAGGTCAAGCCCGGTAACGAACTCGGTGACCGGGTGCTCGACCTGCAGCCGGGTGTTCATCTCGAGGAAGTAGTAATCGGAGGGGGACTCGCCCGACACGATGAACTCCACGGTGCCGGCGCCCACGTATCGCACGCTGCGCGCCGCCTCCACCGCGGCGGTCCCCATCGCGGCGCGCATCCGGTCGTCGAGCAGCGGGGACGGCGCCTCCTCGATGATCTTCTGGTGCCTGCGCTGCAGGCTGCATTCGCGTTCGCCGAGGTGGATGACGTCGCCGTGGCCGTCGGCGAGCACCTGGATCTCGATATGCCGCGGCCGCTCAATGTAGCGCTCGACGAGCAGCGTGTCGTCGCCGAACGCGGCGCGCGCCTCCCGCCTGGCGGCGCCGAGCGCGGCGGGCAGTTCGGCCGCGGAACGGACCACCCGCATGCCTTTCCCGCCGCCGCCGGCGGAGGGCTTGACCAGTAGCGGGAACCCCGCTCCGTTCAGTGAATCGATAAGGTCGGCATCGGAAAGCCCCGGCCGGCCCGCGCCAGGCACCACCGCCACCCCGGCCGCGGCCACCGTTTCCTTGGCGCGGATCTTGTCGCCCATCGCCTCGATCGCCGCCGGCGGCGGCCCGATGAAGACGAACCCGGCGGCCGCGCAGGCACGGGCGAACGCGGCGTTCTCCGACAGGAAGCCGTAGCCGGGGTGCACCGCGTCCACGCCGGCCGCCGCCGCGGCCGCGAGCACCCGGTCGGCGTTCAGGTAGCTTTCCGCTGCCGGGGCCGGCCCGATCCGGATCGCGAGGTCCGCGTCGCGCACGTGCCTCGCACCGGCGTCCGCGTCGCTGTAGACCGCGACTGCGCGGATGCCGAGAGCGCGCAGCGTGCGGATGATCCGCACCGCGATCTCGCCGCGGTTGGCGACCAGCACCGAGCTGAACATGATCACATCCGGAAGATGCCGTAGCGGACCGGATCGAGCGGCGTGTTGGCCGCCGCGGACAGCGCGAGCCCGAGGACCCGCCTGGTGTCCAGCGGGTCGATGATCCCGTCGTCCCAGAGCCGGGCCGTCGAGTAGTACGGGCTGCCCTGGTGGTCGTAGCGTTCCCTGATGGGGCGCTTGAACTCCTCTTCGGCCTCGGGGGGCCACTGCTCGCCGCTGGCCTCGATCTGGTCGCGGCGCACGGTGGCCAGCACGGTCGCCGCCTGGTCCGCGCCCATCACCGAGATCCGCGCGTTCGGCCACATCCACAGGAAGCGGGGCGAGTAGGCGCGGCCGCACATGGCGTAATTGCCGGCCCCGAACGAGCCGCCGATGATCACGGTGAACTTGGGTACCCGGGCGCAGGCGACCGCGGTGACCATCTTGGCGCCGTGCTTGGCGATGCCGTCGGCCTCGTACTGCCTGCCGACCATGAAGCCGGTGATGTTCTGCAGGAAGACGAGAGGCACTTGGCGCTGGTCGCATAGCTCGACGAAGTGCGCGCCCTTGAGCGCGGACTCGCTGAACAGCACCCCGTTGTTCGCCACGATGCCGACCGGGTGCCCGTGGATGCGGGCGAACCCGGTGACCAGGGTCGTGCCGTAGCCCGGCTTGAACTCCGCGAAACGGCTGCCGTCCACCACGCGGATGATGACCTCGCGGACGTCGTACGGGGTCCGCCAGTCGGCGGGCACCACCCCGTAGAGTTCCGCGGGGTCGATGACGGGCTCCTCGCTGTCGCTCACGTCCCAGGGCGGCGCTGGCCGCGGCGCGAGTGTCGCCACGATCGTGCGGACGATCCGCAGCGCGTCCTTGTCGTCTTCGGCCAGGTGGTCGGCGACACCCGACACGCGTGCGTGCAACTCGCCGCCGCCGAGTTCCTCGGCGGTCACCACCTCACCGGTGGCGGCCTTCACCAGCGGCGGCCCGCCCAGGAAGATCGTGCCCTGGCCGCGCACGATCACGGTCTCGTCGCTCATCGCGGGCACGTACGCGCCGCCCGCCGTGCAGGAGCCGAGCACCGCGGCGATCTGCGGGATCCCGCGCGCGGACATCGTCGCCTGGTTGTAGAAGATCCGGCCGAAGTGCTCCCGGTCGGGGAACACCTCGTCCTGCAGCGGGAGGAACGCGCCACCGGAGTCCACCAGGTAGAGGCACGGCAGGCTGTTGTGCAGCGCGACCTCCTGGGCGCGCAGGTGCTTGCGGACCGTCACCGGATAGTAGGTGCCGCCCTTCACGGTCGCGTCGTTGGCGACCACGACGCACTCCCTGCCGCCGACCCGGCCGACCCCGGTGATGATGCCCGCCCCGGGCGCCTCGTCGTCGTACATGCCGTTGGCGGCGAGCGGAGACAGTTCCAGGAACGGCGAGCCGACGTCGAGCAGCGCGTCCACCCGGTCGCGGGGGAGCAGCTTGCCGCGTTCGGCGTGCCGGCGCCTGGCCCGCTCCGGGCCGCCGAGCGCCGCGGCCGCAAGCCGGGTCTTCAGCTCGGCGGCCAGCGCGGTGTGCTCCGCGTGGTTGCGCTTGAAGGCGTCGCTTGACGGCTGCGCGGCGCTGCGCGGAACGAGCGTCTCCATCTCTTGCCGCCCCGTTTGTTAGTGATCCCTAGCTGATACGCGCGGAATTCTCCTACCCAACGTTAACGATGATTAACCGCTGCCGTCTAGTATGTGAGACGTGGCAAACAGCGTGAGTCCTGTCTCTGGCGGCGCCCGCCCGTCCGAAGGCGGCTCCCGGCCGTCCGAAGGCGGCTCGCGGCGTGCGCAGATCCTCGACGCGGCCGCCGCGCTGTTCGCCCGCCACGGCTTCCACGGCGTCTCGATGGACGACATCGGCGCGGCCGTGGGCATCTCGGGGCCGGGCCTGTACCGGCACTTCTCCGGCAAGACCGCCGTGCTGACCGAGATGCTGCTGCGGATCAGCGAGCAGCTTGTGGCCGAGGGCGGCAGCAGGGCCGCCGCGGCGGCCGACGCTCCCGCGGCGCTCGACGCGCTGCTGCGCGGGCACATCGAGTTCGCGCTCGGCCAGCCCGCCCTGATCACGGTGCACGACCGTGAACTCGGGAACGTTCCCGAGCCGGCCAGGCGGCGCATCCGCCGGCTGCAGCGGCTGTACGTCGAGGAGTGGGTGACCGTGCTCACCGAACTGGTCCCGCACGCCGCCCAGCCCACCCTGCGCGCCGCGGTCCACGCGGTGTTCGGGCTGCTCAACTCCACTCCGCACAGCGCAGGCGAGGTAGCGGAGGAGGACATGGCGCGCCTGCTGTACGCGATGGCCCACGCCAGCCTGATGTCCGCGGCAGCCGCCGCTCCCACAGCCCCATAGCCCCCTTTGCGGGACAACGTGGAGGATCCGGCCTGCTGGGGGTCGCCCGATCCTCCACGATGACGGCCCCGCCCCTCAATGCTGAGAACGGTATTCTTCGACCCGTGCAGCCGCTGCGGGGTATCACCGTCGTCACCGTCGAGCAAGCCGTCGCGGCGCCCATCTGCACCCGTCATCTCGGCGACCTCGGCGCCCGGGTCATCAAGGTGGAGAACCGGGCCGGGGGCGACTTCGCCCGCGACTACGACGCCGTCGTGAACGGGATGAGCGCCTACTTCGCCTGGGCGAACCGGAACAAGGAGTCGGTCGCGCTCGACCTGAAGCATCCGCTCGGCGGGGACGTCCTCGCACGCCTGATAGCACGAGCGGACGTCGTCGTGCAGAACCTGGCGCCCGGCGCGGCCGCTCGCCTCGGCCTGGACCCGGCGGAGCTGCGAAAGGCGCGCCCCGAACTGATCACCGTGGACATCTCCGGCTACGGCAACGGCGGCCCGTATGCCAGCGCGCGGGCGTACGACCTGCTTGCCCAGTCCGAGGCGGGGTCGTGCGCGATCACCGGACATCCGGGCATGCCCGCCAAGCCCGGCATCCCGATCGCCGACATCGGCGCGGGGATGTACGCGCTGAGCAGCGTGCTCGCCGCGCTCTTCGTCCGGGAGCGGACGGGGCAGGGGACCTCGGTCTCGGTCGGGCTGTTCGACGTCGTGACGGAGTGGATGGGCTACGCCCTGAACCTGGCCAGGTATGGCGGGTTCGACCTGGAGCCCATCGGGGTCAGCTCGCCCGCGGTGGCGCCGTACGGCGCGTACCAGACGGCGGACGGGCAGACGCTGGTGCTCGGCACGACGAACGACCGCGAGTGGCGGCGGCTGGCGACAGGCGTCCTCGGCCGGCCGGACCTCGCCGCCGATCCGCGCTACGCGACCAACAGCGACCGGGTGGCCCGCCGGAAGGAGCTCGACGCGGTGATCCAAGACTGGGCCGCAACACGCTCGCTGGCCGAGTGCCGGCAAGCGGCCGGGGCAGCCGCGCTCGGGCACGCGCGGCTGAACCGGCCCACGGACGTGCTCGGCCATCCCCAGCTGACCGAGCGGAACCGATGGCAGGAGATCGGCTCGCCCGTCGGCCCGATGCTCGGCCTGCTCCCGCCACCGGAATCGCCCGACTGGGACTGGCGCCTCGACCCGATCCCGGCACTCGGCGAGCACACCGAGGCGGTGCTGCGCGAACTCGGCTTCGACGCCCCCGAAGTAAGCGCCATGCGGGCCGCTGGCGTCATCGACTGATACTTTGAGAGGGCGCTCCCTCCACGAAGAGACTTTTATTCACCTATGTCGGAAATAACATTCTCATTTCTTAGAACGCGTGCCACAATCAGCGTGTGACGTCCTTCACGGCACTCCATGACCTCTCCGGCAAGGTGGCCGTGGTCACTGGGGGATCGCGCGGCATCGGCCGGGCCATCGTGCAGGTGCTGGCCGAGGCGGGCGCTGACGTGGTCGTCGCATCCCGCAAGCTCGAGGCCTGCGAGGCCGTCGCGGCCCAGGTGCGAACCGAGACCGGCACCAAGGCGGCGGCGATCGCCTGTCATGCCGGCCGCTGGGCTGACTGCGACGCGCTCATCGGCCAGACCCTGGACCGCTTCGGCCGCCTCGACGTGCTCGTGAACAACGCGGGCATGTCGCCGCTGTACGAGAGCCTGGACGCGATCAGCGAAGAGCTCTACGACAAGACCCTGGCCGTCAACCTCAAGGGCCCTTCCGGCTCGCCGTGCTGGCGGCCGCCCACATGGCGGAGCATGACGGCGGGTCGATCATCAATGTCGGGACCGCGGGCTCCCTCGTGGCGAGCGCGGGCCAGCTTCCGTACGCCTGCGCCAAGGCCGGCCTCAACGCCCTGACGGTCGGGCTCGCCGAGGCCTACGCCCCGAAGGTCCGGGTCAACGCGATCCTGCCCGGCCCGTTCCGCACCGGCGCCAGCAAGGGGTGGGCGCCGGAAGGCCCGGATGCCCCCTTCGTCCCGCTGGGCCGGATGGGCGAACCCGCGGAGATCGCGCCGCTGGCGCTGCACCTGGCCAGCGCGGCGTCGAGCTTCACCACCGGGGCCATCATCCGCGTCGACGGCGGCATAACCCGCAAGGTCTGACCAAGCCGTTGCTTCTAAACAAGTGAGCAGTTACTTTCTACCCAGCAAGTCCGCCGGGGAACATCAGCGAGGAGGAACCCCGTGAGACCGTCGATACGAACCCTCACCGCCGTCGCGGCGGTGACGCTCATCGCGGCCGCAGGCTGCAGCCGCGCCGGTTCGAGCAGCTCAAGCTCAAGCCCAAGCTCCAGCCCGACCGCGACGGCATCCATGTCCCAGTCGTCACCGGCGGTGGCGGGAGCGAGCTTCGGCAGCCTGCAGAACGTGTGCCGCGGCGGCAACGCGACCGGCAACACCGACCAGGGCGTTACCTCAAGCCAGATCCTGGCGGGCGTGCTCACCGACGTCGGCTACACCAAGGACTCGAGACCACCAAGCTGCCGGCGCTGATCGAGTCGGTCGGTGAGGACTGCATCATGTTCGAGACCGACTTCCCGCACCCGACCTGCCTGTACCCCGAGCCGGTCAAGCGGGCCGGCGAGAAGATGGCCGGCCTGACCGCGGAGGTCCGCAACAAGATCTTCGGCGAGAACGCCCGCAAGCTCTACCGCCTCTGAAGGGCCGCCTCCTATCAGGGACGGAACGTTGCGACGACCGCGTACCAGTCGGTGCTGCGCGCGAGCGTGAACTGCGCTTGCTGCGTCCCCGCGGCTCCGGAAAGAATGCCCGCGGTGTCCGCCGACTCGCTGCCGTTGTGGGCTTCGAGGGTGAACGGGGCGCCTTGACTGCTGCCAGGAGTCACGGTAAGCGGCTGACCTCCCGTGATGAGGCCACCGAAGACAAGCTCGCCGCTCGCGACGGCGGCGGTAGAGCCGGTGGCGGCGGCCGTGCCCACCCCCTTGAACGAAGGGTGGTGACTGGCAGGCTTACCGGGCAAGGAACGCGATCGTGGCGGCGAACAGCCCTCGCAGCACCTCGCCGGCCCGCTGATGGTCGATGCGGAACGCCGTGCCGGCGGGGCCGGGTACCGCGTCGATCACGACCGCGGCGGCGACGGGCAGTTCCCGCACCTGGCCAAGGGCGAACAGGGCGGCGGCTTCCATCTCCTGTGCGCGGACGCCGTTAGCCCGGTGGATGCCGATCTCTTCGGGGGTGGTGCGGTAGGGGGCGTCGGTGGTCACCGTCGCGCCGACCGTGCGGGTGAACCCGGAGGCATCGAGCGCGGCGCCGAAACGACCGGTGAGGGCCATGTCAGGAACAGCGGGGACGCCGGCGGGAAGGTAATGGTAGGAGGTGCCTTCGTCGCGCACGGCGGAGGTGAGCAGGACGACGTCGCCGGGTTCCTGGTCGGCCTGGAAGCCCCCGGCGGTGCCGATGCTGACGCACCGCTGGACGCCGAGTTCGGCCTGGACCTCGAGCTGGGCCACGGCGGCCGGCGCGCCGATCCCGAGGCAGTTCACCCCCACCCGCCCGTCCGTGGCGTTGACCAGGAAGAACCTTCCAGGACCAGTGCCGAGCATGTGATTCGGGGTGTACATCTCCGGATGCGCGGCAAGGTACAGCTCGAAGCGGGCGTAGGTGAACACGACACTCTCGGGAACCGGACCCGGCTCCCAGCCGCCAGCGCGCAGGGCATCGAGGAACGCCGCCGGCGGGTAGGCACTCGGGAGACCGTGCTTGTCCGGCAAGGACGGGAACGGCACGTCCCTATGGTTACGCTACGGGGCCAAGGCGGACAAGCCGTGCCATATTCTGCGGCAGGTCCGCTCCTCAGTCAGCGGGCTGAGCCTGGACCGCGGGAATGATCCGGACGTCGCCGCCGAGTTGGAAGACCAGGTTGTGCAGGTCGGCAGCCGCCATGGCGCGCAGCGTGGGGAGCTCGGCGGCCGCCTGCGCCTCGTCGGACACGTTGAGCGGCCAGTCGCCCGCCGTGCCGCTTCGCAGGTGCGGATGGTGGAATCCGCTGCCGAAGTAGGCGCGCAGGATCACCGGCTGGATGCCCGCCGCGTGCTGCAGCGGCCATGACAGCGTCCATTCGGCTTCGACGCCCCCGGTCGCGTCCGGCCGGATGCCGGTGCCGCAGACCTCCCCGGTACCGAGCAGCAGGTCCTGGTTGATCTCGCCAAGCGCGCGGCGCGCGTGCGGATCAAGGAGCGTCACGGCTTTGGCGAAGAGCTGCTCTTTCTCACTCCGGGATCGGGCGCCGAAGTGGGTGCCGTCGTGCAAGTCGGTGAAATGGCGCAGCAGGGCGCCCGTGTAGTCCTGGCCAGTTGTCGGCATCTCGTCCCCGGCATAGATCGCCTCGGTTCTCATCGACGACGATAACACCGTCACCCGGGAGGGCCCCACCGCCAGCAACGGGGATAGAAATGGCTGTCCCAGCGACCTTTTCTATCCCACATCTTCTGCATGCCGAGAATGTCTGATCTCGAAGTTGGGACTAACCGGACATCAAGACCCGCGCGCGGTCCGACTCGCGGCCCGTCAGGCGCGCAGCACCCGCCCCGCCGCCACGCCAGCCACATCCGCCCCGGCGAACCGCGACGCCACCCCGTTCACCCACACGTGCTCCACACCGGTGCTGCGCGCGATCAGCCGGTCTGCGCCGCCCGGCTGATCGTAGACGCGCTCCAGCGCAGAGGCGCCGATCGTCGCGGGGTCGAACGCCACCAGGTCCGCGAAGTACCCCTCCCGAACGATCCCCCGTTCCCGGATCCGGAAGGCGGTCGCCGGGTGCCCGGTCAGCCGCCACACCGCTTCCTCCAGGGTGATCGCCTTGCGCTCCCGCACCCAGTGGCCGAGCAGGTGGGTGGAGTAGCAGGCGTCGCATAGCTGGCTGGCGTGCGCGCCCGCGTCGGACAGGCCGAGCAGCGTGCGCTTGTCGCCGAGCAGCGCGCCGATCTCGTCGTCCGCGTCGTTCTCGAGGACGACCCGGAACCTGGTGGCCATGCCGTCGGCCAAGGCCAGGTCCAGCATGAGGTCAAGGCGCTCGGCGACGGCGGGACGCCGGCGTACATCGCGATCTACGAGCTCGAGGCCGACGATCTCGCCGATCCCATGCGGGAGCTGCGCGCCCGCTCCGCGTCCGGCGAGATCGAGCGGAACGATGTGCTGCGCCTGAACCCGCCGCCCGTGGTGACGATCTATGAGCAGGTCGAGTAGTTAGGGCCGCCACCCGTCCGCGGCGAAGGCGGCCGCGATGGCCGCCGTGCGGCACGATACGCCGAGCTTGCGGTAGATGTGTTCCAGATGCTTGTCCACGGTCCGGGGACTGCAGTCGAGGCGATGCCCGATCGCGGCATCGGTCAGGCCTTCGGCCGCCAGGCGGAGCACCTGCTGCTGCCGCTCGGTCAGCTGCGGCAACCCCAGGGCCGGGCGGCGGGCGGCCGTCGCCAGGCGCGCTACCCGGCGGGTCAGCAGCGGCAGCAGCCAGGTGACGATGTCGACATTCGCGGGCGTGAAGTCGATGTCGGCCCTGTTCAGGGAGACGCAGACATGCAGCTTCCCCGGCTTGAGCGCCATCGCGAGCACCTCGTCGGCACCGATCTTCCGCGCGACGTCAGCGTAGATGCCGCTGCTGCGGAAGCTGCGCGCGCTCTGCAGGTCCGACCGGCGGATCGGCCGGCCGTCGCCACCGGGACGGGTATGGCAGATCAGCGGAGACTCTCGCGCGTGCCCTTCGAGGGCCAGTGCGGTTTCCACGGTCAGCAGCGGTTCTGGATAGCCGATGACCCGTCCCGGAAGCAGGCCGGGCGACAGGTCCAGGCTGGCCGTCAGGTCGAGCTCGGTCCACAGCACCGAATCCGCGCCGACCAGATTCATCAGCGCGGGCATCACGAGTCCGGGAAGTTCGGCCAGGGAGGCAGCGGCGTCGGCAGCCTCGACCGTGGTCAAGGCCGCGCGCACCGTCCTCTCAGTCGCCATGGTCCCCCGCGACCGTACGCAGTTCTCCGTATAGACGATACGCCGCCCGCTGCCATCTGCTTAGTGAGGATGAGGAGGAGGCAGATCAATGACGATTAACGAATCTCTGAGCCCAACACAGCACGAGGTGGATCCGGCCGCGCTCGGCGAGCTGATCGGCCGTGTGATCGGCGACGCAGGCGGGGCGCTGATCCTGCCGCTCGCGCTGCTCGGCGACCGGCTCGGGCTATTCTCCGCACTTGCCTCCGGCGGCCCCGTCACCCCTGGGGAACTGGCGCAGCGAACTGGACTGAACGAACGCTATCTGCAGGAATGGCTGCTCGCGATGGCGGCGGCCGGATACGTGACCTATATGGGGACGAACGGGGACCCATCGCCGCGGGCCGCCAGGTACCGGCTCAGCCCCGAGCAGGCGGAGGCGTTCACCAACCCGGACAGCCCCGGATACGTGGCCGGGGGGTTCCAGAACCTCACCGCCGCGACCCGCATGCTCGACCGGCTGACCGAGGCGTTCCGCACCGGTGCGGGCATCGGCTGGCACGAGCACCACGCGGACATGTTCGAGGGCACCGAGCGGTTCTTCCGGCCGGGCTACCTGGCGAACCTGGCGAGTTCCTGGATACCGTCGCTGACCGGGGCGCAGACGAAACTCACTGATGGCGCCCGGGTCGCCGACATCGGCTGCGGCTTCGGCGCGTCGACCATCATCATGGCCAAGGCGTACCCGAACAGCACCTTCGAGGGCATCGACTATCACCAGCCGTCCATCGAAGCGGCCCGCGGCCGGGCGGCGGCGGCGGCGGTGGCGGACCGGGTCACGTTCCGCGTCGCGGGCGCCGCCGATCTGAACGGCAGCTACGACCTCATCACGTTCTTCGACTGCCTGCATGACATGCCCGACCCGGTCGGCGCCCTGCGCGCTGCCCGTGCCGCGACAGCCGCGGGCGGCAGCGTCATGCTCGTCGAGCCGATGAGCTGGGACAGCGTGGAGGAATCCCTCAATCCGCTCGGCAAACTGATGGCGGGGGCATCCACGTTCATCTGCCTGCCGAGCGGCCTTTCGCTGGATCCGGCCCGCGGCCTGGGCAATCAGGCCGGTCCGGCCAGGACGTGCGAGGTCGCGCGCGAGGCCGGATTCTCCGATGCCCGGATAGCGGCGTCTACCGACTTCAACCTCGTGTACGAGCTGCGACCCTGACCGCCGGCGGGGACGAGGCGCGGCGGCAGCGTCTCGTGCCTTGACAGCGGGTTCCGTCGCACGGAGCCGGCCCGCTTCGTTCGGGATAGAAATCTTGATTCTCCCGAACGGAGGCGGGCCGTCTGTTCTCCGCCCCGATACTCAGGCGGGGACGAGGCGCAGCGGCATGGTCTCGTGCCCGTGCACCGCCATGTTGGCTGTGAAGGTCGACTCGCCCGCGATCTCGATGGACCGGACGTGGCGGGCCAGCGCCGACAGCAGCGACACCCCTTCGAGCCGCGCGACCCGGGCGCCCACGCACGCGTGCACGCCGAACCCGAGGCCGAGATGCTTGTTCACCACGTCACGGGTGATGTCGTAGACCTCAGGGTTCTCCCAGCGGCGCGGATCCCGCCCGGCGGGCATGTGCAGCAGCAGGATCTTCGCTTCGGCAGGCAGCTCTACGCCGTCGACGTCGACGTCGACGGTCGCGCGGCGGCGGGTGAACCGGGCGGGGTTGCAGTACCGGATGCCCTCTTCGAAGGCGCGCGGCGCGTACTCTTCGATGTTCGACCGCACCAGCTCCCACTGTGACGGGTTCTCGGCCAGCGCCTGCAGGACGTTGCCGATCGTGTAGATCGTCGTGTCCGAGCCGGCCGAGTACAGGACCTGGACGAGCATTTCGGCCTCTTCGGGCGTGATGTCGCCAGCGT
>Ga0187805_10000601_pt1 | contig 12052 bp, 16 predicted proteins | sample NC_wetland_sal_i_6_FD_132965 | JGI IMG/M metagenome (GOLD analysis project Ga0187805, IMG submission 132965) | Wetland sediment microbial communities from Neuse River Estuary, North Carolina, USA - Control_5 | ecosystem: Environmental > Aquatic > Freshwater > Wetlands > Sediment | place: USA... | reverse complement strand
TGTTGCATTAGCTGGGGAAGCTGGATTTTTTGCTGGTTTACTGACCGGTGAACCTTTGACCTTTTCCATTTGCAGCCTGCTCTCTCTGTGTTGTCTCTGGGGTACTTGCTGCTTAAGAAAAACTGCTCATAGTCGTCCTGACCGGCGAACGCTTTTACCCCGTCCACACAATTGCAACTAGCTCGCCAATCTCTTCACAGACGAGATACGGGTTGACCAATCAGCCATTGCACATCACACGGCAAGTTACGCGAACGGGCAAATAGCCGAAATTTCGGCGAACGCTGAGGCAACGTCCGATTCGGATCCATTGCGCGTGGCAGATTGCATTCGTCGCAATCAGGAACATTGGGCCTTCAACTTGCATAAGCGATAAGTTCAGCGAGACCGGCTGGTGTCTCAATGCTCCGAATTGAAACAGAACTGGATGGTTCGCGGATCATCCTCCGATTAATTGGCAGGGTGCGCTGCGATTGCATCGAAGAGCTCCGCCTACGGGTCGGGAATCAACCCTCCTGCATGGTTCTGGACTTGGCCGAGGTTGACCTCATTGATCTTGACTCGGTTCGTTTCCTGCGCGATTGCCAAGACCAAAAGATCGAAATACGCAATTGCGCGCCATACATTCTGGAGTGGATTCGGCGCGAGCGCATTGAAGGGTAAATGCGATAGTGGATCGTCGAAAACTCAGCAATCGCTGAAGCATCCAGCTTGACTTTGAGCCAACGCGGTTGTAACGAGGCGTTTTTAGGTTTTGGCCCCCCACCTGCATCACGACGCTAGAAGGACCGCATCAGCTGCGTAGTGATCAAGACCTCGCGATAGAGAAACTAATGTTAATCAAACCGAGAGAAGTACTTTTGGTGCCCTACACTCTTGGCGATTTGAAGCTAAGGAATCGCGTTGTTATGGCGCCGCTGACGCGCACACGAGCCGAGAACGAAGGCAAGGTTCCCAATGAGCTAATGGCTGAGTATTACGCCCAGCGGGCCGGAGCAGGTCTCATCATCACAGAGGGCACATTCGTAAGCGAACAGGCACAGGGTTGGTACGGAGCCCCGGGAATCTACAACGAAGAACAACGCGCGGGTTGGGAGCGCGTTACGGATGCCGTTCACAGAGCCGGCGGACTGATCTTCATTCAACTCTGGCATCAGGGTTCCGTCTCTCACCGGTCTCTGTATCCCGATGGGCACTTGCCGCTCGGGCCTTCAGCAGTCAATCCCGAGCAACTGATTCACGTCAAGGGCGGGAGGATCATGAGCGAAACTCCGCACGAGATGAGCCTTCACGACATCAAGCAGGCCGTAAAAGATTTCAGACATGCTGCGCGGGTTGCACGAGACGCAGGCTTCGATGGTGTCCAAATTCAAGGCGGATTTGTATACCTCTTCCAACAGTTCCTGCACGAGGTAACCAACCGACGAACCGACCAGTACGGCGGACCGGTAGAGAATCGCACTCGAATTCTTTTTGAAGCTCTAGAGGCGGTACTTGAAATCTGGCCGAGCAATCGGGTTGGTGTCAAGGCCGGGCCAATGATGAGCGAGCACGGAGCCTTCCGCGCTACCGACGAAACGCTTCGGACGAGCGAATACGTGTACCAGAAAATGGCCGGCTACAAGCTGTCGCACATGCTTCTCATGCGGCAGATGGCAGATCTTACGGGCACTCCGATTGAGCATATGAGCGGGGACATGGCCCTGCATCACTTCCGTCATCTCTACACCGGAACGCTCATCCTCAATGTAGGAATTAACGCCGAACATGCTGCCCGACTTATCTCCGAAGGAACGGGAGACCTGGTTGCGTTCGGTCGAGACTACATCGCGAATCCCGACCTTACCGAGCGCATACGCCTTGATGCACCACTCAATGAACCGCAACCGGAATACTTCTACGGTTCCTCGGCAACAGGTTATACGGACTATCCTCTCCTAGAGCAGCAAGTCGAGGGGAGCAACAATGCCAGATAGTGCTGCTCCCGGCCCCTTAGAGTTCTACAGGAACCGTTTCGCAATTGAAAACAAGCTCACCCGGAACATTCTCAAGGCGATCCCGCCCGACAAACTCGACTATCGACCGCATGAGCGGTCTCCTTCGACCGGTATAACGGCATGGACGATCGTTCGAGGACTCTATGTGCGTGTTGACATGGCCTCGCAGTGCACCAGCGACGTAATGCCTAATGCTCACCCAGACCTCGCGGAAATACTCCAGCGTTTCGAGGAGACGTCCCGTCGGCATGTGGCACAACTGGAGTCATTCCCCGGAGAACTTTGGACAAGGATCGGCCAGTTGCGCGTCGGCGCCCGGATCGCTCTGGAGTGGCCCGCCGGTGACATCATCTGGCTTTTTCATTTCGATGAGATCCATCATCGCGGTCAGCTTTCGACCTACTTGCGGCCTATGGGCGCGAAAGTTCCATCGATATACGGGGCGTCGGGTGATACGGGATTCTGATTAAGCGTTTCAGAGCAAGAGTCTTTCTCACGCTGATTGTTTCAGCGATTTCAGCGAAAGCTGATTTTTCGTCACGGCAAGAACCACTCAAAAAGGAAATCAAGCACTTACCGCTGGTGCTGAGATTGCAGACCGTTCCGACATGAAGTCAGCTGAGGAAAACAAAAAGCTAGTTATCGAGGCATTCGATACGCTCTTCAACAAACGTGATTATGCGAAAGCGGCGGAATTCTGGTCGCCAAATTACATTCAGCACAGCGCCCACATTCCGCCTGGGCGCGACGGTTTGTTTGGCTTGGTCCGCGTCATGCCGAACTCGCTGCGTTACGAGAACCACCTTATTCTGGCGGAGGAGAACGATGTGATGCTGCATGGGCGGTTCACCGGACATAGTAGCCCGCGTCCTTGGCTCGCTGCCGATCGTTTGCGGTTAGAAGATGGCCTCTTGGCGGAACACTGGGACGTTTTGGCAGACGAGCCGACGAAAGCGGAATCGGTGAGCGGCCTACCCGCGATTGGCAACTCGTTTGCCAGTCCGGATCAGCCTCCGACCGCGGGGTTAACGGCTTCTTCTTTGACCGTGGAGGAAGCGCGTAAGATCACGGCTCCGCTATACGATGCGCTGAATCAGCCGGCCAAGAAGGACGTGCTTGCCTTGCTGGCTGAGGCGACTCTGCCCGACTACCGTTCGTATCACACGAATGAGGAATACCTCTCGCGCGATCAACTCGCTGACGTGTTCAAGAACATCGGTGCGTCGGTTCCGGATCTGCGCTGGACCGTTCAGGACATCCAGGTTTTCCGGGATCAGATCGTGGTGCGCGGGGAAGCGACGGGAACGCCCACGGCAGAATTCTGGGGCTCGAAATCGACAGGCAAGGGCTTCAAGACCATGGCGATCGACGTGTTCACGGTGCGGAACGGGAAGCTGGCGTCTGCTTATCATGTCGAGAATTGGATGACAGCATTGCAGCAGATCAACAGCTAAGGGCCACACCGGCAGGGAGAGAGAAGTATGAGTTACACACACGAAACCGTCCCAACAGAATTTGTTGAAGCCAATCGAACCCGCTATGCCTATCGTCGTTTCGGCAAGGCAGGAAGCACTCCTCTGCTATTCCTGGAGTACTTCAACTCCAACATGGACGGGTGGGACCCGGCCGTGATCAATGCTATCGCGCGGGATCACGAGGTGATTCTGTTTGACTATGCGGGCGTTGGAGCCTCGGGAGGAGAAACTCCTAATACGGTCAGGGAGATGGCGCAGCAATGCGTTGCGTTCTGCCGGGCACTGGGCGTGAAGGCCGTGGATGTCGTGGGTTTCTCTCTCGGAGGAATGATTGCGCAGCAGCTATCCCTGGAACATCCCGATGTCGTCCAGCGGTTGATCTTGTTAGGTACAGGGCCCAGAGGTGGTGAAGGTATGACCTTCACGGAACTGTCGGCGGAAGAACAGGCAGATCCGGTTGCGTTCTTGTTAGGCGCATTCTTCTCACCATCCGAAGCGAGCCAGGCGGCGGGTCGCGATTATGTGAAGCGACTCGAATCGCGCAAGAAGGATCGCGACCTTCCTGTCTCCAGGGACTCGGCGGCCGCGGAGCTCGAGGCGATCAGGGAATGGGGAACCATACCCGCAACCGGCCGTTACGTCAGCCTCAAGAACATCACACATCCGACGCTGATAGTTCACGGCAATAAAGACGTCGTCGTTGCGCCGATCAATGCCCTGATCCTCGCAGAACACATACCGAATGCTCAATTGATCGTGTACTCCGATTCGAGTCACGGAACCCAATACCAGCATGCAACGATTTTTCTGGAGCACCTGAAGCTCTTCTTGAACGACCGGAGTTCTCCGCTAGGTCACCTTACGCAGATACCTCCGCAGCGTGAACATGTTGGAGCGTAATGCGCTGTTGAGAGGAATGGAATGAGCATAAGAAAGTTCCAAATCGACCGGTTCACCGTGACATCTTCAAAGCCGTTTGAGACAGTCCTGGCCGCATTGAAAGCGGGAATCGGGCGGCCGGATTTGGCCGAGTTCGCAAAAACGTCCAAGTCGGCAACCAGTTTCTCTGAGCTGGAAAAGCTTGTTGCTCGAGGCGTGGGTCCTACAGGTCTGATGTTGTTTATGGAATTTGATCACGGGGCAGTCCTACGTAAGGAAACGGGACTCGACAAGCCGAAGATAGTGCGGTTGGTGATCGGCAATCCTCTCATCATGAAAGAAATGGCGAAGCACGTCCCTGACGCTGGGTCTTACGCTCCCACCACAGTATTGATCGATGAACGGGACGATGGCGTGCATTTGTCTTACGACAAGATGGCGAGTCTATTGGCGTCATACGGAAATGCCGAGGCAAGCGCTGTCGCTCGTGATCTGGATGCCAAGGTCGAGAACCTGCTTCGCGAGTCTGCCGCTTAATACATATTACGAAACCTGAAAGACGTCCACGTGCATGCTAAGGAGATGATGGCAATGAGCAACGGCACCAGCATTACCGCGCCTACACAATTTATCGAGACCAAGCTAGAGAAGTATGCCTATCGGCGGTTCGGAAGCGGATCAGGCCTGCCACTTTTGTGCCTACAGCACTTTACGGGAACGCTGGACAATTGGGACCCTGCGGTTACGGATGCCCTGGCATTGGGACGCTAGGTGATTCTGTTTGAAAGCGCCGGTCTGGGACGTTCGACGGGTGAAGTCCCCCCAAGTATTTCTGGCATGGCAGCCCACGCGATCGCATTCGTGAACGCCCTTGGCCTAGAACGCGCGGACCTGCTTGGGTTCTCACTCGGTGGGATGGTTGCGCAGCAGATAGCGCTAGAGCGTGCATCGCTTTTCCGCAAAATGCTTCTTATCGGCACTGCTCCGGAGGGTGGCGAGGACATCATGCACATGGAGAAACCCGAACTGAAGAAGATCACCGACGATCCGAATCTCTCAGGATTGGAAAGACTGGTGAAACTCTTCTTCGCACCAAGCGAATCGAGTCAGCGGGCAGGCAAGGCGTTCGCAGACAGGCTCGCAAAGCGTACGCAAGATCGTGAGCCCGTAGCGGGCGCAAACGTCGCACTGGCTCAGATCACAGCTTTTCGCGCTTGGGAACAATCTAATGGCGAGCGCTTTAGCAAGCTCCGCAAAATAACTCAGCCATGCCTGGTCCTGAACGGAGTTTTCGACAATATGATTCCGGTTCGGAACTCCTACATGCTCAGCGAGAACCTGCCGAACGCCATGCTGTTGACCTACCCCGACGCAGGGCACGGTTCACTTTTTCAGTTTCATACTTCATTCGTCAGAGAGGCGTCCCAGTTTCTCGACTCGGACAACATTAGCTGAATTTCCAAAGCCGTCGTACATCGAGTTGCGAAAGACATGAGAACCAGACCTGAACGTGAACGCCGGCGGCGCACAGCGCCGCCTAGATCGAGTCCCGAATCATCTCAGAGCGGAGATCTCTTGCGTGGCCACGACGATTCCGGGTCGAGCCCGGTGGCTCCGACACGACGGACATTTCTTTTGACTCATCCCGACAAAGAAATCAACGAGGTCGGCGCCCGTGGAATCGGAGAGATCGGATTAGCTGGAGTCGCCGCAGCCGTCACTGACGCGGTACACCACGCAACCGGTGTTCGTGTACGGGAACTGCCGGTGAAGATCGAGGATTTGTTGGTGTGAGAATCAGCTTCGTAGCTGGCTGGGATTACCGGCACTGTGAACAAAATCGCAGTACGCGCTCGTGGGGGATGGGAGGCTTTCCACTTTCAGAGCACTACGCTGTCCGATGAGAGGCGTCCAGAAGAATTGATTGAAACGAGCGCGAATGATTCAGAGAGGGGCACGATGATCGCACCGGAACACGCGCATCCGCTCGTCAAGAGAGTGGCTGATAGAAAGCCTGCGATTGCGAAGCTCATCGGATTTGACGTGGAAGAAATAAGTGAGGGATACGCGGTCGCTGCGCTCGAGGCGGGTCCGCAACATGCCAATCCCATGGGCACGCTCCATGGAGGAGTGTTGTGTGACGTGGCAGATGCCGCGATGGGTATGGCCTTCGCTTCCACGCTGGAGCACGATGAGTCTTTCACAACAATTAATCTCACGATGAACTTTCTTCGGCCGGTGTGGACTGAGCGCCTCCGCGCCGAGGCGCATGTTGTGAGCCGCGGCGAAAACGTCGGCTATGTTGAATGTGAGATCACCAATGAGGCTGGTAAACAGATCGCGAAAGCAAGCTCAACGTATTTCGTCTTGCGCAGCGAACAACCGAAACAGCGATGAGCCGATTAGCGCGAAGCGACTCGCTCTAGAGAAAGAGACCTCTTTAGATCTCTATTTGGTTACTTCCGGAGAAAAATCCGTCGAGATGGACAGTTCTCGCCATTTCTCGTCCGAATCCCTTCTGGCGATATCATTCTGGGTTGCAAATGTAAACGCGTCGCTTCCCAGCAGCAATCGAAGCGGCGGTTGTTCGTGACCGGCAATGCGGATGATAGCGGCGGCAGCTTTAGCAGGATCTCCAGGTTGCTTGCCGTTGTAGTCCCGCTGAAATCGAATTGCCGCGCCGACAGTGGCATCGTATTCCGGTCGCCCTTCACGAAGAGTGGTTGAGGAACCGGCGAAGTCGGTGCGGAAGCCGCCTGGCTCGACAATCGTGACTTTGATGCCGAGCGGCCCGAGTTCCTTGGCGAGAACTTCGGAGAACCCTTCGACACCCCACTTTGCCGCCGCATAGGCGCCGCGACCAGCAGGTCCGATTCGGCCGCTTATTGAGCTGACTTGAATAATGTGGCCTGACCGTTGTTGGCGAAGTGTCGGGATCGCTGCCTTCGTCAAGTTGATCACCCCAAAAAGGTTGGTTTCGATCTGAGATCTAAAATCCGCCAGGCTGGTATCTTCGATTGAGCTCACGTCCCCATAACCCGCATTGTTGACCAGGACGTCGAGCCGACCGAACCCGCTAACCGCGGCGTCCACCGCATTCATTGCGGCGCCCTGGTCGGTCACATCGAGGGGGACGAGGCGAACGGCATCACCGAAGCGACGCGGAAAGTCATCCAACTGCGAAATATCTCTCGCTGTCGCGATCAGCTTTTCGCCTGCGGCGAGCACGGACTCCGCCAGCGCGCGACCGAGTCCCCGTGAAGAACCAGTAATCAACCAAATCTTTGATACGGTCACTCGAACACCTCTATCCAGACAATACGAAAATGATATTTTCGTTTTTATCGCTGTCACGCCAAATTGTCAAGGTAAAACGAAAGTGCTATTTTCGTATTGATAAGAGGATTTGAATGATGGAGAAAGCATCAGTCACTAATCGCCGTGCCCGAGGCCGGCCAAGGAGCGAGCAAGCCAGGCAGGACATTCTGGAATCGGCTTATAAGCTCCTTAAAAAGAAAGGGATTAGTGCTGTCGCAGCCCAAGAGATTGCAACCGGGGCGGGCGTGAGCACCGCAACCCTGTATCGCTGGTGGGAAACAAAAGAGGCGCTCATGTTCGACGCCTGCTTTGAGCATGTCATGCCGGACCTGTCGGTCGCAGAAATGGGTAGTCCAGTAGCGCGCCTTCGTGAATTCCTGGTCCGCGGCGCTGCCTGGTTCCGCTCCGAGGATGGGAAAGTAATGGCTCGCCTAATCACAGGTATTCATGGCGACAAGAAGCTCCAACAAATGTACCTGGAGAGGTTCTATCTCCCGCGCCGTCAAATCCAGCTGGAGGTCATCGAAGAGGCTATCGCCTGCGGGGAACTGAAACGGGATACCGACCCGGAACTACTGCTGGATGCCCTCAGCGGGCCCCTATTTTTCCGATGGTTGCAAGGCCACGCTCCAGCGGACAAGAAGTTTGCTGGAGCCCTGGCTGACAAAATCATTCCCGCGTTCATGGTGAAGGGTAGTCAGTCGACCGTCCGATCGCGGAATTTAAGAATCGAATAATCCTCCGAAAGAGCGCACACTCGCGGCACACCCAGTGCATCAAGAAACGGTAAACGACTGGAATTTCGGCTTGCCGACAGACGTCTGAGCATGTCTGTCAAGTAGATTCTTCGTCTCCCTCGAATCGTTTCCGCGCGATCTGCACACACAGAATTCACAAGGAAATTCACACGGCTTTCGCTATTGCGGGGACGGCGACCAAAGGTGAGCCGCGCCTGGTAAGAGTTGCCAGATATGTGCTCGCGTCGTACGCAACTCGTTCTTTCCAGCATCGAAAAACTATGCGAATCCATTTGAACGCCAAGGCGCGCACTGCCCCATGGTGGTCCACGCCTTTGCCGTTGCTGTAGCGCCAAATCGCTCCGGGTGCGGATTCGACAGACGCTCGCTCTGCCACCGCTGCCATGTTGGGCGTGGCAAATACCATTTGAGGGGCGAGACGCCCGGTCATCAGTGCGGCCATTGGGGGGCGCGCTAAAGAGCGCGCGCCGAAGCGACAAAACCCCACGAACCTTCCGGCTGCCAATCGATCGATTCAAATCTGCAAAAGTCGAACAGGTTTGTTAAATCTTGCTTGTCGTACATATGCATGTCGCCCATGCGCAGGAGTCGGACAATGGAATTGAACACGCCGCGAACGGGCAATGGCGCTGTGGGATCGGCAAGAACTACCTGCCCATTCGGTTTGAGCACTCTGTGGAATTCGCGTAGTGCCCTCTTCGGATTGGGATAGTGATGAAAGGAATCGACACAAGAAACGTAGTCGAACGAGGCGCCTTCCCATGGCAACGACTCGGCGTCCCCCAGTTTAATCTCGGCCCGCACGCCCAGACGTTCGGTTGCTACTCGAATCATCTCCGGAGCCCCAGTAGCTGGTGTGAAATTCCTGCGCGTGCTGCAGCAAGCGATCTTCGTCGGAGGCCGGATCAAGCTTCGGCGAAAAGTACGCGATATCCGGGAAGCGCTGTTCTTTATTGACGACCAGATTTTCAATGATCGACAGATTCTCGGCGGCGGCCTGCTCAACCAGATGCGATGGTGTATTCCGATACGTGCCCGCATAGTGCATGTGGACATGTGCATCCCCACTGACCCACTGCGTGTCAGGACTCTTCCACCCGATTTGCTGAAGCGGAATCGTGGCTTCCAAGGTTTTGCCCGCCAGAACATCTAAGCTTAGTTCTTCGAACCGGTATTCGAAGCCGCGCATGACGTCCACTTGCACTTTTCCGGCTGGAACCGCAACCTCACAGATTCCCTTGGTGACAAAGTAGTGCGCCTCAAACGGACGCTCCCTGCGATCGAAACTGTCGTCCGATTCCATCCACCCATCATCCGGGGCATACGCGCGGCCGTCTTCCGCCGTAACGAAGACTCGCGCCGCCACCGGCTTCCCGCTGCGGTCGGTAAGTCGTAGAAGCAATTTCCCCAGCGCCGTCAAGTACTTTCGCTCGCGGACGATAATCTCCTTCTGCGCACCGCCCGGAATCGTTTGTATCGGCAACGACGTATTGCCAGTGTGGTTTGAAATAAACGCAATCTTTGATCCGTCCGGAGACCATCGCGGATTGATATTGTCGTAATCTCCATACGAAATCGGAAACGCATCGCCACCCTCCTCCGGCATCACCCAAAGCTGGTGCCACGGCCGTCCCAAATATGATGCGTACACTATGCGCTTGCCATCTGGCGAAAGGTCAGGACGGGCTTTCCAGGTTGTCTCCTCATAGTGGATTTCATGGGCAGCCGCGCCAGGTTGCGCCTTCATTCGCCAAAAGCCTCCAGTACCGTGAATGTGCCCACGATTCGAAATGAAGAGGATCTCGGACCCATCACGCGACCACACCGGACTGATCTCATGGTCCACCTTGCTGTAGTAATAGCGAGGAAGTGAACTGACGTTTTCCTGAGTGAGTTGCTGGACGTCGCTTAGTACGGCATTCTCGAATCTTCCTGCAAAGATGTGGAAATGACCTTTGAAGGAAGTTGAAACAAACGCCAGCCGCTTACCGTCGGGTGAGAACCGCGGCTCGAGGTTAACCGCGTTGCCAGACGTGAGTTGTCGCGTCCGCCCATCGTGCAAGTCGAGCAACCATAGCTCCATGGCATCGTGGTTGTAACGTGAAAAAGCGATCCAGCGCCCATCCGCCGACCAGTCCGGCTGATAGTCATAGCCCGGACCTGCAGTCAGTTGCTCAGCGATCGCGCTGTTCACATCCTGCCGCCACAGCGATCCGGCCATGGAGTAAATCAGTGTCCGGGAATCCGGAGACCAGGCCGCCGCACTTGGTCCCGTAGTGAGCTGAGGCAGGTACATTTCGCGATAGTAATAAGCGTGCGGGAGGTCAATCTGCTTAAGCACCGGCTCACGCTGCGCCACGCAATTCGCGCACCATAGGAAAACAAAGATGAAAAGCCAAATCATTCGGAATCGGAACACAGGTTCCTCCGCAAACTCAGAAAACGGGACCGATTATACCGTCCCGGACCGAATCAGCAATTTACCTGACGATCGGGATAATGGGCAGCACTACCTGCGAGAGGTGCTTTGCGTCGTGAAATACGCGAATGTGCGCCCGTTTCATCTCGGCACTGTTCACCTCCGATTTTCCACTCTGGAGGTTGCGAGAAAAGTTCGGCGTGAAGCTTGCGGAAATTTGTAGGCGGATCCGGTGTCCCTGCAGAAACAGATTGCTGGTGATCAGGTTCTCCAACTTCAGTTCGTAGATTGTTCCAGGAGACAACAACTGCCGGCCCCGGCTGAGGTCGCGATAGCTTGCGCGCAGGATATCCAGCCCTGGACTCATCAGGTTGATCGCTGTTCCATCCGGGGAGACGTCCAAAAGACGGGCCCAAAGATCGAAATCTCGACAGTCGCAGGAAACAAAGATGCGGGCTGTGATCGGCCCCGTTATTTCGGTATCTTCCTGCAGCAGAGCAGAATCGAAGGTCAAAACATCGGCGCGATCAGTCAGCTTGCGATAGTCGTGGGCGCCGGAGGAGTCGTACGTGTTCACGACGGGGCTTGCGGGATCGGATACGAATTCGCTGAAGCTGTCCGGATTGTCGAAGGGCGTTGTTTGCAGTCGCCCCGCTTTTGTATTACCGGTCCCCGGCGCCAGGAAAGCTGGCATAGTTTTCCCTGCCGGCGGCCACTGATCCGCGTCGCGCCACTGGTTGCGCCCCATTACGAAGTAACGCACTGGCTCTTCGTGGTCGACGCCGTTGTTTATGTGCTTCAGGTAGTGATCCATCCAGCGCAGCACGACCTCGTCGTAGTCGATTGCCGCGGTCGGGCCGAACTCACGCTCTCCAGATCGTGTTTTTTCGGTGTTGTCCACTCCATGAACCCACGGCCCAAGCAGTAGGTGAGTGCGAGGGTCCTTCTCGGCCTTCCGGGCCTGGAGCAAGCCGGTAAAGTTCGTAGTCGCACCTTCCGGGCCATAGTTGTCGTCGTACCACGCCGAAAGGTTAAGAACAGCTGCGTGCGTGCGGGCGTACTTGTCTCGCAGTTCGCTCCAATTCCACCACGGATCATCCGGCGGATGTTGTAGCCAGTCGAAATAATAAGGAGCGGAGTGCTGCAAGGGCTTCACGTCAAGCAAGGGCACGGTATTCAACATCTTCGCCCCTTCCTGCTTCCAGG
>Ga0187805_10000600_pt1 | contig 12065 bp, 6 predicted proteins | sample NC_wetland_sal_i_6_FD_132965 | JGI IMG/M metagenome (GOLD analysis project Ga0187805, IMG submission 132965) | Wetland sediment microbial communities from Neuse River Estuary, North Carolina, USA - Control_5 | ecosystem: Environmental > Aquatic > Freshwater > Wetlands > Sediment | place: USA... | reverse complement strand
GGAATGTGGCCCGCGGAGGGCGCGGTCTCCGAGACGCTGCTGAAGCTGATGGCCGAGGCGGGTGTCCGCTGGACGGCGACGAGCGCTTCCGTCCTCGCCAACAGCCTGCGCGCCGGCGGCGCCGGCGCCGCTCTGCGGGAAGAGGACCTTTATCACGCCTACCGCCTCGCCGGGGCGCCCGGTCCGGCCGTGTTTTTTCGCAACGAGGAGCTGTCGGATCTGATCGGATTCGAATACCGCGGCTGGTGGGCCGGCGACGCCGTGCGGAATTTCGTCGCCCGGCTGGAGGCGATCCGCGCCCGCATCCCCCCGGGCGAAACCCGCGTCGTCAGCGTGATCCTGGACGGCGAGAATGCGTGGGAGTGGTACCCGTACAACGGCTTCTTCTTCTTCAGGGAGCTCTACGCCACCCTGCAAAACCACGACGGCATCGAGCCCACCACGTTCAGCGCCTACCTTGCCGCGCATCCGGGCGCGCAACGGACGCTGCAGCGCCTTGCCGCGGGCAGTTGGGTGCACGGGAATTTCCTCAAGTGGGTCGGCGCGCCGGACAAGAACCGGGCGTGGGAACAGTTGTGCGCGGCCAAGCAAAGTTACGATCTGTACTGCGCGGCGGGGGCGCCGCCGGCCATCGAGCGCATCTTGCGCGGCTGCGAGAGCTCCGACTGGTTCTGGTGGTTCGGGGACTTCGATTCCCATTCCGGCGTGGCCGAGCTGGACGCGCTGTTCCGGCACAACCTGCGCTCCCTCTACCGGGCGGTCGGCCAGCACCCCCCGGCCGCGCTCGACGTTCCCATCAGCACTGCCGCCCCCGCGCCCGGCGCCGGCGGCGCTATGCAGCGTGCCAGGTGACGGACTCCCCCATGAAGAGCGCATTGCTTTTCGGCGTCCACGGCCACCAGCCTGTCGGGAACTTCGATAGCGTCATCTCCGAGGCGCACGAGAAGTGCTACCGGCCGTTCTTCAGCACCCTCTACCGCTATCCCGCCTTCCGCTTCAGCGTGCACTTCTCGGGCTGGCTCCTGGAAATCCTCCTCAAGAGGTTTCCCGACGACCTGGCTCTGCTCAAGGAGATGGTGGGGCGCGGCCAGGTCGAGCTGTTCGGCTCCGGGCACTATGAGCCGGTGCTCTCGGCGCTGCCGATGGCGGACCGCATCGGCCAGTTGAAAGTCAACGCGGAGTTTCTCCAGCGGGAATTCGGGCAGCAGGCCGGCGGCGCCTGGCTCACCGAACGCGTCTGGGAGCCGGGGGTCGTCCCGGCGCTCTTTGCCGCGGGGGTGCGCTACGTCACGGTGGACGACTACCACTTCCTGTGCGCGGGGAAGACCCGCGAGGAGATTGACGGCTACTTCCTGACGGAGGAAGGGGGCGACAGCATGGCCCTGTTCCCGATCTCGGAGCCCCTGCGCTACCGCCTGCCCTTCTCGCCGGCTCCGGAGGCGGTCGCCTATCTGGAAACGGGAGCCCAGGACGGCCGGCACGCCGCCGTGTATTTCGACGACATCGAGAAGTTCGGCATCTGGCCGGAAACCTGGCAGTGGGTGTACGGCGAGCGCTGGCTGGAAATGTTCGTCGAAGCCGTGCTGACGTCGAATTTCGTGGAGCCCAAGACCTTCGGCGAATATCACCGGTCGCAGCCCGCCCGCGGCGTCGTCTACCTGCCGTCGCTCTCCTACGCGGAGATGAACGAGTGGACGCTGCCGGCGGCGCAGGCGCGGGTCTACACGGGCCTGTTGCACCGCGAGGAGGCCGGGCAGAATTTCGCGGCGACGAAACCGTTCATCCGGGGCGGCATCTGGCGGAATTTCCTGTCCCTGTATGCAGAAGCCAACTGGATGCACAAACGCATGCTGGGGTTGTCCCGGCGGCTGAACGGCCTGCGCAAATCCAGGCGGAGCGCGGCGCTGTACCGGCGCCTGTTCGCCGCCCAGTCCAACGACGCCTACTGGCACGGCTTGTTCGGCGGCCTCTTCCTGCCCCATCTGCGCCGCGCCGTCTGGAACAACCTGGTCGCGCTCGAGGCGGAGCTGGACGCGATCCGGCCGGAAGGGCCGCTGTGGAGGGGCGACCTGGACCTGGACGGCGTGGAGGAGATCACGCTGTCCGGCGCGGAAATGAAGCTCGCGATCAAGCTCGACGGATTCGGCGCGATCCACGAATTGGACGGCCGCCGCCTGGCGCACAATTTCGGCGACACGCTGCGGCGCTATCCGCAGGCCTACTTTGCGAAGTACACTCAGACCCCTGCGCCGGCCGCCCGGCCGCAGGGCATCGCGTCGGCTCATGACCGGATCGCGGTCAAGGAAGAGATCGTTCCGCAGGACCTCGAACCTGACGCGACGGGCAGGAGCATCCTGGCCGACTTCTGGGTGACGGCGCAGGGGGCGCGTGCCGCGGTGCGCTCCTATGCGCTGTCGTCCGCGGCTGGCGCCGAAGCCTGCTTCACGGCCCTGGCGGAAGGCCGGCAGATCGAGAAGCGCATCCGCCTCAAGGCGGACCGGCTGGAGGCCGGCTACCGGTTCTCCGGGGCCGCCCACGGGCGCGTCGAGATCGAGCTCAATCTGGCCATGCCGAGCTGTGACGGATACGGCGGCAGGTATATGCTGGATGACGGCGGGGTCCCCTGCGGCTTTGGCCAGCCGCTGGAGCTGGCCGCCTGCACCCGGCTGGTGCTGGACGATCGCGTGCTGGGCGGGGGCATCGTCGTGGAAACGAGCGCTCCCGTTTCCGTGGCGGCGCATCCGCACCGGACGGTCTCTCAGTCCGAGGCCGGACTGGAAAAGATCATGCAATCGGCCTGCGTCACGTTGAGCTGGAACGTTCCGGAGCCTGCAGCGGACCTGCTGGTGACGCTCAGGCCTTATGCGGACGCCGCAGGGGAAGGGCGCCGCGAGGCCGGCCTGTCCCTCCTGCGGCGCTGGTTCGCCGCGCTGGCGCCCGCCAGGGGGCGCTCATCCCCCACTTGAAGCCAGGACCTATGCCCGGAACTCCGTTCGTATTCGACATCCGGCCGCAGATTCCCAAGCAGCTCGAAAGGCTGAACGAGCTGGCCAATAACCTTTGGTATAGCTGGAACCGGCCGACCCGCGCCTTGTTCGCCCGTCTCCACCCGGCCCTGTGGGCCGCCACGGATCACAGCCCCAAGGCCTTCCTGCACGCCGTCGATCAGAAACGCCTGGACGACGCCGCGAAGGATCCCCTCTATCTCAGCGCATATTCCCGCGCCGTGAGCGAGTATGACGCCTACCATTCGAACGCACCGGGCGGGGATCACATGCCGCACCTGGAAGCGGGGGATCTCGTCGCGTACTTCTGCTGCGAATTCGGCCTGCACGAGAGCCTGCCGATCTATTCGGGAGGCCTGGGTATCCTGGCGGGCGACCACTGCAAGACGGCCAGCGACGCCCGCCTCCCCTTCGTGGGCGTGGGCCTGCTGTACCGGCAAGGCTATTTTTATCAGACGATCGACCGCGAGGGGCGGCAGCACGCCCTGTACGTGGACCGCGATTTCGACCTTCTTCCGGCGGCGCCGGTGCTGCGCGAAAACGGCAGCGAGATGCAAATCGCCGTCAACCTGCCGGGCCGGGCCGTGCATGCCAAGGTCTGGAAGGTCCGCGTCGGGCACGTGTCCCTCTACCTGCTCGATACGGACATCGAAGAGAACGGCGAGCGCGAGCGCGACATCACGCACCGCCTCTACGGCGGCGACAACACGACGCGGCTGGAGCAGGAATTGATCCTGGGCGTCGGGGGCGTGCGGGTATTGGCGGAGCTGGGCATCCGTCCCGCTGTCTGGCACGTGAACGAAGGCCACGCGGCGTTCCTCATGGTGGAGCGCATCCGCATGCTGGTCGGCCAGGGACTGGACTTTGCGGCGGCGCTGGAAGCCGTGGCCGCGAACACCGTGTTCACCACCCACACGGCCGTTCCGGCAGGCCACGACCATTTCCCCGAAGAGGCGGTGCGGACGTACCTCGCGGCCGCCTGCCCGGAACTCGCCAAGAACCTGGATCTGGTGCTCGCGCTCGGCCGTTCGGGCTCCACCCACGATTTCAATATGACGAACCTCGCGGTGCGCGCCTCGCGGCACCAGAACGGCGTGTCGCTGATTCACGGCGGCGTGTCGTCCCGCATTTGCGCGGACCTTTGGCCTCAGATCGACCCGGACGAGAATCCGATGGGCTGCATCACCAACGGCGTCCATGTCCAGACCTTCCTGGCGGAAGAGTGGTCCGACCTGTTCGAACGCCATCTCGGCCACGGCTGGTCGAACCGCCTGACGGACCAGGAGTATTGGAAAGGGGTCAGATCGATTCCCGATGCGCAATTCTGGAACGTGCGGCAAACCCTCAAGACGCACATGCTGCACCTGATCCGCAACCGCATCGCGGCGCAAATGGCGCGCAACCAGGGCTCCCAGGCCCACTTTGACCGCATGCTGAGGCTCGCGGATCCGGCCAATCCGAACATCCTGACGATCGGATTCGCGCGCCGCTTCGCCACCTACAAGCGCGCGACGCTCCTGTTCAGCGACCTGGACTGGCTGCGCACCCTGGTGCAGGACCCCAAGCGGCCGGTGCTCTTCATTTTCGCGGGCAAGGCCCATCCGGCCGACCAGCCGGCGCAGGACTTCATCCAGCGCATCGCCGAAATCGCGCGCATGCCCGAATTCGAGTCCAGGGTGCTGCTGATCGAGGGCTACGACCTGCGGTTGGCGCGCCGGCTGGTCTCCGGAGTCGACGTGTGGCTGAACAATCCCGTCTATCCCCAGGAGGCGTCGGGCACGTCCGGCATCAAGGCCGCCATCAACGGCGTCATCAATCTGTCGATTCTCGACGGTTGGTGGGGAGAAGGCTACGACGGCAGCAACGGATGGGCGATCAAGCCGGCGTCGGACGCGCTGGATGACCGCCGCCGCGACGAGGAGGAAGCGCGCACGCTGCTCGAACTGCTCCAGGACCAGGTGATTCCCCTCTACTATTCCACCGGGCCGATGGGATTCTCCCCCGGATGGATCGAGAAGGCGAAGACATCGATCGCCACCTTGCTGCCCCGGTTCTCGTCCATGCGCATGCTGACCGAGTACATCGGCGACACCTACGGGCCCGCCGCGCGCCAATGGAAGCGCTACTCGGAGCGCGAATTCGTCACGGCGCGCGACCTGGCCAAGTGGAAGGCAAAAGTGCGTGCCGGCTGGGGCGGCGTCAGCCTGCGCAAGGTAAGCGATTCCCGTACCCGGTTGAACCGGGGACAAAGCGTCCAGATCGCGATTGCCGCCAAGCTAAACGGCCTGACTCCCGCCGACGTGCAGGTGGAGATGCTGATGGCCAGGCCGCCCCACGGGGCGCTGAAGGAAGATCTCCCGCACGTGACGCTGCGCTCCGACCGGGCCATGCCGGAATCCGGCGAGCACGTCTACACGCTCGATTGGATGCCGGACGTTTCAGGCAAGATCGAATGCCGGTTCCGGGCGTTTCCGTTCAACGAAGCCCTGACCCATCCGTTCGAGATGGGAATGATGACCTGGCTGTAGCCGCCGCGGTTCCGCCGCGCGAGTCGCCGCCCCCGCGCCTGACGGCGTGCCTCCGCCCTCCGCGCTCCGCGCGCCCGCGGGAGGCGGCCGGATAGCGGGGCGGAGAGGGACTCATCGCAGCTGCCAGTCCGCGCCGCCCTCTTGCCTCCACGCCGTGGAGGCGGGGCGGAACGGTGAGGGGGCCGGCCGCGCAGACGAGGATTCACCCCCGGCGCGGGTTCACCACTGAGGCGGAGCTGGGCCCCGATGGCTGACGGCTTGCGCGTGCTTTATGTCACGCCGGAGCTGGCCCCGTGGATCAAGACGGGGGGTCTGGGAGATGTCGCCCAGGGCCTGCCGGCCGCGCTGGCCCGGGCGGGCGTGGATGTGCGCATTCTCGTGCCGGCCTATCGGGAGATGGCGCGGGCTTTTCCCACGGCGAATCTCCTGGCGAATTTTCCCGAGTGGGGCGGTGCGCTGGCGGCCGCCCAATTGCTCGTGGCCGAGGCGGCCGTGCCTCTCTACCTGCTGGGCTGTCCCGCGTATTATGCCCGCCGGGGCGCCTACCAATCCCCCGCGGGAGCCGACTGGCAGGACAACCATCTCCGTTTCGGCCTCCTGGGCAGGGCGGCCGCGGCCCTGGCCAGCGGCGAGACTCCCCTGGACTGGATGCCCGATGTCCTGCACTGCAACGACTGGCAATGCGGGCTGGGGCCGGCCTATCTGGCCCATCTCGGCGGGCCGAAGGCCGTCGCCGTCAGCACCGTCCACAATCTTTCGTATCAGGGTATTTTCCCCGCGGCCGTGCTGGGCGAGCTGGCCTTGCCTCCGGGCGCCTTCTCCATCGACGGGCTCGAGTACCACGGGAGCGTTTCGTTCCTGAAGTCGGCGCTCTTCTATTCCGCCAAATTGACGACCGTCAGCCCCACCTATGCGAAAGAAATGCAAAGCCCCCGGCTGGGATTCGGTCTGGACGGGTTGTTGCGTCACCGGGCCCCCGATCTCGTGGGAATCTTGAACGGGATCGACGGGGAGGCGTGGGACCCGGCCAGGGACCCCCACCTGGCCCGGACGTACGACGCCGCGAGCCTGGACGGCAAAGCCGTCGATAAGGCCGCTTTACAGCGCGAATTCGGCCTTCCGGAAGACCCGCGGATTCCGCTGCTGGGGGTGGTCAGCCGCCTGGTGGAGCAAAAAGGAATCGACCTGGTGATTGCCATCGCCTCCGAGCTGGCGGAGCGGGGAACGCAGCTGATCGCCTTGGGCAGCGGCCAGCACGACCTGGAAAAGGCGTTGAGCGGCATGGCCGGGCGGTTTCCCCGCGCGTTCGCGGTGCGCCTCGGCTTCAGCGAAGCGCTGGCCCATCGCATCGAGGCGGGCGTGGATATGTTCCTCATGCCCTCGCGCTTCGAGCCGAGCGGGCTCAACCAGCTCTTCAGCATGCGCTACGGAACGCCGCCCATCGTGCACCGGACGGGCGGGCTCGCCGACTCGGTCATGGATGCGGACCCCGCGGCCCTGGAAGCCGGCCGGGCGACCGGCTTTTCGTTCGATACGCCCACTGCCGGCGCGCTGCTGGGCGCCATAGACCGGGCGCTGGAGATCTACCGGACGCCGAAGAGATGGCGCAGCCTGCAGCGGGCCGCGATGGCCCGCGATTTCAGCTGGGCCGCGGCCGCCCCGAAATACATCGAGGTTTACGAGAGCGCCCTGGCGAAAGCGGCCCGTGGCTGAAGGCGCCGCCGATGGTGCTGGCTCAGCCCGCCTCCCTTGTTGTACAAGTCTCTCGTGATTGCCGGGAGGCCGCGCAGCTTGGCGATGGGCGCGGGCGCCCGGTTCCGTTTCGGAGGTGCCGGACCTCGGGAGGGGCCGGCCCGTATCGCGGCCGCCCAAGCCGCCCGCTTGGGCCTATGCAAGCCATCCCGTTGGAGCCGAGCATGGTACCCATCCGTCACTATCTGGCCGAAGCCCGTGAATTGCTGCCCGGCGCCGTGGCGCTGCGCCGCCGCATCCACTCCCAGCCGGAGCTGGGGCTCGATCTGCCGGCTACATCGCAGGCGGTGGCGGACAGCCTGCAGGGCCTGGACGTGCAGATCGCGCGGGGGCCGTCAACTTCGGGGATGATCGTGACCTTGAAGGGAACAAAGCCCGGGGCGGGCAATGGCCGCACCGTCCTGCTCCGCGCCGACATGGACGCCTTGCCCATGCCCGAGAACACCGGGCTGGATTTCGCCAGCCGCGTGCCTGGCCGGATGCATGCCTGCGGCCACGACGCGCACACGGCGATGCTGGTTCAGGCCGTGCACCTGCTGTATCGGCACCGGCATGAGCTGTCCGGCACCGTCAAGTTCATGTTCCAGCCCGGGGAGGAGGGCTGGGCAGGCGCGCGGCGCATGATCGAAGACCGGCTTCTCGACGCCGAGCCAAAGCCTACCGCCGCCTTCGCCCTGCACATCTTTCCCGACTACAAGGCCGGCACCTTTGTCGGACGGGCGGGCGCCATGATGGCCTCCGCCACGTACTGGTCCATCACGGTGAAAGGGAAAGGGGGGCACGCCTCCGCGCCGACGACGACCATCGACCCCATTCCCGTGGCTTTCGAGATCGGGCTTGCGCTCAATGCCATGGTCACCCGGCGCATCGACGTGTTCGATCCCGTCGTATTGACGTGCGCAAGGGTCACGGCAGGGACGACGAACAACGTCATCCCGGAGACCGCGGAACTCGGGGGTACCGTGCGCTCCCTCTCGGAAGCGGCCCGCGAGACGGCCATGAAGGGGCTGGAGCGCGTGGCCACCCACGTCGCGGCGGCCCATTTGTGCCAGGTGGAGATCGTCCAGCGCCAGGGGTATCCCGTCACGCTCAACGACGATCGATTCGTGGCCCTGGCGCGTTCGGCGGCGACCGACCTGTGCGGCGAGGGCGGTTTCATGGAGCGCAAAGCGCCCTTGATGGGAGCCGAGGACTTCTCCTATGTGCTGCAGCGCATGCCCGGCTGCATGTTCCTGCTGGGAGTGCGGCCCGAGCATCATGCCGATGGCGACATGATCGCGTCATGCCACTCCAACAAGATGATGCTGAACGAGGACGCCATGGCCGCCGGCATCGCCATGCACGCTGCGGTGGCCCACCGGTATCTGGAGCACGGCCTGCCTTGAGGCAGCCGCGCGGCGCTACCGGATGTGCACCCAGTACCAGGCGAAGACGTTGTCCGCGCGTTGCACCAGGTCCACGCCGGCACGGCTGGCCCAGACGACCTGTTGATAGTGCAGGGGAATGGTCGCCACGTCGGCGAGCGCCTGATCGAGCGCCTGTTGCAGCAGGCGGGTGCGCTTGACGGGGTCCAGCTCGCGGCGCGCCTGTTCGGCCAGCCCGTCCACCACGGGGCTGCTGTACCCGATGTTTCCGCGGCCGACCGAGTTGTCGGCATTGCGGGTGTGCAGGCTGTTGTCGATCGTGTTCAGCGCGTCCAGCGTCACCGGCGACCAGCCGGCCATGTAAATGGTGGTGTCGCGGCTGAGCACCTTGGGAAAGTACAGGCTCTTCGTGCGGGTCGTCAGGTGCGCTTGGACGCCGACTTTCGCCCACATGGACACGATGGCGGCGCAAACGAGCGCGTCGTTCACGTAGCGGTCGTTGGGGCAATCGAAGCCGATGCTGAAGCCGTTGGGGTACCCCGCTTCCGCCAGCAGCCGCCTCGAGGCCTCGGGATCGTAACCCAGGCGCTTGGCGGCCGGGTCGAACCCGGTCACTTCGGGAACCACCATGACGGTGGCGGCCATCGCCGCTCCCCGCATGATCTTGGCGACGATGGTGTCCTCGTCGATCGCCTGGTACAGGGCCAGGCGGACGCGGCGGTCCTTGAAGGGATTCCTGCCCTTGACGTCGGATTCCAGCAGCTCGTCCCGCATCTGATCCATGTTCAGGTAGATCGTGCGGATTTCCGGGCGCTGATAGACCTTGGCTCCCGTCTGCTTGACGTGCTCGATGTCCTGGGGCGCGAGGCTGTACATCATGTCCACGTCGCCGGACAGCATGGCCGCCAGGCGGGTGCTGTCATGCTTGATGGGCGTAAACACGACCTCGTCCACATTCGAGTCTCCCAGACCCGTCTTCCATCCCCACCAATCGGGGTTGCGCCTGAGCACCGTCCTGACGTCGGGTTCCCGCGAAACCAGGATGTAGGCGCCGGTGCCGTTGGCGTGCCGGTTGGCGTAGTTCTCCGTACCCTTGCGGATATCCGTGACGCCCTCCGCCTGGTGGGCCTGCGCCCAGGATTTGCTGAGGATGTCGAAGTCGGTCAGATCCGCCGGCAGGATCGGGTCGGGTTCCTTGGTATGGATGATCACCGTGTAGTCGTCCTTGGCTTCCAGCGAGGCGACCGACGCGAAGAGGGATTTGAGATCGGAGCCGGGCGAGAGGATGCGCCGGTACGAGAACACCACGTCGGCTGCGGTGAACGGCGTTCCATCGTGGAACTTGACCCCACGCCGGAGCTTGAATTCCCAGGTGTCGGGCGTGACGAGTCGCCAGGATTCCGCGAGACCCGGGACGATTTTCAAGTCCCGGTCGCGGGTGACCAGGGTGTCGTACACGTTACCGAGAAAGCTCAGGGCGAAGGTCTCCAGGAAATTGTAGGGATCGGTCGAGACGATGTCCCCGTCGTTGGACCAGCGCAGCGTGACGGCCTGGGCCGTTCCCGCCCAGAGCAGCGCCCCGGCGAGGGTGCACGCTTTCAGGCCGTGGCATAGCCGCGAAATCGTTCTCATGAATCCCATCCTCTCTGGCCATGCGCGGTGCATCGCGGCGCGCGTCAGGGCCGCCGCCGCTCACCGCTGCGGGAAACGGAGCAGTCGAAAGTGAAGATCCGTGCATGCCCCTTGCCGCTTGTAGCACCCTGGCGTCGGAGAAGGCCAGGCAAGGCGCGAAGGCCCCGGAACCCCGGCTCATGCGAAGGGGTTCGGGCGGCGCGGCACGTCCCCCGGCGAGCCGCACGCCCGGCGCTGCGGCCGCCTCTTCAGGCCGCCGCGTCGCCCCGCACCAGCTCGGCCACGCGCAGCAGGCCTGCGGTGAAGTCCCGCCAGCGATTCTCTTCCCACGCGATCAGGCACGCTTGCAGCGGGGCGCGCACGTCCCGTGCCGACGCCCACGACTCGAAGCGGTAGTAGCGCTCCAGTTGCCGCAGCTGCAGGTACATGGGGTCCAGGCCGCCGCCGGCGATCGTGTAGGTGCCGTTGAAGAACAGCATGGCCTTCTTGAAGAACTCGGTCGGGTCCAGCAGGAGCGGGTGCACGGTGGGCTTGCTGCGGATCAGCGAGAGCGCCTGCCGCCCGACGCCCTGGAAGCCGGGCTCGGCGGAGACCGTATAGACGCCGGCTTCGGCCATGCGGATGAAGTGGCGCACCTCGCGCTCCAGCTCCAGAGCGACGCGCAGGGACAGGCTGGGAGGGGATTCGACCCGGCGGATCAGCTGGCTGACGCGCAGGTCGAACATCGAATGGCCCCGCAGCGGGCGCCCTTCGGGCCGGATCACGGCCGTCTTGACGCGGGGCCGTCCCTGGGCGCGGCAGGGAAATCCCGGCTCATGAGGCAAGGAGCGCCGCGCCTGCGCGGGCAGATCGAGCGTCTCCCGCAGCCGCTGCAGCGTGTGCAGATAGTCGGGCAGCGAGTTCTGTTGCCAGGCGACGATGGCGTCGTTCAGGAACGGCTCCCAGTAGAACAGCTGGAAGCGCGCCTCGAACAGCAGGCCGCCGCGCCCGGCGCCGGTGTACAGATCCAGGGGCTCCGTCTCTCCCTCGCCATCCGGCCGGCCCAAGTTCCGTTCCACCTCCAGGCAACGCGCCCCCAGGAAGCGGGACAGGTGCGACAGCTCCACCATCGTCCGGTCGCACTGCTCCGTGGTGTTGCGGTATCCGGCATGGCGGAAGAAGCGCTGCAGCACCGCGCGCACTTGCTCCAGGCGACCGTCGAGCGCGGTGCGATACACGTCCGGATCGCCGCCAAGGTCCACCCGGTCCAGCTGATTGTCGGGGTTCAGCTCCATGCCGAAGTGAAACCCGGCGGGGACGTAGCCCGAGGCGTTGACGCGCGGCTGGATATGCCCCTTGCCCTCCACGCAACCGATCCAGGCCATCACCGCCTGCTCGGCCAGGCGATTGACGGTTTGATCCCGATTGGCCGCGATGGTGTCGTACAGGTCCCATAAAGCGGCGACCAGCGGATGGGGGGGGCCGGATGGCGACATGGATTGCGGCGCCCGCGGTTGGCGATGCGGCGTAGGAAACGATGTGATACGAGAAAAGCTTACGAAACGCGCTCTCTGACCGGCGACCGATAATGAATCTTCTCTTGCAGATGGAACGACGCGTCATCCCTGGCGATGCGCGGGACAGGCTCACCGGCGCTGAGCCGTGCGCTCGCGCAGCGCGCAAGAGCATCCTGCGGCGGTCCCTCCCCGTGGCGCGGCGCGTTCGCCGGGCAAGCGGCGGCTCACGTGCCGGAGACGCGCTGCCAGGACGCACGGTCCGGAACCAAGGGCATCCAGGCCCTGCCG
>Ga0187805_10000599_pt1 | contig 12072 bp, 11 predicted proteins | sample NC_wetland_sal_i_6_FD_132965 | JGI IMG/M metagenome (GOLD analysis project Ga0187805, IMG submission 132965) | Wetland sediment microbial communities from Neuse River Estuary, North Carolina, USA - Control_5 | ecosystem: Environmental > Aquatic > Freshwater > Wetlands > Sediment | place: USA... | reverse complement strand
CGACGCGACGCCAAGCAGCTTGATGCGGTAACCGAGATCGTCGGCGGCTTCGATATCCGCCGGCGTGATGGTCTCGATGCCCTCGACATAGACGGACTCGAAGGAAGTGCGCGTTCCGAAGGCGAGCGTCGTCAGAAGCGCAAGCTTGTGCGCGGTGTCGAAGCCGCCGATATCGAACGTTGGATCGGCCTCGGCGTAGCCTTGGGCCTGCGCATCCTTCAACACATCGGTGAAGTTCCGGCCCTCTGTCAGCATCAGAGTGAGGATGTAGTTGCAGGTGCCGTTTAGGATGCCGTAGACGCGGGAGATAGTGTTGCCTTGCAGGCTTTCGCGGATCATCTTGACGATGGGAATGCCGCCGGCGACGGCGCCCTCGAAATTCAGGGCTACGCCGTTCTTCTCGGCAAGCGCGGCGAGCGCCAGTCCATGATGGGCGAGCAACGCCTTGTTGGCGGTGACGACATGCTTGCCGGCACGAAGTGCGGTCTCGACCGACTCTTTGGCAACGCCGCCCTCTCCGCCGATCAGCTCGACGAAGGTGCTAATCTCGGGATCACGGGCAAGCTCGACCGGATCGGCGACGAACCGAAAGCCTGAGATGTCGGCGTCGCGGTTCTTGTGCCGGTTGAGCGCGGAGACTGCTACGATCTCGATGGGCCGGCCAATGCGCTCGGCGAGGGTAGCCCCGCGCTCGGCAAGGAGGCGCAGGACCCCGCCTCCGACTGTGCCGAGCCCGGCGAGCCCGAGTTTCAGAGGCTCCATCATGAAGGATCAGAGCGTCCTCGTCGCCTTCGACGCAAGTGGAATGACGTTGTGAAGGCTTTTCGCCGATTCGGCGACGAATTTTCGGATATTGCGCGCGGCCTGGCGGATGCGCTGCTCATTCTCGACAAGGGCGATGCGGACATAGCCCTCGCCGTACTCGCCAAAGCCGACGCCAGGCGACACTGCGACCGAAGCTTGCTCCAGAAGCAGCTTGGAGAATTCGAGCGATCCCAAATGGGCGAACATCTCTGGGATCGGTGCCCAGGCGAACATGGTCGCGGCTGGTGCTGGGATCGGCCAGCCTGATCGGGTCAGTGAATCGACGAGGCAGTCCCGGCGGCGGCGATAGATGCCGCGGATCTCATCGATGCAGTCTTGCGGTCCGTTCAGCGCCGCCGCGGCGGCGACCTGAATGGGCGTGAAGGCGCCATAGTCGAGATATGACTTGATCCGCGTCAACGCTCCGATCAGCCGCTCATTGCCGACGGCAAAGCCCATGCGCCAGCCTGGCATGGCGAAAGTCTTCGACAGAGTCGTAAACTCCACGGCGATGTCGATGGCGCCCGGGACCTGGAGGATCGACGGCGGGGGCTCGCCTTCGAAGTAGATCTCGGCATAGGCTAGATCGGAAAGGACGATCAAATCGTGCTTCTTGGCGAAGGCAACTACCTCCCGATAAAAATCGAGACCGGCGACGAGCGCGGTGGGATTAGCGGGATAGTTGAGCACGAGCGCCGAGGGCTTGGGCACCGAGTGCTTCACCGCCTTGCTGAGCGACGTCATGAAAGCGGAGTCGGTCGAGGCCGGCAGATGGCGGATCACGCCGCCGGACATGATGAAGCCGAACTCATGGATTGGATAGGTTGGATTCGGCACCAAGATCACGTCGCCCGGCGCGGTGATGGCCTGCGCCGTGTTGGCGAAGCCCTCCTTGGAGCCGAGCGTGGTGACGATCTCGGTCTCGGGATTGAGCTTTACGCCGAAGCGGCGGTCGTAATAGGCGCCTTGCGCCCGCCGCAACCCCTGGATGCCGCGTGAGGCGGAATAGCGGCTCGTGCGCGCATCGCGCACCGTCTCGACGAGTTTCTGCACGATATGATGAGGGGTCGGCATGTCGGGATTGCCCATGCCGAAATCGATGATGTCGTCGCCGCGCGCGCGGGCCTGCGCCTTGAGCTTGTTGACTTGCTCAAAGACGTAAGGCGGTAGCCGCCTGATTCTGTGGAAATCGCTGTTCACGAGCTGTCCCGCTGACCCCCCAACCAGGACCCTATGCCTAACGGGTGGGCATTTGAACCACAGAAGCGGGCCCTGGGGCAAGAAGCGCCCCGTCAAAGGTTTCCGTCCTAATTCTGTCCCTGAACCGGTTTTACCGAGGCGGTGGTGCCGTCCTGAGAAGCCCCCTGGCGTTTGACCTGCTCGCTTTGCAGGTCGGCAATCGCCGCCTTCTGCTGCTCAGGAGTAAGCGTCTTGTCAAGCGCCTTGTTGGAGGTGGCAAAACTAGGTGGCGACGGTGCGGTGGAGGTCAAGGAATCGGAGCACCCGGCCAAGATGAGCATGGGTAAGGCAAAAACCATCAAGGCTGCCCGTTTTGGCAGCAAGCTCGGCATGGGCCCGATCATTCTTTTTGTTGCCTGATCCAGAGCGATTGGAATTGCACGTCCCTTGCTATATTGCATAGCACAATGAGCCTAAGAACGGGAGTCGTCGAGATTGCTCAGTTGCTCCGTTACCTTGGCATCATTGCGATTAACCGGGGGTAAAATAAGGGCGCGACCTTTCATGCAGAAAAAAAACAAGGCCGTGGCAGAGGCAAAATCGGAAGAAACTCAAGTCGGACAATGGGACGTGCTGGCGCGTAACATGGTGCGTCTATTCGATGAAGGCACGAAGGTTCTCGGCAACTTGGCTGAGCGCCGCAATGGCGCTGGCCCATACAGCATGGCGACCGAGGCCGGGGAGGCAACGAAGCTTCTTGGGGAAATCGCCCGGCAATGGGTGAGCGAGCCGGGCAAGCTCGCCGCGGCGCAGAACGAACTTTTCAAGGACTATGCTGAGCTTTGGGGCCGGTCGGTTCGCCGATTCCTCGGCGAGGAGGACGTGAAGCCGGTGATCGAGCCAGAGCCTGGCGACAATCGTTTCAAGGACCCCGACTGGTCGAACAGCCAATTCTTCGATTTCTGGAAGCAGGCCTATCTCTTGACCGCCCGCTGGGCCGAGGATGTGACCCGCAAGACCGAAGGCCTGGACGACAAGACCCGGAAGCGCGCCCTCTTCTACCTCGAGCAGATGCTCGCTGCACTATCGCCGTCGAACTTCGCGCTGACGAACCCCGAGGTCGTGCGCGCGACGCTTGCCACGAACGCGGCGAATCTGGTGCAGGGGATGGCGCATCTTGCCCATGACCTTGAACACTCGAAAGACCTGCTCCGCATCAGCCAGACTGACTTGTCCGCCTTCGAGGTCGGCAAGAATCTCGCGGTCACGCCCGGCAAGATCGTCTTTCAGAACGATCTCATCCAGCTGATCCAATACAGCCCGAGCACGGCCGAGGTGTTCGAGCGGCCGCTCCTCGTCGTGCCGCCCTGGATCAACAAGTACTACATCCTCGACCTCGTTCCGGAGAAAAGCTTCACCAAATGGGCGGTCGCTCAAGGGTTCACCGTGTTCACCATCTCCTGGGTGAACCCGGACGGGCGGCTCGCGCAAAAGACCTTCGAAGACTACATGCGCGAGGGCATCCTCGCCGCGGTCGATGCCGTCACTCGCCAGACTGGGCAGCAACGGATCAATGCGCTCGGCTATTGCGTCGGCGGCACGCTGCTCGCCTCGACGCTCGCCTATATGGCGGCGAAGAAAGACGACCGAATCGCCTCGACGACCTTCCTCGCCGCGCAGGTCGATTTCAGCGAGGCTGGCGACCTTCTCGTCTTCATCGACGATGCGCAGCTGAACTCGCTCGAAGAGATGATGGCCGAGCAAGGCTATCTCGACGGTTCGCGCATGGCAGCGGTGTTCAATATGCTCCGCCCGCGCGACCTGATCTGGCCCTACGTCGTGAACAACTACTTGCTTGGCAAGAAGCCGTTCCCCTTCGATCTCCTTTATTGGAACGCGGACTCGACGCGGCTCCCGGCCGCCAACCATGCCTTCTATCTGCGCGAGTTTTATCATCTAAACCGGCTGAGCAAGGGCGAGCTGCAGCTTGGCGGCGTCAAGCTCGACCTCAAACGCGTGAAAATCCCGATCTATGAACTTTCCACCAAGGAAGACCACATTGCGCCGGCATCGTCGGTGTTCATCGGCTCGAAGCTGTTCGGCGGTCCGGTGCGCTTCGTCCTGGCGGGCTCAGGCCATATCGCGGGCGTGGTCAATCCTCCGGCCAAGAAGAAATATCAGTTCTGGTCTGGCGCCCCTGCCGCCTCGCTCGCTGAATGGATGTCAAAGGCTGCCGAGACTCCGGGCTCATGGTGGCCTGACTGGGCGGCTTGGCTCGCGGCACTATCGGGGCCGAAGATCCCGGCGCGGGATGCTTCAACCGGGCCGCTCAAGCCCATAGAAGATGCGCCTGGAACTTTCGTGAAGGAGCGGCTCTAGCACGTCACGGGAACAGCGGGAGCTGCTTCAGGCCGAGCGCTTCGTCGAAGCCATACATCAGGTTGAAATTCTGCAACGCCTGACCGGCAGAGCCCTTGACCAGATTGTCGATCGCCGAGATCACGATGGCGCGGCCGCGGATGCGATCGGCAAACACGCCGATATGGCAGAAGTTCGAGCCGCGCACATGCTGGGTGGCGGGGATCGTCCCCTCCTCCACCACATGCACGAAAGGGCTCACGGCATAGGCCTTGGCGAGCGCGTGTCTAAGATCGCCGGCGCTGGTTTTGCCAGCAAGCTCGACGTAGCAGGTGCAAAGCTCGCCTCGGCTCATGGGCACGAGATGCGGCGTGAAGTTGACGGTGACGCGTCCGCCAGTGGCCACGCTTAACTCCTGCTCAATCTCCGGCACGTGACGGTGATTGCCGATGCTGTAGGGCGACAGCCCCTCTCCGGCCTCAGAGAACAGGATGTTTTGCTTGAGCGTGCGGCCAGCGCCCGAGACGCCGGACTTCGCGTCGATGATGACGCCGTCGGTCTTGATCAGCTTGGCTTTGGCGAGCGGCAGAAGCGCAAGCAGCGCGGCAGTAGGGTAGCAACCCGGGCATGCGACGAGGCGCGCGGATTTGATCTCGTTCTCATAGTGCTCGGTCAGCCCGTAGACGGCGCTCTTCAGGAGATGTGGCGCGCTGTGCTCGCCTCCGTACCACTCGGCGTAGACGGCCAGATCGCGGAGCCGGAAGTCCGCCGACATGTCGATTACCTTCACCCTTTCGGGGAGTTTCGCGATCTCGCTATGGGCGGTCGCATGCGGCAGCCCGCAAAAGGCCACGTCGACCGTGCCCCAATTCACCTGGTCGGAGGTGACGAGCGCTGGCAGATCGAGGGTCGCGAGATGCGGGAAGACTTGCGCGAGCGCCTGGCCGGCATGGCCTTTGGCAATCAGCGCGGTGATGGCAATGTTTGGGTGGCGGGCAACGAGCCTGATCAGATCGGCGCCAGTATAACCGCTCGCGCCGAGCACTGCGACCCGGATCTTGGTCTTTGCAGCCATGGTCGAAACTCTTGGACGATCGCGAGGCCACTACACACCTCACGCGGGCTTAGCGGAATTCGAAGCGTTGTGAAAGCGAATGGAAGCGCGCGCCGCGCCGATGCAGCAGCGAGCGTCGCCAGTGGGCTAAGCGGATAGCATGGGCTAGCGCTTGGAGAACTGGAAGCTTCGTCGCGCCTTCGCCTTGCCATACTTCTTGCGCTCGACCGTGCGGGCGTCGCGGGTCAGGAACCCGCCCTTTTTCAACACGCTACGCAGCTCGGGCTCGTAGTGGGTGAGTGCCTTGGAGATGCCGTGCCGGACGGCGCCGGCCTGGCCGGAGAGGCCACCGCCGCTCACGGTGCAGACGATGTCGTAGTGGCCCTCGCGTTTCGCGGTAACGAGTGGCTGCTTCAGAATCATCTGTAGCACCGGCCTGGCGAAATAAGCCGCGTGATCCTTACCGTTCACCGTAATCTTGCCGGGGCCCTGCTTCACCCAGACGCGCGCGACGGCGTCCTTTCGCTTGCCGGTGGCGTAGGCGCGGCCCTTGGCGTCGAGCTTCTGCTCATAGACGCGAGCCCGGGACGCGGCGCTGTCGCCCTTAAGCGGGCCGAGGTCCTCAAGTGTTCTCACCTCAGGATTGGCCATGGCTTCAAGCGCTCCTTGCATTTTTGGTGTTGAGGGCGGCGATATTGATCTTCTTAGGGCTTTGCGCCTCGTGCGGATGCTCGGCGCCGGTATAGATGCGCAAATTCCTGAGCTGCTGGCGGCCGAGCGGCCCGCGCGGAAGCATCCGCTCTACCGCCTTGTGCAGCACCCGCTCCGGATGCTTGCCCTCGAGAATCTTCGCGGCAGTCCGTTCCTTGATGCCGCCAGGATAGCCGGTATGCCAGTGATAGACCTTGTCGGCGCGCTTGTTGCCGGTCAGCACGACCTTGTCGGCATTGATGACGACGATATTGTCGCCGCAATCCATATGCGGCGTGAAGCTCGGCTTGTGTTTGCCTCTGAGCCGCGTGGCGATCAGGGCCGCAAGCCGGCCCACGACGAGGCCGTCGGCATCGATGAGAATCCAGGACTTCTCGATGTCCTTGGGCGTCGCTGAAAAGGTCTTCATGGCATAACACTCTCCCGACTGGGTTGGCGGCTTCTAACGGCTCTGCTTTTTTTGGTCAAGTCAGAAGGAGAAATATCGAGCAATTTCTTGCAATTATCTATGTGGTATTATAATACCGCTATTTAAGCGGCAGAGATATAGAGATTAAGCCCGGCGCGCTGGTCCCGGACGCGCCGATTGCGGAAATGCAGGATTTTAGGCAGAAGCTTGTTCGACCCTAGGCTAGTCGAGCAGATGAAGGAGAAGGGGTCTGAGACCGTGAAGCAGGTTCGGACCACAGACATTGAACTGCAGCGCGATCTCGGCGCGCAAGCGCTCTTGCGCGAGGACCGGGGGCGGGTTGCGTTGCTGACCCTGAAGCGGCCCGATGCGCGCAACTCTCTGTCCGAAGATCTGATCGCGGCGCTGCGCGCTGCCATCGCCGAGATTGGCAGCTCCGACGACGTGCGGGCTGTCGTCATCACTGGAGCCGGCTCAGCCTTCTCCTCGGGCCACGACCTCAAGGAGCTCACCGCGCATCGGAACGATCCAGATCGCGGCAGGGCCTATTTTGCCAAGATCATGGGGGCCTGCTCCGAGCTTATGCTGTCGATCATGCGCTCGCCGAAGCCAGTCATCGCGGCGGTCAACGGTATCGCCACGGCAGCGGGGTGCCAGCTCGTCGCGGCTTGCGATCTTGCTGTTGCCAGTCGCGAAGCGCGCTTCGCCACGCCTGGCGTGAATATTGGTCTCTTCTGCTCCACGCCGATGGTGGCGCTCAGCCGCAATCTGTCGCGCAAGACCGCCATGGAGATGTTGCTCCTTGGCGACATGGTCACGGCGGCCGAAGCGAAAGAGCTCGGTCTCGTCAATCGCGTGGTCGAGCAGGATGAGACGGTCATCCAGGCGATCGAGCTTGGCCGGCGGATCGCGAGCAAGCCCAAAGTAACGCTGAAGATCGGCAAGGAGGCCTTCTACCGGCAGCTCGAAATGCCGCTCAACGAGGCCTACGCTTTCGCCTCCGCCGTCATGGTGGAGAACTTGCTGCATGCCGAGGCGGAGGAAGGCATCGGCGCCTTTTTGGAGAAGAGACAACCGTGCTGGCCGCGTTAATTCTCAGGCCCGCTTGCCCTGATATTGGCACTGGATTGGCCTAGCGTAGCTGTTCTACATCTCCTATATTCCGCGCATCTGACAGCCTACCCTACCTCTTGCAATGCGTGGTATTGGGGAATCGGCGGTTCGAGTATGGACCCCGTCATTCTATCTGACTATCTGAAGCATTGGACTCGATAGGCATGAAGCAGCTTGTCGTGGTGCCCACCGCGGCCATGGCCAGAATGCGTGCAGGGATGAAAAGGCCAAGTTCTGCAATGATGCGAAGGCGGCTGGCAAGAAGGTCAATGATTGCCTCAAGGAGCACAGCGCAGAGCTGGGCCCGGCTTGAAAGGAACAGCTAGACAAGCTTGCGCCGTGCCGGAAGTTGTGAGGCACGGCGTTCCCCCCCTTTTATTGCGAGCTTGACTGGGGCTCGCGGGCTCGCGTGAACCACGACACCTATAGCGACGCTTATATCGGAGGCATTCTCGCGAGCTGCGGTACCTTTGCGTTCGTAGGCGCGAGCCCGACGGCGTCGCGGCCGAGCTATTTCGCCATGAAATATCTCATGGCCAAAGGTTACAGGATCATCCCCGTCAATCCAGCGCACGCCGGAAAAGAGCTCCTCGGGCAGAAAATCTACGCGTCCCTCGCCGACATCGAGGAGCCGGTCGAGGTGGTGGACATCTTCCGCACCCCCGATGCGGCACCGGAGATCACCCGCGAGGCGATTGCCATCGGCGCCAAGGTGGTGTGGATGCAGCTTGGCGTGCGCAACGATGAGGCGGCGAGGATGGCCGAGGATGCCGGCCTGAAAGTAGTCATGAACCGGTGCCCCAAAATCGAATATGGGCGCCTCTCCGGTGAAATCGGCTGGGTCGGCGTCAATCGCCGCGTGATCGACAACCGCAAGCCACTGCTCTTCGGCAAGGGCGGCACCATGAAGCACAGGGAGTAACCATGCGGTTATCGCTGCCCGGCGCGTGGCTTGGCGTCATGAGCTTTGTGGCCGCGTTCCCCCTTCCAGCTGCGACGCAAGCCGAAGACGAGCTTCCGCCCAAACTCGCTTTCATAACCGCGTTGCAAAGGGCCGTGCGCGAGGACGACAAGACGTGGCTTGCCGGCCATCTCCACTATCCGGTCCACTACTACGGTGCGAAGACCACACTCATCCGCAATGAGGCGTGGTTCCTCAAGCATTATGGGTCGGTCGTCGGCGATAAACTGAAAGCCGCCGTGCTCGCGCAGGACCCTTACCAGGTGCTGGACAACTGGCAAGGAGTTATGGTGGGGGAAGGCGGACGCAACATTTGGTTCAACGATTTCGGCACTGACGATACTCAACCGAAATACGAAATCATCGCCATCAACGACAGCGATTGAGCGGCCACCCAGGAGCTCGCGCGTTTTGCCGCCGCGCTTGCTATAGTCGAACCCGGATATTAGCGCGGAGAGCAGCACGATGTCAGCCGAACACGAGCCCGGCTTCAACACCTTGGCGATCCATGCGGGCGCTCATCCCGACCCTGCGACCGGCGCCAGAATCACGCCGATCTACCAGACGACATCGTATGTGTTCGAGGACGTGGACCACGCCGCGGCCCTGTTCAACCTTGAGACCTTCGGCAACATCTATACGCGCATCATGAACCCGACCCAGGCGGTGCTCGAGGAGCGGATCGCGGCCTTGGAGGGTGGCACTGCAGCACTTGCCGTAGCCTCGGGCCACGCGGCGCAAGTGCTCGTGTTCCATGCGCTGCTCGAATCTGGCGATGAGTTCGTCGCTGCGCGCCAGCTCTATGGCGGCTCGATCAATCAGTTCACCCAGTCCTTCAAGAAGTTCGACTGGAACGTTCGCTTCGCCGATACCGACGATGCGGCGAGCTTCCGCGCGGCGCTGACGCCCAAGACCAAGGCGATCTTCGTCGAGTCGATCGCCAATCCGGGCGGCATCATAACCGACATTGCAGCCATCGCTGCGGTCGCCAAGGATGCGGGAGTCCCGCTCATCGTCGACAATACGCTTGCCACGCCCTATCTGATGCGGCCCATCGAGCATGGCGCCGATATCATCGTGCATTCCCTGACCAAGTTCCTGGGCGGTCACGGCAATTCGATCGGCGGCGCCATCGTCGATTGCGGCACCTTCGACTGGATGAAGAGCGGGCGTTACCCCACGCTGTCGGAGCCCTCGCCCTCCTATCACGGCGTCACCTTCGCCGAGACCTTCGGCAGTTTCGCCTTCGCCATCGCGTGTCGCGTCTTCTCCTTGCGCGATCTTGGGCCCGCTATCTCGCCGTTCAATGCCTTCTTGATCCTCAACGGCATCGAGACGCTACCCTTGCGCATGCAACGGCATTGCGACAACACGCTCGCCGTGGCCAAGTGGCTGTCGGAGCACCCTCAAGTGGCGTGGGTGAACTATGCGGGACTGCCCGGCAACAAATTCCATGCGCTCGCCAAGCACTATTGCCCGCACGGCGCCGGCGCCGTGTTCACGTTCGGGCTCAAGGGCGGCTATGACGCGGGCGTCAAGCTCGTGAGAAACGTCAAGCTGTTCAGCCATCTCGCCAATATCGGCGACACGCGAAGCCTGATCATTCACCCGGCATCGACCACGCATCGGCAACTCTCCGACGAGCAGCGCTTGCGCGCCGGCGCAGGCCCAGAGGTAGTGCGGCTGTCGATTGGGCTCGAGGATGTCAGCGATATCATCGCTGACCTCGATCAGGCGCTCGCCGCAGCCTGAGCTTCGGCCGCCGAGGCAGCCGGCTCAAGCGTCAGCCAAAGGTGATAGAGCGCGGCGGCAAACAGCACTATGGCGCCAGCCTGATGGGCGAGCCCCAGCGGAATAGGCACGCTCAAGAGCAGCGTCCAAACGCCGAGGGTCGCCTGCAACAGCGCAAAGCACATCACGATGAAGGCGCTGGTGACGAGTTCCGGATCCTTGCGGCGGAGAGCGAGCCATCCGGCTTGCGCGATCGTCGCGAGCACGACGGTGTAGGCGAGCATGCGGTGATCGAACTGCACGGCGAGAGGATTTTCGAACAGGTTCATGAACCAGGGCGACGCCTCGCCAAGACCGTTCGGCACGAAGGCGCCATTGATCAACGGCCAGGTGTTGTAGCCGAAGCCCGCGTCGAGTCCCGCCACCAGACCACCAGCCAGGATCTGGAGGTAGATAAGCGCAAGCACGAGAGCGGCGACCCACGCCGGCGCGCGGGAGCCTCGCCGCAACGCTCCCCTCCTCTCCTGACCAAGATCGAAGACGAGCCAGAGCGTGTAGCCAAGGATTAGCACCGCGACGCCGAGATGCGCGGTGAGCCGGTATTGGCTCACATCGACGCGTGCGACGAGGCCGCTCTTCACCATGTACCAGCCGACGGCGCCTTGCAGGCCGCCAAGCACGAACAGGCCGATGAGCCGCGGCAGCAGCGCCCTCGGGATGAAGCCGGCCATCCAGAAGGCGAGGAAGGGAAGGAGAAATGCGACCCCGATGAGCCGACCGAGGAAGCGGTGGCCCCACTCCCACCAGTAGATGGTCTTGAACTGATCGAGACTCATGCCCCGCTTCAGCTCCAAATATTCCGGGATCTTCTGATAGGCGTTGAAGGCCTCCTCCCAGGCGACTTCCGACAGCGGCGGTATGACGCCGGTGACCGGCTTCCATTCGGTGATGGAGAGGCCGGCGTCCGTAAGGCGTGTGGCGCCGCCAACGAGGACCATGGCCACGATGAGGAGCGCAAGGCAACTAAGCCAGAAACGCAGGGCTCTGGCGTGGCTCGCCTTCACCGGCGCTTTATCCGGACGGGGTCTGGTCAGGCTTTCGGCAGTGGTAGTGGACATGGGGGTCTGATAGCTGGCCGTTTCCCTTAACTCAATGGCGCGTTGTGGCAATGATGCCGCAGCACATTTCATCATTTCCTCCGTCGTCATTGCCGGGCTTGACCCAGCAGTCGCGGAATGCACTTTCGTGGTGAAGGCAGGAAGTGTGCAACGCGCGCGGCGAGTTGTCTGACGGCAACGACTGTTTCTGGACGAAGCTGCTGGTTGCGTATCTAGTGTTCTACCTTTTAAGCGTGGCGCTCGTTCTAGCGGCCGTCTTGATGGGAGGAGCGCCGGCGGCAAACAAGCAAGATGACGCGTCTCATGATGCCCCCCTTCGGCTACTGGGAAGGATATAGCAAAAAGAGCGCCGACCGAAGCCGACGCTAACCTTACGCAGAAAACTGGATTGCTGGCAGACAACCGAAAGGTATGATTGGCCCTCGTAGTGATGAAGAATGGGAGGAGAATGCGCAAGCTATTCACTGCGCTCGCGGCAGCGATGCTACTTTTGGCCGGCTCATTAGTCTGGAGAGCTGACGCAGGACCAATGTCTGGTGTGGGAGATCTGCCGCCACTAACGAAGAGCCACCCGCCCCTTGAAGCGGTCGGCTGTTGGTGTGGCCCATACAGATGCGCCTGCCGCCGATATTGG